>Ga0308170_10000113_pt1 | contig 155697 bp, 138 predicted proteins | sample PhyBR2_2_FD_202136 | JGI IMG/M metagenome (GOLD analysis project Ga0308170, IMG submission 202136) | Phyllosphere microbial communities from UC Gill Tract Community Farm, Albany, California, United States - DLSLSB.R2 | ecosystem: Host-associated > Plants > Phyllosphere > Unclassified | place... | reverse complement strand
TTTCAAAAGTGGGTATTTTAACGACCTTTGAATTCCTTATCACTTTGCTTAAAGGCTCGTTAAGTTTTTCAAGTTCTTCCAGTGCTTTCTTACTTCGGTTGTCCTGGTAAAACGAAATTGCAGTAACCCCTACTATTGCGACCAACATAAATAATGCTTCTCCATAGTCGCCTATAATGATATAGATAAGAGAGACACATATCAGTAAAATAAGCATCGGCTCTTTCAGAATATCAATAAGCATATCTGCCCATGTTTCCTTCTTAACCGCTTCTAGACGGTTGTATCCGTATTTTTTGCGGGAGGCTGCTACCTCAGCATCCGTAAGGCCTTTCAGATCTTCAGGTATATTATAATTCATGTGAAATGGATATCGTATTAAAATTACTGAATGTTTTTGTCATAACAGAATATTTTCAATGCTTTTATCCTCTATTATTGAATTTTCTTTTTAGCTTCGGCCACCCTCTTTTCTATTCTTATTGATCTACAGAAGATAAGTTTGCATGATGATGAATGACTATATACGAGCTAAGGGGCATTTCTCCACTTCTTACTGTTTCAGTAATTTCGTCTAATTTTTTCAATTTCTTTTCTTTAGAATATGTATTGAATTCATCAAAATTCAAATGCCGTTTTCCAGAATTTACATGATCTGCCAACCACCATTTCACTGGCTGTATATTATTATACCAAGGATAAGCTGTATTATTGGAATGACAATCATAACAGCTTGTTTTTAATAAACCCTGGGCATGAGATGACACCTGATAATGCTTTTCAATTGCATTTTCCGAAGGAGTAGCTGATATATTTTTATCAGTATCAAAAAACTGAATAGTAATTATCAATAGAACGACAAATCCAGTCCCGTTTTTTATTAAAGATGATGTTTTCATTATTTTATATTTTACTTGATTTTTAAAGTACTTATTCATTTATCAAAACCTATTCTCCTTCTGTATTTTTAAGCTTCATAAGGAGGGTATAGGCATTTTTGATTACAATTTTTTTATTATTAAAATCATTAACATTAAGGATCTGTATGAATCCGTTTTCCATTTCACCCAATTTTACGGGAGTCAATTTGTAGGTTTGTTTTTTATCTTCCACAAAAACAAAATCTTTTCCTTCAAAATTAACTATACTCTCTTCCGGAACCGCATTGGAGAAGGAAGTACTCGTCTCTATCTCTGCATTCATATACATTCCCGGAACAAGACTCTGATCATATTTTTCAAAATGGCAATGGACTTCAGCCCAACCTCCCGGCGTGACATCTTTACTCACCAATAAAATTTCCCCATAATACTTTTTATCCGGGTCGGTATTAGTATACGCTGCAAACTGTTGCCCTTTGTTCAGGTTTTTCAAATCCTTTTCATATACTTTAAGATTAAGATGGATATCATCGGGGTTAATTAATTCAAAAAGCACATCGGAAGGATTTACATATTTCCCGATATTCACATTTACCTTACTTACAAATCCATTGATTGTACTGTAAACGGGCACACTTTTCGTAATGTTTCCGGAACTAAGTGACTCTGGATTGATATTGATAAGACGAAGCTGTTGAGCCAGAGAGCTCATTAAGATTTTCTGACTGTTCATTTCAGACTGAGCCTGCTGCATCACCTTATCACTGGTTGCCTGACTTTTGTTCAGTGTTTTCTGACGGTTATAGTCCAATTGGGCAAAATGCACTTTAGATTTTGCCATCAAATAATCCTGCTGAAGCTGGATAAACTGCGGATTTTCTATAACTGCAATCACCTGACCTTTTGATACCGGTTTACCGGGAAGTAAATTGCTGGATTTGAGATAACCACCCAAAGGAATACTTACCGAAACCAGATTCTGTGGCGGAACATCAATCATCCCATTAAGCTTTAAAACCGAAGAAATCTTCTGCAAAGACAGCGTTGTCGTTTCTATCGGAGCATTTCGCAATTGGGCATCTGTAAGAACTACCACATTTTCATTTTTCGGGGCAGCTGAAACCGGCTCTGTTTTTTCATTTTCTTTACATTGGTAAAACAGGAGCAATCCTATGGATAAGGAATATGATATAATTTTAAGTTTAAGTTTCATTGTTAAGGATTTAAAGTAATGTATTCAAGTTCTATAGCACTTTGGTTTAGTTTCCATACGGCATCATTATAATTACTCTTTAAGGTAACGGCCTGATTGACCAATATGACAAACTCCAGATAATTAATTTCGCCCGCAAGAAACTGATTTTTAGCTGTTTCGGTGATAATATCAACATTTCTCAATTCCGAGTTTTCATATTGCGAAACAATATCAAGGTTAGTCTGATAAATATTGGTTGTTTTTTTAAGCTGATTCTGTAGGGTAAATTCCGTATTCGCCAGATCATTTTCAGCAACTGATTCCGCAATTTTTGCAGCCTGTATTCTTGACTTCTGACCTCCTGAAAAAACAGGAACCGAAACTCCCAGCTGTACGGAATGAAACTGAGGCGCTGATCCATACACTTTATCATCAGCTCCCATCCCTTTGAAACTGTTACGGTTATAAGCCAACTGCAAACCGGGAAGCAGTTTTGCCTTTTCAAGAGCAATCTGCTGCTCAGAAACATTTTTCTGTTGTTGTAGTAATTTAATAACAGGATGTAAGCTAAGTTCAGTTTTAGAGACTCCATGAAATAATTTCTGATCCTCAGGTAAAAAATCTGTTTCGGTATTCAACAGCCATTGAAGCTGATATCTCAGAACAGAAAGTTCCTGCTGTAATTGTTTTAACTGAATTTCTATAGCTGATTTTTGATTGGAAGCTGTTGTTTTTTCCAGAATATTACTCTCACCCTCTTTTAAACGAATGCTTGCTTTCTTCAGAAAATCGGTGTACAATTTTAATGTTTCATGAAGAAGCTGTTCCTTGTCTTTCCAATACAGGATATTATAAAAGGTAAGACTCACGGCTTTCTTCAGCTCATATTCTTTAAGAGAAACATTCAACAAAGATCTTTTCCATTCTTCAGTATATACATTTTTCTGTTTTTTATACACTGTCGGAAACGCAATGTTTTGGGAAATCCCGAATTTCATATCGTTGTAAGTACTATTAATCTGCCCATAATCCATTGAAATTCCTGTTTGCGGAATATCATTCACAGACTTGATCAATGCTTTTGAATACTCTGATTTCAGCTTTTCATTTTTAAGATTTCTATTGTTCTCTAGTGCTATATTAATAGCATTTTGCAGACTGATCGGAGTTTGGGATTTAACACCGGTTCCCATTACGCTAAAAATCAAAATCAACACCGCTGCAAAGTTTTTATGATTGCGCTTTTTCATTTTAAATCCTTTTTCAATATTTACGTAAAGTAATGGTAAAACGAAGAGGGTAAGAAAAGTCGCCACCATCAGCCCGCCAATAACGACAGTTGCCAAAGGTCGCTGAACTTCCGCTCCGGCACCACTACTAACAGCCATTGGAATAAATCCTAATGAAGCAACAAAAGCCGTCATCAGAACGGGACGAAGTCTTGATTCTCCTCCGTCTATAACAATTCTTACTATATTTTTAATTCCTCTTTTATGAAGACGATTAAACTCTGAGATTAAAACAATTCCATTTAAAACCGCCACTCCAAAAAGTGCGATAAACCCTACTCCCGCACTGATGCTGAAAGGCATACCCCTGAGTGCCATCAGGAATACCCCACCAATAATAGATAGTGGAATTGCAGTATAGATCAGTAAACTTTCTTTAACGGAATTAAAAGCCAGGAACAGCATGACGAAAATAAGAGCCAATGCAATCGGCACAGCAATCATAAGACGCTGTTTGGCATTATTAAGATTTTCAAATGATCCTCCATAGGTCAAATAGTATCCTGTGGGAAGTTTCATCTTCTGATTTGCTTTACGCTGAAGCTCTTCTACAATACTTTGTACATCTCTTCCTTTTATATTGAAACCTACTACAATTCTTCTTTGGGCATTTTCCCTCTGGATTTGGTTGGGGCCATTTTTAACCTCCACTTTGGCAAGCTGGGATAGCGGAATCTGATTTCCGAAAGGAGTAGGTACCAGAAGATTCTTAATATCAGTAACATTTTTACGATCTTTGGTATCAAGCCGTACTACCATGTCGAACCGTTTTTCACCTTCAAAGACCAATCCTGTACTCTGTCCTGCAAATGCTGTGTTAACAATCCTGTTGATATCTGAGATAGACAAATGATACTGAGCAATCAAAGGACGGTTGTATTCTATAATTACCTGAGGCATTCCGGAAATAGGCTCTATATAAAGATTCTGGGTTCCATCCACAGTCTCTATTATTTTTCCAAGCTTCTGGGCATATTGTGAAAGAACATCAAGGTCTTCTCCAAAAATCTTGATTACAACATCCTGTCTTGCTCCCGTCATTAATTCATTAAAACGCATCTGAACAGGGAACTGGAAACTGACGGTAATTCCCGGAACATCTTGAAGTTCTTTACCCATCTTCTCTGATAATTCCGGAAAAGATGATGCGGAGGTCCATTCTTTTTTATCTTTTAAAATGACCATCATATCTGAAGCATCCATCGGCATTGGATCAGTAGGAACTTCTCCGCTTCCAATTTTTGTAACCACCTTTTCCACTTCAGGAAATCTGGATTTGAGAATATGAGCAGCCTTTTGGGTACTTTCAATCGTTGTTGTAAGGTTACTTCCGGGCAAGACTCTTGTATCCACTGCAAAATCACCTTCTTCAAGAGATGGAATGAACTCCCCTCCCATTCTGGACAAGATGAAAACAGCTACAATAAATAAGACACCTACTATCGCAAAAACCGTTTTAGGAATTCTAAGAAGCTTAAGCAAAGTATTAAGATAAATCTTCTCCACTTTCTTCATAATTTTATCTGAAAAAGTAGGTTTCTCACTTCTTTTTCTCAGTAAAACAACACTCATCATCGGGATATATGTTAATGACAGTAAAAAAGCTCCCAGTAATGCAAAAGCAACCGTCTGAGCCATCGGTTTAAACATTTTCCCTTCGATTCCCTGTAAGGTAAGGATTGGAAGATAAACAATCAGAATGATAATCTGTCCGAAAACCGCACTGTTCATCATTTTTCCCGCAGAATCTATAACAACGGTATCCATTTCTGATTCCCCGACAGAAAAAATCTTTTTGAATTTTGAATTATGACTGAACTGATGCAGAACAGATTCTACGATGATCACCGCCCCATCAATAATCAAGCCGAAATCCAGAGCTCCAAGACTCATCAGATTACCACTGACTCCGAAAAGATTCATCATACAAATGGCAAACAGCATCGCTAGAGGAATTACTGAAGCTACCAATAATCCCGCTCTTATATTTCCCAAAAATAAAACCAGAACAAAAACGACAATCAACGCACCTTCCGTAAGATTTTTCTCTACTGTTCCGATGGCATTGTTCACCATTTTGGTACGATCAAGGAAAGGTTCTATCACGACTCCTTTTGGAAGGGTCTTCTGAACCTGGGCAATTTTCTCTTTTACATTTTTAATCACCTGGTTACTGTTTTCACCTTTAAGCATCATAACGACCGCTCCTGAGACTTCTCCTTCATCATTAAAGGTCATGGCTCCGTATCGGGTGGCAAAACCCGGTTTTACCTCTGCAATATCCCTTATAAACAACGGAACATCGTTTGTTTTTGTAGTAATAGAAACATTTTTAATTTCTTCAATGTTTCCGACCAAACCTTCACTTCTAATATATAAAACGGTAGGCCCTTTTTCAATATAAGCACCTCCTGTATTTTGATTATTAGCTTGTAGCGCATCGAAAACATCATTAATGGTAATTCCATACGCATTCAACCTATCTGGATTGACTGCAATCTCATATTGTTTTAACTTTCCTCCAAAGCTGCTAACCTCCGCTACTCCTTTTACACCTAAAAGCTGCCTTCTTACAATCCAATCCTGAATCGTACGAAGCTCCGTGATACTGTATTTTTTTTCATATCCTTTTTCAGGTCTTATTACATACTGAAAAATTTCACCTAGTCCAGTGGAAATAGGCCCTAGTTGGGGATCTCCTATCCCTTGTGGAATAACAGCCTGTACCTGTTGCAGTCTTTCTGCAACCTGCTGTCTGGCCCAATAAATGTCAATATCATCTTCGAAAACAATGGTAACAAGAGATAGCCCGAATCTGGAAAAACTTCGGATCTCTTTTAATCCTGAAATATTATTATTGGTTTGTTCTATAGGAAAGGTGACAAGTCGTTCTATATCCGTTGCTCCAAAAGAAGGTGCAATAGTAATAACCTGTACCTGATTATTGGTAATGTCGGGTACCGCATCTATCGGTAATTTAGTGACCTGATAGGAACCAATTCCAATAAGCCCTAATACCAACAATGCAATAATGAGTTTATTCTTTACAGAAAACTCAATGATTTTTGTAAGCATAAATGATTAATTATTAATCTTAATTATTGAGATAAGTTGTAGCTATTTTGAAGCACACAATGAATGCATCTGCATCTTTTGCAGATACTTTATGGCAAAGCAAAATACCCTCAATCAGAGAATGATTGAGAAAAATAGATTAAGATTGATGAAATCTTGGAGGCTCCCAAATAGAATTTAAAATTTCCTTATTGTAAAGGATATTTTTATAAAGGATTTGTTTTATGCCAATAGGATTATATACCTTTTCTATACAATGAAGATCTAAAATTGGATTAACGGTAAATACAACAGAAAGAGGACTTACGTGTGAAACAAAAGGTAGCTTCTGATCCTGATCATAATCATTATCTTTAACCGGATGATCATAATGCGTTTTCAGAAATGCAGTAAACGACATTTCAGGATTAAGGTTTTTGTGCTGAAAATAATGCTCAATGAGAAGCGGCATTTTCAAAAGCTGATAAAGTTCGGTTGTAGAAACCAAATACAATGATAACAACAATATGGAAATCAGCTTTTTCACTTTGTCAAAATTATTAATTTTTTCGTTAAGAATGATTTTAAATAAGAACCAATAGAAAAATCGTTTACCTATTTATGAATTCCACAAACAGCTAAGCTTTAGAAGTTGTGGAAATTGATTTTGATAATTTGAGCTATAAAAAAGCAAAACTTTCAATCTACTACTTCTCTAAAATTCACCCTTTTCATAACCGATTTACATAAAAGAGAATTACAAAATATTTAAATGAGGAATAAGGATATGATAATTATGTAAATAATTACAAAATCGCAATTTATATTTTTAATCAAATTACAGAATTTCACGTAATTTATATCATTTACTTATTCTTTAATAGTATCTTGTACGGAAAACTAAATAATTATGTCTGCCAAACATAATGTTCAAACACAAACCAGAAAAATCAAAAAATTCTTTGGACTATTGGGTCCGGGATTAACAACCGGAGCCGCAGATGACGATCCTTCAGGAATTGCCACATACTCTCAGACAGGAGCACAATTTGGTTACGGACAATTATGGACAGCTCTCTACATGCTTCCATTTATGACTGCAGTACAGGAAGCATGTGCAAGAATAGGAATGGTTACCGGTAAAGGGCTTACTGGAGTTATCAAAGAGCATTACAGCAAAAAAATACTCTATGGTTCTGTAGGATTGGTTGTCATTGCTAATACGATCAATATTGGAGCGGATATTGGAGCTATGGCAGCTGCAGCACAATTAATTATTCCTGTTGATATTATTATACTAATGCTGTTTTTTACTGTTAGTATACTTACTTTAGAGATTTTCACCAGTTATCGGATCTATTCAAAAGTTCTTAAATGGTTGGCATTATCTCTTCTTGCCTACCCTCTTACAGCTTTCATGATTGATCAGCCCTGGAAAGAAATACTAAAAGCCTCAATTGTTCCTCATTTCGAATTTTCTTTCAATTTTCTGTTTATAATCACCGGAGTTTTTGGGACAACTATTACACCTTATATGTTTTTTTGGCAGGCATCTCAGGAAGTGGAAGAAGAAAATGAAAGAGGACTGATCCAAAATGGAAAGCCTAGCATCGGATGGCGTCATATTCATGCGATGAGAAAAGACAATAATATAGGTATGGTCATCTCTGAATTTACAACATGGTGTATTATATTGGTCGGAGGAACCGTTCTGCATAGTGCTCATATAACGGATATTAATACTGCGGCTGATGCAGCAAAGGCTTTAGAGCCTTTAGTACAGTCATTTCCAAATTCGGGGCTGATATCAAAAATAATATTTGCTATTGGAATAATTGGATTAGGATTACTCGCAGTACCCGTTCTTTCAGGATCGGCATCTTATGCTGTTTCGGAAGCTCTCAACTGGAATGCCAGTTTAGATCTGAAATTTACAAAAGCAAAAGGCTTTTATATGATTATTATTATTTCCACACTTATTGGCCTGTCTATGAATTTTATTGGAATTAATCCCGTGAAGGCCCTCGTTTACACAGCAGTTCTCAATGGTGTAGCAGCAGTTCCTCTCTTATTTCTTATCATTCGAATATCGGCAAGTGAAAGTATTATGGGAGAATTCAAAAGCAGGTGGCTGTCAAAAAGTTTACTATGGGCAACTTTTTTCTTTATGGCTGCAGCTTCCGTTGCTATGCTTTTTACTTTTTAAATATATAGTGCCGTTAATTAATATGGCATCTTTTGTTAGCAAGAAATATGATAATATATCTATTAAACTGAAAAAAAAGTATTACTGCAAGAGGATTGCAGTAATACTAAAAAAAATACATAATATTCAGACCTATGTATTCTGTTGACAAATAAGCTTTCTCAATATTGTCATTTTATTTTTTTCTTCCAAAACATAAATTATTGCTCAGAAGTATTTTATTTTTCACATTACTTTTTCCCAAAAATTCAATAATTTATCACAAGCAGTATCAACTAAAGTAAAGCTGTTAGGAATTTCATCCCACTTACTCCAATAGGTAACAAGCCTCGTTCCAATTGGGGTGGTATCCAACTGTTCCCTCACATACGTCGAATAATCATAGTATAAATCTCTATCATGAATAATTGTATCGTCAATGGAACATGAAGTATCTATATTTTCATAAAAAGAATTAAAAAAATAGAATGCTTCATATTCTAAAAAAGGAACTTCTTTAATATTTACATTAATAAAATCAACATTATTTATATCGTGTTTATCGGCTATTTTTTTTGATATTTTAGTTAGAGTTGCCCTTTGCTCAATTCCGTAAAATATACCATCTGTAGAAGCTGCTCCCACAAGACAAAATTTACCTGCTCCAGATCCAATATCCAAGACTTTTCTATTGGTATCATCAGCTAAATATTTAGCAGCCATCTTAGCAACAGCAACAGGAGTCCAATGACGTTGTGACAAAGCTTTTATATGTTCAGGATATATTTCATTAAAAGTATTGTCATCAATATCCATATTTAATTTAAGGTATTCAAAAATCATTCTATAGTTCAATTATATGCCTCACAGGTTAAGAAATTATTTTACCAATCATGAGTAAAATAAGCAAGATCCAACAATTTGAAAAATTGATATTATCAGAGGTAAGCTATTTTACATTAATAAATGGAAGAGCTATATTATTGCTTTAGTTGGTTTATTTCTAATATTAATAAAATTTCATTTCCTACAGCCGAATTTTCAATGGAAATGTATCCCATCCCAATTGCTTTTTTCAGGTTCGGTGACATCGTTCCCGAAGTAACGGTTCCTACAATTTCATGATTCTCATTCCAAATTTCATAGCCATGACGGGGAATTCCTTTATCTTCCATTTTAAGCCCTACTAACTTTTTGGATATTCCTTTTTCTTTTTGAATTTTTAAGAATCCGCTATGAACAAAGTCTTTGTTAAATTTAGTAATCCAACCTAGCCCAGCTTCTAAAGGAGAAGTATAATCATCAATATCATTCCCATACAAACAGTAGCCCATTTCCAACCGTAATGTATCTCTGGCTCCTAAACCTATGGGTTCAATTCCTTCTTCTTTTCCAGCTTCAAAAAAGAGCTTCCCATATATGTGCTGCATATCTGTTTTCCACATATATTTCAAATCCTCCCGCCCCAGTATATCCAGTGGCAGATACTAAAGCATTAGGAATATGAGCTAATTCACCGATAGTAAACGTATAATATTCCATGCCTTTCAAACTGATATCTGTCAATTTTTGTAATACCTGTTCTGCTTTGGGTCCCTGAACCGCTAATAATGAAATAGAATCTGAAATATTGCTAACCTGTGCATTGAAGGAATTCTGTTCATGGATGCAATCCAGATCTTTTTCTATATTTGATGCATTAACTACCAATAAATAATCATCCTGACTGATCATATACACTAAAAGATCATCAATTATTCCTCCGGTGTCATTAGGCATACAGCTGTATTGTACCTTTCCCGGAAAAAGTTTTGAAGCATCATTGGACGTAATCTTCTGAATTAACAACAAGGCCTCTTTTCCCTGTATTAGAATTTCTCCCATATGAGAAACGTCAAACACCCCTACGCTATTTCTTACAATTTCATGTTCATGGTTTATCCCCTTGTATTGAACAGGCATTTCAAACCCTGCAAAATCAACCATTTTCGCACCCAAAAGGTGATGGAGTGCATTAAGTGGCGTTTTTTTGATTTTTACTGTTTCCATACTATGATAAACCGATTAAGGAAATGTATAACTCAGTGGTCAAGAGTCCTTCAGCATCAGAAAGATTATTTATTTTAATTTTAATCATCCATCCTTCTCCATAAGGATCAGAATTTACTAATTCGGGGGTTGATTCCAACTTAGGGTTGATTTCCACTACTTCACCGGCAATCGGCAAGAAAAGATCGGATACTGTTTTCACTGCTTCAACCGTCCCAAATACGTCATGTTGCTGTAACTTTTCTCCAAGCGTTTCGATTTCAACATATACAATATCACCCAATTCATGTTGTGCAAAATCAGTGATTCCAATATATGCCATATCATTTTCTATTTTCACCCATTCATGGTCTTCTGTATATAAAAAGATTTTCAGGAATTTCCATTTCTATTTGTTCTTTATTTTGATGTATTCATTTTATGGACAGGACCTCCCTCTATAATTTCATTATTGGCAAAAAACTCAAACTCTTTAAAATTCTCCATAAATTGAGTAGCAAGATGCATAGCCTTTTGATCATATTGAGACGAGTCTGTCCAAGTATTTTTTGGATTCAGGATTTCAGAAGGAACTCCTTCACACTGTACCGGCATTTGAAGTCCAAAGACATCATCATTGATGAAATCAACATTTTCTAATTTATTTTCTAATATTGCAGTGATCATAGCTCTCGTGTATGACAACTTTATGCGTTCCCCTACTCCGTAAGAGCCGCCAGACCAACCTGTATTAATAAGCCAAACGTTTACTTTATTCTCATTTAGCTTTTTTCCTAAAAGTTCAGCATATTTTGTAGGATGGAGGGGAAGAAAAGGTTTTCCGAAGCATGCTGAAAATGTGGTCTGCGGTTCAGTAATCCCCGCTTCAGTTCCAGCTACTTTTGCTGTATATCCAGAAATAAAATGGTACATCGCCTGACCCGTTGTTAATTTTGAAATCGGAGGCAATACACCAAAAGCATCACACGTCAAAAAAAAGATATTATTGGGAATACCTCCAACAGAAGGGTGGATAGCATTATCTATAAAGTCGATCGGATAAGCAGCTCTTGTGTTTTCAGTGACGGAAGTATCATCATAATTAACAATATCTGTTCCCTCAAAAAAACGTACATTTTCAAGCAAGGTACCCTGACGAATTGCCGAAAAAATTTGAGGCTCTTTCTCTTGGCTTAAATTCACACATTTAGCGTAACATCCCCCTTCAAAGTTAAAAACATTCTCATGATCCCATCCATGCTCATCATCCCCAATTAATTTTCTGGACGGATCCGCTGAAAGTGTCGTTTTTCCCGTTCCTGAAAGTCCGAAAAACACGGAGGTATCTCCCTTCTCACCAATATTAGCAGAACAGTGCATAGATAGGACCTGTTTCTCATGGGGAAGAATGTAATTCAATACTGTGAAAATGCCTTTTTTAATTTCACCCGTATAAGCACTCCCTCCAATAAGAATGATTTTTTTTGTGAAATTGATAATGGTAAAATTATGCTGACGGGTCTTATCAGTTTCCGGAACAGCTTTGAAACTTGGGGCGGTAAGAATAAGCCATTCGTGCTTAAATACTTCAAGCTCTTTTTCATTAAGTCTTAAAAACAAGTTATTGGCAAATAAACTTTGCCATGGATTTTCTGTGATAACCCTGATGTTTAAACGAAATTCAGATTTTGCACACGCGTAAACATCCTTAACATAAAGATCACTTTGTGAAAGGTGTTCCACTACACGATTATATAATCTATCAAAATCTTCCGGCAAAAAAGAATGGTTTATATCCCCCCACCAAACAGAATCTTGAGTCTTATCATCTAAGACTACATATTTATCTTTTGGGGAACGTCCGGTAAACTCACCGGTATCACAAGCCAATGCTCCTGAGTCTGTTATAATACCCTGCCTTTTCCTTAAGGTCTGTGAAATTAACTGTGCTTCTGATAGATTCCAAAAAATCTCTTTTGCGGATAGAATTCCAACCTCCTTTAAACTTTCTAAATGATTCATTTCAAGATCAGTTTTTTACTTTTGAGCAAAAGTAGCCTCTTTATCAATAAATTTTTATGATCTATCTCTTTGTAAAATTTGATTTAAGTCAAATTTTTCCGTAATCAAAATAACCTACTTTAATAATAATTTTTCATTATTTTAATCTCGAATTAATCTCGATGATACATATACAAAAAGAACTTACTAGAACAGGATTCAGTATTAATCCGGTAAGTTATATTATCAAAAAACAAGGAAAATCAGATTTTAATACATTAAAATAAACTATATTTCCCTATATTCGATCTCATTTTTAATTCAAGAAGGAATATTTTTGTTTTTCCCAATGTTCATGAAACCAAAAATATGATAAGACATTCATTGATAGACCGAATCTATCACTTTCAAAGTAAAAATAAAAACTTTTATTTCTGCGGCTTATACAACAATTGAATTCCTAATTCTTGATACATCATTAGCTCTCAATAATAGAATAAACAATACGGCTGAAACCTCAGACACCAGTACTGACATATTAACATCTTTCAATATGAAAATTAGCCAGAACTAACTGTTACAGAAATATACATTCAATTTTTGCAAACAGATTAATTCATTTTAATTTTCTTTTCAATACATAATATCTATATAATAATCTATCATAGCTAATGACAAAAAAAAGTATTCCAACAGAAAACAATAATGTTTTTACATGAAAAACTTCATAAGTAAAACCGCCTATCACCCCTCCAGAAAAGAAACATAATACAATTACAATTTTTAACATAATGCTTTTTTTAAGTTGGCTATACGCAATTGCATTTCTATAAAAAAGCAACTTGGACATTTCTATCCCCAAGTCAGTAAAGATTCCTGTTAAATGTGTTGTTCTTACAACTGACTGAGATACTTTTGTTACTAAAGAATTCTGTAGCCCCATTGTAAAAAGTAAAAGGCAGGCGATCATATTGGGACTGATTATTTTTTTTAAATCAGCGGATAGTCCTATAAAACCTAAAATAAAAATTTCTATTAATAGGGGAATAAAGTGAGATTGGAGTTTTCTAAAACGGGATACAAATTCTACCAGAAGGCTGGAACAGAAAGCTCCCAAGAAAAAACATCCGATAAATAAAAGGTAGATAGATGCAGCATAATAATCCTTCAACACTACTTCCTCGGAAAAAAAAGCAAAATGCCCTGTAATGTTTGTGGTTAATATTTTAATTGATAATATCCCTACAATATTAACTATTCCAGCAACAAAGGAAAGGAGTGATGCTAATTTAATATTATGAAAATAAGTTCTGTTTTTTCCTCTGTGTCTAAACATTTCTACCCTATTTCGACTGTTACAATATATACTTCCCTATCTGTTACACGATTTTCTTACAAAATCTTAGATTTTCCTTTTATTCATTGAATTATAGTTGGAAAACTTCATCGTAATTATGAACACAGTTATTTACGAACCCTTGTTCTGCCATCCATTTGTCGCTGTACACTTTGGTAATGTATCTTGAACCATGATCAGGATATATTAAAATGACAAGATCGTTTTCAGTGAACTCATGAGATTGCGCATATTGTATTAATGCCTGGGTAACTGCTCCTGTAGTGTATCCTCCCATGATCGCTTCTTTTAAAGCAATTTCACGGGTTCTGTACGCAGACATTTCATCATTAACTCTTACAAACTCATTTATTTTATCAAAAAGTAGAGCAGAAGGAATTAAATTTTTTCCCATACCCTCAATCTGATAAGGATGAACATCTTCTTTATGAATTTCTCCTGTCTCGTGATAGCTCTTAAGAATAGATCCATCAGCATCTACACCAATCACTTTGATATTAGGATTTTTTTCTTTTAAAAATTTTGCTGATCCGGATAAAGTTCCACCCGTTCCAGTACAAGCAAAAAGGTGCGTGATTTTCCCTTCTGTCTGTTCCCAAATTTCAGGTCCGGTTGTTTGGTAGTGAGCATCAATATTTAGTTCATTAAAATATTGATTGATGTAAACTGAATTTGGTGTTTCTGAAGCAATTCTTTTAGCAACTTCATAATAAGATCTTGGATCATCTGCGGGTACATTGGCAGGGCATATGTAAACTGTAGCTCCAAGTGCTTTCAGATAAGCTATTTTTTCGGGCTTTGTCTTGTCACTTACAGCAAGTATACATTTATATCCTTTAATGATGCAAACCATTGCAATAGAAAAACCGGTATTACCGGAAGTTGTTTCTACGACTACAGAATCTTCTTTTAATAAGCCTTTTTTCTCAGCATTTTCTATAATGTGAAGTGCAATTCTATCTTTAGTGGAATGTCCAGGATTATATGATTCTAACTTGGCATAAACGGTTGCAGGAATATCTTTCGTAACAGTATTAAGCTTCACCATAGGAGTGTTTCCTATTAGGCCAAGGATATTATCGTAAACATTACTCATTATTTGTTATTTTCAATAAAAAATAACTGGATAAATAAAAGTAGAAAAATTTAGCTGTATCAGTATGTTGAAGAGTATATGTTATTATTTATCCAGTATACTTAAAAATTCGTTAATAATTTATCTCTAACTTCTCTTCATTACATTCACTTCATTTCTTAAAAGACTTTCTTTCCCATTTCAAAAGCAATTTTCTTACTTTTACAAAAATAATCTGTTCAGAAAGAAAACTTGGTGATTTAAGTAGGCTTAAAATGTGATTTAAGTTAAATTTTGAGTTCTTTTTCAATATTTAAGAAGTAAAAATTATGATTTCAAAATTTATTTTTAATAATCAATATCTTTTTAACGAACTTCCTGAGTATGATAAAAACTTACTCATTACTGCGATGAAAAGTAAAAACTATCGTAATCATGAAGCTATATTTACAAACGGCACAAAGCCCACCGGTATTTATTATTTAAACGAAGGTAAAATAAAGAAGTACAAGGTAGACAATGATGGAAGAGAGCAAATTATTTACATTTACAGTTCGGGTGAATTTTTCGGATATTCTGCTATTTTGAGTAATGAGACTTATGGAGATACTACATTAGCCCTTGAAAATTCTGTCATCTCATTTATTTCAAAAGATGATTTCTTGCATATCCTTGACCAGTCTTCCGTTTTTTCAAGACTCTTACTAAAATCCCTTAGTCACGAATTTAGTGTTATGGCCAACCTTATGGCGGTATTATCACATAGAACCGTTAGAGAACGGGCCGCTCTCAGCTTATTGATCCTTCATGATAAATATGCATCTAACGAATCCAAAGAAAATGTTTTTATCACGCTGTCCCGAATTGATCTGGCCAATATGGTGGGAACTGCAAGAGAAACCTTAGCCCGTATTCTCAATGATTTTAAACAGGAACATCTTATCAGAATTGAAGGACGGAAAATTCAATTAATCAACATTGAACAATTAGTCCGTATAGCCAATTTTTAAATGATGATGATAGGCTTCTCTTCTAAAATCATTATTGAAATTTGTTCGATACATTTAAGTTTATCATTACCAAAAATTAATCAATTTATTATATTTTTCCTGGTATTAATTTTAAGTGTTATGGAATACAAAATTTTAAGATATCCAAAAGGTAAAGGTATAGTATAACAAAAAAACAATCATGTTCACCATTTAATATTGTTTATCACAACGTATGAATAAGTAGATACAGTAATGATTACCGATATAGTTTTGTGACCAAATCTATTAATATCTTAGGCAAGGCAGAAGGAAATTTTTAAAATAGTTTAGAATGAAAAAGGTTATTTGTATATTAATAATATTATTTGGATTGATTTATAATTATTCATGTTGTCAAAAAAATGAAGGTCAACACAAAAATCAATACATGAAAAATAATGCTATCAGTAAAACCAACAAAATCAAAACTACTAATGATTATGATCCACCCCCTAAAAATGGAGGACAATGGTAATCTAAATTACAACCAAACCAATTGATGGAATAAGCAATGTTACAAGACACTTCTCTCAGATAGAAAGTTTATGAATTTTTATAAAGAAGAATATTATTGGTTGTTATGGCAACACTGGCTTTAAAAACACCAATTTTTTAAACTACCTCTAAAATTTCATTTCAAATAAAGTAGCCCCCTTTAACCGTTAATATTTCATAAACCTATATTTATGAAATCAGCGTATTTATATGTCAGAGTTAGTACTGACGAACAAATGAGAAAAGGCTATTCTATTCCTGAACAGGAAGAGAGATTGTTGAAATATTGCGAACTGAAGCAAATTATTGTCAAAGGAATTTTCAGAGAGGACTTTTCAGCAAAGGATTTTAATCGACCGGAATGGAAAGAACTGATTAAAATATTAAAAAACAATAGAAAAAGACCTGTTGAAAATATTCTATTCATTAAATGGGATCGCTTTAGTCGAAATATTGAGTATGCTTATCAAATGCTTGGTATTTTAAGAGGATTAAAAGCCAAACCATTTGCCATTGATCAACCAATCGATTTTGATGTCCCTGAAAGTGTAGTGATGCTTGCTGTTTATCTTTCGATACCTGAAGCTGAAAACAATAGAAGGGGGCGAAATGCTTCAGATGGAATGCGTAGAGCTAGAAAAATGGGAAGATGGCCAGGAAGAGCTCCAATGGGATATATTAATCAGTCCACACAAGAAGGCAGAAAAATTATGAAGCCTAAACAACCACAGGCGGATTTAATTAAATGGGCTTTTGAACAGTTTGCAACTGGAACGTATTCGATCAGTCAAGTTAGAATGATGACTGTTCAAAAAGGTCTTCAATGTAGTAAGAATAATTTTTGGAAGATATTACATAATCCTATTTATTGTGGAATAATTACGGTTAAAGCAACCAAAGATGAGGATATTCAATACGTAAAAGGAATTCATAAACCCATCATACCTGAGAGCCTTTACCGTGAGGTTCAATTATTACTCAAAAGTAAACGTAAACAGAGAGAATCAAAACTTCAAATGAAATATCAGTTCTCTCTTAGAGGATTCATAAATTGTCCTTTTTGCGGACGAACATTGACAGACAGTACCTCTCAGGGTAAACATAAAAAATATAGCTATTACCATTGTAATACTTCTAAATGCAAAGGTAGATTTGGAACAGATTTTCTGGAAAAATCATACGAAAGTCTCTTAAAAAAAATAACCCTCCTTCCCAATGTATATGAACTTTTTGATCTCATTCTCGAAGATGAAAATATATTCACAGCAAGAAGAGAAGCATTGAATGAAAAAAAAGACGTTCTTACAGAAATTTCTCAGAATAAGGAACTCCTAGCAAAAGCAAGAAGATACCTATTGGCTGGAAAAATAGACTTCGAAGATTTCAGAGAAATGAAAAAAGAGCATAATGAAATTACCTATAATTTAAACGAGAGATTACAGCATCTTACACAGAAATTGAATGTGGATTTTTATAAACATAAAGAAATATGGACAAAAGATCACATTAATATTTTTCAAGTCTATAAACTTCAAGACTTTGTTGGTAAAAGACATATTACAAGTATGTTTACGCCATCTCAAATAAATATATCTACAAAGGAATTTGAAGCTATACAAATGAATCCAGTTCTAAAAAAGGTAACAATGTATGAGGGGATAATCAACACTAAGACTGAAAAAGTTTTAAAAATTATCGAGAAAAATATCAATCGAAGTACAAAATATTTTTCTGGGCTGATGGTTTCTACTAGTCAAGCGATAAAAATCCTGAGAAAAAATGGAATACATATCAATGAGGATGAAGCCATCATGATCTTAGATTTCCTATATATGTTAGCCACATCCTTTAAAAAGGATACTAATCTTGAATTGCGAGATTGATTGGTTAAAGGAATATTGAACACGAAATAATGGATAATACGAAAATTCTGAAGACAAATATTTTTTCGTTTAAAAAACATTGGAAAAATCGAACACTTTTCCATATTTAACTAAAACAATGTAACAAACTGAAAATCAATAAATATAGAGCACAAAAAAAGGAGACGTTAAAAAATAAACGTCTCCCTAAGCGGAGAGTGAGGGATTCGAACCCCCGGACCTGTTACAGTCAACAGTTTTCAAGACTGCCGCAATCGACCACTCTGCCAACTCTCCATAAACTTCGATTCTATCGTCGTTTTCAGTGGTGCAAATATAAAACGTTTTTTTATTTCCGGCAAAATATTTTGAGATAAAATTTTAACAGAATTAATAATAGGCTAAAAATCAAACCTATTATTTTCACAAAAACATGAAGGATAGTAGAAAAACTTACTTAAGAAAAATAAAAACGCATCTCGGAAAGATGCGTTTTATATATTGTAAAAATAATTTATTGTAATTCTGCCAAATACTTTTCAGCATCCATTGCAGCCATACAGCCGCTTCCTGCTGCTGTAATCGCCTGTCTGTAGATATGATCCTGAACATCTCCTGCTGCAAAAACTCCCGGAAGATTTGTTCTTGAAGAACCTTTTTCAGTATCAATATATCCGTTTTCATCTAAATTGATCTGACCTACAAAAATATCTGTATTAGGTTTATGACCAATCGCAATAAAGATTCCGTGAACATCTATTGTAGATTTCTCCTGAGTTTGGTTATCAATAACCACCGCTCTTTCTACCAGATTATTCTCTCCTTCAATTCCAATTAACTCATGGTGAAATTTCACCTCAATATTCGGTGTATTCTGAACTCTGTGAATCATTGCTTTTGAAGCTCTGAATTCATCTTTTCTCACCAACATGGTTACTTTATTTACCAATTTAGCAAGGTAGGTTGCTTCTTCCGCAGCAGTATCCCCTGCTCCAACTACTACTACATCTTTTCCTCTGTAGAAAAATCCGTCACAGGTTGCACATGCAGAAACTCCTCCTCCATTGTATTTTTTCTCGTCATCAAGACCTAAATATTTTGCAGTAGCTCCAGTAGAGATAATCACTGTTCTGGCAAAAATTTCTTTATTTCCGGCATATAATTTATGAATACCTCCCACTTCCTTAGAAAATTCAACTTTAGTGATCATTTCGTAATGCACTTTTGTATCGAATCTTTCTGCCTGTTTTTGCAAATCCATCATCATTTCAGGACCTGTAATTCCCGCTGGGTAACCCGGAAAGTTATCCACTTCCGTAGTTGTAGTCAATTGTCCGCCCGGTTCCAGACCTGTATACAATTCAGGTTTAAGGTCTGCTCTTGCTGCATAAATTGCCGCTGTGAAACCAGAAGGTCCAGATCCAACGATCACACAATCTAAAATGTTTTGCTCCATAATTTGCTTTTCAAAAGATTATAAAATTAACGTCCGCTAATTTCGTAATTTTTACTATTAATTTAAAGTTATTTTAATGATAGTTGTCAATATCTACTATGTCAGTTTTCGATTATAATATGAGGGATAAGTTAGAATTTTAATAGTATTTCTAAAAACTTTTAACTTCTAACCCATAACTCAATCATGCTTTCATCTTAATTTTATCAACATTGATAATCTTATACACCAATTCTTTGATCAGTTCCGCTTCACTCATATTGACAGCTCCCAATCCTTTCCCTTTCATATCGAATTCTCTTAAAATAGAGATTACTCTTGTTGCGTGTTTCAAAGGATATAATCTTGCCGATTCTGCGTAATCTTTAATAAAATACGGATTTACGCCCATCTGTGAGGCAATTGCCTGTGGAGATTGTCCCGCCATCGTATTATAAATAATCACATTGGAAAAATAGTTGTATAAACTCGCCAACATCATTACAAAAGGATTATTCTTAGGGTTTTTACCCATAAAATGAGCAATTTTGAATGCAGCATTGGCATTTTTTGTTCCTAAGGCTTTTTGCAGTTCAAAGACGTTGTATTCTTTACTGATTCCGATATGGTTTTCAATGATTGTTCCATCCAAAGCTTCTCCATCTTTAAGGATAATTTTAAGCTTGTTCAGCTCATTGGCAATTCGGGAAAGATCATTTCCTAAATATTCTGCTAAAAGATGAGAAATATTGGGCGCTGTTTTTATCCCTAACGAAATACATTCATCGGCAATCCATTTCGGAAGATTGTTTTCTCTGATAGATTCGCTCAAAAATAATGCATTGGCTTTATCTAAGGCTTTAGTTACTTTTTTTCTGCTGTCTAATTTTTTGTGTTTATGGGCAAAAACCAGCACAGTAGAAGGTATAGGATTCGTTGCATAAGCTTCTAAAATTCTGTTTTCTTCTTCATTTAATTTTAAATCCTGTGCTTCTTTTACAATAATTACCTGCTTGTCTCCCATCATCGGAAACTGTCTTGCTAGCGAAAGAATTTCCTGATAAGACGTATCTTTTCCGTACACCACTGTTTGGTTGAAAGCTTTTTCATCTTCATTCAAAAAGTCGTGTTCTAAAGCTTTTACAGCAAGATCTATAAAGTAAGGTTCTTCTCCGTGGAAAAAATAAATAGGTAAAACTTCTTTATTTTTAATATTTTTGAGGATTAAATCTAATTCTTTCATCTTATAAATGGAACTTCCAAAACTGAATTTTCAGGAAACTTTTGATTTTAAATTCAAGAAAGACAAAGATAAGTTTTTTATTTATGATTTAGTTCGAAAGACCTATCTTTTGCTCACTCCTGAAGAATGGGTTCGCCAGCATTGGATCCATTATTATCTTACGGTAAAATCATATTCTACCTCAGCTTTAATCACTGAGAAAAAAATAGTTTTGAATGGTTTAACAAAAAGGGTTGACCTTTTAATTACCGAAAAAACAGAACCCATCATTTTGATCGAATGCAAGGCTCCACAGATCAAATTAACAGAAAAAACGTTTGAACAAACAGCCAGATACAATTCTATTATCGGGGCAAAAGAAATCATTTTAACTAATGGTTTACAGCATATTAATGCCTATTACGAAAACGAACAGTATCAATTTTACAGACCTGAATAAGCTTTTCTACAACTCAAAATTTATTATGGAAATAAAAAATATCATATTTGACTTTGGAGGAGTCTTAATGGACTGGAACCCGAGATATTTTTTCAAAGATTACTTCAATGATGATGAAAAGATGGAATATTTTCTTGAAAATATCGCCCAGTCTGCATGGAATGAAGAACAGGACAGAGGAAGAACGCTTTCGGAGGGCACAGAAATTCAGGTGAAAAAATTTCCGGATTGGGAAAAGGAAATCAGAGCGTACTATGATAACTGGACTACTATGCTAAAAAGTGATATTCCCAGTAATGTAGAGGTGTTGAGAAAGCTTGGAAAGACCGATTATCATTTGTTCGGATTAACCAACTGGTCGGAAGAAACGTTTCCTTATGCTTTGGAAAATTATGATTTCTTTCAGTTATTTGACGGAAAAATAGTAGTTTCAGGAACAGAAAAACTGATTAAGCCCGATCCTAACATCTGGTATGTTTTATTAGAAAGGTATAACCTTCAGGCTCAGGAATCTGTTTTCATTGATGATAATCTGAAAAATATTGAAATTGCTCAGTCATTAGGTTTTAAAACTATTCATATTACTCCTGAAACCAATTTAGAACAGGAATTAATCGATTTAGGTATAAAATTCGGAAGCTAAAGTTTCCTACTCTATTATTAATTCTCATTAGAAGTTATTTTATTAATTTAGATGAGTTATTACACGAAACGGAACGATAATTTTTTTAATTGCTTCGTCATTCCATTTCTCACAATGACAAAACACTAAAAATTACAAAATATGATACGATCAATTTTATCCGCAGCATTGCTCATCATTTCAGGAGCAGGTTTCAGCCAAAATCTTAAATCAGTTGCTTATCAGGACGGTTCTCAAAAACTGAACGGTTTGGTAACTTCCAATGCAGGAAAAAAGCTTCCGGGAGTTTTGATTCTTCCGGCCTGGAAAGGTATTGATGATGAAGCCAAAACAGCGGCATCAGAACTTGAAAAACAAGGATACATTGCTTTTATTGCGGATATTTACGGAGAAGGAAATATTCCTGCCGATAATGCAAGCGCAGGCAAAACAGCCGGTTATTACAAGCAAAATTATGAAGCATACCAGAAAAGAATAACCCTGGCTTTGGAACAATTGAAGAAAAACGGAGCGCTTCCGAATAAAATAGCAGTGATTGGTTATTGCTTCGGAGGAACAGGCGCTTTAGAATCGGCAAGAGGAAGTCTTCCTGTTGTAGGAGTAGTTTCCATTCATGGAAGTATCGGAAAAGATCAGGCGAGAAAAAACGGTCCGATCTCTACAAAGATTCTGGTGGAAAATCCTGCTGACGATAAAGGAGTAACTCCCGAAGATTACAACAATCTTATCAAAGAAATGAATGAAGGAAATGCCGATTGGCAGATCATTACCTATGCGCATTCAAAACATACTTTTACAGATCCTAAATCTCCGGATTATAATGAAATCATGGCAAAAAGAGCCTGGAATCATACGTTGATGTTTTTAAAAGAAATTCTTAAATAAGATTCTTTTTTATAGAAAAATGCTTCAATTTTCTTTAAAATTGAAGCATTTTTTATTTTTAGACCGTTAATTATTTTGCTTCTAATTCAACGGTATATTCTTTTGGAGAATATTTCGTTAAAGAACCTGTTGCCGCATCAATTCCAACACCAATTGCTCCACCAAGAAGAATATTTACTAAAGTTACGGCATTAAAATTTTTAGTTAATTTCACCTCTTTATCATTAAAACCTTCTTTTTGGAATGTAACAGTTTGCTTACCCAAACCTCTTGAAATAGGCGCAGTACAAGGTGTGGTACACTTTTCTACCCCTTTATGAAAAACTTTTGCCCCTTCCGGCGTCGAGTTGAAAGTTATTTTGTCTTTGGTTCCTGTAATAATTGTCGCACAAGAAGTTGTAGATAATGTAATGCCTAGTAATAATACAATTGACAGCTTGTTTTTCATAGTTAAAAGTTTATTGTTTAAATAATTTTTCAGTGCGCGAACATACAAAAATTCTTTAAACAAAAGGACTTTTAAAATTTTTAAAAAAGCTTACGACTAAACAAGACCGCTGAATATTATTAAAATGATTAAGGAATCTCTATTCTTCCCTATTTACCAATTCCATAGAAAACGCCGGAAGACAAATGGCAATGTATTCGCAAGGTTCAGAAAATGGGTTGCTGTACCGTACTCTTGCTCCTTTTTCCACCAAAATACTTTGTCCTTTCTCAAGAACTACGATTTCTCCGTCGATTTCAAATTGTTTTTTTCCTGAAACAATGATGGTAAATTCATCAAACTGAGGAGTCTGATGCGGCTCACTCCAATCCGGCGGAGCTACCATGTGAGCAATTGAAATATTAGCATGCTGCGTTGAATTTCCCCAGTGCTCTTCTATTAATTTTCCGTCTGTTGTGGGAACTACAAACGGAGATTTTTGAATCTTATATTTTTTCATATCTTGTTTTCTTTTTTGATTTCATAAACAAAATTAGTTCTCGTAGGTTCTCCGAAATAAGCGACTTCCTGCTCTGCAATTTTTTGCCCGCCAAGTCTTTCCAGCGCAATTTGCGAACGGAAATTCTCTTTTCCGATATGAAAGTAAACTTTATCTACAAACTGAAAAATATAGTCCATCATCAATTTTTTAATCTGAGGATTTATTCCTTTTCCCCACGATTTTGTTCCATAGAAAGTATAACCAATGAAAATACTGTTGTTATTTTCATCAAAATCATAAAACCTTGTACTCCCTAAAATGTCTCCGGTAGATTTTTCAATAATTTTAAACGCTCCTTTACTTTCTATGGCTCCTTTAAAAAAATTTTCAAAAACTTCTCGTTGGTAACGGTCTTTATTCGGGTGTTGCTGCCAGACTTCAGGATCAGATGCCACTTCGTATAGAGATTCAAAATCCCCTTGCTGTAAGGGGATTAATTGATATTCCTGATTTTCTAAAATGGGTTGTATAGAAAATTTCATTTTACATGTTGATTTTAAATCGGACTGCTTTTAGCTTTTAGCTTTGGAAGCGTCTGATTCAATTTTTTTAATTTCTTTCAGCTTATCCGAAATTTTAATAACTGCATCCAGCTTAGCCGGTTTTAAACTTACCTCTGCCTCGGAAGTATCCCATTTAATCACCAGATTCCCTGTATTTTCATCAGTAGGATTTAAGGTAATTTCAAACCATTCTTGCTTATCAACCAGTTTATTAACCGGAACGGTAACGTCTACTACATCCTGCTTTGGATCATACGTATAAGCTCCCCATTGCTGAAAATCTTTATTTAAAATCACTTTCCATTCTTTTTCAGTCGGAACGATAAACAATCCATATGTTCCTGCCGGAACTACTTTTCCTCCAAAATTGATGGACTGTCCAAAAGTAATTTTTGTAGATGAGTTCGCTCCTGCTCTCCAAACCTGTCCGTAAGGAACCAGATCCCCAAAGATTTTACGCCCTTTCACTCCCGGTCTTCCATAATCGATTGTGATTTTAGACATTGAAAACTGCTGCTCTACCTTCTGACGCGGACTTACTGCCGGTACGGAATAATCTTGTGCAAAACTGAAAACTGATGTTGATATGCAAAGTGCAAATAGTAACTTTTTCACGTGTAAATTTTTGTTTAAAATTACAAAATCAAAACAAAATAGCCTTCTCAAGTTCCAATAATTTTTGTTTTCTCCAGATTCCTCCGGCATAACCGACCAACTCGCCGTTTGAACCAATCACCCTATGACAGGGAATCAAAATAGCGATTTTATTGATTCCGTTTGCGGTTCCAACTGCCCGGATTGCTTTTACATTTCCCAGAAATTCAGACTGTTGTTTGTAGGTTCGTGTAATTCCCATCGGAATTTCTATTAGCAACTGCCAAACTTTTTTCTGGAACTCTGTTCCGGTAATGAATAAAGGAGTTTCAAACCGTTCTCTTTTTCCTTCAAAATATTCCTTTAATTCTTCTTCCAGCTGTTGAAAATGCGGATGCTCTTTTTCAACAAATTCAGCGTTTAAAGTTTTAGATAAAGATGTGAACTGCTTTTCCATATTTTTTCTGTCGGTGAATTCCAACAGGCAGATTCCTTCCCCGACAGCGCAGGCAAACATTTCTCCGAGCGGAGTTTCTATGGTTTTTCGATATATGATTTCCATTGAATTAAAAGTAAGTAAAATTTGGAAATCTAAAATTATAATTCTTCAAAATCAGTTTATATTCCCGCCGTCATCATCGACATATAGTAATTAGCGCAGTGCAATGAAATCATTAGCAAAATTTCTTTCTCGAAAAAAGTATCAAAACTATCCGATGTTGTGATTTGATATTCATAATTCAGAGTACTCCATTTTAAATCGGGCTTCGTCACCAAAAGTTCAGTTCCGTTTTCATCCGCAAGCACAAATGATTCTTTGAAAATACCTCTATGCTTAAAAATATAACCGCTTTTTACTTCATTAAAATACGTCTGAATCACAATTCCCCCATTCCAGTTCATCCTGAATTTTAAAAGTATTTTTTCTCCTTCTTTCAGTTCAATAGTGGTTCCCCAAAAACCTTTAGGCTCAATTTGAAATTTTGAATGTAAAATTTCAACTTCGGCATTAAATCTAAACCAACTTTTATACGTTAAAGTTCCGATCAATGTTTCCTTTTCGACTAATTCAAAAATTAAAGAATTTTTTGACTTTACTTTATATTCTGTCATAAGCTTCTATTTTATTGATCATAAATGCATATTATATGAAAATAAACTTAGACGTAAAAATGAAAATAATGCAATTTCTTTCATAGGTATAGTTTTATATGAGCCTCACTAAATTATATTAAAATTTACAAACTGAGAACGTTAGCAGGTAATTTTATTTCAAAATATATTCAAGGAATAAAAATATCAAAAAAAATAAATCAAAAGGGAAACGTAATAACAAATTCTCAATAAATTCCATCAATATTTAAACTATCTTGTACTATCCTGCTCCCCAAATTTTTATTTTGTAATTTTTTTATACTTTTAAAAATCAGAAATACATTTTAAACTCTGAAGAAAAATCAATAAAAATAGTATCCGATTATTTCTTAATAGTAAACAGATAATTCACAAAATAAATCAGACAATGAATAATACCCATTCCGGAAACATGGTTTCTTCCCTATCAAAAAGGAAAAATTATGGTCTTCCATTAATACTTATTACAAGTTTATTTTTCTTTTGGGGATTTATCCATAATCTGGACCCAATCCTGATCAAACACCTTCGAAGTGTTTTTCAATTAAGCCATTTTCAGGCTTCATTAGTGGATTCGTCTGTTTTCGCAGCCTATTTTTTACTGGCAATTCCCGCAGGAATAATCATTCAGAAATATGGCTACAAAACCGGCATTCTGACAGGTCTGTTCTTTTTCGCAGCCGGATGTTTCCTGTTTATTCCTGCCGCTAATACGATAAGCTACCCATTTTTCCTGGGTGCACTTTTTATTTTATCATGTGGTTTAGCCATTTTGGAAACAGCAGCCAATCCGTACATTACGGTTTTGGGTGACCCCGAAAAAGCAGCACAAAGATTAAATTTCGCTCAATCTTTCAATGGTTTAGCAGCTTCTATTGCTCCTATTATTGGCGGAATTTTTATTCTGGGTGAAGAACCAAAATCTCAGGAAGAACTCTCCACACTCACTCAGGCAGCAAAATTAGCCTACATTCAGACGGAAACCTCTTTAGTAAAAGGACCTTACATGATTTTAGGATTGATTCTTTTGCTGGTGATGATTTTATTTCTATTCGTCAAGCTTCCGGAAGTAATGGAAAGTAAAGAGAAACCGACAAAGAATTTTCTGCAGGTTTTAGGAGTGAAAAATGTCGGATGGGGTGTTCTTGCGCAGTTTTTTTATATCGGTGCACAGATTTATGTCTTCAGTTTTCTACTCGTTTTTGCAGAAGATGCCGTTAATATGAAAGGTCAGGAAGCCAAATATTATGCAGGTGTCGCAGGATTATTATTTATGATCGGACGTTTTGCAGGAACTTTTTTCATGAGGTATATTTCGCCACAAAAATTATTGGGAATGTATAGTATGATCAGTATTGTTCTCAGTATTTGGGTTATTGCAGGATCAGGAATTTCAACGTTATATGCACTGGTTGCCCTTACATTTTTTATGTCTATTATGTTCCCTACTATTTTCGCTTTAGGAATTGAAGGAGCAGGTTCAGAAACAAAACCTGCCTCAAGTTTATTGATTATGTCGATTGTGGGAGGTGCAATTATACCTCCAATTGCAAGTAAAATTACAGATATTTCGGGGAATATTCATTTATCTTACATCATTCCTTTAGTCTGTTTTATCATCGTATTTCTGTTTTCATTAAGATTCAGAAACAAAAAATCTTCTTTATAAGTAAAGCTAAAATGAATAATTTAATTTTAAAAATAAATCAAAAAGACAATGTTTTGGTCGCCTTACAGGATATTCCGGCGGAGACCAAAATTATTTTTGAAGGAATCACCTATACCACTTTAGAAGCCATCCCTGCCAAACATAAATTCTTTATGAACGATATGAAACAGGGAGACGAAATCTTTATGTATGGTGTTTTGGTAGGGAAAGTACAATATGACTTGGCTTCAGGGACACGAATGACCACAGAGAATACAAAACATGCGGCTGAACCTTATTATTACCGTGAAGTCGATTATCATTGGACAAAACCTGATGTCTCAAAATTTTTGCATAAAACTTTTAAAGGATACCATCGTTTAAACGGAGAGGTAGGAACCGCCAATTACTGGTTGTTTATCCCGACTGTTTTTTGTGAAAACCGTAATCTTGATATCATTAAAGAAGCGCTTTATAACGAATTGGGATATGCAGTAGATGCAAAATATAAAAGCTATACCCACCAATTGGTAGAAGCCATTTCTAAAGGAGAAAATTTGGAGGATATTGATTTTTCGCCTTCTATTATTTCAGCAAAAGACAGAGTTTTTAAAAATGTAGACGGTATTAAATTCTTAAATCACACCGGAGGTTGCGGCGGAACAAGACAGGATGCAGATACACTCAGCAAACTGTTGGCGTCCTATGCAGATCATCCCAATGTTGCAGGAGTTACTTTGTTAAGCTTAGGCTGTCAGCATCTTCAGGTTGAGAATTTTAAAAGAGATTTATACAATAGAAATCCTGATTTTGAGAAACCCTTACTTGTTTTTGAACAGCAAAAAGCTGAAAGTGAAGAAACCATGATCAAAAATGCAATTTTTGAAACCATGAAGGGGCTTTTAGAAATTAATAAAATTGAACGTGAAGATGCTCCGCTCAGCAAACTTTGCGTAGGGGTAAAATGTGGAGGAAGCGACGGATTCAGTGGCATTTCAGCCAATCCTGCGGTTGGACATCTTGCGGATATCCTTTCTGTTTTAGGAGCTAAAGTTTTGCTCGCTGAATTCCCTGAATTATGCGGTGCAGAACAGGAACTCATAGACCGTTCTGTAGATAAGGAAACCGCTGAGAAATTCATCAGACTGATGACAGAATATGATGAACTTGCCCATGCTGTAGGTTCAGGATTTTTTATGAATCCATCACCCGGAAATATCAAAGACGGATTAATTACCGATGCCATAAAATCAGCAGGTGCCGCAAAAAAAGGAGGTTCATCTCCTGTAGTGGATGTATTAGATTATACAGAACCTGCAACCAAACCGGGATTAAGTTTGGTTTGTACACCCGGAAATGACGTAGAAGCTACCACTGGAAAAGCAGCTTCCGGAGCGACTTTAATTTTGTTTACGACAGGTTTGGGTACTCCAACAGGCAATCCGGTTTGTCCGGTCATCAAAGTGGCAACCAATACCGCCTTGGCTACAAAAATGCCGGATATTATTGATATCGATACGGGCGCAATTGTGCGTGGTGAAAAAAGCATTCAGGAAATGGGTGAAGATATTTTAGATTTCTGCATTGAAGTCGCCAGTGGAAATATCATTCCTAAAGCTGTAGCACTGAATCAAGATGATTTCATCCCCTGGAAAAGAGGCGTCAGTCTTTAAGAAAATCTTTTAATCTTTTAATCTTTTAATCTTTTAATCTTTTAATCTTTTAATCTTTTAATCTTTTAATCTTTTAATTAAATAAAAATGTTTTCATTAAAAAATAAAAAAGCAGTAGTAACAGGTGGCGGAAGCGGAATCGGGCAAGCCATTGCGGTTCAGCTCGCAACCAATGGGGCGGAAGTTCACATCCTTGAAATTACAGAACAACACGGGCAGGAAACTCTTGAAAAAATACAATCTTCCGGAGGAAATGCTACCGTTTACGCCTGTGATGTTTCAAAACAGAAAGAGGTATTAACTGTTTTCGATACCATCGGAGCTATCAATATTCTTATTAATAATGCAGGAATTGCCCATATCGGGAAAGCAGATACCACCTCTGAAGAAGATTTCGACAGAATTTACAATGTCAATATTAAAGGCGTTTACAACTGTTTATTTGCAGCTATTCCACAGATTAGAAAATCCGATGGTGGGGTCATTATCAATATGGCATCCATTGCAGCATTGGTAGGGATTCCTGACCGTTTTGCATACAGTACTGCGAAAGGTGCTGTAAAAGCAATGACTATGAGTGTTGCCAAAGATTATATCAACGAAAACATTCGCTGCAATTCCATTTCTCCGGCACGTGTTCACACCCCTTTTGTCGATGGATTTTTAAAAAATAATTATCCTAATAATATTGAGGAAATGTTTAACAAATTATCAAAAACCCAACCTATCGGAAGAATGGCTCAACCTGAAGAAGTTGCTTCTTTAGCCCTTTATCTTTGCAGTGATGAAGCTTCATTTATCACAGGTGTAGATTATCCTATTGATGGCGGCTTTACCACTTTAAATAATTAAAATTACATATCCGTTTCAGTCAAAACTTTGAACATTTTCAATGAGTTGTTTTTGGGCAATAAAAAACGGAAAATCAAATAAAAAATTAAAATGAAATTAATAAAATTCGGAAAACCGGGACAGGAAAAACCAGGAGTGATAATTGGCGAAAAAAGATATGATGTTTCTCACTTGGTAAAAGATTATGACGAAAACTTCTTCTCCGGTGATGCCATCGAAAATTTAAAATCAGAAATCAATACACAAAATCTACCGGAAGTTCCTTCTGACGAAAGATTAGGAGCTCCTTTGGCCAGACCTTCAAAAATCATTTGTGTCGGGTTAAACTATAAAGACCATGCAGCAGAAACCAACGCTGCGATTCCGCAGGAACCTATTTTGTTTTTTAAGGCGACTTCTGCCATCGTAGGTCCGAATGATGATTTAATTATCCCTAAAAACAGCAAAAAAACAGACTGGGAAGTTGAATTAGCTATCGTGATAGGTAAAAAAGCGAGTTATATTTCCGAAGAAAATGCGCTTGAACACATTGCAGGATATGTTTTGCACAACGATTATAGCGAGAGGGAATTTCAGCTGGAAAGAAACGGACAATGGGTAAAAGGAAAAAGCTGTGATACGTTTGCACCACTTGGACCTTTCATTGCAACTCCTGATGAAATTGAAGATATTCATAATCTGCGTTTATGGTTGAAAGTGAATGGAAAAGTTTTACAGGATGGAAATACTTCTAACCTGATTTTTAACATCCCTTTTATCGTGAGCTATATCAGTCAGTTTATGACTTTGCTTCCAGGAGATGTTATCACAACAGGAACTCCTGCAGGTGTTGGCTTGGGACAAAAACCAGAACCGTGGTATCTGAAATCCGGAGATGTAGTAGAGCTAGGAATTGACGGTTTAGGGAGCAGTACTCAAAAAGTAAAAGCATACGACGAATGAAAAAATTTTGTCTCACTCTCGATTTAGTTGATGATTCTGAACTGATTGTGGAATACGAAAACTATCACCAAAATGTTTGGCCTGAAATCAAGCAAAGTATTTTGGATTCGGGAATTGTCAATATGGAAATTTACCGGGTACAAAACAGATTGTTTATGATTGTGGAAGCTGATGAAAATTTCACTTTTGAAGCTAAAAATGAAGCTGATAAAAACAATCCGAAGGTTCAGGAATGGGAAAACCTGATGTGGAAATTCCAACAACAATTGCCCAATTCAAAGCCAGGAGAAAAGTGGCAATTGATGAACAAAATATTTTCATTATAAAAATTCATTTTAGAAAAGCTGATTCAATGATTATAGATTCTCACGTGCATTTTTGGAAATTTGATCCGGTTCGTGATGCCTGGATTACGAATGATATGACTTCAATCCGAAAAGATTTTCTGCCGGAGGATTTCTTATTATATCTAAATGAAAATCAAATGGATGGCTGTATTGCAGTTCAGGCCGACCAAAGTGATGAGGAAACTACGTTTTTGGTCAAAATGGCCAAAGAAAATCCTTTCATTAAAGGCGTTGTCGGATGGATTGATTTAACTTCCGAAAAGCTTGAAGAATCCCTTCAAAATTATCAGTCTGAAAAAGTTATTAAAGGCTTCAGACATATTGCTGAAGGAGAAGAAACCGGTTTTTTGCTGAAAAAAAATATTCTTAACGGAATCGCTACACTTCACCAATACGGCTATACTTTCGACCTCTTATTAAGACAACATCAGCTTTCTGATGCCTTAAAACTTTCAGAAAAATTACCCGACCAGCCTTTTATATTGGATCATTGTGGAAAACCGGATCTTACAACTCATGATTTAAAAGACTGGAAATCGATTATTTCAGAACTCGCTCAAAATCCTAATATCTATTGTAAGGTTTCAGGATTATTGACGCAAGGACATTGGAATACTATTGATGAAAAGACCATCTTTGAAGTTTTGGATTTTATCTTTTCCCAATTTGGAATTAAACGCACAGTTTTCGGAAGCGATTGGCCTGTAATGTTATTAGGAGGGAATTATGCGTTGTGGTTGGAATTGATTTCAAAATATGTAAGCCAGTTTTCAAAGGAAGAACAACAGCTTTTTTTCTCAGGAAATGCAGTAGAATTTTATAAACTCTAACTAAATGATTTTTTTCACCATTGAGAAAATTCAGATCTCAAGAATATCGCTTACTATTTCTGAAAACCAAATCAAATTATTATTAAAATTATGAATCTAAATCTCGATCATACAATCATCATCATAAGCGGCGGTGCAAAAGGCATCGGAAATGCTATTGCGAAAGTCTTAGCCGAAGAAAAAGCAATCCCTGTCATCATCGGCAGAAATGAAGAAGATAATAAAAAAGCCATTCAGGAAATCATTGATAAAGGCGAAAAAGCTGATTTTGTTACCGCCGAACTTTCCCAGCCTGAAGAATGTAGAAAAGCCGTAGAAGAAGTCGTAAAAAAATACGGGAAAATTGATGGTATCGTTAATAATGCCGGTGTAAATGATGGTATCGGTCTGGAAAACGGTTCTTATGAAGGATTCATTGCATCTTATCATAAAAATGTAGTGCATTATTATCTTTTGGTGCATCACGCCCTTCCCTATTTAAAGGAAAGCAAAGGTTCTATTTTAAATATTGGCAGTAAAACTGCAGAAACCGGACAAGGCGGAACTTCAGGTTACGCCGCTGCAAATGGTGCAAGAAATGCCTTAACGAGAGAATGGGCAGTCGAACTTCTACCATACCATATTCGTGTAAATGCTATTATTGTTGCTGAAGCATGGACGCCGCTTTACCAATCCTGGATCTCTACCTTTGAAAATCCGGAAGAAAAGCTGAAAAGCATTACTTCAAAAATTCCTTTGGAAAACCGGATGACCACTTCCGAAGAAATTGCGAATACGGCGGCGTTTTTGTTATCAGAAAAATCTTCACATACCACAGGACAATTGATTCACGTGGATGGAGGATATGTACATTTGGATAGGAGTTTAGGATAGATTATTTGAAAGCATCGGGTTAAATTTTCATATTCAATTCTTTTTCCAGTTTTTCCAAATATTGAATCCAGGTATTTGAACAGCCACCATAACACTCGAATTCCGGAGTTAGGCCATCATGAGTAAAAACAACTTTTGTTCTATTATCCTCGGTAGAAATATCAAAACCAATTTTTGTTCCCGTCCATTCATTGGTTTTACTGGCAAAAGTCAGATTGCTGTCAATAACTTCCCAGACTATCTTTTGATCGGGAATAACTTCTATCAGTTTTTGTTCAGTATGATGAACTCCGTTTCCTGCATCAAAAACAAATACATCGTTTGGCTGTTCAGATTTTCCGGTGATCATTTCATCGTGTAAACCATTCCACCATTTTTTTGGATTAATTAAAATAGTAAAAACCTCATCAGCAGGTTTTGAAGTGGTGAATGTGTAGGAAAAATTTTGTGTTGACATATTTTGTGATTTAAAATCATTGATGATTGAGTTTTTATTTTAACTCTTTCCAAGATATATTTGCTTTATTTTGGATTATAGAAATTAGACACCAAAGTTGTGGATTATTATAACAATCCGTTTCTTCTGAAGAATAAACTTTATTCAAATAAATTTTGATTTTTTCCTTTATTATTTTTTATATCCTCTTCATAAATTTCAGATAATAATTCATCTCTAAATCCGTTTTGTGACAAACTAAATTCCCAAACTGATTCTTTTTTTAATCCATGAATTGAAGAACCTCTAAAACTACTCTGAAAAAAAGATTTATCTTCAATTTTTTTTTGAATTTGTTAAGCTTCCATTTGTTACATTTTTAAATTTTAGTTCAGAAAAATTTTCTATTTCTTTAATTTCTTTTAAACTCAATAAAAATCGAAAGCCTTTCGGTAGTTTCTTGATATTAAATTTTCCCATTAGTTATGTCTAAAGTAATTAAATTTTTCACCACAATTTTCATTAAAGTAATCTTTTTCAACAATTATTAATTAATTTTCTCTTCTCAAAAAAACTCCAATATTAAATATTTCCACATAACGAGATGAAACAGCAAAAATTAAAGAGCTTTTTTCATCAAATTCTGAATTTATATCAAAAATTATTTTTTGTTCATCTTTTTTATCGCTTTCAATATAAGATCTAGTTGCGCTAAATTTTTTGAAATTTTTCAAATAAAAAGCAGGTACCGTATCTACCACAATTGTACTATCCACTTTTCTTCCGTTATAGAAAATGTCTCCATGTAGATTTGGAGATAATGTGATATTAGAAATTGTATCTTTCTTTTGTCCAATATATATTTCAAATTCACCAGGTGTTACATGTTCCCAAGCGCCAGTGATTTCCCCAGAAATGATAATACGCTTATTCTTTTTATCAATTTTTATTTTGTCTGAAATTATTTTTAATGCAGTCTTATCTTTCTCTTGTGGAAGCTCAATAGATTTTCCATTTTTAGAATTTTTCATCGTCATTTTAAAATTATTATTTCTATAATCTCTAAAACAAGGAATCTCCCGATAAGCTGTGGGAAGCCATCCAAACTCATAAACATTTTCATACGTTTTTGTTGTAAGCAGTTCTTTATAAGTTATATTATGTTCTTGCGAAAGAGATTCGATTGAATAACACAAAAGAAAAAGAAAAGAAATTTGTTTAATTAATATATCTATTTTCATACCTTAATAATTACATCTAAATTATATAATTTTAATAAAAAACAATCAACTCAAAAAACAAAAAAACGCATCTTAAAAAAAGATGCGTTTTAAAAATATTTTAATCCGAAAATTACATCGTTTCCATTTTGAAACTCATGCTTTCGATTACTTTTAAGATGGCTTCTACCGTATCCATTGATGTTAAACAAGGAACACCGTTTTCCACACTCATTCTTCTGATCTGGAAACCGTCTCTTTCAGCTTGTTTTCCTTTTGTCATGGTGTTAACAACATACTGAACTTTTCCTTTCTGAATCAAGTCGATAAGGTTTACACTTTCCTCTCCTATTTTGTATCCTATTTTGCAAGGAATTCCTTTTTCTTCGAAGAATTTAGCCGTTCCTTCCGTAGCCCAGATTCTAAAGCCAACTTCATGGAATCTTTCAGCCAAATCAGCTGCTTCCTGCTTATGTTTATCCGCTACCGTAAACAAGATGGAACCGTGCATCGGAACTTTTCTTCCTGCTGCTACCAATCCTTTGTATAAAGCTTTTTCAAGCGTTGTATCTTTCCCCATAACTTCTCCCGTAGACTTCATTTCCGGGCCTAAAGAGATGTCAACTTTCGTTAGTTTTGAGAAAGAAAATACGGGAACTTTCACATACACTCCTTCTTTATTTGGAACCAATCCGCTTTCGTAGCCTAAATCCTTCAGCTTCTGACCTAAAATTGCTTTTGTAGCAAGGTTGGCCATCGGAACTTCTGTAATTTTAGATAGGAAAGGAACTGTTCTTGATGAGCGTGGATTCACTTCGATCACGTATACATTTCCTTCGAAAAGAACGTACTGGATGTTCATTAATCCGATCACCTTTAATCCTTTTGCCAGTCTCTTGGTATAGTCAACTAAAGTTTCGATTTCGCTTTGTGAGATATTTTGTGGAGGATATACCGCGATTGAGTCTCCTGAGTGAACTCCGGCTCTTTCGATATGTTCCATAATTCCTGGAATTACTACTGTTTCACCATCACAGATCGCATCAATTTCAACCTCTTTTCCGACCATGTATTTGTCTACCAAAATCGGTTGATCAGGACTTGCTTCTACCGCAAACTCCATGTAGTGCGCCAATTCAGTTTCAGAGTATACAATTTCCATTGCTCTACCTCCTAAAACGTAGCTTGGACGAACCAAAACCGGATATCCAATCTCATTGGCAATCACAATCGCTTCTTCTTTTGATGTCGAAGTTTTTCCCAAAGGCTGAGGAATTCCCATTTCCTGAAGGGCTTTTTCGAATTTATCTCTGTTTTCAGCTCTGTCAAGGTCTTCCAGTGTTGTTCCTAAAATCTGAACTCCGTGAGAAGCTAATTTATCCGCTAAATTAATTGCTGTTTGACCTCCGAACTGTACTACAACTCCTTTTGGTTTTTCAAGTTCGATAATGTTCATTACATCTTCTTCCGTTAAAGGTTCAAAGTATAGTTTATCTGAAATTGAGAAGTCTGTAGAAACTGTTTCCGGGTTGTTGTTGATGATAATCGCTTCATAGCCCATTTCTTTGATTGCCCAAACTGAATGAACTGTTGCGTAATCAAACTCAACTCCTTGCCCGATTCTGATTGGCCCAGAACCCAGAACGATGATTTTTTCTTTATCAGAAGCAATACTTTCGTTTTCTTCTTCATAAGTTCCGTAGAAATATGGGGTTTCAGATTCGAATTCCGCAGCGCAGGTATCTACCATTTTGTACACCGGCATCACTCCGTTTTCTTTTCTGAAATTGAAAATTTCACGTTCTTTTACATCCCAAAGAACTGCGATGTTTACATCTGCGAAACCTAATTTTTTAGCTTCTAATAAAATGTCTTTGTTGAATTTATTTTCAGCGATCACTTTTTCAAAATCAATCAATTTCTTGATTTTCCAGATGAAGAATTTATCTATTTTACTCCATTCTACGATTTGTTCCCAGTCATAACCTCTTCTTAAAGCGTCTCCAATGATGAACAATCTTTCGTCATCACAAACTCTGATTCTTCTTTCGATTTCTTCTGCTGTAAGAGCTGCAGCCTGTTTAGTTTTTAAACCGATATGCTTAATTCCAGTTTCAAGTGAACGGATTGCTTTTTGTAAAGACTCTTCGAAATTTCTTCCGATTGCCATTACTTCTCCCGTTGCTTTCATCTGCGTTGATAATCTTCTGTCCGCAGTTTCGAATTTATCGAATGGGAATCTTGGGAATTTAGTTACCACATAATCCAAAGCCGGCTCAAAACAAGCGTATGTTTTTCCTGTAACCGGATTCATGATTTCATCAAGAGTTAATCCAACCGCGATTTTTGCAGCAATTTTTGCAATCGGATATCCTGTTGCTTTTGATGCTAAAGCTGATGAACGGGAAACTCTCGGATTTACCTCGATGATATAATAATCGAATGAATGTGGGTCTAAAGCCAATTGTACGTTACATCCACCTTCAATTCCTAATGCTCTGATAATTTTTAATGAAGCGTTTCTCAACAATTGATATTCTCTATCAGAAAGTGTTTGAGAAGGCGCCACAACGATTGAATCTCCTGTGTGAACTCCAACCGGATCGATATTTTCCATGTTACAAACCACAATCGCGTTGTCGTTTGCATCACGCATTACTTCGTATTCAATTTCTTTGAAACCTGCGATTGATCTTTCGATCAAACACTGTGTAACCGGACTGTGTTTTAATCCTAATTCTGCAATTTCTTTTAATTCAACCTCGTTGGAAGCAATACCTCCTCCTGTTCCACCCATGGTGAAGGCCGGACGAACAATGACAGGATATCCGATCTCATCAGCAAAATTCAATGCTCCTTCTACCGTGTTTACGATATCAGATTCAGGAACCGGTTCGTTCAATTCTCTCATCAATTCACGGAACAAATCTCTGTCTTCCGCTCTGTTGATCGCTGAAAGTTTTGTTCCCAACACTTCCACTTTACATTCTTCAAGAATTCCTGATTTTTCCAATTCTACTGCCATATTCAGTCCAGTCTGTCCTCCAAGAGTCGGTAAAAGCGCATCCGGACGCTCTTTTCTAATGATGTGACTTACAAACTGAAGTGAAATCGGCTCGATGTAAACTTTATCTGCAATTTCAACATCCGTCATAATCGTTGCAGGGTTTGAGTTGATCAAAATTACCTTGTAACCTTCTTCTTTCAAAGATAGACAAGCCTGCGTTCCTGCGTAATCAAATTCCGCCGCCTGACCGATGATGATTGGGCCTGAACCGATTACTAAAATTGTTTTTATATCTGTACGTTTTGCCATTTTCTTTTTGTTAGATGCTAGAAGTTAGATGTTAGACTTTTAGCACTGTTTTTTTATTTAGATTTAATTTTTACCCATTGTCATTCCGTAGGAATCTAAACTTTATTTCTAGAGATTCTTCATTCCACTTTCGCTTCATTCAGAATGACAAACTAAATATTTTATTTTTTCATTCGTTGTCATTCCGAGGAATCTGTTTTTTATATTAGATTCTTCACTTCGCTTACGCTCCGTTCTGAATGACAAACTGAGTGTTTTTATTTATTTTTAAAATCCTCCATTAACTTGATAAATTCATCAAATAAATAATTCGCATCTTCAGGACCAGGGCTAGCTTCCGGGTGATATTGAACGGAGAAGCAAGGGTGAATTTTGTGCTTCAAACCTTCATTTGTTCTGTCGTTCAATGCGATATGGGTCTCGATTAAATTTGTTCCTTTCAAACTTTCCTGATCAACTGCGTAACCGTGGTTTTGAGAAGTGATTGCCACTTTGTTCTTTTCTAAATCCAGCACAGGGTGATTTCCTCCTCTGTGTCCGAATTTTAATTTGAAAGTTTTTGCTCCACAAGCCAACCCGATTAATTGGTGTCCTAAACAGATTCCGAAAATTGGAACTTTTCCTAGGATCCCATTGATCATTTCAAGAGCATGTTGGTTATCTTCAGGATCACCGGGACCGTTTGACAACATTACTCCGTCCGGATCCATCAACAAGATTTCTTCTGCGGTTACATCCTGAGAAACTACCGTGATATCGCAGTTTCTTTGAGACAATTCTCTGATAATTCCTAATTTAGAACCAAAATCTACCAATACCACTTTCAAACCTCTTCCCGGATTGGCGTAAGGAGTCTTTGTAGATACCTGTTCTACCTGGTTTGTAGGGAAGTTTGTTGATTTTAATTCTGCAACCACTGTGCTTTCATCAGCATCAGCGTTTACAATTTTTCCTTTTACCACTCCGTAGTTACGAAGAATTCTTGTCAGTCTTCTGGTATCAACTCCTGAAATTCCTGAAAGATTTTTCTTTTTAAATAATTCATCTAAAGTAATCTGAGTACGGAAATTTGAAGGCAAATCACAAAGCTCTTTTACGATAAGACCTTTGATAGCCGGTTCGATACTCTCATAATCATCTCTATTAATCCCATAGTTTCCGATCAGCGGATAGGTCATACAAACAATCTGACCGCAATAAGACGGATCAGAAATCAGTTCTTGATACCCTGTCATTCCGGTATTGAAAACCACTTCTCCTGCAGTTTCCAATTCTGTTCCGAAACCTTCTCCATGAAACACTTCACCGGACTCCAGTATTAACTTTTTCTTCATTTTTTCTATTTAGATTTTCTTTTTACTTTCTATTAATTCTTTGTAAAATGTATTCATGTATTTATGTACTCATGAATACTTTTCACTTTTTACTTTTTAAACTTATTTAAAGGTATACCCTTCTTTCTCCAAAGCCTCTTTTAAGATTGCCATTCTTGCAAAAACTCCGTTCTGCATTTGTTTGAATACTCTTGAACGTTCGCATTCTACAAGGTCTGTATCAATTTCCACTCCTCTGTTGATCGGAGCCGGATGCATGATGATAGCTTCTTTTTTCATCGCTTTTTCTCTTTCTTTTGTCAAACCATATTTTCTGTGGTACTCTGACGCGGAAAAGCTCATTTTTGCATCGTGCCTTTCGTGCTGAATTCTTAATAGCATCAATACATCAACTTCTTTGATTAATTCATCAACACTTAAATAGGTTCCGTTGATTAAAGCTCCTTCATCAAACCACTGCTCCGGTCCTGAGAAATACACTTTTGCACCTAGTCTTCTTAAAGCTTCTGCATTTGAATTGGCAACGCGGCTGTGTTTTACATCTCCAACGATTCCAACTTTTAAGCCTTCAAACTTTCCGAATTCCTGATAGATTGTCATTAAATCCAGCATACATTGAGAAGGATGGTTTCCCGTTCCGTCTCCTCCGTTGATTACAGGAATTTTTATATGTGTTAAATCCTCAAAATACCGGTCTTTTTTATCTCTGATTACCAAAAGATTGACACCCAGACTTTCGATTGTTTTTACCGTATCATACAAACTTTCTCCTTTGTTTACAGAACTGTGAGATGCATCAAAAGGAACAACCTGCAATCCTAATTTTCTTTCGGCAATATCAAAACTTGTTTTCGTTCTTGTACTGTCTTCGAAGAAAAGATTCGAGCAAAAAACTTCTCCATCAATTTTAGCAGTTTTTCCGTTTGCAAAAGCCAATGCTTCTGTTACTATACTATTGATTCTCTCGGTGCTTAGTTCTGTAATTGTAAACATACTCTCTTAAATTTTTTACAAAAAAAAAGCGAAGAAAATATCTTCGCTTACTATAAATAAATATCGTAAAGGGCGTCTGCGCCCGGTAATTCTAATGATATAAATACTGTCTTATTCATTAGGTGCAAAGATACAACAATTTTACAAACTGACAAAACTAAATTTACTTTGGATCTTAAATAATTATTCTCACTGCAAAATATTTAGATGTAAAAGCATTCAAAAAACTTTACAATTATTTTTTATCAGTATAATTTTTCAAATCGGTTATTGAACCTATTTTAAGCTGATCGGCTTGTTTTCTTCGCATAACAAGAGCATAAGCATTGTTGAAGCCAATAGGTTTCAGCCAACGGATTCCATATTTTTTCTCAAATTCATTTTGTACAAATTGATAGGTAAGAGCTGCATTTTTTGTGACTTTATCGATTGCTGAATGATCAGGCGTCAGTAAAACCAGCAATCCTGTTCCAGTATATTCAGGATAAAAGTCGATAGAATCGTTCATTAAGGCATCAAAACAGATTTTTGTTCCACCTAAACCTGTTTTGGTTTCAACTCTATAATTTGTATTTCCTTCGATCAGCATTCTATACATTTCAGCAAGGACGTATTGTTCGCCAAATATTTTTGAGCCGATCCTAATGGTTTCGCTTCCTGATTTAGTAGGAGTTTTATATAAATTATTTTTAACTAAAAATTCTTTTGCGACTTTCTCCGGAACCTGATGAAGATAATCGGTTTTGTAATTCAGCTCTGTCATTACAGAATCATTGATTTTTCCTGCGAGAAGATCGAGCGTTTTTTCGAGATCCGGATATTTTTGCAACGTTTTTTCCTTAATAATAGGAGCTGCAAAGTAAGGAGGAAATATTTTTTTATCATCATTTAAAACAATCAAATCATAAGCTTTAATCCTTCCATCTGTAGAATAACCACTAATAATGTCTAATTTTCCTTCATATAAAGCCTTATACATTAATGCATCATTGACGACGGAAGGATTTAAATTTAGCCGATAAATCTTTTTTAAGCCAATATCTCCGTCTTTTCTTCCCATGAACTCAGGAGTAAACCCTGCCCGTAAGTCTGTTTCTGAATTTTTAGTCCAAAAATAAATCCCACCTATCATTAAAAAAATAACAGGAATAATCATCAACATTTTTCGAATCGTACGGTATTGTAATTTTTGGATAAAGGCAATGATCTGATCCACAATAACAGCCAATAATGCTGCCGGAATCGCTCCTGCAAGGATCATGTTGGAATTATTAAGAGAAATACCGCCAAAAATAAACTCGCCCAAACCTCCCGCCGCGACAAAGGAAGCCAACGTTGCGACTCCTACATTTATTACAGCAGCAGTTCTGATTCCTGCAACGATAACGGGCATTGCCAAAGGTAATTCCACTTTAAAAAGCAATTGATTTTTTGTCATTCCCAAAGATTTTGCTGCTTCAATAATACTATCGTTCACTCCGGAAATTCCTGTATAAGTGTTTCGGATGATAGGTAATAATGCATAAATTAACAATGCAACAATCGCAGGCTCCGGTCCGATTCCGAAAACTGGAATCATAAAACCGAGTAAAGCAATACTTGGAATGGTCTGTAAAATTCCGGCAATTGTTAAAACGGGTGTTGCCAATTTCTTTTTCCTACTGATTAAAATTCCCAGCGGCAAACCAATCGCAATGGCAAATAATAATGCAATAAAGGTCAATCCCAAATGCTGGATCACCTGAATGAATATTTTATGCTGCTGCTCAACAAGAAACTGCCACAAACTTTGCTGCATTAGGCTAATTGTTTTTTTCGGTATTCGTTAAAAGATGTTGTTATTGTATTGTAAAGTTCAACATCCTGGAGGTTTGCATTGAGGCTTTGAAGAACATTCCAGATATTTTCATTTTTATCAAATTTCTTTTCCAACACATTTTCTAATTGAAGGTCTTCTACTTTGGTGATTTTATATTCTAAAGCCAAACGGTTGTTAGCAAAAAAATTTTTGACAAAATCATTTTCAGGATGGTAAATCATTTCTTTCGGAGTTCCGGTCTGGATAATTTTTCCTTTATCCATTAAACAAATCCGATGTCCCAATTCAAAAGCTTCGGAAACATCATGCGTTACCAAAATGATGGTTTTGTTTTTTAGTTCATTCAATGTTTTAAATTCCGAATGAATATCAGATTTTGTGATATTATCCAGCGCTCCGAAAGGTTCATCCATCAATAAAATGGGTGTATTTGCCATCAAAGCTCTGGCAATTCCGACGCGTTGTTGCTGCCCTCCGCTCAATTCGTGAGGAAATCTTTTCAAAACATCATTAGATAGGTGAAGTTTATGAATTAATTCTTCTGTTCGGCTTTCAATTTTTTTTGACTCCCATTTCTGGAGCCTTGGAACAACGGCAATATTTTCAGCAATCGTATAATGCGGGAAAAGTCCGGAATTCTGCATCACATATCCGATTCCCATCCTTAATTCTTCTACTTTTTGCTCTTTACTATTTTTTCCATTAATCAGAATATTACCCGAATCTGAATCTATGAGACGGTTGATCATTTTAAGCGTTGTAGTTTTCCCACAACCGCTTGTTCCCAGCAAAACCAAAATTTCCTTTTCATGAGCAACAAAGGAAATATCGTCCACAGCGGGAAGATTGTTGAAGTTTTTTGAAACAGATTCTACAGTAATCATCAATTCAAATTATTTTGCCAGCCTGATTCCCGTAAACTGCCACTGAAGCCGGGCCTGAAAGAAATTTCTATATGTTTTGCGACTATGCCCAACTGATGTAGCAACAGAAGCACCCCTCAAAACCATTTGATTAACCATGAATTTTCCGTTGTACTCTCCTACTGCTCCTTCTTCTTTAGTAAACCCCGGATACGGAAGATAAGCGCTTCCTGTCCATTCCCAACGTTTACCCCAACCCAATTTTTCGGAAGCAACTTCCCATTCTGCTTCGGTTGGCAAACGTAACCCTTTCCAAGAAGCATAAGCAGACGCTTCGTAAAAGTTGATATGGCAAACCGCATCATCGGGATTAATTTCTTTTAATCCGTTCAATGTATAATGCATCCATTTTTCTTCGATAAAATGCCAGTAAAGCGGAGATTTTGCATGGTTTTCTTTTACCCAGTCCCAACCTTCTGCGTGCCAATGTCTGAAATCATCATAACCACCCTCATTCATAAATTCGAGATATTCTGCATTGGTTACGAGGCGGTTTGAAATTTCAAAATCATTCAGAAAAATTTTATGCCTGTTTAATTCATTATCGAAACAAAAACCTTCTCCTTCAAATCCTATTTCATAAATTCCTTCGGGAAAAGATATCATTTCCAAATTTTCATTTTCAGGATTTTCTGGCGGATAATTTTCATCATAAGCCGGGAATAACGGATTGTGACCTAAGATATATTTAATATCAGTTAATAATAACTCCTGATGCTGTTGTTCATGATTTAACCCTAGCTCAAAAAGCTTTTTTAAATCTTCATTCAAATCAAAATTTGATAAAAAAACAGTCATATTCTGATCAACATATTCTCTGTAACGGTAAATATCCGAAACGGAAGGACGGCTCAAGTTTCCTCTGTCTGTGCGGATCACGCGAGCTCCTATCGTTTCATAATAGCTATTGAAAACAAAATTGTATTGAGGGTCAAAAACTTTATAATCTGGAAAATTCGGAATCAAAATAAAGGTTTCAAAAAACCATGTCGTGTGTCCTAAATGCCATTTTGGAGGACTTACATCTACAACGGGCTGTACAACATAATCTTCAATTTCAAGAGGCTGGCAAATTTCGACAGAATGTTTTCTAATGGTGTGATATTTTTCTTTGATTTGTTCCTGAAGTGAAATTAAAGTTGGATTTTTCATAGTGTTAGATTTAAATTATACAACCTTCCAAATAGCATCTATAAACCATTTTCTGGAATCTGAAATCTCTTTTAAAGGTTCAAAACCATTTTTAATGGCCATTAGATTTATCTCATCTAAAGAATATTTTTGTGAGATTTCCATGTAAACCGCTTCGTTTTCTCTAAACTTAATTTCTTGATTTTTAATGGTTATAAACTGATCTTTTAAACTGATCAAATAACTTCTGCAAGCTCCTGTTAGCGGATCATACATCTGATAATGCTGAAATTCATTAACATCAAAATCAGCATTCAGTTCCTCATTGATTCTGGTCAAAAGGTTGAGATTGAAAGCAGCTGTAATTCCGGTCTTATCGTTGTACGCCTGCAAAATGGTGTGCGGATTTTTCTTTAAGTCGAAACCGACGAGAAGAATATCGCCGGGATTTAATTTTTGTCTCAATTCACGGCAAAAATCGTAAGCTTCCTCAACTTCCATATTCCCAATATTACTTCCGAGGAACAGAATCACTTTTCTTTTAGATGAAATTTCGTTGGCTTTATCAAGCATTTCAAAATATTCCCCGTTCAACCCAACAATGTCCAGATCAGGAATTTTTAAAGCTAAATCATCTTCCAAAACTTCAATGATATTTCCCGAAATATCAATCGGCATGTACGTAAAGTCTGCATTTTGTTTCACCAGAAAATCCAATAAAAAAGAAGATTTTGTGGCGTCACCGGCTCCCAGCTCTATCAGATCAAAAGGTTCATCAAAGGCATTGATTGCGTTGGCAACATCTGCTGTTTTCTCAGTAAAAATTTCAAGTTCACAATCAGTGAGGTAATATTCCGGCATATTCATGATTTGCTGAAAAAGATGATCTCCTTTTTTGTCGTAAAAATACTTGGAAAGTAAATGTTTTGGATTTTCTTTCAATCCATTCAAGATTTCATTCCGAAATTTATCCTGTGTTTCTGTGTAGGAAAAATTCTCCATATCAATATTTCTCCTCATGTCAAGTTTGTTATTTGGTTAACAGATCACTACAATTATTTTGCCATTACCTGAATTATTTTTTGTGAGAATATAAGTGTCCGTTATCTCTCCTAATTTATAAGTTTTTTTGGTACGGGATTACAGTACACTACAAAATAATTGCTGACCGTTAAAATTTGTATAAAAAAATATTTTACTTAGATTTGAGAAATGCTTTTGAAAATATGCGTAATAATGGAATATAACGTATTTATTATTAACGGGAAAATATTGGAAACAGCATTTTAAAATCAGCACATTACCATAATTTAATAAATAATAAACAAATTACATTGTATATTTGTTAAAACTCAAACCAGACTATATGGATTTAAAAGACAGAATGATTCTCAGTATAATTCAGGAAGACTCTACTTTATCGGTGAAAGAAATTTCGGAAAAGATAGGACTTACCTTTACTCCAACCTATGAACGTATCAAACAATTGGAAAAGCAAGGAATTATTGAGAAATATGTAGGTCTTTTGAACCGTGAAAAACTGGGCTTGAATATTGTCGTTTACTGCAATGTCCGTCTGAAAGAACAATCCCAAAAAGTGTTGGAAACGTTCGAGAAAAACATTGGCAAACACGATGAAGTTCAGGAAATCATCAGTCTTTCCGGTGAATATGATTATATGTTGAAAATTATTGCAAAGGATATTAATTCTTATAATGAATTCGCCGTCAATGTGATTTCAAATATTCCTAATATTGGGCAGTATCATAGTTCTATCGTGCTTCATGAAGTTAAAAAATCTACTAAGTTTAAAATTGATCTGGAGTAAATTTTCTTTAAAATCAAATATTTTAACTCATAAATTAAAAAGATGCTTCGACTTCGCTCAGCATGACATCTCTAATACTAATCGTTTTTATGGCGATTCATTTTTAGCATTGTCATGCTGAGCGAAGTCGAAGCATCTAAAATTTTCAGTTTATAACTATCAACCCAATAATTTATTCTTCAGTTTATTAAACTGATATTCTATCTTATCCAGACAAAGATTTCCGATACTTCCCTGATGGGTATGATTCAAGTTTTCAATTTTAAAATCAAACTCATTATTTTCAATCTCCTGCCCTACTTTCACATAAGCATCACGAAATGAGCTTCCGTTTTTTACTTCTTCATTGATTTTCTCAACACTGAAAAGATATTTATACTTCTCATCCTCCAAAATCCCGTCTCTCACCTGAATATTAGGTAAGGTATAATTTAAAATCTCCAAACATTCCTTTAATGAATCAATGGCAGGGAAAAGAATTTCTTTCGTCAACTGCATATCTCGATGATACCCTGAAGGAAGATTGTTCGTCAATAAAATAAACTCATTCGGCAACGATTGAATTCTGTTGCAACGCGCACGAACCAATTCGAAAATATCAGGATTTTTCTTGTGTGGCATGATGCTGCTCCCTGTTGTAAATTCTTTAGGAAAACTGATAAAATCAAAATTCTGACTTAAATACAGACAAACATCGTAAGAAAATTTCCCCAACGTTCCCGCCAGAGTTGCCATTGCCATCGACAACATTTTCTCCGACTTTCCACGTGTCATTTGAGCATAAACGGAATTATAATTCATGGATTGGAAACCTAAATTATAGGTTGTACTCTCGCGATCAATCGGGAAAGATGAACCGTAACCTGCCGCTGAACCCAGTGGATTTTTATTAATGATATTCTTAACAGAGAAAAGCATTTCAACATCATCCAACAAAGCTTCTGCATACGCACCAAACCACAATCCAAATGATGAAGGCATTGCAATTTGCAAATGGGTGTATCCCGGAAGCAAAACATTTTTATGCTGTTCTGCTAATTTGATCAATATCTGAAAAAATTCATCTGTTAGTGCTGTAATTTCACGGATTTCATCCACTAAATACAGTTTTATATCCAATAAAACCTGATCGTTTCTTGAACGTGCCGTATGAATTTTCTTTCCTGTATCACCTAGTTTTTCAATTAAAATAGATTCAACCTGCGAATGAATATCTTCCGCATTTTTATCGATTTCAAAACTTCCGTTTTCGATATCTTCTAAAATTTCTGCCAAAACAGATAACATCTGCTCTGATTCTTCCTTGGAAATGATTCCGACTTCTGCTAACATTGTACAGTGTGCCATCGAACCTTTGACATCATATTTTGCCAACCGCTCATCGAAATCAAGATCTTTCCCGACTGTAAAATTATTGACTAATATATTGGTGGCATTATTGTCTTTTTGCCATATTTTTTTCATAAAATTCTTTTTTTGTTGGAAGATAAGTTCATTACCAACTACTTTATCTTCCTTTTTTAATTTGATTTTGTCATTCCGACGAAGGAGGAATCTATTCATATTATTAGAACAGATTCTTCAATCCAATTCGTTCTTTTCAGAATAACAAAAACTTTTTTTTCTACTTTTTTTTGTCTTAAAACAAAAGAAACAAAAATTCAAGACTGGAAACTCCAGCTAAAAATAAATTCTATTCACTAAAAATTCTAAAACTTGCGCGAATTTAACATTTGTCTGTTGATTTAATATTTGTCTCGCGCTTCGAACAGAAGAATTTTCTTAACGTTCATAGAATTAATTTTCTTAACGCCTTCGTTTCCTAGGTCGTTACTTTCAAACCTCCATCATCCATCTCCCCTCTTCCAACCTATAAAACCTTCTCCAGAATCTTAATATAAATCTCAATTCCTTCCGCAATTTCTTCAATCAAAATAAATTCATCCGCAGTATGAGAGCGCCTGCTGTCGCCGGGACCAAGCTTTACTGATGTACAAGGAATAATCGCCTGATCGGACGAAGTTGGTGAACCGTAAGTTGTCCTTCCGATCTCCAACCCTGCCTGTACAAACGGATGTTCCATTTCAATTTTTGAAGAATTTAATCTGAAAGACCTTGCCGTTAAAGTTGATTTCATCTGAGCCTGAATGATTTCAAACGCTTCTTTATTGGAATACTCATCGGTGACCCTCACATCTAAAGTAAATTGACACGATTCCGGCACTACATTATGCTGAACTCCGGCATGAATTCCTGACAACGTAACTTTAACCTCACCCAAATAATCCGAAATTCTTGGAAATTTAAAGTTTAAAATATGCTGCAAATCTTCCATACATTTTACAATCGAGTTATCGTTGTTCGGATGAGCGGCGTGGGAAGGAGTTCCTTTCATTTCTCCATCAATAACCAACAACCCTTTTTCCGCGATCGCCAGATTCATCTGCGTTGGTTCTCCTACAATGGCGAGTTCCACATTCGGAAGTTGCGGAAATAAGGCTTCGATCCCATCAAACCCTGAAATCTCCTCCTCTGCCGTCAAAGCAATCACTAAATTATATTTTAAATCTTCTTGAGCATAAAAATGTAAAAAAACCTGCGCCATAGAAACCAAAGAAGCTCCCGCATCATTGCTTCCCAACCCGAATAATTTTCCGTCTTTCTCGATCGGTAAAAAAGGATCTAAAGTATACGCTTTGTTCGGTTTTACTGTGTCGTGATGCGTATTCAGCAAAATCGACGGTTTGAAAACATCAAAATTTTTATTCACCGCCCAGATGTTATTTTTAAAACGTTTTGTCGGAATCTGATGTTTTTTGAAAAAATTTTCAATTTCTACAGACGTATTAAATTCATCTTTGCTGAATGACGGAATTTCAATCAGTTTTTTCAACAAATCCACTGCATTATTCAGTAATTCTTCTTTACTATAAACAGATTTCAGTTCCTGCATGATGGTTTTCTATATGGTTTTTTAGTTCGGTTTCTTTGATTAAGAATACCTTGTTTACATTATTTTTTATGGCTCCAAGAGCATTTTCCAATTTAGGTAGGATTCCTTTGTGAAGCTTACCTTCATCCTTTAAAGTAGAAAACTCTTCTTCGGAAATATTTTTAATAACAGATTCTGGGTCTTCTATATCTTCTAAAACCCCCTCTTTATCGAAACAATACAGTAATTCTACATCATATTTTGCCGATAAAGCCTGTGCAATTACCGAAGCAATGGTATCTGCATTGGTATTAAAAAGATGTCCTTTTTTGTCGTGAGTGATGGCTGAAAATACAGGAACCAATTCAAGTTTAAGCAACTTTGAAATTATTTTTTTATTGATACTCTTTTCTGTAATATCTCCGACAAATCCGAAATCAATTTCCTCATCTTCTCTTTTAGTCGCTTTAATTAAATTCGCATCAGCACCCGAAAAGCCGATTGCTTTGCATTTTTTCTGCTGAAGTTTTGCCACAATATTTTTGTTGATTCCTCCCGCATACACCATTGCTACAATATCCAAGGTATCTTTATCTGTGATTCTTCGTCCATTAATCAGCTTCTGCTTAATTCCCAGTTTATCTGCTAAAGTTGTTGCTAATTTTCCGCCGCCATGAACAAGGATTTTCTTTTCCTGAATTTCAGCAAACTGTTCCAGAAATTGCTCCAATAATTCATCATCATCAATCAAAGCACCTCCTATTTTTATGACGAAAAGCTTTTCTTGCATGATTTATTATTTTGAATTAATTTCATCTAAAATTTCCGAGAAAACCGCCTGAGCTGAGAAAATCCGGTTTTTTGCCTGCTGATAAATGATAGAGTTTTCACTATCCATCACCTCATCGCTTAATTCTACATTTCGTCGAACCGGAAGACAGTGCATTACTTTCGCCTGATTTGTATTTTCGAGTTTTTCATTCGTCAGCATCCAACTTTCTCCCACTTCAGGCATGGCCGCATAATCCTCAAAAGACGACCAGTTTTTCACATAAATAAAATCTGCATCTTTTAAAGCCTCTTCCTGATTATGGACTACTTTCACGTCTTTTGTAAAGTTTTTATCTAAATCGTAGCCTTCAGGATTTGCGATTACCAATTCAACATCCATCTCCTGCATCCACTCTGCAAAAGAATTTCCGACCGCATGAGCAATCGGCTTGATATGAGGAGCCCAAGTTAGAACAACCTTTGGTTTATGCTTTTCTTTCCAATTTTCCGTAATAGTAATGCAGTCTGCCAAACTCTGTAAAGGGTGACGTGTTGCTGATTCCAAAGAAATAACCGGAACTTTTGCATGTTGCTCAAACTGGCTCAAAATACTTTCATTCACATCATCTTCCTTATTTTTCATTCCTGCAAAGCAACGAACTGCAATGATATCACAATATTGATTCAATACTTCGATAGCATCTTTGATATGTTCAACGGTATCTCCATTCATCACCGCACCGTCTGCGAATTCTAAATTCCAGGCTTCCTGAGCGGCATTTAACGTTAAAACATTTAGACCTAAATTTTGAGCTGCAATCTGGCTACTTAAACGCGTTCTTAAACTTGAATTTAAAAAGACAAGTCCAATTGTTTTTCCTTTTCCTTTCTCGGTTTCCGAAAGAGGATTTTCTTTAATTTGTAAGGCTTTTTTTATAATTTCCTGTAAGTTTTCAACATCACTTACAGAGGTGAATTTTTTCATTTTGAATTGATTTTAAAGATTTTTTATCTTACATATTTGAGCTGAATTTTTAACGCTATATTCGCGAAGTTTTTTTAATTAAACTTGAAAATATTTTCGTTCGCAAGGGCATTTCATTCAGCAATTGAAAGTTATATTTGTCATTCTGAACGAAACAAAGTGCAGTGAAGAATCTCTTTTTGATAAATAATAGATTCTTCCTTCGTCAGAATGACAGACATAAAATTTTCACAGCTTACATATTCTCTAATACTTCTTTCAAAGCATTAATGAACAAATCAGTTTCTTCTTTTTTAATGTTAAGTGCCGGAAGAATCCTCAACACAGCCTTATCATTAGAATTTCCCGTGAAAATATGATGACTGTACAACAGGCTGTTTCTCACTTCCGAGCAATCCCTGTCAAGTTCAATTCCAATCATCAAACCTTTCCTTCGAATTGTTTTAATATGCGGAAAATCTTTAATTTCATTTTCAATATACGCACCCATTTCCTGAGCGTTTTCAATGAGATTTTCATCTTTCATCACATCCAGTACAGCAATCGCAGCGATACAGGCTAAATGATTTCCTCCGAAAGTTGTTCCCAATAACCCCTTACTGGCCTGAAATTTCGGATGAATCAACACTCCGCCAATCGGAAACCCATTTCCCATTCCTTTTGCAGTAGTAATGATATCAGCTTCAATTCCAAATTCCTGATGCGCAAAGAAATACCCGCTTCTTCCGTATCCTGACTGAACTTCATCCAAAATCAAAACCACATCATGCTTCTTGCATAATTCTTTGATTTTAGTTAAAAATTCAACCGTCGGAATCATAATTCCTCCAACTCCCTGAATTCCTTCTATAATCACGGATGAAATTTCATTCCCCTGTCTTTCAAAAACTTCTTCAAGCTGTTGTATATTATTCCATTCAGACTTGATGAATCTTTCATCATAATTTACCGGAGCAACAATTTTTGGATTATCTGTCACAGAAACCGCTGCTGAAGTTCTTCCGTGAAATGAGCCTGAAAAATAAAGCACTTTGCTTTTTCCATTGTGAAAAGAAGCTAGCTTTAGAGCATTTTCGTTCGCTTCAGCTCCTGAATTACACAGGAACAAGCTATAATCTTCCAACCCTGAAAGTTTTCCTAATTTTTCAGCTAATTCAGTTTGTAATTCATTCTGAACTGAGTTTGAATAGAAAGATATTTTATCTAATTGCTCTTTTAATTGAGTTTGATAATGCGGATGGTTGTGCCCGATAGAAATTACCGCATGACCTCCGTAAAAGTCAAGATATTTTTCTCCTTGATCATCCCAGAGAAATGATCCTTGGGCTTTAATTGGATTTATATTAAATAATGGATATACGTTGAATAAATTCATTTTTTTGTTTTTTTATTTTTCTTTTGTCTTGAAACAAAAGAAACAAAAGTTCAAGACTTGGAAACTTCCGCCAAAAAATATTTTTGTTCTCTAAAAATTCTAAAACTTGCGCGAATTTGACATTTGATCTTCGATTCGAAATTGTCTCGCGCTTCAAACAGCAGAATTTTCTTAACGTTCACAAAACTATTTTTCTTAACGCTTCATTTTCCTAGGTCGGTTTTAATTCAGGTTGTAAAAATTCACGATTAGCTTTTAAAACGCTATTGGCTTTAGGTTTAATCCTAAATTTTCTTTCCAACCCATTGCAATATTCATATTTTGGACAGCCTGCCCGGAAGCTCCTTTCAACAAATTGTCAATCGCTGAGTGAATAACCGCAACATTTCCACTCTTTTCAATCTGAATCACACAGCGATTGGTATTGACAACCTGTTTTAGATCAATTGCTTTTTCGCTTACCTTTACAAAAGGTTCATCTGCATAAAAATCCTTAAACAACTGCTCAATATCTGAAAGTTCTAAATCTGTTTTCACCGTGGAACTTGTAAAAATTCCTCTCGCAAAATCTCCCCTCCATGGAACAAAATTCAGACTAATTTCATTAGTATTAAAAGAAACTAATTGCTGTAAAATCTCATCCACATGCTGATGCGTCAGAGTTTTATATGCTGAAATATTATCATTTCTCCAGGTAAAATGTGTCGTTGCCTGCAAAGACTGTCCCGCTCCTGTTGAACCTGTAATTCCTGTTGTATACACATCATTCAACAATCCCTTTTTAGCTAATGGAAGCAAAGCCAACTGAATAGCTGTTGCAAAACACCCCGGATTGGCAATACTTTTTGCTCCTAAAAGTTGTTTTTTATTGATTTCAGGCAATCCGTAGATAAAATTTCTGTTTCCGAAATTTCCCTCTAAGCGAAAATCATTTCCTAAATCAATGACTACCGTTTCTTCTTCTACAGTATTTTGAGTCAGCCAATTTTGACTTTCTTTGTGAGGGAGACATAAAAATAAAATATCTACATTTTCAGGCTGATCCGTTAAAACCATCTCACAAAACGTCGCTAAATCCGGGTACAAATCTGAAATCTTTGTTCCCGAATTCGAACGACTATATAAAAAACTCAAAGACACATTGGGATGAAAAGCCAGCAGACGAACCAATTCGCTTCCCGTATAACCGTTGGCGCCTACAATTCCTACCGTTTTCGTTTCTTTCTGATTAATCATTTTTCTTTATTTCTAAAATTGATGGGTTTGCCATTCTGACGAAGAATCTCATAGAATACTTTAAAGATTCTTCACTTCACTTTGTTTCGTTCAGAATGACAATCACTTTTTTTAAATCAATTTATATTTTGATTAATCTGATGATATATGTTTAGTGAATTGCTTACAATTTTCGTATAGCCTTTCACGTCTTCACCTGTCCATGCCCGGTTTGCTTCACCGTAGCTTCCGAATTTATCAGACATCAAATCATGTCCAGACTCAATTCCGTTTAGGATAAATCTATAAGGATGGAGTGTTACAAATACTTTTCCACTTACTGTTTTTTGAGAATCAACCAAAAAAGACTCGATATTTCTCATCACAGGATCCAGGAAAAGCGCTTCATGAAGCCAGTTTCCATACCAGTCAGACAATTGAGATTTCATCATCTGCTGATATTTTGAAAGGGTATGTTTTTCCAACAAATGGTGCGCTTTGATAATCACAGACGCTGCCGCCGCTTCAAAACCAACCCTTCCTTTAATTCCGACAATCGTATCTCCAACGTGAATATCTCGACCTATTCCATAAGCCGAAGCCAATTCTTCAATTTTCTGAATCGCGTAAACCGAATGTTCAAAATTTTCTCCGTTTACCGCTACAACTTCCCCATTTTTAAACTCAATTTCCAACTCTGAAGGCTGAGTTTCTTTAATTTGAGAAGGAAAAGCTTCTTCAGGTAAATAATTTCTTGAAGTCAGTGTTTCTTTTCCACCCACCGAAGTTCCCCAAAGTCCTTTATTCACAGAATATTGTGCTTTCTGGAATTCCATTTCATAACCGTGGCTTTTCAAAAACTCAATTTCCTCTTCACGAGACAAAGCCATATCACGAATAGGCGTAATGATTTCTACATTCGGACACATCACTTGGAAAATCAAGTCAAAACGAACCTGGTCGTTTCCAGCTCCCGTACTTCCATGAGCAATTGCATTAGCACCGGTTTCAATCGCATATTTTGCAATTTCCTGCGCCTGGATCGTACGTTCTGCACTTACAGATAATGGATATGTATTATTTTTCAACACATTTCCAAAAATCAAATACTTTACACAAGAATTATAGTAATCTTCCTGAGCATCAACGCACCTGTATTCTTTTACCCCAAGATTTAAGGCTTTTTTCTCCAGTTCTTTTTCTTCTTCTTTAGAAAAACCTCCGGTATTTACAGTAACTGCATACACATCGTATCCCAGTGTTTCACTAAGATATTTAGCACAGTAAGAGGTATCCAACCCTCCGCTAAACGCTAAGACTACTTTCTTGCTCATTGCTATATTTAATTTCCGGCTGCGTATGAGCAGCTCCATTTTTTATTATATTTTCAGGAACGAAAAGCATTGCTGTACACAGGCAGTTTTTACGTTCTTTCTTCATTAAAATTTCATAATTCACACAGTTCTTACAACCATTCCAAAACTCTTCATCCTGAGTCAGTTCAGAATAAATTACCGGTTTATAGCCTAAATCACTATTGATTTTCATTACGGCAAGACCTGTCGTGAGCCCGAAAACTTTCGCATTCGGATATTTATCTCTAGATAATTGGAAAACTTTATTTTTGATTAAAGTCGCAGCACCTCTTTCCCTATATTTTGGTGAAACAATCAGTCCGGAGTTGGCCACAAATTGACCGTGCGACCAGGTTTCTATATAACAGAAACCTACCCACTCTCCGTTTTCAGTAGCTACCACAGCATTGCCTTCTGAAATCTTTTTACTTAAATATTCTATGGAACGTTTTGCAATACCCGTTCCTCTTCGCTGTGCAGAATCATACATTTCCTGCTGTATTTCACTCACATACATTAGATGTATGGATGAGGAAATTTCTATTTCCATTTATTTATCTAAATTTTTTGGCAAATTTAAAACATAATAACTTTAAAAACCAAATTAAAAAGATATTTTTTTTGTTTTAATATAATATACAGGTAAATTTATCTTTAAATTAATATTAATTTTTCTCAGATAAAATCAAAATTTGTTTACAAAAAGTTCTTTTTGAAGAAAATGAAGAAATGACTGTATGATTCTATTCTGATTCAATAAATGATTTATAATGAGAAAAAAAACAAATAAATTCAGAAAAAACTGTCGAATATAAAGGCTAAATCACAAATTTGATATAAATTTAAACTAATAATAAAATTCAACTTTCAAAAACGATAGGGATATGAGAAATTACCTGATAGAAGATTTACCACATTATTTTGAAGAGTATAAAAAGTCTATTAAAAATCCTAAAAAATTCTGGGATAAAATAGCAGATCAAAATTTTGTGTGGTATCAGAGATGGAGCAAGGTCGTAAAATATGATATGAATGAAGCCAAAATCACATGGTTCAAAAATGCCAAATTAAATATTACCAAAAACTGCTTAGACAGACATTTAGCGGTAAGAGGTGATAAAACTGCAATTATTTGGGAACCCAACGATCCAAAAGAAGAGGCACAACATATTTCTTATAACGAATTATACACAAGAGTCAATAAAACAGCAAACATTTTAAAGGAAATGGGTATCGAAAAAGGAGACAGAGTCTGCATCTATCTTCCGATGATTCCTGAGCTCGCTGTTACAATGCTGGCTTGCGCAAAATTAGGGGCTGTTCATTCCGTTATTTTTGCAGGATTTTCTGCTTCTGCCATTTCTTCAAGAGTAAACGACTGTGGTGCAAAAATGGTGATTACTTCGGATGGAAGCTACAGGGGAAATAAGGTTTTAGATCTAAAAAGCATCGTGGATGAAGCGCTGGAAAAAACACCTTCTGTAGAATCTGTTTTAGTGGTGAAAAGAACACACAACGAAATCAAAATGAAGGAAGGACGAGATTATTGGCTCGCCGACTTATACGAAAAGTCATCTCCAGATTTCGTAACCATCATCATGGATGCCGAAGATCCGCTTTTTATTTTATATACTTCCGGTTCTACAGGGAAACCGAAAGGAATGCTTCACACTTGTGCCGGATACATGGTTTATACAGCTTATACTTTTAAAAATGTATTCAATTATAAAGAAAATGACATTTATTGGTGTACTGCCGATATTGGCTGGATTACCGGACATTCATATATTCTTTACGGACCTCTTTTGAATGGGGCAACCACTGTTATTTTTGAAGGGGTTCCTACTTATCCTGAGCCCGACAGATTCTGGGAAGTTATTGATAAGCATAAAGTTACTCAATTCTACACTGCTCCCACCGCAATTCGTTCATTAGCAAAAGAAAGTTCGGAATGGGTTGACAAACATGACCTTAGCTCATTAAAAGTAATAGGATCTGTTGGTGAACCTATTAATGAAGAAGCTTGGCACTGGTTTAATGATCATGTCGGAAAGAAAAAATGCCCGATTGTAGATACTTGGTGGCAAACTGAAACAGGAGGAATTATGATTTCACCACTTCCGTTTGTTACCCCTACAAAACCAACGTATGCTACCCTTCCATTACCGGGAATTCAGCCTGTACTGATGGATGACAAACGTAATGAAATTTCAGGAAATCAGGTAACAGGAAATCTTTGCATCCGTTTTCCTTGGCCAGGAATTGCAAGGACAATCTGGGGAGATCATCAACGATACAAAGAAACCTATTTTACAGCATTCCCTGGAAAATATTTCACAGGTGATGGTGCATTAAGAGATGAAGTTGGATATTACAGAATTACAGGTCGCGTAGATGACGTGATTATCGTTTCAGGACACAATCTAGGGACTGCTCCGATTGAAGACAGCATCAACGAGCATCCTGCTGTAGCAGAATCTGCTATTGTTGGATACCCTCATGATATCAAGGGTAACGCTTTGTATGGATTTGTTATTTTAAAAGACTCGGGAGCGGACAGAAAGCAGGAAAATTTGGTTAAGGAGATCAACCAATTGATTTCAGATCAAATTGGGCCCATTGCAAAATTAGATAAAATACAATTTGTTTCCGGACTTCCGAAAACACGTTCCGGAAAGATTATGCGTAGAATTTTAAGAAAAATAGCAGAAGGAGATTTCAGTAATTTTGGAGACATCTCTACTCTATTAAATCCTGAAATTGTAGATGAAATTAAAAACGAGCGAATTTAACTAACTATATGAACTGAGAAATCAGGGAACGGGCTTTAAAGCCCGTTTTTTTATTTATAAATTTCTAAATTTAAACAACTGTTCAATAAAACAAAATCAAACATTTACTCAATTATCATAGATAAAAACACAAAACATTAAATTTTATTAAAAATAATTTAATTTATATAAAAAATAGTATTATCTTTAAGTACAATTTAAAACATATTGCTTATGTCAAATATATTAGCTGGATTATTTGAACATCACAGCGATTACAAAAAGCTAGAGGCCGATTTAGAAAACTCAGGTTTTCCAAATTCTGACTATATTGTATATCTGAATGACACTCCCCATCATTCACAGTATCTTGTAAGTGTAGCTGTAAAAGATACTAGCCAAACGAATATGGCAAAAGATATTTTCACCCAAAATGCCGTTCATAAGACTTATCTGTTTGAAGATATGAGCATTGAACAGGCTGATTACACTCATCTAAAGGGATATATAGACGCAAGAAATAAAGCAGAAATCCATAACAGTCCAGAAGTAAGAATAAAAGGATCAAGCAGCGGCATGGATTCCGAAGTAAAATTCTGATAAAATATAAATTCTAATAACCACTAATCCGTAGATTATTCTACGGATTTTCTTATCTGAAAACTGCTTATTTTTTCGTATATTCGTCTTAAACATAGGCATTCCACATGAGTTACGACTTAGAGCAAGAAAATAAAGAGATTCTTGCAAGATATAAAGATTTAATTTCCAATACATATAGAACTTTGGATGAGGAAAATAACAAACTCATCCGAAAAGCATTTGACATAGCATTAGATGCTCATAAAGAACAAAGGAGAAAAACCGGAGAACCTTATATTTACCATCCTATTGCTGTTGCTAAAATTGTAGCTACAGAAATTGGTCTGGGGGCAACTTCCATTGCCTGTGCTCTTTTACATGACGTTATTGAAGACTCTGATTACACCTATGAAGATCTGAAGAAAATTTTTGGTGAAAAAATAGCGAATATCGTGAATGGATTAACAAAAATTTCCATCATGAATCACCAAAATATTTCTGTACAGTCTGAGAACTATAGAAAATTATTATTAACGCTTTCTGAAGACTTCAGGGTTATTTTAATTAAAATTGCAGACCGTCTTCACAATATGCGTACGCTGGAAAGTATGGCTCCGGATAAGCAGAAAAAAATTGCCTCCGAAACGGTTTATATTTATGCTCCTATGGCTCACCGTTTAGGATTGTATAATATCAAATCTGAACTTGAAGATTTATCTTTGAAGTACAACAATCCTGATATTTATAACGAGATCGCGGAAAAACTAGAACTAGCGAAGGAAAACCGAGAAAGATATATTGAGGAATTTAAGAAAGAAGTTTCGGAGAAATTACATGAAGAAGGATTAAACTTTAAGATTAAAGGTCGTGCAAAAGCCATTTCTTCCATTTACAGAAAAATGCTGAAACAAGGGGTTTCTTTTGAGGAGGTTTTCGATAATTATGCAATCAGAATCATTTATAAATCGGATGCTAAGAATGAAAAATTCCTTGCCTGGAAAATATACTCCATCGTAACAGATGTTTACCATAGCAATCCATCCAGAATGCGTGACTGGATCACACAACCACGTTCTACAGGCTATGAAAGTTTACATTTAACAGTTCTTGGTCCTGATAAAAAATGGATTGAGGTTCAGATCCGCTCTGAAAGAATGGACGAAATTGCAGAAAAAGGGGTTGCAGCCCATTACAAATATAAGGAAGGTTATAAACAAAGTTCGGAAGACCGAAATTTTGAAAGCTGGGTAACAGAGATCCGCGAAGTGTTGGAACAACAGCAAAACCTTTCCACATCGGAACTTTTAGATAATATTAAGCTTAATTTATACTCAAAAGAAGTTTTTGTATTTACGCCAAAAGGTGAGATTAAAATTTTACCGACCAATGCCACTGCTCTGGATTTTGCTTTTGCAGTCCATTCGGATTTGGGAATGAAATGTCTAGGCGCAAAAATAAACGGTAAGCTTGTTCCTATTTCTTATACGCTTCAAAACGGAGATCAGGTAGATATCCTTTCTTCACAGAATCAGAAACCCAAATCGGACTGGCTTGAATTTGTAGTGACTTCAAAAGCAAAGTCGAAGATTAAAAGTTATCTGAATTCTCAAAAAAATCAGCTGGTAGAAGACGGAAAAGAAATTCTGCAAAGAAAACTTCGCCATGCCAAAATTAACTTTAATGATGAAGAAATCAATAAACTGCAAAAATTCTTCAATCTTAAAAGTTCACAGGAATTATTTCTTAAATTCCAAAATAATGAACTGGATGCAAGCAGTTTAAGAAAATATATTGAAAGTAAGAATGTATTCAACAACTTACTTTCTAGGTTTAGAAAATCACCTTCAAAGAACGTTCATTATGAAGAGCCTAAAGAGCAGAATCTGGACATGATCGTCTTTGGGAAAGATGAAGAAAAACTCAACTACAGTTATGCGAAATGCTGTACCGTAATTCCGGGAGACAAAATTTTTGGATTTATTACTATTTCTGACGGTATTAAAGTACACAGCGATAATTGTCCAAATGCTATTAATCTACGGGCTCAGTACGATTACAGAGTGATCCCCGCAAAATGGGTAAATGCAGAAAGCTTTAAAAACAGAATAAAAATAGAAATTGAAGGACTGGACAGAATGGGAATGATTAATGATATAACAACCGTCATAAGTGGCGCCATGGGAATGGATATGAAAAGTATGTCTATCGAATCCAATAACGGAGTTTTCAACGGTACTATCAATCTTGAAGTGAAGAACCGGGGCCAGCTGGAAGAAACCTTTAAAAAGCTTAAAGCGATCAATGGTATTTCACGAATAAGAAGAATATAATCAGGAATATGAATTTGACTTTATATTTTAAAAGATTCTTTAATAACAGTCAGTTTTCGGGAATTATACTCATTTTATGTGTTATAATTTCTCTACTGATTGCCAACTCATCTATTAGTGAAAGTTTTCAGCTTTTCCTGGATAAAAAAATCGGTGTTTCTATTTTTCATTTAGAATATCCGATAAGCATCTGGATCAATGATGGTTTGATGGCTATTTTTTTCCTTTTGGTAGGTCTTGAAATTAAAAGAGAAATTGTTGAAGGTGAGCTTTCTTCGTTTAAAAATGCTTCTCTTCCTATTTTTGCTGCTATTGGAGGAATGATTGTACCGGCTGTCATTTTTAGTATTTTTAATATCGGAACTCCCTACGAAAATGGATGGGGAATTCCTATGGCAACTGATATTGCCTTTTCCCTGGCTATTATTTCCATGCTTGGAAGCAGGATCCCGAATTCTATTAAAATTTTCCTGGCTGCATTGGCTATTGTAGACGATTTAGGAGCAATACTCGTGATTGCCATATTTTATACAGACCAGATACATTGGACATATTTGTTGCTTTCTTTCGGAGTCACCCTATTATTGTTTATTTTAAACTTTTTAAAAGTTACTAAGCTTATTTTCTATATTATTCCGGGATTATTTTTATGGTATTTTCTTCATCACTCAGGAATTCACGCTACTATTGCAGGGGTTTTACTCGCTTTTTCAATTCCTACCAACGAATCTAATACAGAAATATCACCTTTAGAAAAACTTGAGCATACCTTAAGCATTCCGGTAAACTTTTTAATCATGCCCATATTCGCGCTTGCCAATACTAATATTACATTCAATAGCACGATGCTTGGAGGACTTACTAATACTTTAGGGCTTGGAATTATTTGTGGATTAGTCTTAGGGAAGCTTATTGGTATCAATCTATTTTCATTTCTTGCTATAAAATTCAAACTGAGCTCGCTGCCACAAAACAGCTCATGGATACAAATGATTGGAGTGGGTTGTTTAGCAGGAATTGGTTTTACGATGTCTATTTTTATCGCTTTACTTTCCTTTAAAACAGAAATACAGATTCAGGATGAAGCCAAATTTGCCATATTAATCGCTTCTTTTTTATCTGCCTTTTTAGGGTATATGATTTTGAAAATAAGTAGTTCCAAGAAATTTTCAGAAGTATAAAATTTCGGGTAGCAGAAATCAGTCGTAATTCTTAAAATATTTAATCACAAAAGTCATTCTAAGTTTAGCTTTAAGCCTTAGAATCCTTTTCCTGATTTAATCTCAAGGTATGTTCTTCATCACCTTCGAAACCCGGCTCTTTGATCTCTGTATGAAATCCCAAAGCCTCTTTTTTAAGTTCATCCGAAAGCAGTTTTTCAATTCTTAATTTTCGGATTGCCATATTTAATTCATTTCCAAAGAGCAGAAGATATACATTTACATTCACCCAAACCATTAAAAGAATCATACTTCCGATAGAGCCATATAAAACGTTATATCTTGCTATATCTTTTACATAGATCGCAAAGATATAAGTGGTAAGAACAAACAAAACCGTTGTTAAAATTGCACCGGGAATAGCCTGTCTGAACCTTGTAATTTTTACCGTACCCAACCAGTAAAACATCGCCAAAAGGATGAAGTAAAATAAAGGAAAGGAAACAAATCCAATGATTTTTGAAAGGTTATTGACAAGCCATGAGACATCATAAGACGGCGTAAAAAGCTTCATAACAACCTCTACATAATACACTCCAAAAAGTGTCAAAAACACGATGGAAATGAACCCTATTGTAATGAAAAATGAAAGGATAAATTCTTTTACATCCGTCAGTTTTTCTTCTGAGTTTTCATTAAAACCATTTATTAACGAAAAAGTACCATTCGTAGCGAAAACCAAAGCCAGAATGATCGTCAAATTACTAATTCCCTTCATATTGGGAATAATATTGGTCTCTATATATCCTCTTACATCTCCTTCCATATTGGATGGAAAAACATTATGCATCAAAACCTCAAAAATATAGAACTGAAGCTTATCATAATGAGGCATATAAGGTAACACGGAAAGCAGGAAAAGAATAAAAGGGAACAAACTTATGGTAAAACTCCAGGAAATTGCAGCCGCTTTTCTCCCGATGTTTCCTTTAAAAATCCCCGAAATATAGATCTGAAACATCTGCCAAAGCGATATTCCCAAAACAGGAATATGAATGTTATCAAAAAACTCTTGAATTTTCAAGATAAATCTAGGAAGTTTTATACCCATTTTCTACTTTAAAATATGATCTATTCTATCAAAGTTTCTGTTTACAAAGGTAGGAGAATTAAACCGGAAACCAACTCCTATCCAGAACAACCATTGTGTTGTTGAATAAAAATTTTCATTAGAACTGTTAATCCAATTCAACTGAAATCCTCCTCCAAAAACCATTCCCATTATCATAGCCAATTCTCGCATTGGAAAGACAGAGAAGAAAGGATTTTAACTTTCATCGGAATGGTGTTCTAACAAAAGTAATGATTTTTTTACACTTGAAATTCCTCCAAAAGCTCCGCAAATTATGACTTTCTTTAATTTATGAATATCTTTGGACCTGTAAATATTTAAAGACAGGAAATGCAGATCAATTTGCTTTGTATCGGAAAAACAGACGATAAGGAAATCACTTCGCTAATCGGTTATTATCTGAAGCGTTTACCCAAACACTGGAATTTTGAAATTATTGAAATTCCGGATGTGAAAAATGCTAAAAATCTTACTTCCGACCTTCTTAAAAAAGAAGAAGCGAAACTTTTCCTGAATCATATCGATAAAAATGATCTCGTCGTTATCCTCGATGAAAAAGGAAAACAATTTACCAGCCGGGAATTTGCACAAAAAATAGATACCTGGATGAACTCCTCAGTAAAGAAAATTCATCTCTTAATAGGCGGAGCGTATGGCTTTTCTGATGAAATCTATAACAGGACCAACGAAAAAATGTCATTATCTAAAATGACATTTACGCACCAAATGATTCGGTTGTTTATCGTTGAACAATTGTATCGCGCTGATCAGATTTTGCAGGGAAAACCTTATCATAACGATTAATATTTTTTAAATTAAATTTTTAAACCAATCTGTCTCTTAGCTTCACCTACCACAAAAGCGACAGAATTAGCAATATTAAAACTTCTGATTAGTTTAGACATCGGAATGGTTAAATGATTTTCAAAACGAGCCAAAACTTCTTTGCTTAAACCAACACTTTCTTTGCCAAAAACAAGCCAGTCTCCATCCTGGAATTCTGTTTCCAAATAGGATTTTTCTGCATGGGAACTCATCAGGAAAACACGGGAAGGATCAGGAATAGTCTGTATCCATTCCTCTAGATTGGCATATTCTGTCACATCTAAATGAACCCAATAATCTAGCCCTGAACGTTTAAGATTTTTATCATTAATTACAAATCCAAAAGGATGAATAAGGTGTAATCGACTTTCGGTTCCTACACATAATCTTCCGATATTTCCTGTGTTATTGGGTATTTCTGGTTCTACAAGAACAATGTTTAGCATGAAATTGATATTGATTTAAAAAATTTTCTAAAGATAATCCGGTTAATCTTTTGTAGTAATCATCACCACTTGCGCAATTCCTTTTTCCTTAAATTTTTTCTTAATCTTATCATCCGTAAGAACCATTACATATTTTATATTTTCAGAAGGAACATTTTTCACCGTCTCAAAGCTGCTTTCCTTTTTATTGATGTAGAAAATAGACTTTGATGGTGATTCTTCAGACTTTTTCAAAGCTGCCACTAATAGAGAGTTTTCCTTAGATTTTGCCTCTGTTTGCTGGGCATTTACAAAAGTTGTTACTCCAAGAGTAAAAATGGTGATTGTGAATAATTTTAGACTTGGTAATTTCATCTAAGCTATTAATTTATTTTTTCTCGCATTTAGCATAATATTCCTGCAGTAAAGATTTTTCGTAGCCTAAGCTCACTGCTTTATCTAGATTTGTACATGCCTCTTTGGGTTTTGCTGTATCAAACAAAATCAAGGCTTTCGTAACATACGCCTGAGCAAATTTAGGATCTACTGAAATTGACTTATTAACGTCGGCAAGAGCTTCTTTTGTCTTCTTCATTTTAAGATAAATATCTCCTCTTCCACTGTATAATAATGATTCCGGCTTTTCTGAGATTAGCTGATTATAATCTTTTAAAGCCCCTTCAAGATCTCCGTTTCTTTTTTTAAGATTAGCCAATCCTGTTCTTGCAAAAATATTATCGGGAGCAAAACTTAAAATATATTGTAAGTCTTTCTGTGCTAAATCTTTCTTTCCTAAATTGTCATATATTTTTGAACGAAGCAAATAAAGATTGGCATTTTCAGGTTCTAATGATATCCCTGCATTAATATATTCTAAAGCTTTTGTTTTATTTCCTTTCTGATTATGCAATGAAGCCAGGTTTTCATATACAGAAACAGATTTCGGATTTGATTTTAAAGCAGATTCATACGATTTGAATGCTTGGGTCGTTTTACCCAATCTTCTCTGCGAAGTTCCAAGTTTATCGTAATATTCTGACTGAAATTTTTGAATCTGTTCTTTTTCTGCAAGCTTTGTATATTGTTCTTCTGCACATTTATAATTTGCTTTGCTGAAACATTCTTCTGCTGTTTTTTTGTCTTGTGCGTGGAATAATTGAATTGCCGAAAAAGTGGCAAAAGTAAAAATTAATAGTTGTGTTTTCATATAGTTTTAGTTTGTTTGTTGATCACTTTTTTGGCGAGCATAGCAAAAAGCCCTCCCAATAAAGATCCAACAAACGCCCCCACCAAAATATCTATCGGAAAATGCACGCCTAAATAAATTCTGCTGTACGCTACTATTGTAGCCCACACAAATATAAAATAAGGAAACCATTTTAGCCTACTTTTTAAGAGAAAACTTAAATAAGTTGCTAAAAAGAAAGTATTGGAAGCATGTGCCGAATAAAAACCAAACTCTCCTCCACACTTCACAATTCTCATGTGATCCTGTAAACTAGGGTCATGACAAGGTCTTAATCTGGCTACTCCATATTTAAATACGCCTGCAAGTTGATCTGAAATAGCAACTCCGATCGCAATAAATATTAGTATAAAAATAAAAGATCTTAGCTTATAATTTTTAAAAAGTAAATAGCAGAATATAATATAAAGCGGAACCCATATCCAGGTGCTTGAAATCAGCATCCAAAACTGATCGAAAGATGAACTTCCTAAATTGTTTAGATATAAAAATACGCTTTTATCCTCCTGAATGATTTCTTCCATACTTTGTTTCTATCTGCTTACAGGTCCTTCATAAGTTTCATCTTCTGAAGGTTTGATTATTTTTTCCTGCTCTGTTTTTGTAGAAGAAGGTTCGGTTAAGACATCCTTTTCAATATCTTTCATAGGATTGAAATCTTTGGCAGCATCTTTTACTTTTTCAATCTCACGCTTGATCTCAGAAACAGGGTTGTCTGTTTCTTTCATTATCTCCGTTTTGATATCTTCCACTGCGCCACGCATTTTTCTTACGCCTGCTCCTAAGTCACGCGCAATCTGAGGAAGTTTATCCGGTCCGAATAATACAACGATTGCTACGGCAATCAGTGCCATTTCTCCAATGCTTAATTCCATTTGTCAAAATTACGAAAGATTATACATAATTAGGATGCTAAATTAAATTTTAAATAAATTTTAAGATTTCTTTTTCTTAAATCCGAAATAGGTAATAAGAACACTTACCGTCATCAGGATAAAAGCCAAGAAAAACGGCGCACCTGCAAATTTAATCGTAGTATTTTTGTCGTCTGTAAAATGGTAAAATAAATAGGTCATTATGGGAGGACCAATCGCTGCTGTTACACTCATTAAACTGGTAAGTGCCCCCTGAAGTTCTCCCTGTTCATTAGCAGGAACTTCTTTCGTAATAACGGATTGCAATGACGGACCACAAATACCTCCTAAACAATAAGGAATAAGGATAACAAACATCATCCAACCTTGTGTTGCAAAGGCAAACAACAACATTCCGATTGCATATAAGCCTAATCCGTAGTATATACTTTTATAATCTCCTAATTGGGTTGCCGTCCAACGAATCAAAACGCCTTGAACCAAACCCACCAAAAGTCCTACCATTCCGAGTGAGAGTCCTACCATTTTTTCGTCCCAGTTAAACTCATGCATCGTAAAGTAGCTCCAGTTAGTCTGAACAGCATGTCCTGCAATATACACCAAAAATAAAGCAACCACCAATCCCGACAGTTCAGGGTGTTTTCCTAAAAATTTAAGAGATCCTATCGGATTGGCTCTTTTCCAGTCGAACTCTCTGCGGTGTTCTTTATCTAAACTTTCCGGAAGTATAAAGTAACCGTAAAGAAAATTGATTAGGCATAAAACAGCAGCAGCATAGAAAGGAACCCTCGATCCGTATTGTCCCAAAACGCCTCCTAAAACCGGCCCAATAATGAAAACTAATCCAAAAGCGGCTCCAATCAATCCGAAATTCTTTGCGCGGTCTTCATTGGTAGAGATATCGGCAATATAAGCACTTGCCGTTGTAATGCTTGCTCCGGTAATCCCGGCGATAATTCTGCCGATAAACAACAGCCAAATAGTTGGTGCAAGCGCAAGAAATATATAATCTATAGCAAAACCAAAAAGGGAAATAAGAATAATCGGTCTCCTCCCAAACTTATCGCTCAAGTTCCCTATAACCGGAGAGAAAATAAACTGGGTAAAAGCATAGGCAAAACTCAACCAGCCTCCATATTTTGCGGCTTCACTTATATTTCCATGAATGAGCTCTTCTATTAATTTCGGAATCACAGGGATAATAATTCCCCATCCGGTAATATCAATTAATAATGTGATAAATATGAAACCAATAGCGGCTTTTTTCTTCGAATTTTCCATACCCTGCAAAAGTAAACAAATCAGTAAAAAGAATGATAATAAATTAGGATTAAGTAAAAAGTGAGATGTGAAAAGTGAAAAGTCAATAATGAATTTTAAAAATTAGAAAATTTTAAACAACAAAAAAGCCTTTCAAATTGAAAGGCTTTTTTCTTATTTATTGTAGTATAAGTTATTTTGAAGCAAGTACTTCTTTGTTTGAAGTCGTTTTACCGTGTACTTCATCTTCTTTTCCTGTCTTTAAGAAGTCATAAGCAATTGCCGATGCAATAAAGATGGATGAATACGTACCGAATCCGATACCGATTAACATGGCGAACATGAATCCTCTCAAGTTATCTCCACCAAAAATGAAGATCGCCAAGATTACCAAAATTGTAGTAAATGACGTGTTGAACGTTCTACCCAATGTACTGGAAATGGAGTCATCAAATAATCCTGCTAATGTTAAAGATTTTTTCTCTCTTAAGTATTCTCTAATTCTGTCGAAGATAATTACCGTATCATTGATTGAGTATCCTAATACTGTCAAGATCGCAGCAATGAAATCCTGGTTGATTTCCATGTTGAACGGCATGAATTTGTGAAGCAATGAATACGCTCCCAAAATAATAACCGCATCGTGGAATAGCGCTGCAACAGCACCAAGAGAGAATTGCCATTTTCTAAATCTGATCAAGATATAGATAAAGATACCTCCTAAAGCTGCAACTACAGCAAGAATACCGTGAGTTTTAATATCATCGGCAACTGTAGGTCCTACTTTTTCAGATGAAATAATTCCTGCATGCTCTTTTTCTGGAGCTTTGAAATCTTTCATCGTCATATTTGTAGGAAGGTTGTTTTTTAAACCTTCATATAATTTCTGTTCAACAGTCTGATCAGCTTTTAATGATTCATCATCAATAAGGTAATCTGTAGAGATTTTCAACTGCTTGTCGTTTCCGAAAGTTTTAGCTTCAACAGAAGAGTTTTTACCATCTTCAGTTTTAAAAATAGTTACCAATTTACCTTCGATCTCTTCAGCATTAACTGCTTTATCAAATCTTACCACATAATTTCTACCTCCTGTAAAGTCGATACCATATTTGAATCCGTGAATTGCAATAGATGCAATAGAAACTATAGTAAGAACAGCAGAAATGATGTAAGCATATTTTCTTTTTCCAATGAAATCAATCCAAGTATTTCTGAATAGATTTTTTGTAGCACCCGTCCAAACAGAAAGGTGTTTTCCTTTATTCAATCTAGAGAAGATCATTGCTCTTGAAATCAATACCGAAGTAAAGAAAGTCATCAAGATACCGATTCCTAAAGTTAAAGCAAAACCTTTAATAGGTCCTGTTCCGAAAAGGAAAAGTACGCCCGCAGTTAATAACGTTGTTAAGTGACCATCCACAATTGCATTTAAAGCATGTTTGAAACCGTCTTTATAAGCTTCAAGAATACTTTTGCCAGCAAATAATTCTTCCTTGGTTCTTTCGTAAATAATTACGTTCGTATCTACTGCCATCGCCATTGTAAGAACGATACCCGCGATACCAGGAAGTGTAAGAGTAGCATCCACGGAATCCATAATTCCGAAAATATAGAATAAGTTGATGATCATTGCAATTACAGCGTACACACCTGCACCACCATAATAGAAAATGATATAAACAATAATTAATAAGAATGCGATACCGAATGACATTACACCAGCATCAATAGATTCTTGACCTAATGAAGGTCCTACAACCGTAGCCTGAACCACTTTTGCACCTGCAGGTAATTTACCCGCCCCTAAAACGTCTACCAATTCTTTAGCTTCTTCCTGAGAGAAGTTACCAGAGATCTGAGTTCTACCGTTAGGAATAGCACTGACAACATTCGGAGCTGTATAAACTCTTCCGTCCAATGTTACAGCAACTGGTTTACCAACGTTTTTCTCTGTTAAAGTTTTCCATTCTTTAGCACCTTTAGAATCCATCTGCATGTCTACTACTACTCTGCTTAGCTCATCATAGCCAATTTTTGCAGTTTCAACAGCACCGTCTACAGGAGCTTTTTGATTGATGTTACCTCTGATTGCATACAATACCAAGCTTTCAGTATCAGTAGCTTCAGGTTTGTAACCCCAAAGGAATTGTGTATATTTAATGTTAGCCGGACGTAAAGACTGACCTACTTTGCTGTTCAAAATTTTGTTTACAGTAGCAGTATCAGATAATTTTACACTTCCAACAGCACTTGGATTCATTGATTTTCCTCCCTGGATGATGTTAACAAAGTTGATATTCTTTGCAACGCCCATAGAATCTCCTTTTACAGCTACCATCGTAGATAATGTTTGGAAATAAGGAGCAATTTCGTTGATTTGTTGTACTTCCCAGAATTGAAGTTTAGCAGAAGTCTGAAGCATTTTTTTCACCTTATCGATGTCCTTCATACCCGGCATTTCTACAGAAATTCTTGCAGTACCCGGAACTCTCTGAACGTTTGGCTGCACAGCACCCATTTTATCAATTCTCGTTCTGATTACCTCAAAAGCTGTTCCTACAGATGCATCGATTTTTCTTTTAACAATGCTTTTTACCTGATCATCAGGAGTATTGTACTTTACCTCAGTAAGTGTAGTATTTCCGAAAATTTCCGGATCTGCCAACTTAAGGTTTGTACCTTTAGCTTTGTTAATTGCATCAAACTCTACGAAAAAGTTATCGATGTAAGATTTTGTAGAATTCTTCTGAACTTCATCAGTTTTGTTTAAAGCCTCGATAAGAATCGGGTTGGTAGAATAATTTGTTAAATCATTCACAAGATCTCTCTGGTTGATTTCCAAAAGAACGTTGATCCCACCTTTCAAGTCAAGACCAAGTTTCATTTCCTTGTCTTTGGCTTTAGTGTAATAAAGTTTTGTGAATCCTAAATTCAAAGTATCCTTAGAAAGTTTTGCAATTTCTTTCTGATACTTCTCCGGATTGTCTCCTGCAACAGCAGTTGCCTGCTTTTCAATTTTGCTGGCGTACCAAGTTGGTAATAGCTCATTTAAGCAAATCAACCCTAGTACAATAGCAACAATTGTAATAAGTCCTTTTCCTTGCATTTTGTTATAACTACGTTAAATTAAGTCGGCAAATATAATCATTTTATTGAATTTTATGAATTATTAACAACAGAAATCGTTTATTTTCAGATATATCGGCGTTCTTATTTTCATTTAAGATTTAATAATTTTTTGGTATTATTTTAATGAATTTTTCAACAGTTGATTGGTATGAAATTTTCATTCAGATTTAATACACTAAATATCAAAATATTATGAAAAATTTACTTTTTTGCGCAAGTATTTTTTCTTCTCTTATTATTAATGCTCAAAGTATTAATTTAGAAGAATTTGCTACGGGATTTACAGCTCCCGTCGAAATTGCACATGCGAATGACAGCAGAATGTTTGTTGTTCAGCAGAATGGAATTATCAGAATTGTACAACCTAACGGAACCATTAATTCTGCCAATTTCCTGGATATCAGCTCAAAAGTCACCTATGGTGGGGAAAGAGGACTTTTAGGTCTTGCTTTCCATCCTCAATACTCTACAAACGGGTATTTTTTTGTGTATTACAATGACGCAAACGGAAATATTACCGTAGCCAGATATACCCGTAGCACCAATCCCGATGTTGCTGATGCAACTACAGAAAAGATTGTTCTTAATCTACCTAAACCATTTGATAATCATAACGGAGGAAGCATTCATTTTGCACCGGATGGCTATTTATGGGCCGTGACCGGAGATGGAGGAAGCGCTGGTGATCCTAATAATAATGCCCAAAACAAAAATTCTCTTTTAGGAAAATTATTAAGATTAGACATCAATTCTACCGGACCGTACAATATTCCGCCAGGAAATCCTTTCGTGGGAGTGGACGGTGCTGATGAAGTCTGGGCATACGGATTGCGTAATGCATGGAAATTTAATTTCGATACGGTTTCCGGAAATGCAATGATTGCAGATGTAGGTCAAGGTCAGATTGAAGAAATCAACCGACAGCCGATTTCTCAGGCTGGTCTTAATTACGGATGGAGATGTTACGAAGGAAACACTCCTTACAACACAACAGGCTGTCCAATTACCTCCACAATGACTTTCCCTGTTGCAGCTTATAATCATACCGGTGGAAAATGCTCAATTACCGGAGGATATATTTACAGAGGCACCCAATATCCAGCTTTACAAGGAAGATATATTTTTGCCGATTACTGCTCTACACAAATTGGAATTTTAAATCCGGATGACTCTATCACCTGGACTACGGCATTCTCCGGAAATAATTTTTCAACGTTTGGAATAAATAATCAAAATGAATTATTTGTAGCTGCAGTCAACAACGGAAAAATATTTAAAATTACTTCAGGAACATTGTCTGCACAAGAAACTACCCTGTCACCACAAATAAAAATCTATCCCAATCCTACTTCAAAAAGAGTTTTTATTGACGGTATAAAAGACAAGAATATTTCTGTTGAAATTTTTAGTGCTGATGGTAAAATAGTGTTAGAGTCTCCGAAAATAGAAAATGACAACAGTATAAATATTTCAGGAATTCCTGCAGGAGTTTATTTCATTACTATAAATTCAGAGAAATTAAAATATTATAGTCAAAAAATAGTTATTCAATAAAACATATTCAAAAATTAACGAAAAAATCCAATCAATAAATGGTTGGATTTTTTTAATTACATTAATAATATTATTTACTTTTAAATTGTCATAGAGAAAATCCTTGTTTCAGGTTTATTTCTCATCATTCTTAAATCAAAAACCATAGCCACGTTTCTGGTAAATGCTCTTCCTTTTTCAGTTATTTTTATTTGATTATCATGAATTTCTACCAGCTCATCATTCTCCATTTCCTTCAACATTTCAAATGCATTTTCCAATTCAGGAAAAGAATTGTTGTGATCAAAGGTAGTTTCAAGCTGACACATTAGATTCAAAATATGTCTTCTCACGATAAGGTCTTCTTCATTTAAAATATGCCCTTTTACTACAGGAATTTTTCCTTCTTCTACTATTTTCTGATACTCTTCTACTGTTTTCACATTCTGTGCAAAAGCATACCAGGAATCTGAAATCGCAGACATTCCCAAACCAACCATCAATTGCGTTTTGCTTGAGGTATAGCCCATGAAATTTCTGTGTAGTTTTTTCTGAATTAAAGACTGATACAAATCATCATGTTCCAAAGAAAAATGATCCATCCCCACTTCTATATACCCTAATTCTTCCAATAATTTTTTCCCATCTTCATACAAACGACGCTTTTCTTCACCGCTTGGAAGGTCGTTTTCATCAAAACCTCTTTGTCCGACACCTTTTACCCACGGAACGTGTGCATAAGAATAAAATGCCAAACGATCTGGTTTAAGCTCCATCGTTTTACGAATTGTATTTTCCATCGCTTCCCAACTCTGATGCGGAAGCCCGAATACCAAATCATGACTGATTCCTCTGTAGCCAATCTCTTTTGCCCATTCCGTCACTTCTTTTACCTTTTCAAAAGACTGAATTCTATTAATTGCTTTCTGAACTTTCGGATCATAATCCTGAACTCCAAAGCTTACTCTTCTGAAGCCTAGATCATATAGTGTTTGAAGATGCTTTTTGGTCGTATTATTCGGATGTCCTTCAAATGAGAACTCAGGATGATCTGCAATTTCAACAGTATTAAAAATACCTTCCAGCAAAGTTTTTAAATTTTCCGGTGAGAAAAAAGTTGGGGTCCCTCCTCCTAAGTGAAGCTCTTTCAATTTAGGTTTCTCGTCAAAAAGCTGAAGATACAGCTGCCATTCTTTCAAAACACTTTCCAGATATGGAATTTCAACACTGTGTTGTTTTGTAATACGTTTATGACACGCACAAAACGTGCATAATGCTTCGCAGAAAGGCAAGTGAATATAAATAGAAATTCCCTCTTCTGCATTAGTCTCCTTAAAGGTTCTGATTACACTCTCTGTCCATCTTTCTGGTGAAAAAGAACTCTCATCCCAATAAGGAACAGTAGGATAAGAAGTGTAACGAGGTCCGGGAATATTGTATTTATCTATTAAAGAATTCATTTTAGGTTTACTTTTAAACTGAATTTCAAATTGAAATTTCTTACTGCAAAATTAAATATATCTTATGAATTTTGAACTATGAAATATATTAGTCTCTTCTATAGAAATTTATAATGAATCTAAATATCTTTTATTTAAAATCAATTTCTATTCAAAACTATTTTTAACCTAAAATTTCAAACTCATTTTAGCGATTCTATCTTTCCCTGCAAATACAACCGTATTCTCATCAACCCATTCACAAACAAAAAATCCCTTTTCACCTGAAATCTTTTTCCATGTTTTTCCAAAATCTGCGGAATAACTGATATGCTGATCTCCTACTGAAATAATTTCCTTTCCTTTAGAACCCGGTTTAATTTTCACACAAGTCGTGTATCCTGCATTTTTTCCGGACGCCTGAACTTTCCAGGTTTTCCCTCCATCATTTGTTGTAGCAATATTATTAGTATTATCCGCTTGTTTCGTATAATCTCCCCCAACTGCAATTCCGAATTGATCATCAGGAAAATCGATCGAATACATTCCCTGAGAAGATTCTCCTTGTACAAATGGAGTGTTAAAAACTTCAATCTCATCATTTTTTAAACTCATCCTCAGAATTCTGGATGCTTTTCCACCAGTTGCAATCCATAGATATTTCTTACTTGAAGCTATATTAGTATTACTTGCCGCAAAAGCAGCCTCCCCTTCGTTGAGAATAATATTATTGTTGAAATTACTCCATTTTCCATTTTTAAAGACAGCTAATTTCAGATGATTGTCTTTGTCTGCATCAGAAAAAGTATATGCTAATTCATTATTTACAAAATATAAGGCATCATAGAAAGCCGTTTTCACCGTATCTCTAAAAATAATTTGAGAGGTTAAATCTTTTTTATTGATCTTAAAAAACTCAGCCGGACTTTCGATATTAATGGCATAAAAAGAATTTTTATCCTGGGCCAAAGTTCTGAACTGTAATTTTTTTTCAGATAACTTAATCTGCTTCTGGTTTTGAGGATTTTTTATATCTACAAAGCCAAATTTAGAATCTGTTCCGCTATACCAGACTTTATGATCATATAATTCAATAGCTCGAATGCTTATTTTATCATTAAATATATTTTCTAAGCTCCCCTGCTGAGCAAACGAAAAGATTCCTAAAAAAGAAAATAGTAAGGGACAGATTTTTTTCATAGAAACAAAAATAAAAAATCCACAGAAAAATCTGTGGATTTGTATTGTTTTTTAATTTTTTATAAATCTAAATCAGGTTTTTGTAAAGGTTCCTGCTCTGCTTTGAAAGTTTCGCCATACCCAACCTTATGAAGTTTAGAATGTCTAAGACTATAAGCAAAATAAATAATTACTCCAAGTGCTAACCATGCTGTTGATAATAGTTTCGCCTCATGACTTAAATTCCAGATCAAATAAACATTGATACAGATTCCCAATGTTGCAATTACTGGCAATGCAGGAACTTTAAAGTTTCTAGGTAAATTAGGTTCTCTTTTTCTTAGAATCCAAACCGCTACACATACCATAGTAAAGGCAAATAAAGTTCCGAAGCTGGTCATATCAGCTAATTTACTGATCGGCGTTAACGAAGCTATTGTAGCAATCACAATTCCTAAAAGCATTAAACTTTTTGCAGGGGTTTTTCTTACCGGGTGTATGTCACTAAACATTTTAGGAATCAATCCGTCTTTAGACATTCCCAAGAAAATTCTTGACTGCCCCATAATCATTACCATTAATACAGAAATCAAACCTACCGTTGCGGCAATGGTGATGATATATCCGGCCCATCCTTGCCCTGCAATTTCAAATGCATAGGCTACAGGAGCTTTAATAGCATCAGGAAATTTTCCTTGAGGATTAAAGTCCGTATAATGCATCATCCCTGTAAGAACCAATGAAACTAATATATATAGTAATGTACATACCAAAAGTGACACAATAATTGCAAACGGTACATCTTTTTTAGGATTAATCGCTTCTCCAGCTTGTGTAGAAACCGCATCAAATCCTACATACGCAAAGAATATCGCTGCTGCTCCGGAAATAACTCCCTGAATTCCGTACGCCTCTTTCATCGTCTCACCTTCTTTAACCAGTGTAGCCGCTGGAATAAACGGATTCCAGTTTTCAGTATTGATAAAGAAAGCCCCCGCAATAATTACAAATATAACCGCCGAAACTTTCATGATTACAATCAGGTTGTTTGCTTTTGCAGCTTCCTTAGTTCCTTTTATTAATATAGAAATTACAATTAAAACGATTACAAAAGCTGGTAAATTCATTGAAAAACCTTCTCCTGTATAACTTGCTGGATCTGAAGTAAGATAATCCGGCAAGTGAAGACCAAACATTTTTAACAATTTATTAAAGTATCCGGACCACGAAACCGCTACCGTCATAGATCCCATTGCATACTCGAGGATAAGTCCCCAACCGATAATCCATGCAAAAATTTCTCCTACAGTACCATAAGCATAGGCATAAGCAGAACCTTCTACAGGCAGAATAGAAGCAAACTCCGAATAACACAAAGCTGCGAAAACACAAGCAATTCCTGCGATAATAAAGGAAAGTGCCAATGCAGGACCTGCATGATAATAAGCTCCCGTTCCCGTCAACACAAAAATTCCGCCCCCAATGATCGCTCCGATACCGATAGCTGTAAGACTCCATTTACCAAGTACTCTTTTAAGCTGACTACTTTTAACATCATTCTCAAAAGCACTCATCGGCTTTTTCGTCCAGATTTTTGACATATTTTACTATTTATTAAAGATTTACGAAAATATAAAAATTTTAGAAACCTTAACGTTTATTGACAGTTTTTCATCATTAATTTTAAATATTTAACCTTAAAAAACTGATTACCACTACATTTAAATCATTTCCAACTCTCTTATTTTTTGTTTACTTTTGAAGTCATGAATTTATACGATCTTTTCATAAAGCCCTATGAAAGCTACTCTTCTTTGCAAATCTTTCTGGAAGCCTTTGCAACGGTCTTCGGAATTCTGAGTGTATATTTTTCCATCAAAAAGAATATTTGGGTCTATCCTACCGGAATTATCTCCACTTTAATATATGTTTACATTCTTTTCAATTTTGGATTATTGGGAGACTGTATGATTAATGTGTATTATACCGTAATGAGTATTTACGGATGGATATTGTGGGCAAAAAATGCTAAAGATCATGTTCATGTAGAAGTAACCTGGGCTTCCAGAAAAGAATGGATCTATGGAAGCATCCTTTTTGTGTTAAGTTTAATTTTAGTCACCACCATATATTATTATAAACCCTATATAGATAACCATTTTTCTATGAAAGGCACAGATCTTGGTTTATATCATTTAGATTGGGGAAATAAATTAGACATTGTAACCACATCAATATTTTTAGTCGGAATGTGGTTTATGGCTAAAAGACGCATTGAAAACTGGATTTTTTGGATCATTGGAGATTTTATTTGTATGCCTATGATGATTTATAAAGGTCTCGGAATCACTTCGGTTCAATATTTGGTATTTACTATAATGGCTATCTTAGGATACCTTAATTGGAAAAAAAGTTATAAAGAAAAAAAAAGTACAATAAAGTCATGAAAAATTTATTAAAAATAGCATTTGGCATTTTTATTATGAGCAGCCTTACCTCTTGTGCAGTATATTCAGATACAGGATACGGAGGATATGGAGATCCATATTACAATAACGGATATTACTATGCTCCAAGCGGATATTATGGAAACGGAGGATATTGGGGAAATGACGGTTATTATTACCGAAACGATTACACCTATTACTACGATAACGGAATGCCTTATTATTACTACAATTATAATAATTCCAGAAGAAAAGTATATCTGGAAAGAAGAAACACGACTACCTCACAAAGACCTAACAACGGATTCAGAGGCGGAGTGAACGACGGAACCAATAATGGCGGTTACAGACCTAATAACGGACAAAACAACCAGGGAGGTCAAAGACCTAATAATGGTTTTAGAAATCCAAGTAATCAGAACAATCAAGGAAATCAAAACCAAAATAATAACCATCAGGGAGGATTTAGAAATAACACTTCCAATTATAATAATAATTCAAACAGTGGATATCAAAATAATTCTTCCAACAACAGTTCAAATGGTGGCTTTAGAAACAATACGGGAAGCAGTAGCCCCCAGGATAATTCTCAGCAAAACAGCACTCCTAACAGAAGCGGCGGAGGATTTAGATAAAAACGATTATAAATAAGAAAACGAACAGCTAACACTGTTCGTTTTTTGTATTAATTATAGTAATTTTGCAAGTTCAAATTTAGACAAAAAGTATATGGATTTTTATAAATATCAAGGTACAGGAAACGATTTCGTAATGATAGACAATCGTTCCGGAGAATGGAATGATCTTTCGATTGAAAATATTCAAAAACTTTGTGACCGCCGTTTTGGGATTGGTGCAGATGGACTTATTAAAATCAATGTGGCGGAAGGATATGATTTTGAAGTGGATTATTACAATTCAGACGGCTCAAAAAGCTTTTGTGGAAACGGGGCACGTTGTTCAGTTTCCTTCGCATTTTTTCTTGACATCTTTGAAGGCAAATGCAAGTTTATGGCCATTGATGGAGAACATGAAGCAGAAATACACAATGGAATTGTAAAACTAAAAATGAGAGATGTAGAAACCATTTCCAATGATGGAGAAGATGCTGTAATGGATACCGGTTCGCCTCATTATGTAAAATATGTTGAAGATATTATAAATTATAACGTCTTTGCTCACGGAAATGGGATCAGAAATTCTGAAACCTATAAAGAAAAAGGCATTAATGTCAACTTTGTGGAAAAAATTTCTGATGATGAAATTTTCGTAAGAACCTATGAACGAGGCGTTGAGGACGAAACTTACAGTTGTGGAACAGGAGTTACGGCTTCTGCTTTAACTTTTCTTCAAAATAACAATCTAATTTCTGTGAAAGTGAAAACTCTAGGAGGAAATCTTAAGGTTTATGCTGAAAAAAGCGGAAATTCTTTTCAGAACATCTGGCTGGAAGGTCCCGCAAAACAGGTTTTTAGAGGAAAAGTAGATCTTATTTAAAAAAACAAAAAACTTTAATCACCCTTTAAATGAAAAAAGCAATTCTTTTCATCATCCTGCTTGTATTGGTAGTAGGCGGATTTTTTGGATTTAAATTTTATAAAAAATATTACGGAAACAATATTAAAAAAGACGGATATGTTTTGATTCCTCATAAAGCGAATTTCAAACAGATCCTGGATTCTGCATCAAAATATGTTGATAATCAAGAATCTTTTGAAGCCGTAGCAAAAGAAAAAGATCTGGAAAAATATTTCAAGCCAGGTAGATATCACTTTCAGAAAGGACTTGGAAATTCGAATCTGGTAAACATGATCAAAGCCGGAAATCAAAGCGAAAATAGCTTTAGAATTGGTGATTTTGGAGACGTTTATCAGATGATCGGTAAAGTTTCTAAAAAAACAGAACTGGATTCTTTACAATTTGTGAACGATCTTAATACCATTGCAGTCGAAAAGGGATACAATAATGCAGAAGATCTGAAAAAGTATTTCTTCATTGATACCTACAATTTTTTCTGGACGGTAACTCCGAAAGAATTTTTCAAAAAATTTGATGATCAGTACAATGAATTTTGGAATAGCGAAAGAAAAGCAAAAGAACAGCAATCAGGTTTAACAAGAGATCAGATTTATGCTCTGGCTTCAATTGTTTATAAAGAATCTGGAGGTAAAAAAGATGAGCAGAGAACAATTGCTGGATTATATCTCAACCGTTACAGAAAAGGAATGAAACTTCAGTCTGATCCAACGGTAATTTATGCTATAAATAAGCAGACCAACTTCAAAGAACAAATCAAGAGAGTATTCTATAAGTATTTGTCTACTCCATCTCCATATAACACTTATGCTAACAAAGGAATTCCACCGGGACCAATCTGTGTTGTTGATAAGAATTCTGTTGACGCTGTTTTAAACGCTGAAAACAACAGCTATATCTATATGTGTGCAAATCCATCCAAACCTGGATATCATAAGTTTACCGATAGTGCAGAAGAGCATGCCATCAACGCAAAAGCTTATCAAGACTGGCTCAACTCAAATAATATCAAATAAAAAATAAATTTAACTTTATTTTAACTAATCAATAATTAACATTCAGCTTTAAAACGCGACATATACATTATAAATAATAAACAATCTTAATATTATGAAAATTCACAGTATTTACAATTTCACAATATTAAGACAAATCTTTCACGATTTTACATAAAAAAAACGTTATGAATCAGACGGAAATCATTAACATTTTCACTAAAAAAACCTTAGGACTTACTTTTGTACTTTCTGCTGCTGCATTTGCTTTCGGGCAGGAAAAAATAGGTGTTTCAGGAACGGTTGTTAACAAAAACAATCAGCCTGTTCCTTACGCATCAGTTACTTTTAGCAATAAAACCAGCAAACTTCTTAGCGATGCAGCTCTTACCGATGAAAAGGGTCAATATAAACTAGATCTTACTCCTGGAAACTACGATATCACCGTAGAAGCAATCGATTACAAGAAAAGTGTAATCAACAAACAGATTGCAACAGCCGGAAATATCGGAGCCTTATCTATTGAACCGGAAAAAAGTGCAACCAATATAAAAACCGGAGACATCCAAGCCGTTGTCATTACAGCTCAATCTACAAAGCCTTATAAAGTTGAGCTAGATAAAAGAACGTATGATCCTTCTCAGGATATCATCAGTAAAGGAGGAAATTTGCAGGATGTTCTTCAAAATGTTCCTTCCGTAGAAGTTGATACAGATGGAACGGTTTCAATGAGAGGAAGTTCAAATGTTAAATTCTTAATTAACGGTAAACCTTCCGCACTTCTTGGTATTTCCGAAGGTAGCAATGCTCTTCAAAGTATTCCTGCAGATCAAATTGAAAGAATTGAAGTCATTACGAATCCTTCTTCTAAGTTTGAAGCAAGCGGAACCTCAGGAATTTTAAATATCATTTTAAAGAAAAGTAAAAAAGTTGGTTTTAATGGTAGTGTTATAGGTACTTTGGGTTATCAACCTAGAACAATGCTCAATACCAATTTAAGTTGGAGAAAAAATAAATGGACTTGGTTCTTAAATGGTGGTGGTGGATACAATGAATCTACAACTACGAATAGAAACAGTACTATGAATTTTGACACTAATACAAAATTTCAGTTATTAAATTCCAGCCAAGAAACCAAAAATAAAAATTATTCTAAAAATTATAACGCAACTGCAGGTTTTGTATATGATCTTGATGATAAAAACTCTGTAAATTTATCCGGAACAATCAGAACTTTTGATAATGAGACAGACGGAAGAATCAACTATAATTACCTTTATAATTTCAATGAATTTCCTAACCCCTATACTTTAAGAACAAGTAATGGAATCAACACGAATTTGGCTTTCCAAGGCGATGCTGGTTGGGATCATAAATTTAATGATAAAGGGCATAATTTATCGGTTTCATTGAGTCTTCAAAGTAATAAAAGTGATAATTCCACAGATATCTATGAAGAATCTAATTTTGAGCTTACAAAAGACACTTTCGGAAACGTTAATGATATTCTTCGTAAAATGAGTTATACATTGAGTAATAATGCTCAGTATTCTCTGACAAAATCGGTAATCGGTAAAATAGATTACGAACTTCCAATAGGTGAAAATTCTAAATTAGAAGCGGGATATAGAATTGATAGAAACACCAATTTTTATGATAATACAGCTAATGAAGCTGATGGATTAGATGTTCCTTACGAAATTTTGCCTAAATTCACCAACGTTACTCATTACGATGAATTGTTTAATGCATTTTATTTGCAATTCCGTAGTAAAATTGGGAAGTTTGGTTATCAACTAGGTCTTAGAGATGAGCTTTCTAATGTAAAAGTTGATTATCACAATCTTGATACTGATCCAAATACTGTACATTCAATCAATAACAATAAAAATTATAACAATTTATTTCCAAGTGTATATTTAAGTTATGATTTAGGAAAAGATAATCAGTTTTTATTAAATTATTCGAGAAGAATCGACAGACCACGTTCTTGGTTCTTAATTCCATATTTCTCAATTACAGATAATCAAAACCTGTTCTTAGGAAATGTGGATTTAAATCCATCTTATGTAGATTCATATGAATTCGGGTATAGTATTTCCAAAAAGAAATATACTTTGAATCCTACTCTTTTTTACAGAAGAACTACAGATGACAGTAAAATTGTATCTTATCAGCTAGATCAAAGAACAAATGTGTTCTATACTACTCCTATAAATTTAGGAACGAATGATCAGTATGGTTTAGACTTTAATGGAACTGCGGATGTTTTTCCATGGCTAAAATTAATGGGTAGCTTTAGTGTATTTGGCTATAAAACAACTGGAGATTATTCGTACAATACAATTGATGTACACGGAAATAATATCACAGTAAATCAACCATATGATGGTAAAGGCGTTTCTACAAGAGCAAGATTAAATGCTACTTTTAAAATAGATAAAACATTTAGCTTCCAATTACAAGGTTTCTACAGAGGTCCACAAAATACTACAAGTTCGGATAGAAAATCAATGTATGCATTAAATTTAGGAGCTTCTAAAACTATTTGGAACGGTGATGGAACAATTGCTTTCAATATGCAGGATATATTCAACACTCGTTCTATGAGAAGTACAAATTATTACCCAACTGGTATTAGAGAGTCTTATATGCAATGGCAACCAAGACAGTTCTCAGTTTCTTTAACCTATAGATTCAAGCAAGGAGAAAAAGTAGAACAACCAAAAAGGAAAAAAGATATCAACTCCAACGCAACAGGAGACGACCAGCAAGGAGGACCAATGTAATCTCCTTCATTATATATAATAAAAAATCCCGAAATTTACTTTCGGGATTTTTTATTTATTTAGCCAGTTTTAATTGTTCAGCCTCGAAAATTCTTTTTCTTAAATCACTCGATGAAAATCTGTGGTCTCTTTTGTTATAAAAAATCTGTATTCCTTTTTCTTCACAGTATTTTTTTCCTGTAAAATCTTTATCCATATAATCATCGCCGATAATTCTAACATCTATAACGAATGACTTCAAAATATCTTCTAAATCCTCTTCTGTATAATAAGGAATAATTTCATCTACAGCATTTACCGCTTTTAGCTGAATATATCTTTCTACAATAGTTTGGGTTGGCTTATTTTTGTTAGGTCTATCATGAGAAGGATCGATTTGTAATCCTACAATGAGGTAATCACATACTGTTTTGGCTTCTTCCAACATTTTTATATGACCGGCATGAAGTAAATCAAATGAAGAAAACGTAATGCCTATTCTTTCTGTTTTCATAATATATATTTAAAATTTCGCTAAGAAAGGTTCTTTTTAATGTATAACCAATATTTTGCTAATGTATTACTTAATTTCTTATAATTCTTTAAAATTAAAAAAATTACCTCTTTAAAATTAAATTCTTGAATTCAAATATTTTTGCCATTCCCAGGTGGTTTTCAAAGCTTCTTCTAAAGTCGTTTCAGACTTCCAGCTGAGTTCTTTTTCTGCTTTTTCCACATTGGCATAAGCAATCGTAATATCTCCTTCTCTTCTTGGACAAATCTGATACGGAACCTCAACATTATTTGCCGTTTCAAAAGCTCTCACCACTTCCAATACAGATGAGCCTTTCCCTGTTCCCAAATTGTATATATCAATCATTGTTTTTTCGGATGGGCTCTCTAGTAATTTTTTTAAAGCAGCAACATGAGCTTTCGCCAAATCAACCACATAGATATAATCACGAACTGCCGTTCCATCTACAGTCGGATAATCATCTCCCCAAATACTTAATTTTTCTCTTATTCCTGCAGCAGTCTGCATCACATAAGGAACAAGATTATTGGGAATTCCAATTGGAAGCTCCCCAAGTTTACCTGTTGGATGCGCTCCAATCGGGTTGAAATATCTCAATAAAGAAATTTTACGCTGATAGGCTTTCGCAAAATCAATCAAAATCTCTTCTCCCATCTGCTTGGTTTTTCCATAAACGCTTTCCGGAAGTTTTAGTGGCGTATTCTCATCAATAGGCATTACATCAGCTTGTCCGTAAACCGTGCATGAAGAACTGAATATAAAATTTGAAATATTTCGGCTTTTAAACTCCTGCAAAATATTAATTAATAAAAATAAATTATTCTCATAATAATCCACAGGTTTCACCTGGCTCTCTCCTACTGCTTTATAGGCAGCAAAATTGATACAACCTTCAATAGTGTAAGCATCAAAAACCTGAGTTAACAATTCTCTTCTTTTTAAATCAAATGGATAAAAAGCAGGCTTTTTCCCCGTGATTTCCTCAATATTTTTTAAAATAAATTTTTCAGAATTTGATAAGTCATCTATAATAACAACTTCAAAATCATTATTCAAAAGTTCTACAACCGTGTGAGAACCTATATATCCAAGACCTCCTGTTACGAGTATTGCCATTTTTTTAGTAATTATTTTTTTAATCTTTGTGTGTCCCTATATCTTCTATTTCAGAAAATTTTACTTTGAATTTATATTTTTTATTAAAATAAATAAATACCATGAAAACAGTTATGAATATTAAAATCATAATAATATAAATAAATTTAGTACTATTAATATTTGATTTTAAATAATGTGTTAAGAATTCATAAAAGTTAATTATTAAAGCAAATAAATATGTTAAGTTAAGATAAAATACTGCTTTTTTTGGTTTTACAAAAAGTATTGCAACAGCAATCGTATACGTAAGAATATATACACAATATAAAACTATTTGTTCAGCTTTATTTTCATCTGTTAATCTATTATTCCCTATAAATATTAATGACAATAAACTTAAAATAGAAACAAGTAAAAATCCAGAATTAAATATAAGATTTAATAAATATAAGATTTTGCTCCTGAAAATTTTCCTTTTCATTTTATCTCATAAACTCCAACACAGCATCCGTAATATACTTTAACTGTTCATCGTCCAGTTCCGTATGCATAGGCAAAGAAATAACCTGATCCAAAAGCTTATCCGTATTCACGAAATCTGCTTCATTACTTTCCTGATAATAAGCTTTTTGTTTTCTCAGTGCTACCGGATAATAAATCATTGCAGGAATTTCTTTTTCTGTTAAGAATTTTTGCAACTCATTACGCTTACCATTTAGAATTCTCAATGTATATTGGTGAAAAACATGAGTTGAGTCTTCTGCTCTTTTCGGAGTTAAAATATTTTCGTGACCGGCAAAAGCTTCATCATAATAATCAGCTGCTTTTCTTCTCGCATCATTGTAAGAATCAAGATTAGGAAGCTTTTTTCTTAAAATTGCAGCCTGAATACTGTCTAAACGAGAATTTACTCCTACCTCATCGTGATAATATCTTTCATACATCCCGTGGTTAACAATACCTCTTAAACGGTGTGCTAATTCATCATTATTCGTGAAAATTGCTCCTCCATCACCATAGCAACCTAAATTTTTAGACGGGAAAAATGAAGTGGTTCCAACCGTTGACATTGTTCCCGATTTTTTTACCGTTCCGTCCGTAAAAGTATAGTCAGCACCAATTGCCTGTGCGTTATCTTCAACAACGTATAAATTATTTTCTTCAGCAATTTTCAGGATTTCTTCCATATTCGCACATTGTCCGAAAATATGAACCGGAATGATTGCTTTTGTTCTTGGAGTGATTGCTTTTTTAATTGCTTCTGTTGAAATGGTAAATGTATCATAATCCACATCTACTAAAACGGATTTAAGTTTAAGCAAATGAATAACTTCTACTGTTGCAGCAAAGGTAAAGTCTGCTGTGATTATCTCATCTCCTTCCTGTAAATCCAATGCCATTAAAGCAATCTGTAAAGCATCTGTACCGTTTGCACAAGGAATTACGTGCTTCACATCTAAATAAGACTCCAATTCATTCTGGAAAGACTTTACTTCAGGACCGTTGATAAAAGCTGCTGAATCCATTACATTTAAAACTGCATTGTCTACGTCATTCTTTATTTTGTAATACTGACTTTGCAAGTCAACCATCTGAATTTTTTTCATATATAAATTTATTTTTAATTATACGCAACGCTAAAATTCTTCGTATCTGCTTATATGAATTCTTATCTCGCGATCTCGTAATAATTTATTTCTGTAAAAATAAGGAATTTAATATCCTTTCAAAAATTTTATTGATTTTGTTTTATCTTTATACAAAATAAATGCATGAATAAATTTCTATCTTTTTGTTTTTTAGCAATTTGCTCTTCTTTTTCTGCTCAGACAGAACTTGTTTTTGTTTATTTTAATGGCAAACCGAACAAAGCTGCATTTTACGCAAATCCGTTATCAGAACTCACTCAAAAATCTTTAAACCGACGAACTAATCTTGGTATAGCATTAAACGATCAGGACGCTCCTATAGAACAATCTTACATCCAAGGTATCCAAAATTTAGGAATTCCCGTTACGGACTACTCAAAATGGCTTAATGGTGTTGCCGTGACTGTTAATCAGGCACAGGTAAATCTGATAAAAACACTTCCGTTTGTATCGTCTGTACAAAGTTTTGCCAAAAATTCATCATTAACCGTAAAGATTCAGAATCAAAACAAATGGGAAGGTTTTGAGAAAATCAATAATATATCCACCATTTTTAATTATGGTTCCGGTTTGGATCAGATTGATCAGATCAATCTTAAGCCACTGCATCTTGCCGGATATACAGGAACAGGAGTCACCATTGCTGTAATCGACACCGGATTTCCCTGGGTAGATACAGGTTCTGCTTTTTCAATATTGTGGACGAATAACCAAATAAAAGGCGGTTATGATTTTGCCACAAAAAGCACAAATATTTACAATACTTCCCTGAATAATCACGGCTCTGTAGTATTGGGAGCTATCGGAGGTTATCTTCAGGATAGTTTTGTAGGCTCCGCTCCTGATGCGGATTTTTATCTCTACAGAAGCGAAGATACCACCGTAGAAATTCCCGAAGAAGAAATGTACTGGATTGAAGCTGCGGAAGAAGCCGACAGAAAAGGTGTGGATCTTATCACCTCCTCTTTAGGATATTCTGCTTTTGATGATCCTAAATATAGTTATTCTTACTCCAATATGAACGGAACCACTTCATTCATCGCAAGAGGTGCTGAAATTGCAGTCAATAAAGGAATATTCGTGCTTATTGCAGCGGGTAATTCCGGAGAACAACCTTGGCATTATATTACAACACCGGCAGATAATGCAAAAGTCTTTTCAATAGGTTCTGTAGATTCTGCTAATTTATCATCACCATTTTCCTCATACGGTCCAAATTCAGTAGGAGCTATCAAACCTGATGCTGCTGCAAGAGGAACAAATTCTATAACGGTCAATAACGGATCTCTTCTTACTGTTTCCGGAACCTCTATTGCAACCCCAATTGCTGCAGGAGGCGTTGCGTGTCTTATTCAGGCATTTTCTACTATGAACAGAGATTTGATGAGAAATAAATTACGGGAATCAGCGTCTTTATATCCTAGTCATACCGATCAAATGGGATTTGGAATTCTCAATTTCGGAAATTTTTATAATTCAGTTTTAAATACATCTGATCTCGTTAGGAAAAACTCTGTTGCCATTTTTCCGAATCCTGTTAAAAATATTTTAAAGATTGCTTCAGAAAGTGAGGTTATTGATGTAGAAGTCTATGATAATTTAGGACGATTAATTACTAAAGTTAATAATCAGAAATCTGTAAAAGTGGAGAATTTTGCTAAAGGAGTTTACTACCTTAAAATTCAAACAAGAGATAAGATATATTATGAAAAATTTATAAAGGAATAAATTAAAAAACCTCTCAATTGGAGAGGTTTTTATTTTATATAATCTATGTCTAACTTTTTAAAGATTCTTCACTACACTTGCGTTTCGTTCAGAATGACAATAGGCAGTTTATTATGCAGAATTTCTACTCGCATTAATATTTCCAAACAACGAACGCGTCACCAGCTTTCCATATGCTTCTACATCACCTTCTCCTTTCTGAATTTTCATTAAAGCATACTGTTGAATACTCAACAACGGAAGTACAATTCTTTCACGAATCTTTACTGATTTTCTTGAAAGCGGATCTTCTTCCTGAAGCAGTTTAAAGCCCGTCAGCTCCAACATGATATTTTTGGAAAGGTTATATTCATCAAACAGAACATTCCAGAATGCTCCGAATTTAGGATTGTTTTTAATATAATAAGTCAATGGAAAATAGGTCTTGTTCATACTCATCATTGAGTTTAAAACCAATGTTTTAAAGAAATCCGAACCTTTGTATAATTCTCTCACCTCATCAAACCTTCCTTCTTCTTTTATCTTCTGCATTGCAAAACCAAAACCGAAAAATCCGGGAACATTCTGCTTCAACTGCGCCCATGAACCTACAAATGGAATCGCTCTCAAATCCTCAAATTTCAGTTCACTTCCGCCTCCCCTTTTTGATGGACGGCTTCCGATATTAGCTTTTCCATAATATTCCAGTGTGCTCATTTCCTGAAGATAAGGAACAAACATTGGATGTGCCTTTAAATCTGAGTATTTTTGATAACTGATTTCCGCTAATTCTATAATTAAAGCTCTTTCTTTATCGGTTAAATCTTTCTTGGAGTTTTTAAAAACATCATTTTCCACTCCGGCTGTCAGAAGCTGCTCGAAGTTGTATTTTGCCTGTTCCTTATTTCCGAAGATACTGGTGATTGTCTGTCCCTGAATAGTTAATTCAATCTTATTATTGGCAATCGTTTTTCCTTGTGAAGCATAGAAATCGTGGGTTTTTCCACCTCCTCTTGCAGGTGGTCCTCCTCTACCGTCGAAGAAAACGACTTTAATTCCGTTTTGTTCGGAAAGTTTCGTTAACACTTCTTTTGCTTTATAGATCTCCCAGTTTGCTTTCAGATATCCTCCGTCTTTCGTTCCGTCTGAGAAACCAAGCATGATAGTCTGCTGACTCCCTCTTTTTGCCAAATGTTTTTTATAAACCGGATTCTGATACAGCTCATTCATCACATTTTCAGCGTTGGCAAGACCTTCCATGGTTTCAAAAAGCGGAACAATATCCATATTGATGTCTTCATCCTGATAACCGCAGATTTTGAAAAATGCATACACATTCATCACATCTTTTACCGCATCGGAATTAGAGATAATATAACGGTTCATTCCTCTTAACCCGTTCAGTTGCTGAATTTCTGAAACCTGAGAAACTGTGAGCAAAGTATCTTTGATAATATCTTCAAAATCATCCGGATTTACTCTTTCTGAAAGTTGAATTAATCGATTAAACTTATCCTCATTACTAGCTTCTGTATTCCCATCAACTTTAGCAAAAACTTCATCAATTACTTTCTGATGAATTCTGCTGTCCTGACGAACATCCAATGTCGCAAAATGAGTTCCGAAGATCCTTACACGATCTCTGAAATTCACCAGCAAATCAATGAATAATGAGTTGTGCTGTTCTACTAAAATCTTTTCAGCCTCATCCAGCCTTTTAATAATATCATCTGCTGTAATTTTTTCATTTCTGAAAATAGCAGAATACAGCTCATTGCTCAATTTTGTCAAAACATCAGCAACCCCTCTGAAACTTAATCTTCTTCGGACCGTTTTCAGATTATTATAGTAAGCTTTTAAAATAGCTGAATGGAGTTCTTCCGCTACTCTTTTCGTCACTTCTGCCGTCACAAAAGGATTTCCATCTCGGTCACCTCCCGGCCAGAAACCAAGCTGAATCAGGTCTTCATGCAAATGAAAATGATCGTTCCCGAAAGTTGATTTTATCTTAGTGAAAAGTTCACCAATTGTATCGTAATATACATATCTCAAATAATAAATAATACTCAACGCTTCATCAATAGGAGTTGGTTTTTCCTTGTTTACAAACGGAGTTTTCCCCAACTGTTGCAATAACATATCGATGTTAGTGATTGAATCCGTTGTAATTGCATTTCTAAGATCATGCAGAATCCTCTGTACCGAATTGGGGTAAAACTGTGTCGGGTGAGCCGTAAATACAATTTTCACTGCAAAATCCTTCAGTTTTTCACGGATTTTTTCAAGTTTATGATCCTGCAATGACCGCTCGTACATATTGGTCACCGTTCCGTTATCACTTTCAGAGTGAAGATTCGGAAATGCAGCATCTTCAATACTATCAAACAAAACCACCTGTCTTTCAATATATTGTATAATTTTAAAAAGCAGTTCGGTTTTCTGCTCTTCGGTCTGCAAATCGGTATGTTTTTTAAAGAATTCTTCAACGATTTCTTCGGGCGTTTTTCCGGCTTCATAACCGATCTTACTTTCTTCACAAAGAAACGGAAGCAACATCCCGATATTCGTCATTTTATCATAAGGCAGGCTCATAAATAATGAATTGTAGATCTGGAATTTATTTTCCACGATCTGCCTGAATTTTTCTGCGCGTTGGTCGTGTATCATATAACAAATGTAGGAGATTTTGTTTTGAATTCAAATCACGTTTAGTTTAAAATTATATAAATTTTATGAATATTTTTGCAGGATATAAAGACTTAGCACATTCTAATTTTGATGACAAAGCATTAATGATTAATTTTACTTTTCACAGAAATTAATCCAATGAAAAAAATATTCTTATTCCTTTTATTTACTTTTGCTTTAATAAGCTGTGGTGAAACTTGCTATAACGCTCCTCAACCGATCGTTTTTGAATTAGTCAATTCTAATGATGAAAACCTCATTACCAATGGAACCTTGAGCTCTTATTCAATAGTTGAAGAAAACCAAACAGGAGTTCAGCTTACCAAAACTTCTGACGATAAAATCATTTTAGAAAATGTGGGGGCTTATAATGGTACAAAAAATTATAAATTCAGTTCTAATAGTAAAGTTTTTGATTTTTCTATTCAGTCATCAGAATTTAAAGGAGGCTGTGATGGTTATCAGATTAATAAATTAACGTTTACAGGTGTCAACATAGATGTAACCGATGAAAAAGGATATTATAAAATTATATTCAAGTAGTTGAATTGGCATTAATTTATCTGAGAAAATATTTATGAGAATTATTTCAATCTTTTCCTTTCTGATACCGGGTTTATTACTCTCCCAAAATACAATTCCGTCCGATTTCAAAAAAATCCCTGAAATCCTGGATAACACAGAATTGCTTTACGCTTTTATTGTTCCTGATAAAAAATATGAATATTGGTCTGTATTTCATAATAATCCTGATCCTGACAAAGCCATCATCTACGAAAGCCAGGCACCGGAATATATGACTATTAATGATCCCGCTCCTGAAAAAGGCTTTTTTCAGAAATGTTTGGGAGAAGACTGTTTTTCATACCTTATTGCCTGTGAAAAGAGCCAGTCTAAATACTTCTCAAACGAACAGCAGCTGAGAGATTTTATCGGATATGTTGATAATCTTCCTGAAGCTATTTTAATTGCACAAACGTATGGTTTTCTATTTGATTCCTCGAATATATCAGGAGGCGCTTACAAGATTGAAGATCATTATCTCATTATGTATCTGTCAAAGCTCAGCAACTCTTCTCCCGTTACAAAAGAATCATTTCTGGTTAAGATAAATAGGAAAACAGGAAAACTAGAGTCTAAAAGCAAAGGATTCTATTAAAAAACATCTGATTATTCTTTAATTCATTAATACTGGTAAATTTAATTTTGTCTTTATATGTTTTTTCAATAGTTTCGCTCTACCAATTTACAAACTATGAAAAATCAGCACTTCAAAAGATCTGCAATTGGGCCATTCTATAAGACAGCCCTCATACTATTTGTATTCTTCAGCCATTTTACGTTTGCTCAATATCAGAAAATTTATAAATATGATGAATACAACAAGGATTGGGCATTAGTAAAAACATCTTCCGGAACTTTTGGTTTTATTGACAAACAAAAAAAGCTGATTGTACAGCCTATTTATTCCAAAATTGAAAAATTTGGAGTTTTGGATGATAATTTTGCTTTGGTGAGATCAATATCTGATGGGTATGGATTGATTGATAAATCAGGAAAAGAAAGAGTTCCAGCCATCTATTCTAAAATAGAAAAATTTGATGCTGTAAAAAAAGGTTGTGCTTTGGTTAAATCAAGATCAGATCTTTATGGTTTCGTGGACAGAACGGGAAAAGAAATAATACCTGCTACTTATACTTTAGAAGAAATAAAGGCAAAGTTTCAATAGGTATCATTTAAGATAATCATTGGAATTTTAAAACAATCTTAACTCATTTTTGAAAAAGCATTCCGTACATTTGGGTAACAAAAAATGTAAGAACAATGCTTAATTTCGAGTTTAAAAATCCAACAAAAATACTTTTCGGAAAAGGTGAAATTGCTAAAATTTCCAACGAAATCCCTAAAGACGCTAAAATCTTAATGATCTACGGAGGCGGAAGCATCAAAAATAATGGTGTTTATGATCAGGTAAAAGAAGCTTTAAAAGATCATGAGGTCTATGAATTCGGAGGAATTCCTGCCAATCCTGAATATGAAGTTTTGGTACATGCTTTAGAGTTTATTAAAGAAAAAAACATCACTTTCCTATTAGCCGTTGGTGGTGGCTCTGTAATTGACGGAACAAAATTTCTTTCTGCAGCAGCCAACTACGATGGAGAACCTTGGGAAATCCTTACAAAACCCGTAAGAACTTTTGAAGGTGAAGGAATGCCTTTCGGAAGTATTTTGACCTTACCGGCTACAGGTTCTGAAATGAACTCAGGATATGTGATTTCAAGAAGAGAAACTAACGAAAAACTGTCTTCAGGCGGTCCCGGACTTTTCCCACAATTTTCAGTTTTAGATCCGGAAGTGGTAAAATCAATTCCGACAAGACAAATTGTAAACGGATTAACGGATGCCTATACTCACGTATTGGAACAATATATGACCGCTCCTTCTTCTGCAGATTTACAGGAAAGAATTGCTGAAAGTATTTTAATCAGCTTACAGGAAACCGCTCCAAAAGTTTTAGCAGATGAATTTAATTATGAAGCAGCCGGAAACTTTATGTGGTGCTGTACAATGGCTCTTAACGGACTCATCCAAAAAGGAGTGATTACAGACTGGGCAGTGCATGCAATGGGACATGAATTAACCGCTTATTTCGGAATTGATCACGCAAGAACTTTAGCGATTATTGCTCCATCACATTACCGTTATAATTTTGAAACTAAAAAGAGTAAACTGGCTCAATATGCAGAAAGAGTTTGGGGAATCAAAGACGGCTCTGTAGAAGAGAAAGCAGAACTGGGAATTAAAAAACTTGAAGAATTTTTCCACAGCTTACATATTCAGACTAAACTTTCAGAATATACGGAAGATTATAAAGGTACTGCCGAAAAAGTGGAAAAAGCCTTTACAGACCGAAATTGGCTAGGGTTAGGAGAATATAAAAAGCTGACTCCACAAGATGCTTACAAAATTGTAGAAATGAGCTATTAATAAATTTAAGGTTTAGAGTTTCCATTTAAAGTTTAAAATATCAAACATGAAACTCTAAACTTTCAACCTTAAATAGATAATTTTCATTTTTTTTGCAAACATTCATTTAAAAAACCTTTATTTCATTACTGATATTACAAATTTATTTATATTTTAGCACATTCTTAAATTTGTGATAATGAAAAAACAGCTACTTTTATTTGCCTTTTCAGCCTTGGCGCTTACTTCTTGTAAAGATGATGATATGCAAGCATACGAATTAGATATTCTAAAAGGAGATTGGAAGACAAGTAAAACGGAAATTGTATCAGGAAAAGATGGTAAAACGGTTCTTTTAACAACTCCTGTAACCGGATGCAGTACAAAAGACATTACTTATTTCAGTATTGATTATTCTACTTCATATACATATTATAACGGTACAGGTGCAGATTGTAAAATCGCGGGAAAAACCGAGGGTAAATATACTTATGATACAGAAACTAAACTTCTTACCATAAAGTATAATAATAATGGCGACCAGCCTTATAAAGTAGAAATCTTATCTAGTTCTGAACTTAAAATTTTAGATTTATCATCCGATATTGACTACAACGGAGATGGAGTAAATGATCGAGTTTATACTTCGTTTAAAAGATAATAATACATAACTCCCGGTTTTTCCGGGAGTTTTTTTATACCTTTATCCTACAAAAATTTAGAACAATGAAGAAGATGTTATCAGCATTCTTATTGCTGACTTTTGCCCTTTTCTTTTCACAGGAAAAAAAGCCCATGTTCTGGCAGGACATTCAAAATTTCAAAAAACTTGATCAGGAAAATGCTCCTCCTAAGAATGCCATTCTTTTGATAGGAAGTTCCTCATTCACAAAATGGACAGATGTAGCCAATTATTTCCCAACCAAAACTATTATTAACAGGGGATTCGGAGGTTCCAGACTAACAGATCTTAATTATTATGCTAATGATATTCTAAATTATCAACCTAAACAAATCATTATTTATTGTGGTGAAAATGATTTTGCAGATAATGACAAATTAAAAGCAGATGTTGTTGTTGACAGATTCAAAACATTCTATCAGAAAGTTCGTCAGAAATTCCCAAAAATTGAAGTAGATTATATTTCGATTAAATATTCGCCAAGCAGAGAAAAGCTATGGCCTCAAATGAAAGAAGCCAATAAAAAGATTGCAAAATTCTTAAAAAAACAAAAGAATTCAGAATTTATAGACATTACAGACGTTATGAATGATGCCAACGGTAATATCCGTAAAGAACTTTTTGTAGAGGATATGCTCCATATGACACCAGAAGGCTACAAACTTTGGACTTCTGTGATGAATCCTTATATGAAATAAAAATTCTTGAAATCGTTATAAAAAAAATCCCTCAAATTGAGGGATTTTTTTATTATTTCTTTTTCTTAGACTTAGAAATTGCTTTTTGTTGGGCTCTGTTGGCTCCAAATTTCTTGGGTGCTTTTCTTTTTGAAGGTCCACCCCAGTTTTCCTTCTTATTTTTATCTTTTTTCTCATGAAAAGCTCCACCACCGTCATTCAATTTGACTTGTGCAGGGTTTTTCATAACAATCTGATCTTCTTCAGAAGCAATTTTCTTAGGATTGATTTTCACTTCTTCAGGGAAGTCAATGAATCTTAAATCTTTATCCATCAATAGCTCGATATCAAGAATCAATGGTTCTTCTTTTTTCGTCACGAAAGTGATCGCTTTACCGTCTTTATCAGCTCTACCCGTTCTACCGATTCTGTGGATGTATTGCTCCGGAATATCAGGCGTTTCAAAATTGATTACGTGGGTAATATCAGAAATATCCAGACCTCTTGCCATTACATCTGTCGTAATTAATCCTCTTATTTCTTCATTCTCAAAACGTTTCATAGCCTTTAATCTATAGTTCTGAGATTTATTGGAGTGAATTACGTCAAACTGTCCAGGGAAAAGCTCATCAATTTTAGTAAATAATAAATCTGCATGTTTTTTATTATTATTGAAAATCAACACTTTGGACATATCCTCGTTATTTTTCAATAAGTTTTCAAGCAAATTAATCTTAGTATTGAAGTTTTCTACTTTATAAGCCGTCTGCTCAATCTTCTCAAGTGGAGTTCCGGATTTTGCTAATGAAATTTCGATGGGTCCTGCAAAATATTGTTCCAGCATTTCATCAACCGCTTCCGTCATGGTTGCAGAGAAAAGAATGTTCTGTCTCTTTTCTTTCATCATTTCGAAAATATGCGTCAACTGCGGTCTGAAACCTAAGTTTAGCATCTCATCAAACTCATCGATGATTAATTTATTCACCTCTCTCAGAGAGATCGCGTTATCAATAGCCAAATCCATGATTCTACCTGGAGTTCCTACTAAAATATCGCAACCATTGTTGAATAAAAGTTTTTGCGTATTGATATTTTTTCCCCCATAGATACCAATTACTCTTGCAGTAAGATTTTCTGTCAGTTTTTCTACAATTTCAGTTACCTGAACGACCAATTCTCTTGTGGGAACCAAAACGACAACGGTAGGATTTCCGTTTTTGTTATATTTCCAGGTTTTTAAAACCGGTAATAAATATGCCAATGTTTTCCCTGTTCCCGTTTGGGCAATTCCCATTACATCTCTTCCCGAAAGAATCGGACTGATACTTTTTTCCTGAATTGGAGTGGGCTCAAATAAATTTAAATCTGCTAAAACATCAAGAACTTTAACCGGAAGGTCAAAATCTGCAAAAGTGAGTTTTTCCATTTTGCAAAGATAGGTATTTAATTTTTTAAACTTCAGGTGGAAGTTTGAAGATGTAAACAGGAAGCTTAATCTCTTAATTTTTTCAATATTAAACAGTAAGTATGTCATTCTGACGAAGGAAGAATCTAAAAATACCCAATACATTCTTCCTTCGTCAGAATGACAAATACAACGTTTAGTTATTTTCTTGTAATTCTCAGCAAAATAACAATCACTAAAAAGATTGAAAAAATAAATCCTAATAATGCCACTATCGAAAGTTCTCCAATTTTAGGACCGGACTCTGAAACAAAAACAATGGCAGTCGCAATGATATTCGCTCCTAAAATCATCGTTAAAATCAAATTAACAATACTTGATTTTATTAATTGATTCGTCTTATCAAGATTTTTAATTTCACTTGAAACAGTGAACTTATTTTCGTCTAACTTCTGTAAAACGGAACGTAGTTCTCTCGGGATCTCATCGACATTATCCGTAAAATTCATGACTCTGTCAACGCCTGTTTTGAAGAGATTCTGCGGACTGATCTTTCGGGCGAAAATCTTTTTAGTAAACGGACTTAAACTTTTTACAATATCCAGATCCGGATTAATATTTCGTCCAACTCCTTCTATCAAAGTAATTCCTTTAAATAAAAGATAAAAATAATCGGGCATCTGAAGTCGGTTATCCGTCAGAACATCTTTCATTTTATTGATGATCTCCTGTGCATTAATCTCTTTTAACGAAGTACTGTGAACAAAATTAAGAATATCTTCCACATCATTTTCAAATCTTCTTTCGTCCGGAATTTCATAGCTTATCGCCATTTTTTTAAGGTACCGTACAATCTTATGCGGATTTTTAGCGACAAAACTTACAATAAGATTTTCCAGCACTTCTTTATCATTGGGCGGAATCTTTCCTACTGCTCCAAAATCTATGAAAACAACCTTGCCGTCTTTTTTAACTAAAATATTCCCTGCATGAGGATCGGCATGGAAAAAGCCATAATCCATGATCTGGGTTACGAAAAGCCGTAATCCCACTTCAGAAACATTTACAGGATCGATAGTATTAGCTAAAAGTTCAGCTTTATCAGTTACTTTTATTCCATCAATAAATTCCATACAAAGAACATTATTGTTACAAAATTCTTCGTAGACTTTCGGAACGTATGTCTCTTTATTGTTTTTGAAATTTCTTCTGAACTGTAGTATATTTTCCTTTTCGTTAATGAGCGAAACTTCTTCGAGTAAAGATTTTTCAAACGTGGAAATTGCCTGTTTCAGATTCAGCTTGTCTCCTATTTCTGAATAAGAGGAAACTAATTTCTCAAGGTCTTTAATCAATAACAGATCATCTTCAATAACTGTCTGAACATCGGGCTTTTTAATTTTTAAAATTACCTCGGTTCCATCCAATAAAATTCCTTTATAAACCTGTGCAATAGAAGCTGTTGCCAAAGGATCTTTTTGAACATCGATAAAATGATCATGAATAGAAATATTGAATTCATTTTCCAGAATTTCCACCACATCCATTTCCACTACTTCAACTTTATCCTGAAGTTTTTGCAATTCCTGAATCAATTCTTTAGGTAGAAGATCTTCTCTGTTGCTGAAAGTTTGTCCCAGCTTCACAAAAGTAGGTCCTAGTTCTTCTAACACCAACCGAATTCTCTCATAAACCGTTCCTTTGGAAACAATTTCAACCGAAGTTTCATCTACTTTTTTTCCACCCTGCATTCTTGCCAATACATCTTTGAATCCGTATTTACTTAATACAGAAAATAATTTGGCTGATCTTTTGAGTTTTCGTTGTTGTTTATCAAACATACTTTATGGAATCTTACGGTTTCACCTATTTGTTCAATAATTATTCCACAAACAGATACTCATTATAATGTCCTAAAAACTTCACATTGGCTTTAAGTGCAATCAATTCATCAATCGCATTTTGAGATAAAACAGGATGCCATTCATTGGCAACATTGATGAAGAAAAAATAGTTTCCTAATCCTGTTTTCAGGGTACGGCTTTCTATTTTTGAAAGGTTCATGTTTCGCCATGCAAATACGGAAAGCACCTGATGTAAACCTCCTGCATGATCTTCTGGAAGCGTGATGATAAGAGACGTTTTTTCTGAACTTTTTGGTAATAGAAGATCCAGACTTTCTTTATTTTTAGAGATTACCACAAACTTAGTATGGTTCTGTTCAAAATCCTGAATATTTTCATGGATAATTTTTAAACCATACAATTTCGCAGCATATTTATTCGCAACCGCCGCCCATTTTTCATGCGGATTTTCAGACACCAATTTTGCAGAAGCTGCAGTCGAGTTAAAATCCTGTGATGGAATTCCGGGATAATTTTCATGTCTAAAATGATAGGTTTGTGCCAAAGCCTGCGGATGAGAAATGATCTTTTCAAACACCGAATTTTCAGGATGTATCATCAAATGATGCGCAATGGGCATCACCAATTCCGTTTCTATAAAAACATCGAAATTATATAAGTAATCCAGCGTCATTGAAACCGTTCCTTCAATTGAGTTTTCAAGGGGTACAACGGCTTTATCCACCTCATTATTCATTACGGTAGTAAAACAATCCAAAATACTGGACTGCGGTATCAATTCTTCTTCCGGAAATATCTGTGAAGCCGCTAACTGTGTAAAACTCGCCTGCGGGCCAAGAAATGCTATCTTCATAGAACAAATGTAGAGAATATTAAGCAAAAAAATCCCGCCCAAAGGCAGGATTTGTATTTAAAATTCAAGTCGAAATTATTCCCATTCGATGGTTGCAGGTGGTTTGCTTGAAATATCGTAAGCGACTCTGTTGATTCCTCTTACTTCGTTGATGATTCTGCTTGAAACAGTATCTAAAAACTCATACGGAAGTCTGCTCCAGGTTGCTGTCATGAAGTCAATAGTGTTTGCAGAGCGAACTACGGCTGTATATTCGTACGTTCTCTCATCGCCCATTACTCCTACCGATTTTACAGGAAGAAGCACTACGAAAGCCTGAGAAACTTTTTCATACAAATCGTTTTTATACAATTCTTCGATGAAAATATCATCTGCTTCCTGAAGAATTCTTACTTTTTCAGCATCAACAGCTCCTAAAATTCTGATTCCTAAACCTGGACCAGGGAAAGGATGTCTGTGTACCAAATGATGAGGAATTCCCAATTCTTCTCCCACTTTTCTTACTTCATCTTTGAATAGTTCTCTCAAAGGCTCCAACAATTCAAATTCCATATCTTCAGGAAGTCCGCCAACGTTGTGGTGAGACTTAATTACTGCTGAAGGTCCGTTTACCGACTGACTTTCAATGACGTCAGGATAAATTGTTCCTTGAGCTAAGAATTTAGCGCCTTCGATTTTATGAGATTCTTCATCAAAAACATGAATAAATTCGTTTCCGATGATTTTTCTTTTCGCTTCAGGATCATCAACTCCGGCTAATTTTGATAAAAATCTTTCTTTGGCATCAACGAGTTTGATATTCATATGGAAATGCTCTCCATAGTTATCCATAACTTTTTTGTCTTCGTCTTTTCTTAAAAGTCCTGTATCGACAAAAATACAAGTCAATTGATCACCGATCGCTTTGTGAATCAAAACTGCTGCAACAGAAGAATCTACTCCTCCCGAAAGTCCTAGGATCACTTTCTGATCCCCTACTTTTTCACGGATTTCTGCAACTGTTTTTTCGATATAATTGGTCAGTTTCCAGTTTTTGTCTGCATTACAGATTCCGAAAACGAAATTCTCCAGCATTTTTCCACCTTCTTCTGTATGAGAAACTTCCGGGTGAAACTGTACGCAATAGATTTTTTTATCTTCATTTGACATCGAAGCAATGACTCCTGATGTTGCATTTAATTCAAAACCTGCAGGCAATTCTCCAACCTCGTCAAAGTGGCTCATCCAAACTACAGAATTGTTGGTCACTCCTTTTAATAAAGAAGATTCTTTTACAATTTCTAAATGTGCCTTTCCGTATTCACCTTTTACCCCTTTATGAACTTTTCCGCCTAAAAGGTGTGCAGTAAGCTGCATTCCGTAGCAAATTCCCAAAACCGGAATTCCCTGTTCGTATAATGCTTTTTCAACTAAATGAGCATTTTCTGCATTTACAGAACTTGGTCCTCCTGAAAGGATAATTCCTCTTGGCTGTTTTTCTAAAAGAGTTTCTAATGGTGTATTGAAAGGCAAAATTTCAGAATATACCCCCATCTCACGGATTCTTCTCCCGATAAGCTGGTTGTACTGTGATCCGAAATCTAATATGATAATACCGTTATTCATTATTATAATTGATAAATGATGATTGATAATTTAATGAAGTTTAAATGATAAGCTTATGTTGAATAAGCTTTAAGTTCTGACTTCTTTAATTTGAATTGTTTTACAAAAAAAGACCTGGATTTCTCCAAATCTTTATTTGATTTTTTTATTTAAAACTTTCCGATGTCGTCTCTGTAGAAGCCGTAATCGAAATGTACATGACTTGCATCTTCGTAAACTTTCTTGCGGGCATCTTCGTAAGTAGCTCCCGTAGCTACGATGTTTAGAACTCTACCACCGTTAGAAACCACACTATCTCCTTTTTTGACTGCTCCTGCATATAAAAGCTGGCTGTATTTCACTTTATCTTCACCCACGATTTCAAAACCAGTTTCAAAGTTTCTTGGGTAACCTCCTGAACACATTACCAAACAAATTGCTTTTTCGTCTTTAAACTTCAGCTCAATGTCTTTTCCGTTCATACAATCCTGAATCACATCCAGAAGATTGTTTTCCATAAGAGCCATCAATACCTGAGTTTCAGGATCTCCGAATCTCATGTTGTATTCAAGTAGATAAGCTCCGTTTTTAGTCACCATTAATCCGAAGAAAATGATTCCTTTAAAGCTGAAACCTTCTCCTTTAAGACCTGTAATCGTAGGTTCAAGAATATTTTTTTCAAAATCAGCGTAATGTTCCTGGGTAAATTCCGGACTTGGTGCTACAGTTCCCATACCTCCTGTATTTGGACCTGTATCTCCTTTTCCTGCTTTTTTATAATCTTTAGCTGCAATACATGGGAATAGTTTTTCACCGTTTGAGAAAGCAATAATTGATGCTTCAAAACCTTCTAAATATTCTTCGATTACGATACGGATACCTGCATCTCCAAATATTCTTCTGATCATAAAATCGTGAATCGTAGCTTCTGCCTCTTCCAATGTTTCGCAGATTACAACTCCTTTACCTCCTGCAAGACCGCTAGCTTTAACTACTAATGGATATTGCTGTGTCTGAATATATTCTTTAGCATCGTTATAAGCATCAAATACTACAGCTTTTGCCGTTTTGATATCATAGGTCTGCATAAATTTCTTAGAGAAAGCTTTACTTCCTTCTAAACTTGCAACTTTTTGAGTCGGACCGAAAACTTTAAGATCATGTTTCTTAAATTCATCTTTCAAACCTGCAACAAGTGGCGCTTCAGGACCTACAATCGTTAAATCTACTTTTTCTTTGATTGCGAAATCTCTAAGTTCTTTAATTTCTGATAAATGAACATTTTTCCCTATTGCATCGGTAGTAGCGTTTCCATTAGCAAAAAACATTTTAGTAACTCTAGAGTCTTTCTGAAGTTTTGCCGCCAAAGCAGATTCTCTTCCACCTTCACCTATGATTAATATTCTCATACTTTATTTATTATCTAGTCTATTGTACAAATATATAATTTTGGATGCTATAAATACAATCTCAAAATTATTTTTTAATTCTATTTTAATTAATGGAAAAAATGTCTAATCCCAGTAAACATCATCGGAATTTTGTGCTCATTGGCCGCTTCGATGCTGTCCTGATCTTTTACACTTCCTCCCGGCTGAATAATTGCTGTAATACCTTCCTGAGCGCAGAAATCTACAACATCACGGAAAGGGAAAAATGCATCAGAAGCCAATACTAAATCTCCCGTGAATTTTTCTTTAGCTCTTTCGATCGCCTGCTGAGTTGCCCAGATTCTGTTGACCTGTCCACCTCCGATTCCGAAAGCCTGAATTCCGTTGGAAACTACAATCGCATTAGATTTCACATATTTTACTACTCTCTGAGAGAATAACAATGCTTTTTTCTGCTCTTCTGTAGGCTGTGTTTCGGTTACTACTTTGATATCATCAGAGAAGATGCTGTCGTTGTCCTGAACTAAAATTCCCCCGTCAACCTTCACCCAAGTCTGTTTGTCAGAAACAGGGTTTACGATCTTTATAATTCTTACATTTTTCTTTTTTCTTAAAATTTCAAGAGCTTCTTCATCAAATTCAGGAGCCATTACGATTTCAAGGAATGTTTTATTTAATTCTTCAGCTGTTGCAGCGTCGATTTTGTAGTTCATTGCAACAATTCCGCCAAAGATAGAAACCGGATCACATTCGAAAGTTTTTTGATAGGTTTCCAACGCTGAAGTTCCAATGGCAACTCCACAAGGTGTAGAGTGCTTTACCGCACAACAAGCCATTTCTTCTTTGAATTCATTCACTACTTTCCAGCAAAGATCCATATCACGAAGGTTATTGAAAGACAATTCTTTACCTCCCAATTGTTCGAAATCTTTCATGGCACCGTTTTCGAAAGTTGAAGCATAATAAGCTGCCGTCTGATGAGGGTTTTCACCATACCTAAGATCAGCTACTTTTTTGTAAGAAGCACTTAGATAAGTAGGATATTCTTCATCTAAAAGCATTCTTGAGATTGCCGCATCATAAGCAGAAGTAAGATTAAATACTTTTCCTGCCAGCTTCTTACGAGTTTCGATGTATGTATCACCGTTTTGCTCCATTTCGATTTTCACTGCCGCATAATCTTCAACATCAGTGATTACCGTTACAGAATCAAAATTTTTAGCTGCAGAACGAAGCATTGAAGGACCTCCGATATCGATAAATTCTACCTTTTCATGAAGAGAAATGTTTTTGTTTACATTTTCAAAGAAAGGGTAAAGATTTACAATTACCATATCAATCAGACCAATTCCGTATTCCTGAACTGTTTTCATGTGTTCTTCGTTTGAACGAACCGCCAACAATCCACCGTGAACTTTCGGGTGTAATGTTTTCACTCTTCCGTCCAACATTTCAGGGAAATTGGTAACCTCATCAATCTGAATTGGATTTAAACCAGCGTCTTTCAAATGTTTGAATGTACCTCCCGTAGAGATTAATTCATAATTTTGGGCTTCCAAAAACTGTGCGAATTCGATCAATCCGCTCTTGTCAGAAACACTGATTAAAACTCTTTTTTTGCTCATTTTACTTTCGATTTTTACTTTTTACAGCTATTTCAAACTGTAGTCCGGTCTTTCACCTCCGGTTTATTTTTATTTTACTTAGATTTTTCTTTTTTTTCGAAATAATTAAAATCTAAATGTGTTTTTAATTTGATTAAAGAGATGCTTCGACAGGCTCAGCATGACATCTCTAATACTATCTTTATTATTATAATTTAAATAAATTTCTAATATTTTCAGGCTGAACAAAGCGAAGCCTTTTATACAATAGGTATTCTTTTTAACCACCCCGTCAAAATTCTTTCTGAATTTTGCCACCCCTCCAAAGGAGGGGAATTTTTGTATTTCTAATAATTCGTGTTTAATTATTATTTAATACTTTGTTTATTGCTTTTGGAAAGATTTCATATTCAATTAAATGAACTTTTTCCGCCACGGTTTCCGGAGTGTCATTTTCTGTTACCTCAAAAGATTTTTGAAGAATAACTTCTCCTTCATCAATTCCTGAAGTCACGAAATGTACGGTTGCTCCGCTTTCTTTTTCTTTAGCTTCAATTACAGCATGATGAACATGATGTCCCCACATTCCTTTTCCTCCAAATTTTGGAAGCAATGCAGGATGAATATTGATTATTTTCCCGTTCCAATTTTCACAAAATTCAGGTTTTAGAATGGATAAAAACCCAGCCAATACGATTAAATCTGTATTTTCAGGGATGATTTTACTCAATTCGCTGCTGAAGTTTTTTCCTCTCAGAATCAAAACGTTGTCTATGTTATGATTTTTTGCTCTTTCAAGTCCGTAGCATTCTCTGTCGGCAACCACTAAAGATACTTTTGCATCCTGGATTTCTCCATTATCAATGGTATCAATAATTCTTTGGAGATTAGTTCCTGAACCTGAAACGAGTATAACTAAGTTTTTCATTAATTAGAAGTTAGAAGTTAGAGATTAGGTTATTTCAAATCAATCTTCTCGCTTCCTTCTGTGATTTCTCCGATTTCGTAAGCATCATCAAGAAGACTTAGTACTTTTTCAGCTTTTTCAGCATCTACTACTACGATCATTCCAACTCCCATATTGAATGTTCCGAACATTTCTTCACGAGCTACCCCTCCTCTTTTTTCTAACTCTAACATGATACTTGGAATCTGAATTTTTGAAGCCTCAATAGAAGCACATAATCCATCACCGATAATTCTTGGGATATTTTCATACAATCCACCTCCTGTAATGTGAGCGATACCTGCAACTTCAACTTCTGCAATCACTTTATGGATATCTTTATAATATAATCTTGTTGGAACTAAAAGGGTTTCATACAAAGGTTTTCCTTCAAATTCTTCGTTAAAATCAGGGAAAACTTTTCTTACCAAAGAGAATCCGTTTGAATGGAAACCCGAGCTTGGCAATGCAATAATTTTATCCCCTGTTTTAATTTTAGATCCGTCAATAATCTGGTCTTTTTCAACAATTCCTACGCAGAATCCAGCAACATCATAGTCTCCCGGTTGATACATTCCCGGCATTTCAGCAGTTTCACCACCAATTAACGCACAGTTGTTGTCTTTACAAGCTTCCACCATTCCTAACACGATTTCAGCTGCAATTTCAGAATCCAGTTTTCCGCAAGCTAAATAATCCAGGAAAAACAATGGTTTTGCACCGTGGCAAAGGATGTCATTGGCACACATTGCAAAACAGTCTACTCCAATAGAATCGTATTTTTTAGAGTCTAAAGCCACTTTGAGCTTTGTTCCCACACCGTCTGTTCCTGAAACCAAAACAGGGTTTTTGTATCCGCCGATTTCGTAGAAAGCTCCAAAACTTCCCAAATGATTCAATACATTTGAATTGTGCGTTTCGCCGACCGCTTTTTTAATCTTGTCAACCGTTTTGTACCCTTCTTCTTTGTCTACTCCTGCTGATTTGTAAGTGTTGCTCATGTCTACTTTTAGAAATTTATTTCAAACTTTTTATTCAAATTTAGAAAACAAAAAAGCCGACAATCTTGGTAGATTATCGGCCGTTGTTTTATCTCAGAATTTCAGAGCCCACAATATTCCCTTTCTCGGAAAAATATTGTTTAAAGGATGTCTGAATTTTCATCTTTTTTCTTTTTGCAAAGATATTAATTTTATATTAATTTTCAAATCTATTTTTCAAGGATAGATTCGATCGCAGAAATTTTCTTAATTTTCTCTCTTAATTCACGGTCTTTCTCTTCATTAGAAATCTTCTGAGCCGATTTATCAAAATTATCATTGAAGAAAGGAAGCGTAAAGGTATCAACGATATTTCCTCCGTGCAACGGAAAACGCTTTTCAGCGGCTTCTAAAACACCTAGACCGCCTCTTCCTCCCGGAGCTGTAGCCATCAATAGCATTGGTACTTCATTCCACACTGCTCTGTTTTTAATTCTTGAAGTCCAGTCGAAAATATTTTTAAACGCTGTTGAGTACGTTCCGTTATGTTCAGACAAAGAAATCAAAAGTAAATCTGCTGCATCTATTTTTGCTGCAAAGTCAACTGCTTGTTGTGGAACTCCGCTTTCCACCTCTCTCTGATGTTTGTAGATCGGCATTTCGAAATCGTTCATGTCAACGATTTCAATTTCTGCATTTTCAATTAATGAAGCTGCGTAAGAAACTAATAGTTTATTGATTGATGTCTCGGAATTACTTCCTGCTATTGCTAAAATTTTCATTATATTATTATCTATTTTAAAGTAAGTTTTTTAATTCTTAGGGCAAAGGTCGTGAAGATTTTAATAAAAATCTAATACTTTTTATCCCCACAGGTATTTTATTCAGCTATTTTTTTGTTGATGGTTATTCTTTTTAACCACCCCGTCAAAATTCTTTGAATTTCGCCACCCCTCCAAAGGAGGGGAATTTTTGTACTGCGAAATATTTTACTTTGAATTATTTTAAATATGCCGGTAATTCCATTGGAACTTCCATTAAAAGGATCTCTGCATCTTCAACAGCTTCTATGTTGAAACTTTGAGTATCCCAGATTCCTAAACCATCTCTTTCATTTAAGATTCTGTCACCCACTTTTGCACTTCCTTTTAGTACGAAAGCGTAAACTCCGTTTCCTTTTTTGTTGAGCATATAATTTTTACCGTTTCCTTTGGTAAAATTAGCTAAATTAAACCATGCATCCTGATGAATCCAAACTCCGTCGTCATTTTTATTTGGAGATAAAATCTGTTGGAATCCGTTGATTTTTTCTCCTGCTTTAATACTTTTCTGATCGTATCTTGGCTCAACTCCGACTTCTTTTGGGAAAATCCAGATTTGTAGGAATTTCACAGCCTGGTCTTTATTTTTATTGTATTCGCTGTGCATTACTCCTGTTCCTGCACTCATCACCTGAATTTCTCCTTTTTTGATAACGGCAGTTGTTCCCATCGAATCTTTATGTTCTAAATCTCCCTCCAAAGGAATTGAAATAATCTCCATATCTCTGTGAGGGTGTGTTCCGAATCCCATTCCCTGGGTAACGGTGTCATCATTTAATACTCTCAAGACTCCGAAATTTGTTCTTTCAGAGTTCTGGTAACCTGCGAAGCTAAATGTATGGTAAGAATTTAACCATCCGTGATTAGCGTGGCCTCTTGTGTCTGCTTTATGATATACTGTTTTCATATTGTGATTATTTATGGTACAAATGTAGGGAGTATGGATTGGGAAAATGTTGATGTAGGGTAAGAAAGGATTTTAGCGTTAAAAAGGTACGAAAACTATTAATTCTATGCTTGTTTAATTTAAGTAAGTAATGATACTTAAAGATAGTTAATAGAAAAAGCGAGTCTAAGCCCGCTTTATTAATATTTCATATTTTACATTTATCATTAAAAATGTACCTGCTGAATTTCTTTTTCAATTTCTTTCGGAGTTTCAACTTCTGATTTAATAAAAAACAAGGTTAATATTGCTCCCAACAGCATACAAACTCCTCCAACAACGACATAATCGATGGCTTGTTTTCCGAAAATTCCACTCACGATTGGTCCGCCAAAAACACCATTAATAATTTGAGGAATAACGATAAAAAAATTAAAAATCCCCATATAAACGCCCATTTTCTTTTGAGGAATAACTTCGATAAGCATTGCATATGGCATTGCCAAGATACTTGCCCAAGCAAACCCTAAACCTATCATTGAAATCCAAAGAAAATTAATATCTTTAATGAAATACATTGAAATTAAGCCAACTCCGCCAAAAGCCAAAGCTAAAGCGTGGGTTTGTTTTTTTCCTATCCATTTCGCAATGGGAGTTAATAAAAATGCAAATGGAATCGCCCAAAGATTGTACATTCCAAATAACTTTCCTGTTAAATCTCCTGCGTCATTGAATGCTTTTGAGTGGGTATCATCAGGTGAAAGCCCGAAATGATGGGTTGCCAAAGCACTTGTTGTAAACACCCACATTGTAAATAATGCAAACCATGAAAAAAACTGAACTGCTCCCAATCTTTTCATCTGGGAAGGAATATTTGAAAAATCTTTAAAAATATCCGTAAATTTTGATGGCTGCTCTACAACTTCTTTTCCGCCTTCAAATTCAGCAAACTCCTGAGGTGAATATTCTTTTGTTGTGAATATTGTGTAAAGTATCGTTAATAAAAGAAAACCGGCTCCTACATAAAACGAGTAAATGACATTATCTGCTACAAAACCTGCCTTGGCAACATTTGAAACTCCTAATCTGGTTAACCAATCAGATAAATAGGAACCGATAACTGCTCCGATTCCAATTAAGATAGTCTGCACTGAAAAACCAATTGTTGCCTGATGTTTTGGTAACATATCCCCTACCAATGCGCGAAAAGGTTCCATTGCGACATTAATTGAAGCATCCATCATAGCCAGAAAAATTACCGCCAACAGCAATACATTTGCAGCCATCATCTGGGTTGCAGAAGCTGCATTTGGAAGCATTACCAGACCAATTGCACACAAAACCGCTCCAATTAAAAAATAGGGTTTTCTTCTTCCCAACGGACTCCAGGTATTATCTCCCATATGACCAATAATAGGCTGTACAATTAATCCTGTAATGGGTGCTACCAGCCAAAACCAAGACAATTCATGAACATCGGCTCCGAAATTGGCTAAAATTCGACTCGCATTTCCATTTTGTAATCCAAAAGCCATCTGGATTCCTAAAAATCCCATGCTCATATTGATAATCTGAAGCATGGATAAATTCGGTTTTACTACTTTACCAAATTTACCAGTACCAACTTTGCCAACCATCTCCGCCATTATTGCTTCATTTTTTTAATTAATACATCTTCGATTGGAGCTTTTTCCACCACCACTTTATCTACAACTTCGTTAGGAACAGTAACAGAAAGTACATACTGCTTTACTTTCCATTGTCCGTTGATTTTTTCCACTACTCCGGAACCACGACAGATTTTCATTTGAGTATCCAGCAATTCATCAAACCACGCCAATTTTCCTTCCTTGCTGAAGTAGATATTTCTTTTTAATGAAGTAAAATTCCAGGTTCTTTTTTTGTCAAAATAGGATTTTGCCCACACCATAAATGCTTTTTTATCCCAAATTTCGGTTGCATCTGTCCCGATAAATGTGGATTCATCAGCAAAATAATTAAAATACGTATTGAAATCAGCTTTGGCAGCAGCAACATTGAAGCCATCGAGCATTGTTCCAATTTCCGTTTTTTCTTTTTCATATTTTGCCTGGGCCGAACTGGTTGTAAAGCTCAGTACCAATAATATGAATGCAAAGAATATTGTAGTTTTTTTCATATTTAATTTATTTGTTCTTTAACGCAAAGAGCGCTAAGTTCCTTTTTAATACTTGTAGTTTTTAAGTTTGAAAAGACGTTTCACTTAACAAAGGTGACAGATTTTTACATTTATTTTAATTCAATAACCATCGATGTTTTTGCAGGTATTGTTACATTATTCTGTAAAGAAAATTCTTTATCTGAGAGAATGTCTTTTCCTCTTGAAAATCCGTTCAATGATTCTGCAAAATGTTTTAAGTCTACAACTTGTTCTTTTTCATTATTATTTAAAACAACCATCACGCTTTCTTTTTCATTATATCGAAAATACACAAAAACATTATTCTGAGGAACGAAATTTTTAGTTTTTCCCGAATGAATGACTTCACTGGTTTTTCTCCAGTTCAATAATTTCTGAGTAAACTGATAGAATTCTTTTTGTTCAGGAGTCTGAGTTGAAGAATGAAAAGCATTTTGCGGATCAGATTTCCAGCCTCCGGGGAAGTCTCTTCTAATATCAGCATCTCCGCCTTTGTTTTTATCTCCGCGCATTCCTATTTCGGAACCATAATAAATTTGTGGAATTCCGCGCACGGTAAAAATTAAGGTTAAACCTAATTTATAGGCTTTCAGATCTGCATTGAAAATCTCATTCCATCTTTCTGTATCATGATTTTCCAGGAAAACCATTACGTTATTGATATTTGGATACAGAAAATCACTCGTAAACACATTGTAGATTTTCACCAATCCTGAATCCCAACCTTCTTTTTCTTTTAAAGCCTTTGGTAAATCTCCATACAGCATAAAATCCATTACAGAAGGCAGGTAAGAGTTATAGTTTGCCGCTTCGCCTGTTTTTGATCCTTTTTGCCATGCGGATATTTGACCTGCCGTATATAACCAGGTTTCTCCAACGATATTAAAGTTCGGATATTCATCAGTGATCGCTTTGGCCCATTTTGCCATTGCTTCTTTATCATTGTAAGGATAGGTATCTACTCGAAAACCGCCTAATTCAGCATATTCTATCCACCAGATAGCATTTTGTGTCAAATATTTTAGAACCAATGGGTTTTTCTGATTAATATCCGGCATTGTAGTATCAAACCACCCGTCTAAAGCCAACTTTTTATCAATTTCAGCAGCATTCGTGTCAAATTGTGTTGTGGTTTTATAATTGGAACGCTTGAACCCATTTTCCCCGTCTTTAAACCAATGAATCCATTCTTTTGTGGGTAAATCCTGAATCATCCAGTGTGAAATTCCCCAATGATTGGTTACATAATCCATCACGAGTTTCATATTCCGCTGATTCAATTTTTGGGAAAGTTCTTTGTATTCTTCATTGGTTCCGTAACGTTCATCAATTTTGTATAAATCTGTCTGAGCGTACCCGTGATAGGAATACACTTTCTCATTGTCTTCATTTACAGGAGTCAACCAAACTGATGTTGCTCCTAAATTTTGGATATAGTCCAGATTATTAATGATTCCTCTTAAATCTCCTCCATGACGACCATTTGGAAGGTTTCTGTCTGCTTTTTCCGTTAAATTTGGGCTTGAGTCATTCTTTTCGTCACCATTAGCAAAACGATCAGGCATGATCAGATACATCACATCTTTTGAGGTAAAAGATTTCCTGTTTGCAGAATTGGGATTCCTCTGTTTTAATTCATAGGTATAAGAACCGAGATTTTTTTTGCCTTTTTTAATATTAATCTTAAACTTAGAAACATTGATTTCGTTGGTATTTACCGTTACAAAAACATAGTTCGGGTTTTCTACTTTTTGAATATTTTTAATCTGAACACCATCTGAAAATTCAATTTCATTTTTGGCAATATCTTTTCCGTACACTAAGATCTGAAGTTCAGGATTTTTCATTCCTTTCCACCAAAATGCAGGTTCTACCTTATCTAATGGTTTTTGAGAAAAGGCAACAGCAGCTACTGAAAGTGCAATGATTGCATATATTTTTTTCATAAAAATTTGCTTATTATTTTCGATGGCTCTATTTTAAGAAAGAGATAAAATAGTGTATATAAAAAATCCTTAAAGGCAAAACCTTTAAGGATTATAAAGTTAAGAATTTTTTTTATTTAACAGGCTTTATCGAGATTGCAAAACCTCCACTTCTTGCCATTTTGAAATTCATCTTAGACTTGCTGTTAATCTGTTTTTTGTAGATATTATAGCTTTGTGGATTGTTGATATAATCTGCATCTTTTCCATCTTCATAGATGGTTGCTTCGTATTTCTGTCCTTTATCCAGGAAAGAGAAATCCACTGTATAATCACGTTTATTTTCATCTGTGATTCCTCCTACAAACCAATTTTCAGTACCTTTTGCTTTTCTGGCAGTTACCACATAGTCACCCGGTTCTGCTGATAAGATTTTCGTATCATCCCAATCCGCAGCTACATCTTTGATAAACTGGAAAGCATCCATATGCTTTTTGTAGTTTTCAGGTAAGTCTGCAGCCATCTGAAGAGGCATATACATCGTTACATAAAGCGCCAATTGTTTTACTAATGTTGTTTTTACAAAACGTGTATCTCCAGGGAAGTAGTAATCTAATTTTGTCTGGAAAATTCCCGGTGTGTAATCCATAGACCCACCCATCCATCTTGTAAACGGAAGAATAGTCTGATGATCCGGATTATTTCCTCCAAATGCTTCGTATTCTGTTCCACGAGCCGCTTCTGCAGAAATGTAGTTTGGATAAGTACGACTTTCTCCTGTAGGACGCACAGATTCGTGAGAATTTACCATGATTTTATATTCATTGGCTTTTTCTGCAATTCTGTAGAAGTGATTAATTGTCCATTGAGAATAATGATGTTCGCCTCTAGGAATAATATCTCCAACGTATCCTGTTTTCACAGCATCATACCCGTATTTATTCATCAACTGGAACGCTTTATCTGCCCATCTTTCGTAGTTGGTAGCAGAACCCGAAGTTTCATGGTGCATGATTAGTTTGATTCCTTTCGAGTGCGCATAATCGTTTAACTCTTTAATATTAAAATCCGGATAAGGCGTAATAAAATCGAAAACAAATTCTTTTGAATGCCCGAACCAGTCTTCCCAACCGATATTCCAACCTTCAATTAATAAGCCCTGAAACCCATTTTCTGCCGCAAAATCAATATACTCTTTTACTTTTGTATTGTTGGCAGCATGTTTTCCGTTGGGAGTCAGTTTTGTGAAATCTGTTGTATCTAAATGCACATTTTCTGCAGTAGAATATGCCCACTGAGATTTTCCGATAATCATTTCCCACCAAACTCCCATATATTTTGTCGGATGAATATAAGAAGTGTCCTTATATTTTGTAGGCTCATTAAGATTGAAAATCATTTTGGAAGCCATTACTTCTTCTGCTTTTGGTGATACAATAATTGTTCTCCATGGGGTAACAGACGGTGTTTGAATATAGCCTTTTGCTCCCTGTCTGTCTGCAGTAAGATGGGTTTTAAATTTAAAATTCTGAGCATCTACTTCTAAGTGAGAAGCCGGATAATTTAGAACAGCCGCTTCTGCCACATTGATATATAAAGGCTCTTTTCCTTCTTTTTTCAACATTACCGGAGACTGAACTGCATTTTTAATTAAAGTCTGAGAAGCATTCGCATCTGCTGCTTGTGGCCATCTTGCCGGAATTTCAGAGACTTTAGTTTCCTGATATTTGTATTCCTGAGAGTCGTAATCTGCGACAATCCACCAAGCTTTCATATCGGTTGGGAAATCAATTTCAGAGTCTTCTTCACGAATTGTAAAGTAGTTCAGATTTTTCTGTTGAGGAAATTCATATCTGAATCCTAACCCATCGTTGAACAATCTGAATTTAACGACAATACTTCTATCGGTAGAAGCCTGATTCAATGTAATCGCTAATTCATTATATTGATTGATATAATTTTTCTTTTCTCCTAAAACCGGCTGCCAAGTTTCATTTTTTGAATCGCGTTTTTCATCTACTTTTGCAAAACCATTGTTCAGATCGAATTTAGCATCTTCCGGTTTAGCAATTTCTGACGCAAATTTTATTGAGGCATCTTTAAATAATCTCAGTCCCAATTTAGAATCTTCAACGACTGTTTTACCATTGTATTTAAGATTATAATAAGGAACTCCCTGCTTCAACTGGAAATCCATTTCGAATTTTCCGTCCGGCGATTTTAAAGATTGTGCATTAACACCCACAAACATCATTGAGAGCAATAACGCTCCAACTGTAATTTTCTTCATAATGACTATTTATAACTTTAAAAATAAAGAAAGTGCTGTTATAAAGCAGCACTTTGCTATTAAGATTTAATTTAATAATTAATTAGTTTACCGGAATCACAGAAAAATCTCCTGTCATATCATTAAAGTAAACATTATAATTAAATGTAGTTGTTACTGGAATATTTCCTCCGCTTCCAGTAGCGGTACCAAAAAACTCCTGAGCTATTCCCCAGCTTGTTCCCCAATCATGATTGGCTCTAAATTTAAATTCTCCTGAACTCAACATTACATTCTTTTTCACCCATACATGAGGATCAAAAGTAGATTTTTCCAAATCCAAATCTGTAGACCATCCTCCTACAGAAGGACCGATCAATGAAACTGATGTATAAGTTGTTGAAGATGGAGTTACTGAAGTTAAAGAATACGTTAAAGCTCCTACATTAATAGTTACTTTATAGTAGCCCGCGGTTGTTATAGAAATATTTCCAGAACCACCACTTGTATCTAACACTCCTACTGATGAACCCATTCCATATTGAGTTGCCCAACTTCCAGGCGTTTTAATTATTTTAAAACCTCCAACTGCAAAATACCCTGTGTAAGTATAAACATTAGCCGTAGATGTTTTTAGCAATGGATAAATTTTGGCATTTGTCGCAAGGTTGTCCCAAACTCCCGCTGTAGCATCACCAATTAGATATAGATCTGTATAAGTATAAACAGGTCCAGTGATAAAAGGTGTGACCTTTAAAGGGAGTACATTTGAATAATGGATTTTATTTGCTACGGTCGATTTTAGCCTTATTTCTATATCTGTAGCCGTCACAGTAGTAACCCCAAGGGATAATACAATATTGTTCAGATCATTTACAGTCATGCTATAAGATTTGGCTCCGTTTGCCATATCCATAGTTTTAAATGTTGAAAAAGATTTCCCTTTTAAGGCGAACTGAAGCTGATTGGTTTGTTGAACGTTTACTCCATAATCCGAATTAACCCAAGTAAAAGCTAGTGCTTCGCTTGCAGCATCTGTACTCAATAAAACTGCGGTTGTTTTATTTGCAGAAATTACAGGATCTGTACCTTCTCCCAAAACAGCCTGATCTTCATCTTTTTCACAAGAAGCTAATATAAAGCCCAGAAAAACTAATGTGAATATTTTAAATAAATGTTTCATTTTGATAGTGTTTTAAGATTAGTATCCAGGATTTTGAATTAAATTTGGATTTGAAACGAGATCCTTAGCTGGAATTGGATAAAGGTTTCTAAAATTTTCAACACTCTTACCATCTTTTACCCCTCCTTTCCAAGGCCATAAATATGATGCTGTTGTAAACTTATCATAACGAATTAAATCTGTCCTTCTTGTCATTTCCCATCCTAGTTCTCTTCCTCTTTCATCAAGAATAAAATCTAAGCTAATAGATGAAAGTGGTGTTGTATAACCTGCTCTTGTTCTGATGTTATTAATATATTGTAAAGCAGTCGCAGAGCTTCCATTCCCCCCTCTTAAAGTAGCTTCAGCATACATTAAATAAATATCTGCAAGCCTGAATAACGGGATATCCGCATCACAGAAATTTTTTGCACTATCCGATCCAAATTGTCCTGTGCTTGTTAAATTTTTATATTTAATAAAAGCATAACCATCTGTAAATTCTCCTAAGTTGTTGATTTCAAGATTTTGTCCGCTTGTATAGAAATTCCCCCTCTGATCACTAGAGTTTGTAAACAATGCTACGTAAGATTTTGTTGTTCTTAGGCCACCCCATCCTCCACTGATTCCGAACATACTTTCTGAAGGCATACTTCCTCCAACTGCAGCATGAACCATATAAGTAGATCCACCAGAAGTCTGAGTATGAACCCCATCAAATACAATAGGGAAAATAGTTTCAGCATTATTTTTATCATTATCTGCTAAAAATAAATCCGCATATTTTGGTTTTAAAGAATATCCCGCAGCAATTACTTTATTACAATAAGTAATAACATCATTATTATGATTACTCCCATTATAAATTGGAGCATTTAAATAAAGCCTAGCCAGTAATGACCAAGCTGCAGCTTTATCTGCTCTACCATAGGCGCTAGTTCGTGCATCTCTCATATCATTAGCAACTGCCAATAGTTCAGATTCAACATAGTTAAATAAATTAGCACGAGTAATCCTTTGAGGTGGATTGGTTGAACCCGGCAAATAGCTTTCATCTACAAAAGGAACATTTCCATATAGGTCCAAAGCATAATAATATGATAACGCTCTTAGATACCTAACCTCAGCTCTCATATATTTTGCTTCTGTAAGATTATCTCCTGTAATATTATTTGATGCCAATTTTTCATCAGTCACATTCCTTAAGAATTCATTACAAAAAGCAATTTCTGTATAAATTCTATAATACATTCCAGCAATGAACTCATTTGAAGAATCCCAAGTCATTTTATGAATTGTCTGTAAAGTACCATCATTCCAAGCAATTACCGATTCATCTGTCGGTAATGTTTGCATCGTGTATAATAACCTTGTATATTGAGAAAAGTTACCATCAATACCATTAATATCCGAGTTCCCCCCATTACTTTCTTGTCCTCCACTTGCAAACCCCCCGTACACTTTAGCCAGCGCACTAGGATAGTTTGCAAAATCATTGAAAACATTTGATGAAGTAATTCCTACTTTTGGTTCTTGCTCTAGATCACTAACACATGAAGTTGAAATCGTCAGTAATCCCAAAGCTGCAACTACCGTTATTTTTTTGAAAATATTTTTATTAGGTTTCATTTGTTTTTCTATTTAAAATTGAAAATTAAGTCCCAAAGAATAAACTTTTGGCATTTGATAATACCCATTATCTATGTTACCAAAGATTTCAGGATCAACTCCTGAATATTTTGTAATTACAAATACATTCTGAAGCATCCCATACACCTTCAAGCTACTTCCTTTACTGAATACATCTTTAAAGTTATACCCTAAATTCACATTATCTAATCTAAAGAAAGATGCATTTTCAATAAACAAGTCAGAGAAATATCTAGGTAATGAGAATTGATATTGTGATGTGGAAGAATATACATTCTGAAGATAGTTATTCGTAGAAGCAGACTGTAATGAGCTATTAGATGCAGCATTATTATAAACATAATTTCCTAAAACAGCTCTTGCACTTAATCCAAAATCCCAGTTTTTATAATTTACTTTTGTATTGAAACCCAAAATAGCATCAGGCTGAGTAGATTTATAATAATACATATCACTTGTATTGACAATTCCATCACCATTTCTATCAACAAAAACACCATCTAGAGGCTTTCCATTATTATCATATACTTGTTGATAAACCAAGAAAGAATAAGGTTGGTAACCTACTGCATGAGCTTGAATTTTATTTCCAACACCACCTGTAATATCCCCTACAGCGATAAAGAATGAATCATTTGCTGCGCTCACAAGATTTGTCACCTTAGAATTATAATGCGTAGCATTGAAAGATACTTCCCAAGTTGTACGCTCGTTTTTCACAGGAACAAAAGTAATAGAACCTTCAATACCATTAGTATCCATATTCCCAACATTTAAGATATTATGGTTACTCAAATCTCCTGCTGCAATAGGTGAATCAACTAATAATTTTTCAGCTTTTTTCTTAAAAATATCTACTGATCCAAATATTCTATTTTTTGCAAAACCATAATCAATCCCTAAGTTTTGCGTTGTTGTTGTTTCCCATGTCAAATTAGGGTTATAAATATCTGGTCTTAGCATATAGTAATACTGTGATCCAAATTGATATTGTGCTCCCGGTACACTTTGACTATATGAAGCAAATGCCGGGTAATAATTATCTCCTAATTCATTATTTCCGGTTTTACCCCAACCAGCTCTTAGTTTTAAAGTATTAAGTCCTGAGTTTTTAAGAAACTCTTCTTCGTTAATTTTCCAAGCAACAGAAACTCCTGGGAAATTCCCCCAAAGATTATCTCTTGTATTATTAAAAAACCTAGAAGAACCATCTCGTCTTATTGATCCTGAGATGATATATTTATTAGCTATAGTAAATATTGCCCTTCCATAAAATGAAAGTAAAACCAATTTTCTATCAACAGCATTTACTTGTGCTCCTGTTTGCCCATTTCCTTGATTCGTAACGACAAGAGGTGCAGTGGTATGAAAGTCCTGATAAGCATAACCAGCCGTAAGGTCTACATTCGTTTTTAAGCTTGTTATATTTTTTGTATAGTTAAAATAAGTTTCCAATAACTTGTTCTTCTTTTCCATAGAGTAAGGTCTGTATGAACCTAAAACACCTATTCCGGATTTGTAAGCAGGATCAATTGTAGTTGCACCTTCTCCTTTTGAATAATCATATCCAGCGTTCACATTGAAATGCAAGTCAGGCAAAAAATGCAATTTATAATCTAATTGTACATTTCCAAGTGCTCTCCACACAGAAGAAACATCTCTTACTGCATTTAATTGAGCTACCGGATTTGCTGTTGCATTAACGTTTAACCCAGTGCCAGAAGCAGGATCTAACCATTCGTAGTATCCTCCATAATTTGAATTTCCTGAGTATACGGATTGAGTAGGATCAAAATAAGTAGCATTTGCAATTACCCCTGCTGCTGGAAAGCGGTTGTCTGTAAATGTTCCTTTAGCATTAATGTTTACACTTAAGTGATTATCAAAAAATTTAGGATTTAAATTTAATGCTGCTGATGTTCTGCGGAAAGAATTGGTTTTTACAATACCATTTTGTTCATTATAACCTAATGATAGTCTATAAGGTAAACCTTTAACCCCTCCAGAAAAAGAAACATTATTATCTGTCCCCCATGCTTTTTGATAAATCTGATCCTGCCAATTTGTATTTGCCGAACCTAATCTAGCAACATAACTTGGTGATGCATTTTGATTTACAAAAGATCTAAATGCATCTGCATCTAAAACATCTACATTCCCCATTTTCGTAGATACAGAAGCTAAAGTTGAAAAATTTACTTTCAATTTCCCAGCTGTTCCCTGCTTTGTTGTTATTAAAATTACCCCATTTGAAGCCCTGTTCCCATAGATTGCTGTAGCAGAAGCATCTTTTAAAATATCAAATGTCTGAATATCATTGGGATTAATTAAAGAAAGGGGATCTGAGGCTCCACTTATCCCGCTAAAATCTTGAGGTACACCGTCAATTACAATCAATGGTGACTGAGAGCCACTCAAAGACCCAATCCCACGAATTCTGATAGCGGTTCCAGCTCCTGGTGCACCACTATTCCCTACAATAGAAACTCCGGGTGTTTTCCCCTGAATCAATTGTCCGGGCGAAGTAGCTCCACCATTGAAATCTTTTGCACTGATAGAAGAGATTGAACCCGTAACATCGGTTTTCTTCTGCTTACCATACCCGATCAAAACAACCTCTTCTATTTTCTTCTCTTTGGTCGTAGAATCTTTGGTCTGCGCGTGAATCATTGAGCTAGCCAATAAAAATGCAGGCGCAATTTTTAATACTGTTGTAAAGTTTTTCACAATCTTATTTTTATATAGTTTCGTTTTATAGTAATCTGGCATAAAACCAGACTTGCAATTTATAAAAATTTTATAATTATCATAAAATTAACAAAAAATTAAAATAAAATTATTTATATTAAACACCTTAAAAAAGTTAGAGAACTACAAATCAAATCATTAAACGATAATATGCTAGACATAATACATTTTACTCCATCACAAAAAGTTAAACAATTGTTTAACAAAATATCCCAAATTAATATATATTTAATGTATCCTGTTATAAAAAACGGTACAGATATTAGTTTTCAGAGATAATCAGTATCTTTGCAGCTAAAACTTTACTATTAAATGTCAAACAGAAAGATGATTACGGCAGCTTTGCCTTATGCAAACGGACCGGTTCATATAGGACATTTGGCAGGTGTCTATATTCCTGCGGATGTTTACGCAAGATTTCAGAGAAGATTAGGAAAAGATGTAGCGTTTATCTGCGGATCGGATGAGCATGGAATTCCTATTACGATAAGAGCCAAAAAAGAAGGTGTTACTCCTCAGGATATCGTTGATAAATATCACGAAATCATTAAAAAATCTTTTTCAGACTTAGGAATTTCTTTTGATGAATATTCGAGAACAACTTCTAAAAACCATTACGAAACAAGTCAGGATTTCTTTAAGGTTCTTTATGAAAAAGGGAAATTCACGGAAGAAATGTCTGAGCAGTATTTTGACGAGCAGGCAAATGAATTTTTAGCAGACCGATACATCGTCGGAACTTGCCCGAATTGTGGAAATCCTAATGCTTACGGAGATCAGTGTGAGAGATGTGGTACTACCCTTTCTCCATCAGAATTGATTAATCCAAAATCAATGTTAAGCGGCAATGTTCCTATTTTAAAAGAAACAAAAAACTGGTATTTACCATTAAATGAATACGAGAACTTTCTGAACGAATGGATCATTGAAGGTCATAAAGATGATTGGAAGCCTAACGTTTATGGACAGGTTAAGTCCTGGTTAAATGATGGTTTAAAACCTCGTGCCATGACCAGAGATCTGAACTGGGGAGTTCCCGTTCCGCTTCCTGGTGCGGAAGGAAAAGTATTATATGTGTGGTTTGATGCACCAATCGGATATATTTCTTTTACCAAAGAATGGGCAGCGAAAAACGGAAAAGACTGGAAAGATTACTGGCAAAGCGAAAGTTCTGATTTAGTTCACTTTATCGGAAAGGATAATATTGTATTCCATTGTATTATTTTTCCTGCAATGATGAAAGCTCACGGAGATTACATTATGCCGAAGAACGTTCCAGCTTTTGAATTTCTTAATCTTGAAAATGATAAAATTTCAACTTCTAGAAACTGGGCAGTTTGGGCACACGAATATGTTGAGGATTTTCCTGGACAACAGGATGTTTTAAGATACTCTCTTCTTTCATCCGCTCCGGAAACAAAGGATAATAATTTTACTTGGAAGGATTTTCAGACGAAAAATAACTCTGAGTTAGTAGGAATTTTCGGGAACTTTATCAATAGAGTTGCTGTGTTGATTCATAAATATTATGACGGAGTTATTCCTCAGGGTGATATAAATGCTCCTGAATTAAAAGAAATTAACAAAGCTGCAAAAGAAATTTCAGGTTTCTTAGAAAATTACGAATTCAGAAATTCTTTAACGGCTCTAATGAATTTAGCTCGTTTCGGAAATCAATATCTTCAAACTGAAGAACCTTGGAAGACAATTAAAGATAACCCAGAAAAAGCGGCTCAGTCTTTATTTGTTGGAGCTCAGATTGCCGTTGCTTTAGCGCAATTGTGTGAACCGTTTATGCCTTTCAGTTCTGAGAAGTTATTAAATATGTTCAATGTTCAGAAATCAGACTGGAATGATGTTGAAACAAAATCTGTTTTAATTGAAACAGGACATAAAATTAACGAATCATCTCTTCTTTTCTCAAAAATTGAAGACGATGTCATTGAAGCTCAAATCCAAAAATTAGAGGACACAAAGCAAAACAATAAAAAAACAAACCCTAACGCCAATCCTATGAAAGACGAAATCACTTTTGATGATTTTACGAAAATCGACTTGAGAACAGCTACCATTACTGAAGCTGAAAAAGTAGAAAAAGCTGATAAATTACTAAAACTGACTGTTGATACAGGTGTTGATGTAAGAACGGTTGTTTCAGGGATCGCAGAAAGTTTCACTCCTGAAGAAGTAATTGGAAAACAGGTAATGATTTTATTAAATCTTGCTCCAAGAAAGATCAGAGGAATTGAATCTCAGGGAATGTTGTTATTAACAACAAAGCCAGACGGAAAATTATCTTTCGTAACACCAGATGACAGCAATGTTGAGAACGGTATTGAAATCGGATAATTTTCAATAGTTTAAATAAATAAAACCACATGAATTTCATGTGGTTTTTTGTTTTATGCTGTCATCCTGAATGGAGCGAAAGCGCAATGAAGAATCTTTATTTTTCTTCATCTTAATAAGTATAAGATTCTTCCTTCGTCAGAATGACATATCTAATACTAACTGTTTTTATTAGCGATTAATTTATAGCGCTGTCATGCTGAGCGGAGTCGAAGCATCTCTATTTTTATTTCTTCATCAATTTTGCCAGATAAGCATCTTTATCCTGTAAAACCTTTTCAATCTTAAAACCATTATTCTCCGCAGCATTTTTCAAGGTATTAAAATCTAAATACAGCCATTTTATAGGATCTTCCGATTCCCCTTTGTAATGAACAATATAATCCAGTTCCCCATAATACCCTTCTGCCGGAATATAAACTCCCCCATCTTCATCACGATCAAACATATAGAGAATATCAGTACTATCGATAAGAATTTGTCCTTTGTCATTTAACAAAGAATAAAGCTTTTTAAGATAAACATCAATTACATTCAGGCTTTGAAAAATTCCTGTTCCGTTCATTAATAAGAGAATCGTATCGAAAGCTTCTCCTTCAAACTGAAGCATATTTTCTGCAACAGCTTTGTGAATTCCTCTTAGCTTACAAACTTCAATAGATTTTGGCGAAATATCTAATGCAATAACATCCAGATTTCTTTCATTTTGAAGGTATAGAGAATGTGAACCCGCTCCAGCTCCAATATCCAGGATTTTGCCTTTAGATAATTGCAAAGCTTTTTGTTCAATACCATTCATTTCTTCAAAATCTCTGAAAAGATAATCCACCGGAAGTTCATCCAGTTCAGAAATTGAAGTTTCAGTCTGCAGATCTTGCGGATTTTCATTGTGATAATAATCCCAGATTGCTCGTCCCATTAAATCTTTCATAGAGGTAATTATGGGTGCAAAGATAAGGGAATTAACTCTTTTAAGCATTCTTTTAATTATATTTGAAAGCTATATAAATTAAAACAATGTCCAATATATTATCATTCATTTTAGTCTTTTGTTGCTTATTTTTAAAAAGCAAAAAAATAAGTAATGAATTACAATTTAAAAAAAATGAAAAATTTATTTCAAAAATAAAAGAAGAAGAAAGAAACAGAATTGTTTTTAATATTTTGCCTATTGAAGAATCTGACGATTTACTCCATATAAGAATTTTGTTTCCTCAACAAATTATCGATTTAAAAAAAGATAAAAACAATAATTATGAAGGATTTATTCTTAATAGAATTACCCAATATAATTATTCAAAAAAGGAGAGAAACGAATTAAAAACCTCTTATGTGTTTTTCAAGAAAGAAAAAATTCATAAGGAAAAAACAATAGAATTAATTGATCAATTAATATCATCTAATCAGATTAATTTACCATCAGATTCTCTCATTGAAAATTGGAATAACAATTATTTACATTGCTATAAAATTCAATTTCAGTATAAAAATCTCACTAAAATAAAAAGACAAAAATATAATTGCCCTTTAAATCAAAATGAAGAAAACGAAGAAATTAAAACGATAGCTAATAATATTAGACTCATAAAAAATGAATTAAAATTAGATTCAATTTATAGTATTTTCGAAAATTCACTTCCTTTAGGTAAAAACTATTCATATGATGGGTACAGAACATTTTATAGATTTTCAAAAAAAGAACAAAAAGCATGGGAAAAATATAAACCTTATCGTCAATTTTTAAAACTAAAAAAAGATACAATTGATAATTATTTAAAAAGCTTGATCCAAAATACAAATTTAAAATCTGAAAAAATAAATTGTTTTGAAACCTATCATCTTAATTTTACAAAAAAAAGAAAACTAAAAAAGATCTCCATAGCATATTTCGACAAACCAAAATGGAAAAATTATTCTAGTTTAAAAGATTATTTAAGTGATAAAAAGGAAATAAAAAAATGCAAAAAAACTATTGCTGTACTATTCCAAAATTCAGACTTATCTTTTATTAAATTAAAACATGATTTATATCGTTCAATTAGTTTCAATTTAAATGGAAATGCCGAAATCTCTGATAATACAATTTATTAGTAATAAATAAGTTTTTACTCCTATTATCATTATAAATATATTCTATTTTTAATCGATGTATCCTATTCCTATATTTCCCTAACTTGTCTGTTTTAAATACAAGAACAACCTCATGACAAATAAAAGTTTTAATGTTCATCAGGGCTTTACTTTCAGTAAGCATGTTCCGGAGGAAATTTCCAATTTCGACAGGGTTTTCGATGTATTCAGAGATTTGCTCATTCATACTTCAGGCGATCTTGAAGAAGCTTTTGAGTGGCTCGATATGCTTGATAAAGAATACAACATTTTCGATGATGAATATACGCTTGAAGATTTTGAAGAAGATCTGAAAAAACGCGGATATATCAAAGCTGAAGATCCTGAAGACGGCAATTCCGGAACCGGAGAAGGCAAAAATGTCCTTACCGCCAAACTGGAAGCTGCATTGCGTGAATATGCTCTAGATCAGATTTTCGGGAAACTCCAGAAAAGTGGTGTTGGAAATCACCGGACCAATAAATCCGGAATCGGAGATGAACGCGATGGTGAAAACCGGAATTTCCAATATGGAGACGACTTATCAGCGGTAAATATGACGGAAAGTCTGAAAAATGCTCAGATCAACAACGGGATTTCCGATCTCAGAATGACCGAAGATGACCTCATCATAGAGGAAACCAAACACAAAGCTCAAATGAGTACGGTTTTGATGATAGATATCAGTCACTCTATGGTTTTGTACGGGGAAGACCGGATTACTCCCGCTAAAAAAGTAGCGATGGCTTTGGTGGAATTAATTAAGAGAAAATACCCGAAAGATTCTATTGATATTATTGTTTTCGGAAATGAAGCATGGCCTATAAAAATTAAGGATTTACCTTATTTGCAGGTCGGCCCTTATCACACGAATACGGTTGCAGGGTTGGAACTGGCAATGGATATTCTCCGCAGAAAAAGGAATACCAACAAACAGATTTTCATGATTACCGACGGAAAACCAAGCTGTCTGAAATTACCGAATGGAGAATATTATATGAACAGTGTAGGACTCGATGAAAGAATTGTCTCCGAATGTCTTCATAAAGCAGCACAGGCAAGAAAATTGAAAATTCCGATCACAACTTTTATGATTGCGCAGGACCCATATCTCCGAAAATTTATTGAAATTTTTACGGCTCAAAATAAAGGAAAAGCTTTCCTGACCGGACTTTCAGGATTAGGACAGATGATTTTTGAAGATTATGAGAAGAATAGGATTAAAAGGATTTAATAAGTTCTTTTGTCTGAACACAAAAGAATCAAAACCATATTAGTAAAGCAAATGAAAAACGATACTACATTTAAAGAATTAAAAAATTCAGGATATACCGATAAAACCATCAACCAGGAAATTCAGGCGAATTTAATTGCTAAAATCAAAGCAAAAGAGCCTGTTTTTGAAGGACTTTATGGTTACGAAGACACTGTAATTCCACAATTAAAAAAAGCAATCTTGGCCGGTCACCACATTAATCTTTTAGGATTGCGCGGACAGGCAAAAACAAGAATAGCAAGGAGCATGGTAAATCTTCTGGACGAATATATGCCGATTGTAAAAGGATCTGAGATTAACGACAGTCCGTTTCAGCCGATTTCAAAATATGCGAGAGATCTTGTTGCAGAACTTGGTGACGAAACACCAATTTCATGGGTTCACCGCTCAGACCGTTTTTTTGAAAAACTGGCAACGCCGGATGTAAATATTGCTGATTTAATCGGAGATATTGATCCCATTAAAGCGGCGACTTTAAAATTACCTTATTCCGACGAACGCGTTTTACATTATGGAATGATTCCCAGAGCTAACCGTTCGATCTTTGTCTTGAATGAATTACCTGATCTACAGGCTAGAATTCAGGTTTCCTTGTTTAATATTTTACAGGAAGGAGATATTCAGATCAGAGGTTTTCAGTTGAGAATGCCTTTGGATATTCAGTTTGTGTTTACGGCAAACCCTGAAGATTATACTAACAGAGGAAGCATTGTAACGCCTCTAAAGGACAGAATCGGTTCGCAAATTTTCACTCATTATCCGAAAAGTGTAGAACTGGCTAAGCAAATTACTGAGCAGGAAGCTTTAATTTCTTCAGAAGACCGTGCCAAAATACAGATTTCTGATTTGGCAAAAAACCTTTTGGAAGAAGTGGCATTTGTTGCCAGAGACAGCGAATATGTGGATGCGAAAAGCGGGGTGAGTGCAAGATTAACCATCAGTGCTATGGAAAATCTTTTTGCAGCGGCAAAATTGCGTCTTTTGGAAACCGGTTCAGAAAAGACCAACATTCGTCTTTTAGATTTTATGTCTATCATTCCTTCTATTACCGGAAAAATAGAACTGGTGTATGAAGGTGAACAAGAAGGTGCAGATCATGTTGCTAAAATTTTGATTGATCAGGCTATTATGAGACAGTTTGAAGATATTTTCCCACGCATTTCAAAACTGGAAAAGGAAGGAATTAAAACACCTTACACAGACTTGATCCGATGGTTTTCAAAAAATCAGCTTGAGTTAAATTATGCCGATACAGACGAAGAATTTTATACTAAATTGGATACGATACAGCCACTCACAACAGTGGTTGAAGAAAATGCCTCAGAATTAAGTAAAGAAGATCAAAACTTCTGTAAAGAACTTGTTTTATGGGCTTTAACGATTAGCAAAAAATTAGATAAATCTGAAAATCAGGCAGATTATACTTTTGATTCGGCGGATGTGAAACAATATTTCCGTAATTAAAAAATTAATTGATAAACTAAAAAAAAGACTTCTTGTGAAAAAGAAGTCTTTTTTTATGTACGCCCTGTTAGAATTCGAACGTATAGGAAAGATTGAATGTTCGTCCTCTTCCTTTATAATTAAACAGTTCAGGAATACCATATGAAGAATAGAGTACCTGAGAACGTTTACTCCAGATAGTTTGGTAATCTGTATTAAAGATATTCTGAATTCCTAAATTGAATTTGCCCCAATTAAATCGATAGCCTACCATCAAATCGGAGGTATTATAACCGTCAATTTCGTTATTAATATCATCCCTCAACTTAAAGTTTTGCAGCGACTGGAATCTGAACGACCAGTTTTTAACGTGATATCCAATATACGTCACCAATTTCGAAGGAGAAGCATTATAAATTTCCTGTTTTTGCCACTCTCCTTTGTTATCTACCTGTGACTGAATCAATAATCCGCTGGCTCCGAAATACACTCCATTACTCATGCTGTAGGAAACCTCAGCTTCAATTCCCATATTTCTTAATTTCAGATCATTCACCAAAATCTGGAAAGTCGTTCTGTCCACCGTAATATTTTTATCCGAAGTACTTAAAAATCCGGCAATCTGACCTCTTAATCCTCCTTTACTGATGCGGTATCCTGCTTCAAACTGATTCGTTTTAATCGCCTGCAACGGTTGCTGTTGTACGTTAATACTTGAAGTAACATCCCAGTTTCCAGTGCTTGTATTCAGATTATACACTCCAATTCCGTAGTATTTTGAAGGATCTGCCAAACTCACCCCTTGTGAGAAAGTTCCCCAAACCTGATGTTGTTCATTAAATCTATAAAGCAGCCCTGCATTGGCAAGAGTCACATTATATGAACTTTTTCCTCCCGGAATTGCAGAAGCAGAGGATCCATATCCCATAGCCACTTGGGTTTGCTGCTGCGAACCAATGAAATCATCTACTCTTACATTCATATTCTGATATCTTACGCCTCCATTAAGCTGCAATTTTGGAAGAATATTGTATTTTGCCTGAACATATCCTGCATAACTTTCCGAATGGTTGGTTGGATATCTTCCTAAGCCGTATTTTGTTTCATTAACTAATCCACCACTCGCCATAGTCTTAGCAATATCATATACTGATTGGTTTCCTTCAAACTTTTCCAGATCTACATCTACTCCATACGTTACATTCAGTCCTCTCCATGATTTTGATAACAACGCTTTTAAGCCTGAATAGAAAGTATTTTGTTGTGAAGAAGACATATAAGAAGTCGTAGCCGGTAATTTTACTGTTCCCGGAAATGGATAGAACCCTAATTTTTCACCTCTTGTTGCCAACTGAACATATAAATCCTGCCCACCCAGAATATGATTCCCATTATAGGTTAAAGTCCCCATATAACGTTCTGTTCCAATATTTTTATCCGAAGAAAAACCATCTCTCATCTCCAGCAAACTTGCATTTTTGGTATTGAAAGCGGCAAGATTCTGACCTAAATATAAACTTCGGTCTCCGTTAAATTTAGAATTATAATACTGAACAGAGGCTGTAATTTTATGATTGTTATTAAACTTATAACCACCTGTTGCCAAGAGATCTAATGACTGATTATACTGAAGGTCTGTCTGTGTAATATCCGTAAGCACCTGTTTTTGATCTCCTCCGTAGACACCTCCGTTTTGCTGATACGCAACTCCTAATCTTCCGAAAAGTTTTTCTCCTTTTGCGGCAATAGATTGTGCGGCACGGAAATCATGGTCATCCTTTCCCATAAATCCGGTACGGACTCCAACTTCAGTTTCCCCGCTAATTCCAGCTTTTGAAGGAGCTTTGGTAATAATATTAATAATCCCACCCGTTGCATTTCCTCCATAAATAGAACTCGCACCGGAAAGAACTTCAATTCTTTCTATGTTAAAAGGATCAATAGCATCAAGTTGTCGGCTGATGGTACGGATACTGTTCAGTGAAACTCCGTCAATCATAATTAAAGCAGAACGCCCTCTCATATTCTGTCCGTAATTGGTTCTTCCTTGTGGGCCGATGTCCATGCTTGGAATTAAAATAGACAACATTTCTTTAATGGGAACTCCACTCTTTACCTGTTCCTGAATTTTCTCTTTCTGAACAACCCAGACTGTACCGGGAATTTCTGAAATTTTTGTAGGCTTTCTGGAAGCTACCACTACCACATCCTCAATATTTTTAGAGGAAAGAGAATCTGTGGTTGTTTGAGAAAATACAGCTCCTGAAATCAGTAAAGCGGCGGCAACATAGTGCTTTTTCATTCTTCTTGATTAAATTTAATAAAATATTTCCAAAAGTAATTTTTATTTAGAAGCAATAAAAATAAAATAGCATGAAAAATTTCATATTCTTAAATAATTGTTTAATTTTTTAACCGTATAAAAAGTAAAACCCCATCTTACAATAAAATGGAGTTTTACAGGTGAAAAACAAGGTATCTTTATATTGCAGGACCTGCTGCATCTTTTATTTCCTGTAATAATCTTTTTCTTTCGCGAAGTCTTTTTCTGGCAAGAGCCGATTTTCCGTTCAATATTTTGACAAATCTTGCATATTCCAGACGTTCTTTTCCAAAATGGTGAGTAAAAACATATAGTAAAACTCCGATTCCGGCTAAAATAATATACCCGAATATTTTTTTACTGGCAATAATAATAGCATTCAGCTGGATCGTTTTCAAACCTGTCGCTGCATTTTGCGGGGTCAAAGTCATTCCATCCATATAAACTGCCAGATCACCAATTGCAACAACCTGAAAATGATATAAAAACCAGGAATAAAGTGCCGAAAAAAATCCAACCGCTAAAAACGTTCTCCAAACCACTACCAATCCGATCGCAGCCAACATCTCATCCATTTCCAGCTTATCCAACGTATAAAACCAAACCGAAATGTAAAGCGATCCCATTCCGTATCCTTTCAGGAACATTGGCAAGTACCAGTTTTCATAATTGAATTCCAACACCATAGAAAAGTACATGATCATTGCATAGCCTATCATTGCTGAAAACCCTGAAAAGATGAACATCTTCAACGGAATTTCTTTTTTAAACCAAAAAATAGCAATTGCTCCGGCCAAAATAAATCCGGGTATCATTAGCAGACCTAATTTAGCATTCGTTAATTGATCATATCCTAAAACTCCTACTGCAAAAGAATTCTGAATAGAACTCGTTCCTAAAAACATTCCTAACATGAAAAGCATAAATAAGCCGTGCTGAACATTATTTTTAGTGAATATTTTAAAAGAAAGATAAGGTCTTTTTAAAGTCAACTGGCGAATAGCCAACAATGCAAAACTTACAAAAGCCGCAATACTTGCACTGATAATATTTTTTGAATTGAGCCAGTCCTGCTGTTTTCCAAATGAAAAAACATAGGCCGAAAACATAAATGTGGAAACGAAAAGCACAATACTCAACCAATCAATATAATGTAACGGAACTTTTAACGCAAAATATTTATCATGCATAAAAACCCAATGCGGCAAAGCCAGAATAAAACATGCCACCGCCATAATCACATAAAAATGCTGCCAATTATAAGTAATGGAAACTTCCGCCGCATAATATCCTGAAACCTGATTAAGCACCATCACAAAAGTATAAAATGCTCCGTAAAACATTCCTCTGTTCCCGATCATCGCCATTAATGGCAGAAATAATTCTATTGTTACCATCATTTTTAAAAATCCGATACACAATGATGAAACAATAAAAATCATCGGATCAAAAGTAGTTGAATTAAGGTAACTCAGTAAGCCCAAAAGCACTAGTAAAATGGTCATTTTATCCCGAACTTTGAATCTCATTTTTACCCTGAGAACAATCGGCATACACGCTCCCATTCCAATGGTTGTTGCATAGTTTGCCCACATGAAATATTCGGTCATCGCGCCGGTTCCGCTCACTACATAGCTGATGTTTCCTACATAAACCCCACCAAGTGGCATTACTACTGCAAGAAGCAATACAATGAGCAAAAGCTGAACAGGTTTCGGAACCCAGTCGTTGTATAATCCTTTGTTGTACATTTTTTTTAGAAATTAGATTTCAGCTATCAGAATTCCGGCTTACTCCATGATGACCTCCATCAAAGTCCGGAATCTGATCTATGAAATCTTAGTTTTTTGAATTAATGTTCACATTCACGTTCATTCCTGCACTCAGTTTATCTATATCCTCTTTTTTATTGGAAGATGTAAATTCTATTCTTACAGGAATTCTCTGCTGAACTTTGATAAAGTTTCCGGTTGAATTATCTGTCGGAACACTTGAATATCTTGAACCCGTCGCTGCAGAAATTGCGGTGACCACTCCTTCAAATTGTTGTCCGCCCAAAGCATCTGCCGTCATTTTCATTTTTTCTCCGATTTTAATATTCGGCATCTGGCTTTCCAAAAAGTTGGCAGTTACCCATTTTTGCCCGTTTAAAACAATCGTTGCCACTTGTTGTCCCGGTTGAATTAATTGTCCTTCAGAAATCGTTCTTCTTCCCATTACCCCGTCATAAGGTGCAGTAATTACCGTGTATGACAAATTGATTTTCGCCATATCCAATGCGGACTTTGTTCTTTTAATTTCGGCATCATTAATTCCTAACTTACTTTTCACTTCTGTAGTAGACAGGTTTGCAGATTGTTTTTGATTCACCAAGGTTTCATACGCAGCCTTTTGTGCATCATATTCTGTTTTTACCTGATCATATTGCTGTCTTGTAACTGCTTCTGAAGCCAAAAGGTTTTTGTATCTGTTTAAATTTTGCTCGGCATTCCAAAGTCTCGCTTTTGCACCGGCAATATTAGATTCCATTACGTTAATATTATTGGAAACCGTATTCACAGACGAACCTGTTGCATTTTTTTGAGCTAAAGCATTTTGATAAGCCGCTTCTGCCTGGCCAAGCTGAGTTAAAATTTCGCGGTCATCAAGAATTACCAGCGTATCTCCTTTTTTAACCTTTTGATGTTCTATGAATTTTATTTCTTTGATATACGCAGAAACTCTCGTGTTGATTGGGTTAATAAACTCCTCAACCTGAGCTGCTTCAGTATAGGTCTTGTCACCGATGTGAAAATATTCACGAACCAGCCAGAATAATCCAAAACCAATCACCAGAAAGACAATAACGTTTGAAATGATGGCTCTAATTTTATTCTTTTTATTTTCTTTCTTTTTTGCAGCAACACTTGATTGTGTCGGTGCTGAAGATGTATTTTGAGTATTTTGTTCCTTGTTTTCCATTGTTTTCAGTTTTAAAAATTAAAGAGTTCCAGTAGATTTCAGAAGATTATAATATTGATACAGTACATTGATTTCTGCGTTTGCATAATCCAATTCCGATTGAAGCTTCTGGTTTTGTGCATCAATCATTTCTGCTTGCACTGCTAACTGATTTAAATATTTAGCTTCTGTAATCTTGTAGTTTTCTTCCGCTAATTTTTTAGCATCATTTAAAATTTCTGCCTGCTGAATAGATTCCTGATATTTTACATAGGCAGCATTCACAGCCATATCTATATTTTGCTGTGTTAAAGTGATCGCATCATTCGCCTGAGTTTTTTGCAGCTCACCTAACTTCACTCTTTCTTTCGTTTTATATAGATTATCAATATTGTAGCTTAAAGAAACTCCCGTTTGCCAGCCTCCAGAATACATATCCAAAACAGGATTTCTCGTCGTAATCGGTCTTTGTAAAGAATACCCTCCAAAACCTGCAACGGTAGGCATTTTATCGGTTTTTATGATCTCAATATTTTTGTCTGCAACATCTCTATTGGTTTTTGCAGATTTCATTAAGGGATTGCTGTCATGAGCAAGATTCATATAATAATCCATTCCGATTCCTGCCTCCTTATTCTCTAAACTTTCAATAGGGATAATCTCCGTCTCTGTAGGTAATCCCAAAGCAATACTTAAATTATAATTAAGGATTTTCTTATTGTTCGTTAACGTTAAGATTCCCTGATCTAAATTTTTGATGGCCAGTTCTCCACGAATCACTTCGTTTCGGGTAACCATTCCCTGCTGATAAAATTTCTGGATATTTTTTAATCTTTCCTGAGCCAGCCTTTTGTTGTTCTGAAATACTTCCTGTTGATTTAAAATCTTATAAACATCTAAATAATTGGAAATGACCAAAAACTTCACCTCCTGTTTATTCTTTTCTAAATCTAATTTTGAAAGTTGTTCACGAAGCCCCGCCAATTCAATAGACTTGTTCACCAATCCTCCTTTGAAGATCAATTGAGTCGCCTGTACGGCATACGAACTTCCGTAATGAGGCATTGGAATATTTGTAGAGCTGGAAAAATCTTTATCAATAGCTACGGCGTCCCCTAAATAAAACTGACTTGTAGAAGCCGTAATCGTAGGTAGCTTCTGAAGCTTAGCAACGTTGGTATTCTGTTTTGCTATATCGATATTTTGTGCCGAAACTTTCAACTGCTGATGATTTTGTACGGCAAGTTCGGCAACCTCATTCGCTGTCATCTGTTTTATTTCTTGTGAAAAAAACAGCGCAGGAAATAATGCTATCACGAGTGATAGTGCTGTTTTTACATTCTTTACCATTTTACCTTGTTTTACGAGTACAAAGTTATGGTGATAAAAAACTCAAACAAATGTTTGAGAATTGGAAAAAGATGTTCAAATGTAAGATTTTAACTTTCGAACTGATGCCGGTATTGTGAAGGACTCTCTCCTAAATGTTTCTTAAAAAAGTGAGAAAATGAGTATTGGTCACTAAAACCCAGGATTGAAGAAATCTCCGAAACAGGCTTATTTGAAGAATTTAGTAGTACTTTAGCCTCATTAACAATAATTAAAGCAATAATCTGGCTTGCTGATTTCCCCGTAATGGTCTTAATTACCGATGAAAGATGTCTGGTTGTAATGGACTGCCGCTCGGCATAGAACTCTACTGTTCGTTCCGTAAGATGATGCTCTGCCAAATCATTTAAAAAAACAAAGACAATTTCTTCTTGTCTCGACATCTGACTCATGGAATTACTATCTTCCTTAGAGATAATTCCTGCCATCTGGTAGCAAAAAACAGAAAAAAGATGTTCTACAATCTCCTTTTTATAGGTCATTTCTGTTTCAGAATCTAAAATGTATTTAAGAAAATTTACGCTTTTCCATACCACATCCATTTCATCCTGATGAAAAGGAACTCCGATATTCATCTGCTGCCTGAAATAACGATACGTAATTAATCGATTGAATTTCAAAGATAATGTTGAAATAAACTCTCTTTTGTAAGAAACCATCCTCGACTGAAAATCATCACTTACAGAAATCATTTCGTAAATTGTTTGCGGATCTGTTACCATAAACATATTGGCAGAAAGTTCTAGATCCCGGAAATGCTGTTTAAGCTTAATTGTACCGGTTTTAATAAATATAAAAGCCGGATTATCAGGACGGAAAGGTTTATCGACAGCAATTCTCTCGAATATATTATGTTGTGTGTAAACATCAACCCCGAATTTTTCTAAGACAGACATAACACAAATGTAAGCAAAGTCTTCAGCGATTGCAAAAATTTATTATTTTAGTATTTTACAAATTTCCTGATATGAGAAAGATAGATTTGTTACTTGCCGAGTATGGTGAAAGTCATAGAAACTCAACCAATAAATTCATTCACTGGATTTGTGTTCCGTTGATCTTCTGGACAATTTTAGGCTTCATCTCGTATATTCCGGCTCCTAATATATATCTGAAATATTTTGGCTTTTTAAGTATTGCGAGTTTTATTGCGTTAGTTTTAGTAACGATTTTCTATTTCCGGTTATCATGGAGAATTGCTATCATCATGATTTTTGTGATGCTCTTGATGGAACATTTTGTCTCTTTAGCAAATATTACCTTCAAAACAAAATCATGGCTTTTTTACCTTGCAATCTTCATCATCACCTGGATTTTACAATTTGTAGGGCATAAAATTGAAGGCAAAAAACCATCTTTCCTGAAAGATTTGCAATTTCTTCTGATTGGACCCATCTGGTTGCTAAGTTTTATCCTTAAAAAATTGGGAATTAAATATTAATTAATCCTCCAAAGCATAGACTGCAAAACTAGCCAACCAATGATCACCTCCATAATTCCCCTGAAAAAGCAACGGAAGTCCGTTATTTAAAAATACAGCAGCTGTTTTTTGAAACTCTTTTTTCAACGGATGATTATCTGGAAGAGATTTTGCGATTCCTTTCATACACCATGCTTTTGTGAATGACAACCCAACCAAATGAACGGTTTGATAATCACTCAAATCACTTACTACAGGAATTTTTTCTATGTTCTCCAAGCTTCGTTTTTCATAGAATTTATTCAGCCATAGAACAAATTCTTTTTGAGGCAGAACTCTTCTCATTAAATCCGCAATTTCCAAGCTTGGCGAAAAGAAATCTGATCCGTCCGGTTCAAGATATGCCGGTGTTTTAGTGTTATTTAAATAAAAATATTTTGCTTTTTCAATCAGTTGATTTTCAAAATTCTTATCGCCAGTTGTTCTTGCCCAATCCAGAGCAAAAACCATTGCAAATGCAGTATTTGGATGAACTCCTGTTCTGTTCGGATAGGTTTGTTTAGGTAAAAAAGTCTTCCAGGAATCCAAAATTTTATCCGTTAAAGGTTTTAAATTCTGATGCCATATTTTTGCTTTGGGATGATTCCAAGTTGCTAATTCTTCATCCAGCTTCAGTAACCAGGCCCAACCGTACGTTCTTTCAAAAGTTCCGGTTAATTGATATGTTGTGAAATAATCAGCTTCTGTCTGAAGGTTTTCTTTTTTAAATGAGTTGTCAAGAATATTTTCAATGTCTTTTGCGATCGATAAGTCCGGTTTTGTTTTTAATAAACGAACCAGCATCCAATGACCATGAACAGAGCTATGCCAATCGAAACACCCATAAAAACTAGGATGAAGATCTTTTGGACTTAAAGGCACTTCATTAGAAGTATTGATAATATGTGCCGTTTTGTTCGGATATTCCTGATTAATACAGTGAAGCGGTTTTTCGGATAATTTAATCGCCATTTCATCCGTGAGTCTCGGGACTTCCTGAGCGTACATTAAAAATGGAGAAAATACAATAGCAAGGAAACTCTTTTTCATTCAATAAAAATATAAAATAATTTCAATTTTTACCGTTTGAAAATATTTCAAAACAACAATTTCTAAATTAACAATTAATGTCATTTTGAACGGAGCAACGCGTAGTGAAGAATCTCTATAAATATTATTAGATTCTTCCTTCGTCAGAATGACAAACCGAACGGCTAATGAGATCGATAATGAAAATCCTTTTCTAACAATGATTATTTCCCTAGTACAAATACAGCCGGGATTTTATGAAGTTCCGGCTTCTGTTTTTGCCAATCTTTTATGGTATTTGTTTTGATGAATTCAGTTTCCGGATCATTGATGTTTGCAGCAATGCAAAGCTTTGTATTGGGTGATAAAAACTTGGTCAAATCTTCCAAAAGCTGATTATTCCTGTAAGGCGTTTCCATGAAAATTTGAGAATATCCTGTCTTTTGAACCAGACTTTCCAAGTGTAGAATCTGTTTTTTCTTTTCACCTTTATCAATCGGAAGATACCCGTTGAATGTAAATTCCTGACCGTTAAAACCACTTGAAATAAGAGCCAAAATAATCGAAGAAGGTCCTGAAATCGGGATAACACGAATGTTTTTTTCATGGCACCATTTTACTATTAAGTTTCCAGGATCTGCAATACATGGAAGTCCGGCTTCCGAAAGTAATCCGAAATCCTGACCTTTCAACATCAATTGTTGCGCTTCTTTGATATCTGCATTTTCTGTGTATTTATCCAGAAGAAAAAGTTTTAAATCCGATTGTTTTTTTTCCGGGGCAAAGAACTTAACTACTTTTCTTGCTGTCTTTTCATTTTCCACAAAAAAGTAATCGGTTTGCATGATATATTCTTTAATCACAGGTGAAAAATGAGTGATAGAAGTGTTTTCTGAAAGATAAGCAGGAAGTAAAAAAAGCATTGTCTTGAATAATTGTAATAATAATTGGCAAATTACGATTTTAAAAATAATTGTTCTGCAATTTTGTTGCAGCCTTTATCTAAAAGCTGAAAGACCGCTTCAAAATCTTTCATATCTCCCCAATACGGATCGGGAACTTCGGTATTTTTATGGTCTCCTAATGCTTCTAAAAACAAAGATACTTTTTGCCTTTGTTCCCCATCGTTCGTTTTTGAGACAACATCAGCCAATACATCAACATCCATACAGTAGATTTTATCAAAATTTTCAAAATCCGTAGTTGTAATTGGCCTTGATCGTTGTTTTGAAATATCAATATTATGATTTGCAGCCGTTTTTATTGCTCTTTTATCGGGATGCTCTCCTTCATGCATAGAAATTGTACCTGCAGAATCCACAATACAATTTTCAGGAAGTTTGGTTTTCATAATTCCTTCTGCTAAAGGGCTTCTGCATATATTTCCCAAACACACCATTAGTATTTTCATATTGATAAATTAATTGAATAACTGTAATGATTAATTACTTAATCAGCAAAACTAAATAAAAAATGAAGAACAGTTCATATTCTTCATTTTTTATATTTAAATTAAGTTATTTCTTAATGTTTGATTCTTTCGGTAAGTTCTTTAACGTACTTTTTGACTTCTTTATCGATTTTAGAAACATCTTTAATTGTTTCACAAGCATACATTACCGTTGAATGGTCTTTGCCTCCCATTTCTTCACCAATTTTTGTAAAAGTGGCATTGGTAAATTCTTTAGCAAAATACATCGCCAATTGTCTTGGAAGAGCAATTTCTCTTTTTCTTGTCTTAGATAAAAGCTGTTCTCTTTTGATGCCAAAATAATCGCAAACAACTTCCTGAATGAAAGGAATATTAATTACTTTTTTCTGGTTTGCAGCAATTTTATTAATGGTATCTTTTAGTAATTCTAAGCTTAAGTCTGATTTATAAATCGTAGAGTACGCAATTACTGAATTAATAACCCCAATAAGCTCTCTTACATTTGTTTTTGCTTCTGATGCAAGGAAATCAAGCATATCTTCCGTAAGAACAATACCATCTCTGCTCAGTTTATCTTCAATAATTTTCTTACGGGTTTCTAAGTCCGGAGATTTTATTTCTGCAGAAAGTCCCCATTTGAAGCGGGAAACAATTCTGTCCTGAATATCCATAATATCTGCAGGAGCCTTATCTGAAGTAAGGATAATCTGTTTTCCGTTCTGATGCAGATAATCAAAAATATGGAAGAAGCTATCTTGTGTTGCCGATTTTCCTGATAAGAATTGAATATCATCAATAATCAACACATCCACCATTTGATAGAAGTTAGCAAATTCAGTCTGTTTGTGTGCTTTTGCAGCAGAAATAAATTGCTGAATAAATTTTTCCGAAGACAGGTATAAAACCACCTTATCCGGAAACTGACTTTTTACTTCTAGTCCTACCGCCTGACCTAAGTGTGTTTTCCCTACTCCATAACCTCCGTATAAAAACAAAGGGTTGAAAGCAGTGGCACCCGGTCTTTTTGCAATAGATCTTGCTACTGTTGCAGCAAACTTATTACTTTCCCCTTCTACATAATTTTCAAAAGAAAAATCTGATTTCAGGTTAGAATCAATATTAACTTTTTTAATTCCTGGAACAACAAAAGGATTAACGATATTTGATGAGAAGCCTTGTGGCATTGTCTCTTGAACTTTGGGAGTAGGAACCGTTTTCCCTTTCATATTCATCGTAACTGGCTTTTCTAAACCTACCGGTTTATTTTCCATTACAGAATACCAAAGTTTTACACCTTTTCCAATATTTTTCTTCAGGGCAGCAGAAAGCAGGGATAGGTAATTATCCTCAATATATTCTTTGTAAAAATCACTCGGAACCATCAATGTAAGATTATTGTCAACCAAAGAAATTGGCTGCACTTTATCAAACAGTAAGTCGAAAGATTTTTCAAGTTTTTTAAGATCAGAATTATCTTCAGCCGCGTTCAGATTATCACGCATAAACTGAAGGCATTTCTGCCATATCATCATTAAATTTTCATCCATATTTATGCCCTGATTAATTCTTTTGTTAGTATTATTTTTAGAAGGAAGACAAAGGTCCAATTTTTTATTTTCAAAAAAAAATATTGCGGGTATTGATTATTTAAAAATATATTTGTATGTATAATTTAGAACTAAAAATGATACACACAACACACTCAATACGAGTACGTTACGGAGAAACCGATCCTATGAAATATGTCTATTACGGGAACTATGCTGAATACCTTGAACTGGGAAGAGTTGAACTATTTCGCAGTATAGGGATGTCTTATAATGAGATTGAAAATCAAGGAATTTGGCTGCCTGTTTCTGAGTATAAAATTAAGTATTTAAAACCTGCTTTATATGATCAAAAATTAGAAATTCATACTTATCTGAAAAAAAAACCAGGAGTAAGAATAGAATTTGAATATGAAATTTACAATGAAGAGGAGGTAAAATTAACGGAAGCTTCTACAACTTTGTTTTTTTTATCAGCTGAAACGAATAAAATTATTAAATGTCCTGATTTTTTAATGGAACTTATTAACAAAAATTGGGATCAGTAAGTAAATAAGAAATTAATATTTCAGGCTGTTTTAAAGTAAATACTTTAAAACAGCTTTTATTTTTTACACAATTCTCACAATATAGAGATATATTTTTAACCGAAAACACAAAAATACAAATAAAATATATTTGAATATCAACAATTTAAAATTCAATTATAGCTTTTGAAAACTATTCCACTAAGCGAGAATTAAAATTTTAAACAATAATTATCAAAATAATGTGAATAATTAATCAAAAAACCAATAAAAAAGAATAAAAAACCAAATTTTTAATGATTTCAGTAAATTATTAAAAATAACAAACATTTAAGCGACTATTTTTATTAAAAAAACTATAAAATCATTACTTTTTTTTATTATATTTACATCACTAATTACTCGGAATACAAACAATTAAATATAAAACATGAAAAAGAATTTCTACACCCTGATTTTCTTGGGCTTATTCGCAACAGGCTATTCACAGACAGGAAACGTCGGGATTAATACGACTACTCCCACAGCAACGTTGGATGTTAATGGTAATGCTAAAATTAGAACAATTCCAAATTCTACAACTCTTACCGGGCATCAAGTTTTAGGAATTGATACCACTACAAAAGAGGTAAAAACGCTAGATTCTTCATTATTTAACACAAGTACTAATGTTAACACTACGATCGCAAAAGCTACGGTTACTGGTACAGGTGCCTTATTAGGATTAAGTGGCAATAATGGATATGAAAAAATTAACTTCGGAAATACGGTTTTTGGAACAAACTTCGATACAGGAAGTGACACGTATACCGTTCCAAGCACAGGTATCTATGCTGTGAAGTTCGCTTATCGTTATGGAGATGGAGTAAACCTGAACGTTTCTCTTCTAAACTTTGGTGGTGGTACTCCAAAAATCGGAATCTTCAGAAACGGGGTTGTAATGGATGAAGGATTCTTCGGAGGTGCTAGTATTACACTTCTTGCTCCTCTTGCAAGTTTAAGTGTAATCATCAGTGACACTTTCATTGATTCTGTTTATCCGTTAACCGCTGGTGATGTTATTGATTTCAGATACAACCAAACAGGGCTTAACGTAAACTTACTTAGCAGTAATGTAACTGTGAAAATGGTAGTTTATAAAATTTCGGACTAATAGATCTAGTATATATAATATTATAGAGCATCACCTGAAAGTGATGCTTTTTGCTTATATCATAGGAAATAACTGCAACAAAATATTTATTTCTACGCAATTCTCAAAATAATACATTTTTATATTGAAGATTCACAAAAAAGAAGTATATTTATCGCGTTTTTAATTCCTATATTTATTAGATTATGAAAAAAATTCTATACTCTTTATTAATGTTTGTTTCTGTGACCCTATTTGCACAGAAAAACCCAAATGTAAAATTTGCTGTTTGCAATGATGCTGTAGGAACTGTAAACCTGTTTAATGCGAGAAAAGCAATGGTACAAAGTATAACTCCTTATAAAGCTGCTGCTCTTCCTACAAATCTGAAAAAATACAGTTTTTTAGCTCAAAATGGATTAACAGAGGTAAAATACAAAAATAATGCAGGTACATTAGATTGGATGACGCTATCAGGCTTTAATACTCAATTCCAACTTCCTGAAAACAATCCTGTAATTATTGAAGGCTATGAATTTAATGATGCCTCAACTAAAATCTATTCTGATATTATTGCTAAAGCAGAAGTAAAAGAATACAACGGTAAAAAAACATTATTTATCACTACTTTTGAAAAGTATTAATAAATACAACTTACTTAATATAAAGGTATCTCCATGAGATACCTTTTTTTAATACTTATTTGTCCATTTCTTTTTGAGCTCATCATAGATTTTCTTTTCCGTGGCATTATTGCCGGGTTCATAAAACTTCAACTCTTTTATTTCTTCCGGAAGAAAATCCTGATTCACAAAATTTCCTTCATAAGAATGAGCATATTTATATTCTTTACCGTAATCTAAATCTTTCATCAGCTTTGTTGGAGCATTTCTCAGATGCAAAGGAACTGGCAGGTTTCCCGTTTTCTTTACAAAAGCCAGTGCTTCATTTATAGCAGCATAGGCAGAATTACTTTTAGGAGAAACCGCCAGATAAATAGCTGTTTCACTTAGAATAATTCTTGCTTCAGGATTTCCAATCACATTTACCGCCTGAAAGCAATTATTAGCAATCACTAAAGCATTGGGATTCGCCAAACCAATATCTTCAGATGCCAAGATCAACATTCTTCTTGCAATGAACTTAATATCTTCTCCTCCCGCTATCATTCTTGCCAACCAATATACAGCGCCATTGGGATCACTCCCCCGCATAGATTTTATAAATGCAGAAATGATATCATAATGCTGCTCTCCGTTTTTATCATATAACGCCATGGTTTCCTGCAGAACAGCCATTACATCATCATTATGAATTTCTTTTTTTCCTGAGTTTTTAAACTGATTCAAAACCAGCTCTACTGAATTAATCAGTTTTCTTCCATCCCCTCCTGAATATTGTATAAAAGCTTGTTTATCCTTGATGATAAAATCTTCTCCTTCATCTTTATTATATCTTCCCAGTGCAATATCAATTAGTTCTTCAAGCTTTTCATGGCTTAAGGCTTTCAAAACATAGACCTGACTTCTTGAAAGCAATGCCGAAACAACTTCGAAGCTTGGATTTTCTGTTGTAGCACCAATTAAAACCACCCAACCTTTTTCTACCGCATGTAAAAGGGAATCCTGTTGAGATTTGTTGAACCGGTGTATTTCATCAATAAATAATATCGGAGATTTCCCAGAGAATAGATTTTGCTTTTTAGCATCTTCAATAACATCCCGTACATCTTTTACCCCTGATGAAACTGCAGACAGTTTAAAAAACTTTCGTCCCGATTTTTCAGAAATAATCTCAGCCAATGTTGTTTTTCCCGTTCCCGGAGGCCCCCATAAAATAAGAGAATTTAAAGTATCATTCTCTATCATTTTCCTTATCGTTCCTTTTTCTCCGGTAAGATGCTCCTGCCCCAAAACATCTTCCAGTGTTTTAGGTCTTAATTTTTCAGCTAATGGAATATTATGATTCAATTCTTTAGATTTAATATAAAGTGAGTGTTCAGAGCATTACTATTTCAATGATTTTACACTATAAAATCAGCAAATCGACAAACACCGGATTTTATCCGACAAACAGCCATTTACCTCCCCGAAACTTCTAACAAATTTAAACTAATTTTCAATTTTTTACGTTATTTTTGCAATGTTTTGAAACCTACATTCAATAAAATCATCACATTTCCACTGGTACTATTAATACGATTCTACCAATGGTTTATTTCGCCTTTACTTCCTAAAAACTGTCGTTATGAGCCTACCTGTTCACATTATATGGTAGAAGCATTACAGGTTCATGGGATTTTCAAAGGTTTTTGGCTGGGTGTAAAAAGGATTTCAAAATGTCATCCCTGGGGAGGAAGCGGATATGATCCTGTACCTCCAAAATGTAATCATTAATATAAAAAAACATCATTATAATGAGTAATATATTCTTTAGAATTTATCTTTTGATTTTTGCTTTTTTAGCACAAAATCTTTTTTCACAAAATTATCCTGACGGGCTTTCTGACGCCGTATTAAATGTAAATAATGAAAAAATAGCGGTAAAAGTATTTTCTACTACCGATGCTGAAACTTTCAATACATTTTCTAATAAAAAGAACAATAATACGCTTGTTATTGTAAATTCGGCAAACTTAGAGTCTAAAGGCGGTTGGGGAGCTTTTTATGATAACTCATTAAATATGTTTAAAATGGATGGCTATCAGTTTTTGGATAAAGATTTTAAACCTACACAAAAGAAAGAAGATTATAAATATTTAGCAAAAGTTCCAAAAGTAATACAGCCGGCCGATCAGGTAAAATTGGAAACGGAATATACAATCTGGGATCCTTCTACGGGCATTCATTTGGGACCGGTTACCTTACACTATTATAGTTTGATGTTCATTTTTGCCTTTGGATTAGGGTATCTTTTAATGACCAGAATGTTCACTATTGATCATGTGAACCAGAAATACCTTGAGCCTCTTTTTACATGGACGCTGATCGGAACTATTTTAGGGGCCAGATTAGGACATGTTATTTTTTATCAGCCAGAACTTTTCAAGCAGGATTTCTGGAGCGTATTTTTACCTATCCAAACAAAGCCTGAATTTAAATTTACGGGGTTCTCAGGTCTTGCGAGTCATGGAGCAACACTGGCATTAATTTTAACAACATTATATTACTCATATAAAATCATTAAGAAAAATCCGTTCTGGGTTTATGACAGATTGGGAATCGTAGTTGCTTTGGGAGGTGCATTTGTACGTATGGGTAATTTCTTTAATTCTGAAATTATCGGAAAGCCTGTAGCTTCAGATTCCCCATTCGCTTTTCTTTTTCCTCAGATGAGTGATGAATACGGAATTACAGTTCCCAGGTATCCTACTCAGTTATTTGAGGCAGTAGGTTATGTGCTTTTATTTATACTTCTATGGGTACTCTATAGAAAAACAGACAAAAAATATCAGCAAGGCTGGTTATTTGGTCTATTCTTTATTATTCTTTGGGCAATCAGATTCTTTGTAGAATTTTTAAAAGAGCCTCAAGGAAACGAATTCATCCAGATCGGAGGGCTAAATACCGGACAGGTATTATCTATTCCTTTTATGATCGCAGGTTTAATTATCATGCTGTATTCAAAAAAGAACAAAATAGCTCCTGAAGCGGATAAAACTTTTTAGACAAATCATAACTCAATACTAAAAGTCACAATTTCTTTGTGACTTTTTTATTGATGTATAAGAAAATATTTTCTAATTCTCGTATCACATCTGTGGGCTGCATAGATTCTTTAGAATGTTTTTCAGCGGCAAAGTCGGCTGATTTCCCATGAAGCCAAACTCCCAATACGGCAGCGTTTTCCGGAGAATATCCTTGAGCCAGCAATGACGTTATAATACCTGTCAAAATATCTCCACTTCCTCCTTTTGCCAATCCTGAATTCCCCGTAATGTTGTAAAAAATATTTCCTTCCGGAGTTATAATCTGTGTATGATGATCTTTTAATACAATATAAATAGTATGATCCATCGCTTTTTGTACAGCAAGATCAGATCTTTTAAAGGAATCTTTTGTTTTCCCGAAAATTCTTTCGAATTCTTTGGGATGGGGCGTGATAATTGAGTTTTTAGGGATGAGATTTATATAGGAAGGATCTTTAGAAATTATATTAAGTGCATCCGCATCTAAAACCAGCGGAGAAGAATAGTTTTTTAAAAAGTTCAGCAAACTTTCTTCCGTTTTATGATGAGTCCCTAAACCAGGACCAATTCCTAAAACAATATCCTGATCCATTTTAATATTTTCAATACACTGTTTTCCCCCTTCTATAAACATCGCTTCAGGTAGTGAAGTTTGAAGAATCTCATATCCACATTGTGGACTCAATGCAAAAACAAGTCCTGCTCCGCTTTTCAAAGCTGCTTTTACCGACAGAACGGCGGCTCCCATTTTGCCGTAGCTACCTCCTATTATTCCTACTTTACCAAAGCTTCCTTTATGTGAATATTCATTTCTGGGTTTAAATATTTTTTCAATCCAATCATCGTCGACGATAAAATTGCTTGTTTCCGTTTCATTAATATATTGAGAGTGAAGCCCAATATCTAAAATCACTACTTTACCGGTATATTTTCCTGTTTCCGGATATAAAAAACTCTTTTTCCAGAATTGAAAGCTTAATGTATAATCTGCTTTAAAAACAATAGAATTTTCATCAATATTTTTATCCGCAAACAATCCGGAAGGAATATCTATTGAAATTTTTATGTTCTGTAAGAAATTCAGTTCATTGAGAATTTTCAACTCTTCTCCTTCTATCTTCCTGGAAAAACCTGTCCCAAAAAGAGCATCAATACAGATGGTTTGTCCAGTTATTCTCTCTTTTTGAAAGTCTTTGAACTCCTTGATGGTAATCCCCGAAAAATCTTTTAACTTTTTAAAATTAATAGCCGCATCCTGAGAAAAGTTACCTTTTACATCTTTCACAAAAACATCCACATCAAAACCTTTTAAATAAAGCAGTCTCGCAATCGCCAATCCATCTCCTCCATTATTACCGTTTCCGCAAAAGATCGCAAAATTTTTATGAATTTTACAGTGCTCAGCAATCCAGTGAACGCAAGCTTGTGCTGCACGCTCCATTAATTGTATGGGTGAGACAGGCTCATTATTAATCGTAAATTCATCACATTTTCGAATTTTTTCTGCTGTAAAAATTTTCATTAAAATGTTTTTCTTAAATTTAGTGAATATTATTCATTCAAGTCAGTTTTCGGAACAATTAAAAAATATAAATATGGGATTTTTAAAAGAGTTTAAAGAGTTTGCCGTAAAAGGAAACGTAGTCGATTTAGCTGTCGGGGTAGTTATTGGGGGTGCTTTTGGTAAAATTGTCACTTCTTTGGTAGAGGACATTATTACCCCCGCTATTTTAACGCCTACGTTAGAAAAATTAAATTTAAAAAACCTGGCTGATCTAGTGATTCCAGGTACAGCCATTAAATATGGAATGTTCTTATCTTCCGCTATTTCCTTCATTGTAATAGCGTTGGCTTTATTTCTTATGATTAAAGGAATCAACAAACTGAAAAAAGAAGCTCCGGCTGAAGCACCTGCACCAGCGGGACCTACAGAAGACCAGAAATTATTAATGGAAATCAGAGACTTGCTAAAAGCTAAAAATTCATAAAAAAACGCCGCAAAATTTGCGGCGTTTTTCTTTATTTCTTCTTTTCTTTCTTACTGAATTTGCAGAATACTTGAAATCTGCTCAGCTAACGAAAGCCCTATTCTATCTTGTGCCTCTAAAGTAGAAGCTCCTGTATGCGGTGTTAAAGAAATTTTTGGGTGGTTTAATACTTTTTTAGAAGGAGTCGGTTCATTGATAAAAACATCTAACCCTGCAAATCTCACTTTTCCTGAATCTAACGCTTCTATTAAAGCTTCTTCATCAATTACGCCTCCTCTTGAACAATTGACAACAGCCACTCCGTCTTTCATCATTTCAAATTCGTTTTTACCAATCATGTAACCGTTTTTTTGAGCCGGAACGTGAAGGGTAATAAAATCTGAATGTTTTAACACATCCTGTAAAGGCTCGGTTTCTATATCCACATTGATAAACTGGTTATTATAGAATTTCACTTTAATGCTTGCCTTTCCTATATTATTATCAGCAGCAATTACTCTCATTCCAAGACCTAAAGCAATTTTGGCAACTTCCTGACCGATTCTTCCCATTCCAACGATGCCTATGGTTTTTCCTTTCAATTCGATACCTTCTGCATAAGCTTTTTTCAAACCTGCAAACTCCGTATCTCCCACTAATGGCATTTTTCTGTTAGAATCCTGTAAAAATCTTGCTCCTGAAAACAAATGGGCAAAAACCAATTCTGCTACCGATTCTGATGAAGCTGAAGGGGTATTGATGACATGAATTCCTTTTTCTCTGGCATAATCAACATCAATATTATCCATTCCTACTCCGCCTCTACCGATAATTTCAATAGAAGGGCAATTATCAATGATATCTTTTCTTACCTGTGTAGCACTACGTACCAAAAGCGTTTTAATATGGTGCTCATTAATATAATCTACCAAAAACTCTTGTGCTACCTTTGTCGTAATCACTTCAAAACCTTTCTCCTTTAATGCATCAATTCCGGATTGATCCAAGCCATCGTTTGCTAAAACTTTCATAAATACTTTTAATTATTTAAAAATTAAAAGATTTAAAAATCAAAAGAAAAAGCATTTGCTTTTAATCGTTTAATCTTTAAATCTTTACTTATATTTTTAATCTTCTTTGAAAACTTCAATGGTTACCTGTTTCTCTATAAGATCTGTAAACTTACCTTTATATCTTGTAGCTCTCACCAAATGGTTATCTATCCAATGATAATTTCCTCCTCTTGGTTTTCCGCACAACACACTGTGATATTTAAAACCATGCTTATCCAGCCAATCGATGGTAATCTGTTTTAAATTTTCAGTTCTTGAAGTGAAAAAACAAATCTGATGTCCTTCGTCATACCATCTGTTAATTGTTTCTAAGGCATCGGGAAAAGGTTCACAGGTAACCATTCTTTCCGGCTCTTCATTAGGAACATCTTCTGTAATGGTTCCATCGATATCAATTAGGTAATTCTTTACGCCGTCCTTTAGAATCGGACTGATGTGATCTTTGTATTCTAACTCCATTATGAAATTTTGTATCAACAAATTTATGACTTTTAAAACAAAAAGACTTTGTTAAAGTTTATTTATATTAAATTTTTACTACAAAAAAAGCCATTAAAAGAATAAATTAATAAATTTTCATCCATTCTATTATTGTAGGTTAAAATTTTTCTATTCAAAAAAAATAAAGTTATCTTTAAGAATTCACAGATAAATTTTTTCCTGATGAGACAAAGAATTTTATCTTTCCTTTTTGCCTTAATGGGCTGGTTTTCTATTATCACTCAATATTATTTGATGGTTCAAAACAGTCAAATTTCTCTCGCTGAAACTACCATCCGGTTTTTCAGCTATTTCACAATTCTGACCAATATTATAGTTGCCGTATATTTTACATTACAGACTTTTACCGGTTTATCAAAAATTAAAAAATCAGGAATACTCACAGCTATTACGATTTATATTATAATTGTGGGATTAGTTTATCAGATTATTCTTCGCTCAACATGGAATCCTACAGGATTACAAAAGCTTGTAGATGAGCTCTTACACACCATCATTCCTGTTCTTGTGCTTATCTATTGGTATCTGTATGAAAATAAAAGCAACCTGAGTTACAAGCAAATTCCGTCCTGGGCAATTTATCCTTTGCTATATCTTTTTTACCTGTTAATAAGAGGATATTTTTCAGATTTCTATCCCTATCCTTTTGTAAATGCGGTTGATCTTGGTTACTTCAAGGTTTTCATCAACTCCTTCTGGATTTTGGTTTTATTCGTAATATTATCCATGTTATTTATTCGAATCGGGAAAAGCCTGAATAAATGATTATTTTTAATCTTATCCGCCCACATTTCAAAATCTATGATGTTTTCCGAAAAATTTCCAAAATACATTTATTACACTTACATTTGTAGAAATGGAAGAATTGGTAGTTTTAGTAAATCCTGATGACCAAGTTTTAGGGTTGATGGAAAAACAACAGGCCCATATTAATGGCCTTTTACATCGGGCTTTCTCTGTATTTTTATTCAATGATAAAGGTGAAATGCTTTTACAGAAAAGAGCACCGGAAAAATATCATTCCCCAAACCAATGGACGAATGCAGTATGCTCACACCCAAGAAATGGGGAAACTTACCAGGAAGGAGCTAAAAGAAGAGTAAAAGAAGAACTGGGAATAGAGGTTGATCTTTCTGAAAAATTCCATTTTATATATAAGGCAGATGTGGGAGGAAATCTTTGGGAACATGAATTAGACCATGTTTTCACAGGCATTTATAATGCAGATTTTGATCTTAACAAAGAAGAAGTAGAAGAAGTAAGATATATTTCTATGGAGAATCTGGATAAAGAAATAGCAGAAAAGCCGGAGACTTTCACAGAATGGTTCAAAATTATTTTAGAAGAATATAAACATCATTTTTAAGATGATCAAACATTCATTATTTATTATATTGCTTTTCTTAGGGCATTGTTTATCAGCTCAAAAGAAACAAACGTATGAAAATACCAACTATTCTATCAATTATCCTGAAGGATGGCTAGCCATGAACGAGACAGATATTGTCAACATTTTCCCTACCAACCAGATCGGAGCGGTTACCATTTCTGAATATCACGATTTAGATTTACCCTCTACTGAAATCAAAAAATTCATCCTTGCTCTTTATAAGTCTTCTGATGATGAAAATAAAGTAAAAAGCAACAAGAGTAAAAAAGGATATACCGAATATTTTTACGAATATTTTGACTCAAAAGAAAAACTTTTCTGGATCACGAAAGTTTTTCAAAAAGATAAGGAAATATACCTCATAGCTATCAATTGCGGTGAAAAATACTGGAACGGAAATTATATGAGTCTTTTTAACGAGACCTTTAATAGTTTTAAAATAAAGAAATAGAAATTAAATATGAAGAAAACAGCATTGTACGACAAACACGTTTCTTTGGGAGCTAAAATCGTACCTTTTGCAGGTTTTGAAATGCCTGTACAATATTCCGGGGTAACGGAAGAACATTTTGCAGTAAGAGAAAAAGCAGGATTGTTTGATGTTTCTCACATGGGACAATTTTTCATCGAAGGTCCTGGTTCAAAAGATCTTTTACAGTTTGTAACCACAAACAATGTAGATGCTCTTGAAAACGGAAAAGCTCAATATTCTTGTCTTCCTAACGAAAACGGAGGAATCGTGGATGATCTTATCGTTTACAAGATGGGAGACGATAAATATTTTGTAGTTGTAAATGCTTCAAATATTGATAAAGACTGGAATCACATTTCAAAATACAATACTTTCGGTGCAAAGATGACGAATGCTTCAGACGATATGTCTTTATTAGCAGTTCAAGGTCCGAAAGCTACTGAAATTCTTCAAAAACTGACAGAAACTAATCTTTCTGAAATTCCTTACTATAATTTTACAGTAGGTTCTGTAGCAGGAGTTGACAACGTAATTATTTCAAATACAGGTTACACAGGAAGCGGTGGTTTCGAAATTTATTTCAACAACGAAGCTGCAGTAAAACTTTGGGACGCAATCATCGAAGCCGGAACTGAAGAAGGAATTATTCCTTGCGGATTGGCTGCAAGAGATACTTTAAGACTTGAAAAAGGATTCTGCCTTTACGGAAACGATATCGACGATACCACTTCTCCGATTGAAGCAGGTTTAGGATGGATCACTAAATTTGATAAAGATTTTGTGTCTAAAGAAACTTTCGCAAAACAAAAAGAAGAAGGAGTAACCAGAAAATTAGTTGGTTTTGAATTGACTGACAAAGGGGTTCCAAGACACGACTACCCTGTTGTAGATGCAGAAGGAAATGTAATTGGAAAAGTCACTTCCGGAACTCAGTCTCCAATGAAAAAAATAGGTTTAGGACTTGCTTATGTAGATAAACCTCACTTCAAGCTAGGTTCTGAAATCTTTATTCAGGTAAGAAACAAAAATATTCCTGCAAAAGTAGTAAAAGCTCCATTTGTATAATTGGATATGAATTTAAAATAGAAAAACCGCAGATTCTTCTGCGGTTTTTGTTTTTAGTTAACTGTTGAATTTATTTTCTAAAAAAATCTTGCAAAGCCGCTATATTACTTTTATCATTTCCAATAAAAATTTTGTCATCTGTAATAAAAACTGGGCGCTTCAAAAAGGTATAATGATCTAGTAACAGCTCTTTAAAATCATTTTCTGTTAAGGACTTTACATCCAGTTCTCTTAATTTGATCTGAGTAGATTTTTTGCTGAATAACACTTCATAAGACTTAGTTTTTTCGTGCATCTCTTCAAGTTCCTCCTTCGTAATCGGTTCTTTTTTGATCTCACGAAGTTCCCAACCTTTAAGATTAAACTGAGCTAAAATTTTTCTGCAGGTATCGCAGGTATTAAGATAAAATACTTTTTTCATTATTAATTTAAATCTGTTGTTAATTAAAATTCGTCTTCATTGAACTTTCCGCTTTCAAAAGTAGGATTTAATCTAGGATTTTAAAAATTATTAAATACCTTTATTCAATTAAATTTTAAGTAGCAATGGACAACAAACCAATAACTTTTCAATTTATTTCAGAACCTTCAGATGTAAACTACGGAGGAAACGTACATGGAGGAAGTGTCATGAAATGGATTGACCAGGCTGGCTATGCCTGTGCAACAACATGGAGTGGAAATTATTCTGTAACCGTTTATGTTGGAGGAATCCGTTTCTATGATCCCATCAAGATAGGAGAAATTGTAAAAGTCGAAGCACAGGTAATCTATACAGGTTCATCCAGTATGCATATTTCAATTAATGTTTTTTCAAGAAATCTGAAACAACCGAATTTTGATAAAAAGACACACTGCATCATTGTTTTTGTAGCAGTTGATGAAAACGGTAAAAAACTTCCCGTTCCCAAATGGATTCCTGAAACCGAGGAGGAAAAGCAAAAAGAGCAATACGCAAAACGTCTCATGAACCTTAGAACACAAATAGAAGACGAAATGAAGCCGTTTTTATAATGGAAAGAAAAGACTTCATTATACTTTCTTCATTGGGATTTTTAGGATTATATTCTTGTGGAATCTCTAATTTAAATATGAATAAGAAATCATTGCCCATTCAGCTATACACCGTTCGTGATGCTATTTCTAAAAACCTCGAAAAAACGTTTGAAAAATTAGCAGACTTAGGATTTACCCAATTTGAAATCTATGGTTATAGCGGAACTTTTTTCGGAAAAACAGCTGTTGAGTTTAATAAAATTCTAGCTGATAACGGTTTAAAAGTCATTAGTTCACATCACAGAACCGGAATTACTGATCAAGAAGACGGAACTCTTCTGAAAAATTGGGAGAAAACATTGGATGATCTGAATAGTATCGGCTCAAAATATGCTGTCTGCTCTTATCTTCCTGAAGCAGAAAGAACTCTTGAAAACTATCATAAACTTCCTGAGATTCTTGAAAATGCAGGAAAAACCTCTCGGCAAAACGGAATTCAACTGGCGTATCACAATCATGATTTTGAATTTCTAAAAATGGATGAGCAACACAATTTTTATGACTTTATCTTGGAAAACACATCTTCAGATTTAGTTAAAATGGAACTGGATCTCTATTGGATCTCAAAAGCTGGTTTAGATCCGTTAGTTTATTTTGAAAAATATCCAAAAAGATTTCCATTGTGGCATGTAAAAGATATGAAAGCAGAAACAAAAGATTTTGCAGAAATCGGAAACGGAACGATTGATTTCAGACGGATTTTTGAAGCGAAAGAAAATGCAGGTCTTCAACATTGGTTCTTAGAGCAGGATTCCAGTGATAAAGATATTTTCGAAAGCATAAAAATCAGTAAAAAGTATATTTCAGAACATCCTTTCTTTTTAAAATAAATTATATCTTTGCAATATACAAGGAAATGGTGTTCTTCCTTACCCAACCGCTTTTCAAAAGCTGATGACGCCTGATTAAAAGATTATTAACAGTAATTGGATCAGGAAAATTATGTTTAAACATCAACGAACATTCACTAATAAAACAAAACTTCATACAAGATTTTTCTTTAGAAGATTTCCGGCTTTGCCTTATATTTTGAAATGGCTTGGTATAAGTCTTATTATAGGCACATTGGTAGGAACAGCTTCTGCAGGCTTTTTGCAATCTTTAAAATGGGCAACAAATTTCAGAGAAAATCATATCTGGCTGATTGCTTTTCTTCCGGTTGCCGGTTTTTTGGTGGGGCTTTTATATTATTATTTAGGAAAAGACGTTGAAGCAGGCAACAATTTATTGCTTGAAAATATTCATGAGCCAAAAGATATTATTCCTTTTAAAATGGCACCTTTCGTCTATTTGGGAACCCTTATTACTCATTTTTTCGGAGGTTCCGCCGGTCGCGAAGGAACAGCCTTACAAATGGCAGGAGCCATTGCCGATCAATTGGCTCAACCATTTAAACTGGACAAAAACGAAAGAAGAATTCTAATCATTTCCGCCATTGCAGCAGGTTTTGGATCGGTTTTCGGAACCCCTTTAGCCGGAGCCGTTTTCGGACTTGAAGTTTTCCTGATCGGAAGAATTCGTTATAATGCCATTTTTCCGGCATTCTTATCTGCCGTTTTAGCCGATTGGGTAACGAATCTCTGGAATGTGAAACATACCCATTATCACATCGATTTTATTCCAAAACTTGAATTTTTTCCTATTGTATACAGTATTTTAGCAGGAATTATATTTGGAGTTTGTGCCGCAATTTTCAGTAAGGTGATTCATTGGGCTGGTTCTGTTTTTAAATCTAGAATCCAATATCCTCCCCTTCGTCCTGTTATTGGCGGAATCATTGTTGCTGTTGCAGTTTTTGCAATGGGAACTACAAGATATATAGGGCTGGGAATTCCAACGATTGTAGAATCTTTTGAAAAGCAGCTTCCATTATATGATTTTGCTTTAAAAATGATTTTCACAATTGTTACGCTTTCAGCAGGTTTCAAAGGCGGGGAAGTAACTCCGTTATTCTTTATTGGAGCTACTTTGGGAAGTGCTGTGTCATTATTTATTTCACTTCCTTTTGGTTTGTTGGCAGGAATGGGATTTGTGGCTGTTTTTGCAGGGGCAACCAATACTCCACTCGCCTGTATGTTGATGGGAATTGAATTATTTGGTATTGAGAGTGGAAGTTATATTGCCATTGCTTGTATTGTCTCTTATTTATTTTCAGGAAATAACAGCATTTATACGAAACAAAAAATCGGGGAAGCCAAAAACAGGAGATTTGAGAGCCTTACTGATAAAAGCTTTTCTGATTTATAAAATTTCTTTTAGGATTTCTTCCATTGCAAATGAATTTCACCATTAAGATTTTCTAAGATATTTAGAATAGTAAGCGGAGCTTCGCTTTAAAAACTTTTTGCCTATAAAATCTTTTTTTTTCTTTAATTAGGCTTAATTGCTAAATCATCTTAATGGTTTTAATAAAATTTAAAACAATCTGAATAAGCACCATATTGCAAATAACAAATTTCTTACCTTTAGGCGATGTTTGATTACAGATTAAAAGTTTTTCACACCGTAGCTTCCCGATCGGGTTTTACAAAGGCTTCGGAGGAGCTGAACATTTCCCAGCCTGCTGTAACCAAGCACATTAAAGAAATTGAAAATCAGCTAAACACCAAATTATTTGACCGAAAAGGAACAAGTATTCAGTTAACGCAAAGTGGCAAAATTCTGTTTGAGTACGCTGAGAAAATCAGAAATATTTACCGTGATCTTGAATTTGAAATCAATCAGATCAATCAACAACATAAAGGCAAACTGATTATTGGTGCAAGCACCACCGTTGCACAGTATATTTTACCTGAAATTTTAGCCAAATTCAATTCCTATTACAAAGACATCAAGATTGAACTGATTACACACAATACAGAAATCATTTCTGAATTACTGAAAGAAGGAAAAATTGATTTGGGAATTATTGAAGGTGAATCTCAATCGAATTATTTTGATTACCAAATCTTTAAAGCTGATGAAATTGTTTTGGTGGCAAAAGCCAATCATTCCTTAGTCAATAAAATACTGAATTTAAAAGATTTATATCATTTGGAATTAATTTTCAGAGAACAAGGGTCAGGTTCTTTAGAGTTTATACAGAATCGTTTGAAGGAAAAAGGAATTTCCACCGAAGCATTAAATATCGTGATGCAGTTAGGAAGCAGTGAAAGCATAAAAAACTATCTTTTATATTCAGATGCTTTGGCTTTTCTCTCTATCAGTACGGTTTTAAATGAATTGAAAAATAATCAACTGAGCATTATTGATATTAAAAACTTCAGCATTGAAAGAAATTTTCATTTTATTCTTCCAAAAGGCGACCAATCTGAATTAATCCGCCTTTTCTTAAAATTCATGAATCAAATTTAAGTTAAGTATCACTTTATTATAACTTAAAGTTATTCAATATAACAAAATACAATTTACTTCGTAATATTAATTTGTAGAATTTTGAACCATCAATTTAAAATTTTACACAATGAAAGATTTCATTCTGAATGAAAAATCTAAAAAACTTATTTTCATTATAATGGCGGTTATCTGTTTAACACCCATTATTTCTTCTCCCATTGCATTGCTTTTAGGTTTTATTTTAGCGGTTTTCATTGGAAATCCATTTGAGAAAAGCCTGCATCAGTATATTCATTTATTATTACAAATTTCAATCGTCGGATTAGGCTTCGGATTAAAACTCAATGAGGCATTAGAAGCCGGAAAGTCAGGACTTATATTGACGGTCATTAGTATTTTTACCGTAATGATCTTAGGGTATTTTATTGGAAAAGCTTTAAAACTGGAAAGACCTTTATCTTATCTGATTTCTGTAGGAACTGCCATTTGCGGCGGAAGCGCGATTGCTGCAACTTCTCCGATTATTAAACCTAATACCAAACAGATTTCTCTAGCTCTTGCCATTGTTTTTACATTAAATTCTATTGCTTTGTTTATTTATCCGATGATTGGACACCTTTTAAATCTTTCACAGGAACAGTTTGGATTATGGTGCGCTGTCGGAATTCACGATACGAGTTCTGTGGTTGGTGCAGCAAGTAAATACGGAAATGAAGCCCTGAAAATTGCAACTACTGTAAAGTTAGCCCGAGCTTTATGGATCATTCCGGTTTCTTTGATCACAATGTTTATTTTTAAGAGTAAAGATTCAAAAATTAAAATTCCATGGTTTATAGGATATTTTATTTTAGCCATTTTATTGAATACTTATTTTCCTTTTTTTGATCAATTGAGTTCAGGAATTACCTTATTAGCAAAATCAGGATTAAATCTGACATTGTTTTTCATCGGTTCTATTCTATCCGTCCAAACTTTGAAAACAATAGGCATAAAACCTTTAGCTTTAGCCATCTTTCTTTGGGGCTTTGTAAGTGTTGGAAGTCTTCTTTTTATTTTGAATTTTGACTAAATTTTTGAGAATTTTCATAATTCTGGTTCAATTGTATCGATGTTTAATTTTTGGATTCGGGGGGGGGAAAAACCCCCCCCCAAAAAAAAAAAAAAAAAAAAATATA
>Ga0308170_10000110_pt1 | contig 158569 bp, 134 predicted proteins | sample PhyBR2_2_FD_202136 | JGI IMG/M metagenome (GOLD analysis project Ga0308170, IMG submission 202136) | Phyllosphere microbial communities from UC Gill Tract Community Farm, Albany, California, United States - DLSLSB.R2 | ecosystem: Host-associated > Plants > Phyllosphere > Unclassified | place... | reverse complement strand
TGAACCATGCGCGTCTACCAATTCCGCCACGTGGGCACTGATTGCTGCTGGCATTGCATTTACTTCTGCGTCGGCAGGAAACCTGCCAACCCTACGATATTACCTTTGGTGCCCACGGAGGGACTCGAACCCCCACACCTTGCGGCACATGGACCTGAACCATGCGCGTCTACCAATTCCGCCACGTGGGCACTGCAACAACTCTGCTACAATATCAGGCTTTAACATTTTCCGCTAGATCAACATTTGTTGAGCACCGCGTCGAACGCACCGCCTTCTACTGGTGTTTCCTCTGCTTCGGCGTTGCCACCGTTGCTGAAGAGAGCGAGATTATAGCGGATCATTTTCAATAGTCAAAGTCCCAACTTGAAGTTCGTGACAGCGCTGCCGAATCGGCGCGAGCACGCTTCGTTAGGCGAATCGGATAGACCTCCGTTACACTACGCCTGTCAAGGTGTCAATCAAGCATGGCGCCGGCGCCGCCCACGATGGGCGAGCAAGTCCGGTCCCATTAATTAGCCACGGATTAGCCGCACTACTGCGCTGCAGTACCTGATCGCAAGGTCTCAGCCGTCTTGTCGGCCACAAGAAAAAAGAATCGATTTGAAGCAACCTACTCATACCATTCCAAGCCGCGAGGAAATCCTCGCCGTTTTCCGCGATGCCAGCGAGGCGCTCGATGCCGCCGCCGTGGCGCGTGCCCTGAAGGTCAAGCCTGCTGCGCAGGAAGTGCTCGGTCGCCGTCTGAACGCCATGGAGCGTGACGGCCAGATCCGTTCTGACCAGAGCGGCACTTACCAGCTGGCCGACCAGGCCGGCTTCGTCGCCGGGCGCGTCAGTGCGCATCGCGACGGATTTGGTTTCGTGATTCCGGACGACGCCGGCCCCGACCTGTTCCTGTCCGACCGCGAAATGCAGAAAGTGCTGCACGGCGACAAAGTGATGGCACGCGTGACCGGCACCGACCGTCGCGGCCGTCCCGAAGGCTCGATCGTCGAAGTGGTCGAACGCGCCAACAGCCACCTGATCGGCCGCCTGCTCAATGAAGGCGGCGTGTGGGTGGTCTCGCCCGAAGACCAGCGCATCAGCCAGGACGTGCTGGTGATCGGCTCGCCCGGCAAGGCGCGCGCCGGCCAGGTCGTCAGCGTCGAACTGATCGAGCAGCCGGGCCGCTTCCAGCAGCCGACCGGCCGCGTGGTCGAAGTGCTCGGCGAACTCGACGATCCGGGCATGGAAATCGAGATCGCGGTGCGCAAGTTCGGCGTCCCGCACGTGTTCTCGGCCCCGGCCCTGAAGCAAGCTGCACGCCTGCCGAACGAAGTCATCGATGCCGACCTGGCCGATCGCGTTGATTTGCGCGACGTGCCGCTGGTGACGATCGACGGCGAAGACGCACGCGACTTCGACGATGCGGTGTACTGCGAGCCGGTGACGGTCGACGGCGTGCGCGGTTTCCGCCTGCTGGTCGCAATCGCCGACGTCAGCCATTATGTGAAGCCGAACGACGCCCTTGACCAGGACGCGATCGAGCGCAGCACCTCGGTGTATTTCCCGCGCCGCGTGATCCCGATGCTGCCCGAGAAGCTGTCCAACGGTCTGTGCTCGCTGAACCCGGCGGTCGACCGCTGCACCCTGGTGTGCGACATGGTCATCACCGTCGATGGCGAAGTCACCGCCTACCAGTTCTATCCGGCCGTGATGCACTCGGCCGCGCGCCTGACCTATAACCAGGTGGCCGAGATCCTGGGCGACACCAAAGGCGCAGAAGCGCAGAACCGCCCTGGCATCGTGCCGCACCTGCTGAACCTGAACGACGCCTTCCGCGCACTGCTCAAAGCGCGTCAGGAACGCGGTGCGATCGATTTCGAAACCACCGAAACCTACATCGTTTGCAACCCGCTGGGCAAGATCGAAAAGATCATCCCGCGTACCCGCAACGATGCGCACCGCCTGATCGAAGAGTGCATGCTGGCCGCCAACGTGTGCGCCGCCGACTTCCTGCTGCGCCACAAGCATCCGGGCACGTTCCGCGTGCACGCGACGCCGACCGAAGAAAAGCTGAACCAGCTGCGCACTTTCCTGAAACTGGTCGGCCTGAACCTGGGCGGCGGCGCCAAGCCGAGCGCGCGCGACTACGCGGCCGTGATGAAAGAAATCCGCGAGCGTCCGGACGCCACGCTGCTGCAGACCATGCTGCTGCGCTCGATGCAGCAGGCGGTGTACAGCCCGGACAACGTCGGCCACTTCGGCCTGGCGTACGAGGCGTACGCCCACTTCACCAGCCCGATCCGCCGCTATCCCGATTTGCTGACCCACCGCGCGATCAAGGCGCTGTTGCTGGGCAAGCGCTACGAGCCGAAAGGCATCGAGCTGGGCAAACTCAATACCACCCAGTCGAACTCGGCGCGCAAACAGGCGGCCAAGGACAAGGCGGACGGCAAGCCGCAGAAGAGCGAAAAGGATCTGACGATCTGGGACGCGCTCGGCGTGCACTGCTCGGCCAACGAACGCCGCGCCGACGAAGCCTCGCGCGACGTCGAGAACTGGCTCAAGTGCTTCTTCATGCAGGACAAGCTCGGTGAAGAATTCACCGGCACCGTGGCCGGCGTGACCACCTTCGGCATCTTCGTCCAGTTGGATGAATTGTTCGTCGAAGGCCTGGTGCACATCACCGAACTGGGTCAGGATTATTTCCAGTACGACGAAGCGCGTCACGAGCTGCGTGGCGAGCGTACCGGCCAGCGCTATGGCCTGACCGACCGCGTCACCGTCAAGGTGGCCAAGGTCGACCTGGAAGCGCGCAAGATCGACCTGGTGCTCGCTTCGAGCGAAGGGGCGGCGGCGGGCGAACAACGTCCGGCCGGCGCTCGTAATGGCAACCGTGGCAATGGTCAAGGTGGCCAGAACGGCCAGGGTGGCCAAAAGCGTGATGAACCGCGTTTCGCAAAAGGCGATGAGCCACGTTCGGAAAAGTCGAAGCGCAATCGTCGCGGCGGCAAGCGCAACAAGGGCGGCCAGGATAACGGCCAGCGCTTCAACGAAACCTCGGCCGTGCCGGTGGCAGCGCCAATGACGCCGGCAGCAGTGCCGACGCCGATCGAGCGCGCACGCCAGGCGGTGCAGGATACGCTGAGCACGCAGAACACGCAGAATGCCCAGAACGCGCCGAAGCCGAAGTCGCGCAAGGCGCGCGCCAAGGCCCGGGCGGAAGAGCGTGCGAATGCAGCGCCAGTGCAGGCGCCAGTTGCGGCTCCAGCACCAGCGCCAGTACCTGCCCCAGTACCAGCGCCAGCACCGGCGCCAGTACCGGCGCCGGTGGCAGCACCTGCTCCGGCACCGGTCGCGCCAGCGCCTGCGCCGAAGCCGGTCGTGGTCGAAGCGGTGAAGAGCGAAGCGCCGGTCAAGCCGGCACGCAAGCCGCGCGCCGCCAAGACCGCGATCGCTAGCGCGCTGCAAGCGCCGACGCCAGCACCGGTTGCAGCGCCAGTGGAAATTGCTGCGAAGCCGGCAGCCAAGCGCACCGCGAAAACTGCGGTCAAGCCGGCAGCGCCTGCGCCAGTCGAAGCCCCAGCCAAAGCACCGCTCAAAGCACCAGCCAAGGCAGCGACCAAACCGGTCGCCAAAGCGCCTGCGAAAGCGCCAGCCAAGGTCGCCATCAAAGCCCCAGCGAAAGCGCCGGCCAAGGTTGCGCTTGAAGCGCCAGCCCCTGCCAAGGCCGCGGCCAGGAAAGCGCCTGCAAAGGCTGCTGCCAAGGCCGTCGCCAAGCCAGCCATGCCTGAGCCGGTCGTGTTCGTCTCAGAAAACCCGGCCAAGGTCGCAGCCAAGAAAGCTGCCGCGCCACGCAAGCCGGCGGCCAAGAAAAGCGTCGCCAAAGACGACACCCCCATCGCGGCCAAAACCGCGTCCAAAACCAGCAAGAAGAAGTAAGAGAAAAGAAGTACAGCATGAAGAATAAAATGATTTTCGGCTTCCACGCGGTCACTTCCCGACTGCGTCACGAAGCGCAGTCGGTGGAAGAGATCTTCATCGACGCCGAGCGCAAGGACCGCCGCATGCAGGATCTGGTGGCCAACGCCAAGTCGATGGGCGTGCGCGTGATGCCGGTCGAGGCCGCGCGTCTGGACAAGATCACCGGCACCCGCCGTCACCAGGGCGTGATTGCCTTCGCCAGCCAGCTGGCGCTGGCGCGCAACCTCGACGAGCTGCTCGATGCGATCGACGGTCCGCCGCTGCTGTTGATCCTGGACGGCATCACCGATCCGCACAACCTGGGCGCCTGCCTGCGCGTGGCCGACGGTGTCGGTGCGCACGCGGTGATCGTGCCGAAAGACCGCGCGGTGGGCCTGAACGCCACTGCGGCCAAGGTCGCCAGCGGCGCCGCCGAGACCGTGCCTTACATCACGGTCACCAACCTGGCGCGCACCATGCGCGAGCTGAAGGAACGCGACATCCTCCTGATCGGCACCTCGGACGACGCCGACAAGGGCCTGTATGAAGCCGACTTCACCGGACCTGCCGCGCTGGTGATGGGTTCGGAAGGCGAGGGCATGCGCCGCCTGACGCGCGAGACCTGCGACGTGCTGGTGAATATCCCGATGTTCGGTTCGGTCGAAAGCCTGAACGTGTCGGTGGCGTCGGGCGTGTGCCTGTACGAAGCGCGCCGTCAGCGCATCGGGCGCGAAGCGTAAATAGTCTTGCCTCATGACCGCATCGCCGCGCTCGCGGTGATGCGCTCATGATTCCCAAGCGCAGCCTGGATTGCCGGGTAGCCAACAGTTTTGCCTTCTTCCCCTGCAAGAGCGTCCCGGATCGGCTACCATGAATGCCGTTTCATCACGCACTATTGCACGCACCACCATGTTCTTCTCCCGACTCCGCGACGACATCCGCAGCATCATCGAGCGCGACCCTGCCGCCCGTAACGGCTGGGAAGTGCTGACCTGCTATCCCGGACTGCACGCGGTCATCATGCACGGCTGGGCGCACGCCTGCTGGCAACGCCATCTCAAGTGGCTGGGACGCTTCATCTCGATGCTGGCGCGCTTCTTTACCGGCATCGAAATCCATCCCGGCGCCAGCATCGGCCGGCGCGTCTTTATCGACCATGGCTTCGGCGTGGTGATCGGCGAAACCGCCGTCATCGGCGACGACTGCACCATCTACCAGGGCGTCACCCTCGGCGGCACGACCCTGGTGGCTGGCACCAAGCGCCATCCGACACTCGAGCGCGGCGTGATCGTCGGCGCCGGCGCCCAGGTGCTGGGCGCGTTCACGGTGGGCGAATACGCCAAGATCGGCTCGAATGCGGTGGTCGTCAAACCGGTCCCGGCCGGCGCCACTGCGGTCGGCAATCCGGCCCACATGACACGCAAGGAGGACGGCTCGCGCAGCGCGCAGCTATTCTCGGCCTATGGCGTTACGCCGAACGGCGACGATCCGTTGTCGAAAGCCCTGCGCGGCCTGATTGACCACGCTGCACGCCAGGACGAGCAGATCGAACGGCTCACCACCATCGTCAAGGCAGCCGGTCTGTGCTGCCCGAGCATGCACGAGGGTGATAAACTCGACTCGGAACAATTGAATCGCTTGGTTGATTAAGGAATCGCATGACGAATGAAACGACTGGCAGCGCCGTTGATACCAACGCTGCAGCCGTGCTTGACCCGGTCGAGCTGCGCGTACTGGCCGTGCTGGCCGAGAAAGAAGGGCTCACGCCCGACAATTATCCGATGTCGCTCAACGCGATCGTGAATGGTTGCAATCAATTGTCGAGCCGCGATCCGGTGATGCAGATGGGCGAAGACACCGTGCTCGACACCCTGCAGCGTCTTACCGAGCGCAAGCTGGTGAACGCGATCTCGCAGGCCGGCGCGCGCGTGGTCAAGTACGAGCACCGTATGCGCATCAAATGGACACTCGAGCAGGACAAGCTGGCCGTGCTCACCATCCTGATGCTGCGCGGCCTGCAGACCGCCGGCGAGATCCGCACCCGCAGCGGCCGCCTGCACGAATTCAAGACCGTGCAGGATGTCGAAACGGCGCTGCAATTCCTGATCGACAAATACCCGCCGCTGGTGGTCAAGCTCGAACGCGCACCGGGCACCAAGGAATCGCGCTATGGCCAGTTGCTCGGGGGCGAGATCACCATCGTCGCCGGCAGCGAGCAAAGTTCGAGCTCGAGCTCAGGCAGCGGCCAGACCCAGGGCGCCCGGGTACAGCAGCTGGAGCAGCAAGTCGCCTCCCTGCGCGGTGAACTGGACGAACTCAAGGTCCAGTTCGAGGCGTTTCAGCGTCAGTTCCTGTAAGCGCGGAAGCTTCTGCCAGGTCGAGTTCGATCAGCGCGTCGTCGCTCCAGCGCTTGTCGCCGATCGGCACCCGGAAACCGCGCCCGTCGGTTTCCAGATTGGCGCTGCGGTTGCCGTCGACCAGCACCGCGCCATTCACGTTGCCACCGTGCCTGAACGTGAAGCCGACCTTGTTGCGATCGACCGTAAAGCCGCACCAATCGCGTGTGCGCAGGACGGTATTTGCCGTCAGCACAATCCATAGCGGAATCTCTTCCTTGGCGATCGCGACGTGCACCCGGCACTCCAGGCGCAGGTCGCCCAGGCGCCGCACGTTGTCCGGCAAGCCGGGCGAACGAACCGTCGGCGTGACCTTGTAGTCGCGCCGCTTCTGGTTCAGCACCAGCTCGGCCTTGGCGTCGAGCGCGGCCTGGCTGCGCGGCACCGTGAACATGCCATCCGCACTCACCGGCAACGCCAGGCTGAAGCCGTCGTTGCCGCCGAGGCGCGCCATCGGCAGTGCTGCCTGACCGGCAGCGCCGCGCGGTTCGATGCGAAAGCGCACCGCTGCAACCCGCGGCGCCATCGCGTGGTACTGGTCGAAGGCATCCAGGCCGGCAACGATCGCCTTGTACTTGCGCACTTCCGGGTCACGCAAGTCGTTGACCTTGATCTCGTCCGGGTTGCCGGGTTTGCTGTCAGCCGCCGCTGCAGGAACGCTACAGCCGAGCAGGGCGGCCATCGTGAGAGCGAGCGTGCGCATGGCATTCAGCCTTCATCGCGCCAGCGGCGCAGGCGCACCGCGCCGGCGATCATCGCGCAACCGGCGGCGGCGGCGATCCATACTGCAGGCGAGGCCAGTGTCGAATACGAGATGTTCAGCAGCAGCCCCGCATCCAGTCCGTTCTGCATCTGCACCAGCGCGCTTTTGTCGACCTCGCCGAACCAGATTCCCGGGAACAGGCCACCGAGCATGCGCGCCACCACTTCGTTGCCGAGCCACTTGGCGCCCAGCGAGACGCCGGAAAAACGACTCATCAGGAAATCGAACCAGGACAGGATCGCCAGTATCACCACGGGCATGCCGACCGCCCACAGAAACACCTTCGACTTGGCCCAGCTCGATACCAGCAGCAGCCAGCCGACCGTCGGCAAGGCCCAGATGATGTACAGCGGCAGGAAGCTCAGCAGGTACAGCGGCGACAAATACAGGCGCATGTCGGACAGCACCGGCACGATCAGGTTGATGTCGTTCAGGGCCGCCGCGACCAGTCCCAACGCCAGCAGGACCAGCGAGGTGGCCACGCCGGTGCCGATCACCACCAGCGGCGCGACCAGCAGGGCGACGATCACTTTCGACAGCACGATGTCGCGGTCCGACAGCGGCAGCGACTTCCAGAACAGGATGCTGCGGTCGCGCCGGTCGTCGTACAGCGCCGCCAGGCAATAGAAAAACACGACCACCGGCAGCACCAGGAACAGCGGCGCCGCCACTGCCAGATAACTGGACGCAACCACGCTGGCCAGCCTGGCGCGCATGGCGTGCGGCACGCCATGCACCGCCACCTGGTGCTCGCCCATCTGGAAGTGAAACGAACCGGCATGCATGATTCCGTACAGGAAGCCGCCGCCGAGCACCAGCACCAGCGCCACCGACACCGCCAGCGGCGCCCAGAAGAACGCGCCCTTGTGTTCCCACAGTTCGCGCCGGATCAGCCATTTCAGGTTGGTCATGCCAGTACTTGCGAGTGAGTTCGCTCTGGAACCAGTGCCGGTTGGCGCGTTGCTGGGCAGGCTTGCTGTCATGTTGGTATTCATGCGTAGGTTCCTTTCATGGTGGCGACGAACAGATCGGCCACGCTCGGGTTGCGTACTTCGCCCAGTGCCGTCAGCTGTTCACGCGACAGGCCGCCGGCGCGACGCGCATCGAACAGCATGACCGATTTGCCGAACACGGTGCGCTGGTCGATCGGCTGCAGCGCGCTGGCGGCGGCCACCTTGTCGGCGGAGACCATCACTTCGACATAACGTTCACCGATCTCTTCCATCGTTGCCGACAGCGCGATCTTGCCGTCGCGGATGAACAGCAGGTCGGTCAGGATGTGTTCGACTTCTTCGACCTGGTGCGTGGTGATGACGATGGTCTTGTCTTCGTCAAAATAATCTTCGAGCAGGTTCTGGTAGAAGCTCTTGCGGTAAATGATGTCCAGCCCCAGGGTCGGTTCGTCCAGCACCAGCAGCCTGGCATCGATCGCCATCACCAGCGCCAGGTGCAGCTGCACGATCATGCCCTTCGACATTTGCTTGACCTTCATGGTCGGCGTCAGCTTGGTGTTGGCGATGTAGCGCTCGGCTTTGCTGCGGTCGAAACGCGGATGCACGCCGGCCACGAAGTCGATCGCATCCCTGACCCGCAGCCAGCGCGGCAGGATGGCGACGTCGGCGATGAAGCAGACGTCTTGCATCAGCTCATCGCGTTGGGTGCGCGGATCGAATCCCAGCACCGACAGCTCGCCCTCGAACGGAATCAAACCCAGTGCCGCTTTCAGCGTCGTGGTCTTGCCCGAGCCGTTGGGGCCGATCAGGCCGACGATGCGTCCGGCCGGAATCTCGAAGTCGATGCCGTCGACCGCAACCTGCTTGCCGTAGCGCTTGGTAAGGCCGCGTGCGGACAGAACGGCGCTCATGCTGCACCTCCGTCGCTGGTGCTGGCGCGCAGCAACTGCTCCACATCCAGGCCGAGGCGGCGGATGCGCTCAACCATCGCCGGCCACTCTTCGCGAATGAAGCGCTCGCGTTCGCTGGCCAGGAGTTTTTCGTTTGCGCCTTCGGTGACATACATGCCAATTCCCCTTCGCTTTTCCACCAGGTTCTCGTCGACCAGTTCCTGGTACGCTTTCGAGACGGTGATCGGATTGAGTTGATATTCCGCCGCGATCTGGCGTACCGAGGGCAGGGCATCGCCGGGCTTCAGGGCGCCGTCGAGCATCATGCCCACCACCCGCTCCTTGAGCTGGCGGTAGATCGGGGTGTTTTCGTTCCAGCCGACATTCATCTGCGGCCTCCCTTCTGTTGCGGTGCTTGCATACCGGCCTCCTGGTTGATGCCAAGGTGATGTGATGAGGTGGTGTTGTAGTGAACTATAACACTATGCGCGTGAATGTAAACATGCAGACGCCAGATTATTCCGGCGGCATGAATCTACGTCGGGCGTTGGAGAATGGCGCCGTCGATGTCGTGGCGGACGATGCTGCCGTCACCGTGCACGGCGATCCAGCCACCGCGAACCGGCTCCTGGTCGAGCTCCCAGTCCGGCAGCACATAGCGCAGCTTGCCATCATGCTCGTGTACGGCAGGGCGGTGGGTGTGGCCATGGATAATCGCCGACGCATCAAGCGCGGCGAACACCTCGTCGACCGCGGCCGGCGTCACGTCCATGATCTCGTACGACTGGCCCGACTGCGCTTCGCGGCTGCCTTCACGCAGGCCGGCGATGATCGCCTTGCGCTGCGCCAGCGGCATGCCGAGAAATTGCGCCTGCCATGCCGGATCGCGCACCTGGGCGCGAAAGGCCATGTAATTGGTGTCGTGCGTGCACTGGGCGTCGCCGTGTACCAGCGCGATGCGGCGTGCGCCGGCTTCGATGAGGTGGGGTTCTTGCAGCAGGCGTAAGCCGGCAGCGTCGGCAAACGCCGGGCCGACCAGGAAGTCGCGGTTGCCGGCCAGCCAGTACACAAGGGTGCCGCTGTCGCTCAGGGAGCGCAGTGCGGCAACGATGCTTGCATTGAACGGATCGGCGATATCGTCATCGCCGGCCCAGTATTCGAAAATATCGCCGAGCAGGTACAGCCGCTCGGCGTGCGCCGCGTGCTCAAGGAGGAAGCCGAGAAAGGCGTCCATCGTGCGCGGGTGCGATGCCTGCAAGTGCAGGTCAGAAACGAACAGCGCGAACGGGCGCGCAGCCAGCCCCGATGTGCTCGACTGGGGCTGGTGCGCGCCTGCCATCAGATGACTTCGATCTTCTCGATGATCACGTCTTCTGCCGGCACGTCCGAGTGCATGCCGCTGCGGCTGGTCTTGACGCCGTTGAGTGCATCGACCACGTCCTGGCCGGCAGTGACTTTACCGAACACGGCGTAGCCCCAGCCGTCCTGGCCCGGGTAGTCGAGGAAGGCATTGTTCTTGGTGTTGATGAAGAACTGGGCCGATGCCGAGTGCGGCGCCGAGGTGCGGGCCATGGCCAGCGTGTACTTGTCGTTCTTCAGGCCGTTCTTGGCTTCGTTCTCGACGGTGGTGTCGGCCGGCTTTTGCTTCATGCCTGGCTCGAAACCGCCGCCCTGGATCATGAAGTCCTTGATCACGCGGTGGAAGATGGTGTTGCTGAAGTGGCCTGCCTTGACATATTCCAGGAAGTTGGCGACGGTCTTCGGCGCTTTTGCGTCGTCCAGCTCGGCGGTGATGGCGCCGTGGTTGGTGGTGATGAGAATGTTCGTCATGGGTTGTCCTTTTCCTTGATTGTTGTTCGGATCGTCTCGCGCACACCGCGTGGCGCGAGTTGTTCGCTCGCTATTTTACAAGCTTGTCGCCCTTCAGGAGCGTGGCCGATTTAATCGTGATCGGCACCACCGGCACGTTTTGCAGGTTGCGGATGTCGTCCACCACCACGCCCTTGATCTTGTCGACCACTTCCTGGCCCTTCACCACGCGCCCGAACACGGTGTAGCCCGAGCCGCCCACGTTCGGAAAATCGATGCCGGAATTGTCGGCCACGTTGATGAAGAACTGCGAGGTGGCGCTGTCGGGATTGTCTTCACGCGCCATGGCGATCGTGTATGGCACGTTCGACAGGCCGTTGTTCGATTCGTTCTTGACCGCGGGACGGGTCTTGCGGCCTTCGAACTTTTCGTTCATGCCGCCGGCCTGAATCATGAAGCCGTCGATCACGCGGTGGAAAATGGTGCCCTTGTAGAAGCCCGATTTTACGTAGGCCAGGAAATTGGCGACGTTCCTGGGCGCCTTTTCCTGGTCGAGCTCGACGACGATTTCGCCCATCGTGGTCTTGAGCGACACTTGCGGCAGGTCGGCGGCCAGGGCTGCGCCGGAGAGCAACAGGGCGCCGGCGGCAGCGCCGAGTTGAACGATCATGGCGCGGCGGGTGAGCGTGAACGATGGCATGGAAGCTTTCCTCCGATGGAGCTGGCGCAAGGCGCTGTCAAGGGTTGTCTCGAAAATAAAGCTGGTCCGTAGGAGGGCAGCCGTGTTTTTATCAATGCTATACTTCGTAGAGGCACGTTCCATTCTATCAAATAAGTAACAATAAAAACGACACCGAGGAGCGCTGCGCATCCAGTGCAGATAACGACGTCGATGCGATCGCCTGGCGCCCAATTGTTTCATCAATTGCCGCGCCTTGATCGCTATTGCGGTTCGCGCTCTTCGCCTTGTCGGCATTCAACACGGTATTCAAAGCGGTATTCAATGAGCCAACTGAAGATTTACAACACGCTCGCGCGTGACAAGCAGGTATTTGTCCCGAAGGTCGCCGGCAAGGTCGGCATGTACGTATGCGGCATGACCGTCTACGACTACTGCCACATCGGCCACGCGCGAATGATGATGGCTTTCGATGTCGTCTACCGTTGGCTGCTGGTGTCCGGCTACGAGGTCAAATACGTCCGCAACGTTACCGACATCGAAGACAAGATCATCCGCCGCGCAGTGGAAAACGGCGAGACCATCCGCTCGCTGACCACGCGCTTCGAGAAGTACATGGACGAAGACACGGCCGCGCTTGGCATCCTGCCGCCGACCGACGTCCCGCGCGCCACCGAATACGTGCCGCAAATGCTCGGCATCATCGAGAAGCTCGAACAAAAAGGCCTGGCCTACCGCAGCGACGACGGCGACGTCAACTACGCGGTGCGCGGCTTCGAAGGCTACGGCAAACTGTCCGGCAAGTCGCTCGACGACCTGCGCGCCGGCGAGCGTGTCGACGTCAATTCCGGCAAGCGCGATCCGCTCGACTTCGTGTTGTGGAAGGCTGCCAAGCAATCCGAACCGGATGAAGCCAAGTGGGATTCGCAATGGGGCCAGGGCCGTCCCGGCTGGCACATCGAATGCTCGGCCATGTCGTGCGCGACGCTGGGCGAACACTTCGACATCCACGGCGGCGGCGCCGATCTGCAGTTTCCGCACCACGAAAACGAGATCGCCCAGTCCGAAGGCGCGTTCGGCGCGCCGATGGTGAACTACTGGATACACAACGGTTTCGTGCGCGTCGATAACGAAAAGATGTCCAAGTCGCTGGGTAACTTTTTCACCATCCGCGACGTGCTGAAAAAGTACGATGCCGAAGTGGTGCGCTTCTTCATCCTGCGCGCCCACTACCGCAGCCCGCTGAACTACTCGGACGCTCACATCGACGACGCCAAGGGCGCGCTGACGCGCCTGTACACGGCGCTGTCCGGCATCGACCTCGGCGCTGACGCACCAGGCGTCGACTGGGACGAAGCCCACGCTGCGCGCGTGCGCGAAGCGATGGACGACGATTTCAATACCCCGCTGGCAGTGGCCGCGCTGTTCGATCTGGCCAGCGAAGTCAACCGCAGCAAGTCGGTCGCAGTCGCGCGCCAGTTCAAGGCGCTGGCCGGCGTGTTCGGCCTGCTCGAACGCACGCCGCAACAATTCCTGCAAGCGGGCGTGGCCGGTGAGGACGGCATGAGCGAGGCTGCTATCGAAGACGCCATCGCCCGCCGCGCCGCCGCCAAGGCCGCACGCGACTTCGCGCAATCGGACGCCATCCGCAACGAACTCACCGCCGCCGGGATCATCCTGGAAGACAAGCCGGACGGAACGACCTGGCGCCGCGCATGATGGCAGCCAACAAGGACAAGAGCGGCGCTGCGAGCGCTGCAGTAACAGTCGTCGGCGCCGAGGCGCTGGCCGTGCCCGCCTACTGGGCCGAAGCCAAGCTCGAGCTGATGCAGCGCGACCGCATCATGAACAAGCTGATCCCGCAGTTCGGCGACCTGCACCTGCGCGGCCAGCCTGACCCGTTCACCACGCTGGCGCGTTCGATCGTCGGCCAGCAGGTCACGCCGAAAGCGGCCGACCTGGCCTGGGGCAAGCTGCTGGCGGTGTGCCCGAAACTGTCGCCAAGCTGCGTGGTCAAGGCCGGTGCGGCGCAGCTGTCGGGGTGCGGCCTGTCGAAGCGCAAGACCGAATACATCCTCGACCTGGCCGACCATTTCAAGGCCAAGCGGGTGCATGCCGACCTGTGGTCGGAAATGGATGACGAAGCCGTCATCGCCGAGCTGATCCAGATTCGCGGCATCAGCCGCTGGACAGCCGAGATGTTTTTGATATTTAATTTATTGCGCCCGAACGTCATGCCACTGGACGACCCGGGCCTGATCCAGGGCATCAGCCAGAATTACTTTTCCGGCGAGCCGGTCTCGCGCAGCGATGCGCGCGAAGTGTCGGCCAACTGGGAGCCGTGGCGCACGGTCGCCACCTGGTACCTGTGGCGTAGCCTGGACCCGGCGCCGGTATAGAACGAAAGCAGCGCTGAGCGGCCTTGCCGAGGTATGCCATACGCGTCCGGCACGGTAGAATAGCGCCCTGATCCGCCACGCATGAGCACAACAACAAGCACTGCACGGCACGACATCATCCCGGAGGTACAATGACTAAAACAACTTTCCTCAATTTTGAGCAGCCGATCGCCGAGCTGGACACCAAGATTGAAGAGCTGCGGTTCGTGCAGGACGATTCCGCCGTCGACATCTCCGAAGAGATCGACCGCCTGGCCAAGAAGAGCCAGCAACTGACCAAAGACATCTACGCCAAGCTGACTCCATGGCAAGTGTCGCAGATCGCACGTCACCCGCAGCGTCCATACACGATGGACTATGTGAACGCGATCTTCACCGATTTCCATGAACTGCACGGCGACCGCACATTCGCCGACGACCAGTCGATCATCGGCGGCCTGGCCCGTTTCAACGGCCAGCCATGCATGGTGATCGGCCACCAGAAGGGACGCGACACCAAAGAGCGTGCGATGCGCAACTTCGGCATGCCGAAACCCGAAGGCTATCGCAAGGCCATGCGCCTGATGAAGCTGGCCGAAAAATTCGGTCTGCCGATCTTTACGTTTGTCGATACCCCGGGCGCGTTCCCGGGCATCGACGCCGAAGAGCGCGGCCAGTCGGAAGCGATCGGCCATAATCTGTTCGTCATGGCCGAACTGAAAGTGCCGCTGATCGCGACCATCATCGGCGAAGGCGGCTCCGGCGGCGCGCTGGCGATCGCGGTGGGCGACGCAACCTTGATCCTGCAATACGCGACCTACTCGGTGATTTCGCCGGAAGGCTGCGCCTCGATCCTGTGGAAGACCTCGGAGCGTGCGGCCGACGCCGCGGAAGCCCTGGGCCTGACCGCGCACCGCCTGAAAGCGATGGGCCTGGTCGACAAGATCGTCAACGAGCCACTCGGTGGCGCCCACCGCGATCCGGCGCAAATGGCGCAGCTGCTCAAGCGCGCGCTGGCCGACACCTTGCGCCAGTTCCAGGGAATGAAGACCAAGGACCTGCTGGAAGCGCGTCATCAGAAGCTGATGAGCTACGGCAAGTTCAAGGAAACCTTGCCGCGCGAAGAGTGAGCCGTTCCAAGGCCGGCGACTTGCCGGCAGCGTTTGTGCAAGCCCTGACCGGCTTGCGCGCCACATACTCCCCGACTTGCATTGCGATTGCCTGCAGCGGCGGCCTCGACTCGATGGCCCTGCTGCGCCTGGCCCACGCCTGGTGCTCGGAGCAGGGCATCTCTTCCGTCGCACTCCACGTTCATCATGGCTTGAGTCCGAATGCCGACGACTGGCTCGCGCATGTGGAGACGGCCAGCGCCGCGCTCGGCATCGCCTGCGAGCATCGCCGCGTGACGGTCCCGAAAGACGGCTCCGGCATCGAAGCTGCGGCGCGCAAGCTGCGTTATGCGGCGCTGGGCGAGATGGCGCGCGCGCATGGCGCCGGCTTGCTGCTTACTGCCCACCACCTCGATGATCAGGCTGAAACTGTGCTGCTGCAATTGCTGCGCGGTTCCGGTCCGGCTGGCCTGTCCGGCATGGACGCGGCCAATCATGCGCCCGACCTGCTGGGCGACGCATCCCTGGTGATGGCGCGTCCGCTGCTGACACAGTCGCGCGCTGCGCTTGAAGCGTATGCGCGTGAGCATGCGCTGAGCTGGGTCGAGGACGAATCGAACCAGGACCCGCGCTACACCCGCAACGCGCTGCGCCATCAGGTGATGCCGGCGCTGGCGAATAATTTCCCCGGCTTCCAGGCGCGCATCGCACGCGGCGCTGCTCATGTCGCAGCGGCCCAGCGCATGCTGGACGAACTGGCGGCGCAGGATCTGGCCGCTTGTCTTGAAGGCGATGCGATCGACCTCGGCCGCCTCGGCCAACTCAGCGCTGACCGCATCGACAATACGCTGCGCCACCTGTTCGTGGTGCGCGGCCTGGCGATGCCGTCGACTGCCTGGCTCAACCAGATGGTAGCGCAATTGTTTTCGGCGCGCGAGGACGCGCAGCTGAAGGTCACGCACCCGGGCTGCGTCATCCGCCGCCATCGCGGCAAGTTGATCCTGACCCCACACCTGGCCGACCTGGCAGGCATGCGCGACCCCGACGACGAAGGCGTGCTGGAGAAGTTTGGTCACGATTTCCGCTGGCAGGGCGAAGCGTCGATCGCGTTTCCCGACTACGGCGGCGTGCTGCACTTCGAACAGGGCGAGCAGGGCGTCGACGCCGCCTGGCTGCGCAGCCAGCGCTTGACCATCGACTTCCGCAAAGGCGGTGAGCGCCTCAAGCCGGCCGCCAACCGGCCCACGCGCGGCCTGAAGGCGCACTATCAGGCGCTCGGCGTTCCAGCTTGGGAGCGCGAGCGGCTCCCGGTTGTGTTCGCCACGTTCGAGCTGCTGTATGCGGCCGGGATCGGCATGGATTGCCGTCATTTCGGCGCACCCGGGAGCGAGCTGATCGCATTGCGCTGGGACGCGAACCCAGCCTGATTCGGCAGGCCGGTCATACCTGTTCGGGTATTACTTTATTTTCTTTTCATATAGCTTTTCCGACTGTCGCTGCTTGTGATGGCGCATTGCAACATGCTAGAGTAAGGGTCCCCTAGAACAACTTCACATCCTTCTCACCTGCAGGAACCCTTCCCGATATGGCTTTAATTGTCCACAAATATGGCGGAACGTCGATGGGCTCGACGGACCGCATCAAGAATGTCGCGGCCCGTGTGGCCAAGTGGCATGACGCAGGTCACCAAATTGTTGTCGTCCCATCCGCAATGTCGGGCGAAACGAATCGCTTGATTGGTCTGGCCAAGGAAATCATGGCGCAACCGGACCCGCGCGAACTGGACATGATCGCCTCGACCGGCGAACAGGTATCGGTGGGCCTGCTGGCGATGGCGCTGCTGGCGATCGGCAAGGATGCGGTGTCGTACACCGGCTGGCAGGCGGGCATCCGCACCGACTCGTCGTTCACCAAGGCGCGCATCCAGTCGATCGACGATTCGCGCGTGCTGCGCGATGTCGCGGCCGGCAAGATCGTGATCATCACCGGCTTCCAGGGCATGGACGAAGATGGCAATATCTCGACCCTGGGCCGCGGCGGTTCGGACACCTCGGCAGTGGCGATCGCCGCTGCGCTGAAGGCGGACGAATGCCTGATCTACACCGACGTCGACGGCGTCTACACGACCGATCCGCGCGTGGTCGATGAGGCGCGCCGCCTGTCGAAGATCACCTTCGAGGAAATGCTCGAACTGGCCTCGCTGGGCTCGAAAGTGCTGCAGACCCGTTCGGTGGAATTCGCCGGTAACTACCAGGTGCCGACGCGCGTGCTGTCGTCGCTGACCGACCCTTTGATGCCGCTGGCCGAAGAAGCCCAGTCCGGCACCCTGATTTCGTTTGAGGAAGAAAGCAACATGGAACAAGCCGTCATCTCCGGCATCGCGTTCAATCGCGACGAAGCAAAGATCACCGTCCTGGGCGTGCCGGACAAGCCTGGCGTGGCGTATCACATCCTGGGACCGATCGCCGACGCGAATATCGAAGTCGACATGATCATCCAGAACCAGTCGGTGGACGGCAAGACCGACTTCACCTTCACCGTGCCGCGCGGCGAATACGCGCAGGCAGTCAAGGTGCTGGAAGGCCAGCAGGAAGCGCTGGGCGCCGCGCGCATCATGGGCGACGCCAAGGTCTCGAAAGTGTCGGCAGTGGGCGTGGGCATGCGCAGCCACGTCGGCGTCGCGTCGCAGATGTTCCGCACGCTGTCGGAAGAGGGCATCAACATCCAGATGATCTCGACGTCGGAGATCAAGATCTCGGTGCTGATCGACGAGAAATACATGGAACTGGCCGTGCGCGCGCTGCACAAGGCATTTAACCTCGAGCAAGGTTAACAAATTCAAACTTTTTTGGGCGTGCGTTCTTGACGCAAAGAGCGCCAGCCCTTAAGATGCTTGCACTCAGCGCTGACCGCAAGATTGGTTCTGATTGGAGACGTGGCCGAGTGGCCGAAGGCACATCCCTGCTAAGGATGCATACGGCTTATACCTGTATCGTGGGTTCGAATCCCACCGTCTCCGCCAAGATAGATGAAAAAAGCCACCGCAAGGTGGCTTTTTTCTTTGTTGGCTGGGCAGACGAGTAAGGCGCCTGCGCGCCTTACGTGTGGGAGGCGAAGCTGCGCGCATACTTGCGCGCAGGCGGCCTGCAGCATGTAGGCGAATCCCACCGTCTCCGCCAAGATAGATGAAAAAAGCCACCGCAAGGTGGCTTTTTTCTTTGTTGGCTGGGCAGGCGAGTAAGGCGCCTGCGCGCCTTACGTGTGGGAGGCGAAGCTGCGCATACTTGCGCGCAGGCGGCCTGCAGCATGTAGGCGAGTCAGGGCCCGCCTGGCAAACCGGGCGGCATTCCCAATGTCTCTACCGGCGCGATCGTTGTCGATAGCGGCAAGGGGAAGGTGAATCGAATCAACCTGACCAATCCCCGGTAAGAAACGGCGTCGCAGGTTTCATTATCGTCACCGGGCATGCAGACCCGAACCCGGACCAGCCGGATGCAGTTGGTGGCATTCGGATTGCTGGTGCAATTGATCCGGTTGGTACGCGGACTATCCGGCATCGCCGTGATTGCCACAGGCATGGAGCTCGTACTGGCCGGGATGCGCAGGTAGTCGATCCTGATGTGCTGATCGGAGACTGGCTCGCTGAAGAGCAGCACGCCTGGCGAATTGCGGAAAAGCGCGCGCTGGCGAACGCTCTGCATCGCCGTGGCATCGCTGAAATCGGTATTGACTGCCAGCGCGGCCGCCCTGCGCGTGACTTCTTGCAGGGTATTGATCACATACATGGCGCGCGACACTTCGACGATGCCGAAAAACAGTACGAAGAAGATGATCGCCACCAAGCTGAACTCGACCGCGGCGACGCCTCGTTGTGTCGAGGACGGACGATGGCGTCTGCCAGCCGGATAGCTTGCCGGCGTGGTGGGTCGTAAGGCCCGTGTCGGTACGCATAACATCCTCCAGCAGAAATAATGGGCAGGCATGAGATTGCCCAGGTCGGGATGGCGTCTGCGAGGGAGCGGCGTCATGGGTAGAGTACTACGTGTGTTCCCAGCGACTGCTCGGGAATTAGTCCGGCGAATTCACCGTAGAGCGACGCAGACGTGGCCGGCGTCGTCATGAAAAATCGTCCGATACCAAGTACGGTGGCGCTATTTCCAACAACCGGACAGGCCAGCAACGGCAGGTTCAGGACGCGCCGGTGGCGCACGAATTTGTTGTTGTTCGGAGGATTGCCGAAGAAGCTCCCGCTGGTCTGCAAGTATGGTGTTGGCATGGCCGCGTCGGCAGGATACGGCGTCGTGCTCGAGGTCGCTGGTCTGCCTGGCGCATACAGGGTGCTCCATGCCGACGTACCGAATGTGGCGTAACCTGCCGCCGGCTCCGGTTGTCCGGATTGGTACGCCGAATACGGAACTGCCCTGGCGTACGACCAGAGTGGCCCGAACTCGGCTGCGGTAGTGCCGGCCGGGGCCTGGTCGGGGCCGGCGATCGTCCAGCGCCTGCCGTCGCTGATCAGCAATTTCGCCGCTTGCGCTTGCGGCTGTACAAGCATCCAGAGACTGCCACCATTGTGGTTATATGCCATCACATTGGCGTCCGACGGCGCCGTACGCGCATCGCAGGGCGCGGTGGTGGCGTTATACAGACCAAAGCGTGAGTTCAGATGGTGATACAGACTCGCGAGCGGGAATGGCGACGACACCGTGACGCTTCCTGGTCCGGTCAATCTGGTCATCGCCATCGTGCCGGTGCAAACGAACGGTGCGATCGTGGCGGCATTCGTGATGGGGGCGCCGCCTGCCAGCGGATTGACGACGAAGGTGCGTCCCGTCGTCGCCGCCGAGCGGTCCAGGTCCAGCAAGTTGTACCCGACACCGCGCCGAAAACCGTACTCTTCGAGTTCGCCGCCATGATCGCGATGCGCTTCGTCGCGCATGGCGCAGATGCCCAGCGGCGTTACTCTGAGACCGGATCGTCCTGCGATGGCGCTGGCGTTGGTCGACGTCGCGCGGGCGTTGAAAAAAATCTGCACGAACATCGTCGCTATGTCGCCATGATTACCGGGCAGCCGGTCCGTATCCACGTTGACGTATAGCAGCCGTTCGGGGCGCGTACGCGCCTCTTCAGCGCCGAGCCATGGGCCTGCCGGCGTTTCACCGAACATCACTGCGTCCGCTGACCAGTTCAATGTCCTGTTTCCATATTGGTAAGTAACTGCGCCCGGTGGGGGCGCACTGAAGCGATCCGACGCATGTTGCAATGCCTTGGTGATGCCTGCGCCCGTACCATTAAGCTCATGCGCAGCGGCCAGCGCCACCGAATCGGCGGCGTTTTGCAGTTCCATCTTGCGGTTGTAAAGCTGGGACAAATCGAGCGCCAGGGCAAGAAAGCCGATGATGATGATCAGCGATGCCGCGCACATGATCGCGATCGCGCCGGCCTGGCGCGCGCGCAGTCGGGGGCCGCGGCGCCGGATGGGGTTGGCACATGCTGCAGCGTGTATCCGGCCCATGGACGTTCCCTGCAATGACGTGGCGCTAGCGACCGACATAGCGCATGGTGACGTTCCCGACCATCACCATGTCGGTGTTGCCTAGATATGACGTCGTCAGGTTGCCAAAAATCGTGTCATGAAGAGTGATTTGGACCCTGACATGCACCATATCCGGTACGGCAGCGCCGCACGCACCGGTATTGCACTCGATATCGATCAGGATGCCATCCGTGAAATCGACTATCTCGCGCAGTTCCTCCTGGGCTATCCAGCGGGCGAGCGCGGCGATGCGCGCTTCATTGAATCCGCCACCAGGAGTTCGCATTTCCGCTTGCGTCGCAGTCGACAGGAAGCGGGCGGCGTCATGTGCTGCTTTCTGGCCGACGCTATAGAACAGGTAGACTCTGGCGAAAAACAGCGAAACTGCCAGGAGCAAAATGAGAAGTGGCATCACGATCGCCATTTCAACGGCAACGCCCCCTGCCGCTGAATGCCGGTTTTCTCTTGATGGCGATTTCATCGTCTTGCTTCCTGGAATCGTTGGCCCATCGTGGATTCTAGTCAGAAGAGACTACGATCATTTGATTTAGAACATTGCATGGATACGGAAGGCCCCGGTGCAAACCGGCAGGCATGGCCACGAGCGTCATGAATTTGGGGGGGAGGCTGGCACGCGCCAACAAACAAGAATGGCCCGCATGCGATTGAATCGCATGCGGGCCATTTAAAGGAGGCGCGGGACTTCAGTGCACCAACTTCAACAATGTACGCTGCCGGCGCAGTCCATCAAAGGAAAGCGCACGCCGGCCAGCGCGACTGTTTTACGCTGTCAGCCGGCCTGGCTGCTCAGCGCTTCCTGATAGCGTCGTTCGACTTCAGCCCAATTGATGATGTTGAAGAAGGCCGCGATGTAGTCCGGACGTTTGTTCTGGTACTTCAGGTAGTACGCGTGTTCCCACACGTCCAGGCCCAGGATCGGGGTGCCGCCCGACATGCCGGCGAACTGGCCCATCAGCGGGTTGTCCTGGTTGGCGCTGCTTTCCACGACCAGCTTGCCGTCCTTGCCGACGGTCAGCCAGGCCCAGCCGCTACCGAAGCGGGTCTGGGCGGCTTTGGTAAAGGCGTCCTTGAAGTTGTCGTAGCCGCCCAGGTCGGTCTCGATGGCTTGCGCCAGCTGGCCCGACGGCTGGCCGCCTTCGGGCGACAGCACGGTCCAGAACAGCGCGTGGTTGGCGTGGCCGCCACCGTTGTTGCGCACCACGTTCTGGACGCCCTGCGGCAGCGCGCCGATGTCGCTGATCAGCTGCTCGACCGGGACGTCGCCGACGTCGGAATCGGCCAGCGCGTTGTTGACGTTGGTGATGTAGGTCTGGTGGTGCTTGGTATGGTGGATCTCCATCGTCTGCGCATCGAAATGCGGTTCGAGGGCGTTATAAGCGTAAGGCAATGGCGGCAGTGTGTAAGGCATGATCGTTCTCCGTTCAGTTGGTTGGGAACACTGTTCCTGAAAGAAGGACTGTCCGGGAGCGGCGACACGCCATTCCCGGAGCGGGCGCATTGGCGCCGTCCGACGAATATTACTCGTTGCTTGTTTGCTGATGCGCGAAGGCGTACGACGGGCGCCCGGATCGGCAAAGCAGACCCCGGCGCCTAGCGCGCGCCCTGACTTGTCCAGAATACCAGCATCCCGAGAACGCTGGCGCGCCAGGTGAGCGTGAACGCGACCGTGAGGGTGCTGGCGGCCAGCGTCATGCACCAGACCAGCACCGCGATCGAGGGCGAATCGACCGCCAGGCACAGCGCGAGCGACAGGGTCAACGCCGCCGCGCCCAGCGTGCGCAGGGTGGTCACCAGCACCGCCGGCTGCGGCGCGGCGGCGCGCGCCTGGGTCCAGTGCACGTCCATCGACAGCGCCAGCCAGCCCATGCCGGCCAGGCTGGCGAGCAGGGCGGCCAACAGCATCAGCGCATCATGCATGGCCGGCCTCCAGCATCGGCGCCGGGGCGGCGGCGCGCAGGGCGTCGCGCCGCTGCAGCTTGCGCGCCGCCAGCAGGGCCAGCACGCTGCCGGTCAGCATGAACAGGTCGGCGCCGGCCACCGGCCAGTAGCCGGCGCCGATCGTGCGCGCCAGATGGTCGCCGGTGGTGATCCAGTTCAGCAGCGGCGCGATGACGGCCAGCGCGGCAATCGCCAGGCACTGCTCGCGCCAGGCCGGGGCCAGGCGAGCCTGCGCCACCGGTGCGGTGCGCCACAAGCCGTGCACGCTTGCCAGCAACCAGGCGCCCCAGAAGCAGTACTTTTCCATGTCGCCGCGCCATGGCCAGCCGGCTGGCATGGAATCGGGCAGCAGGCGGTTGGCGACCAGCATGCACAGGGTGGCCACCAGCATCCCGGTGACGGTCGTGACCGCCAGCGCGTCGACGATGCGCGCGCCGCTGACGCCCTGTTTCGCGTGCTGGCGCTTGCGTTTCTCGACAAAAAAGAACAGCCCGGTGGCGATGCAGGCGCAACCGGCCAGGCCGCCCAGCACGTACAGCCAGCGCAGCAGCCAGTGCCTGAAATGCTGCAGGTGCAGGCCGGTCAGGAATTCGTTGATGCGCGCCACCAGCGTCGGCGGCGGATCTTCGCGCAGGACCGTCCCGGTGGAGGCCTTGAAATGGATGCCTTCGCCGGCCAGCTGGACGCGGTCGGTGCCGGCGCGGTAGATGCTGACGTAGCCGTTGGCGTCGCCCACGTGCTGCACGTTCAGGTAGCCGACGTCGCCGGCCATGCCCTTGGCGGCCCAGCGGCGCTGGGCTTCAAGCACCATCGCGTCGACCGAGGCCATCGGTGCGGCGCTGCCGGCGCGCTCGTGCGGCAGGCCGGTCTGTTTCGCTTCGACCTGCTCGTGCTTGTCGTGCAGCGGCGCCAGTTGCGTGTGCGTCACCGGAAAATACACGTAGGCAAAGATCACCAGCCCGGTAAAGGCGAAGAAGAAGTGGAACGGCAGCGCCGCCACGCCGGTCAGGTTGTGCACGTCGAGCATGCTGCGCTGGGCGCTTTTGTTGGGGCGGAAGGTGAACAGCTCGCGCAAGATCTTGCGATGCATGATGACGCCGGTCACCAGCGCCATCAGCATCATCAGGGCGGCGAAGCCGACGATCCAGTAGCCGACCTGCTTCCATTCGATGGTGAGGCTGTAGTGCAGCGGGTAGAAGAAGCCGCTGCCGATCTTGAGGCGATCGTCGGGCAGGGCGACGCCGCTGCGCGGGTCGATGGTGCGGTTGGCCCAGACCGCCGTCTCGTGGTCTTTCGCGTTCGGCACTTGGTAGCCGACGAACAGGGTGAGCACCGGATCGCGGTGGGTGGTGTACGCGCCCCAGCTGCGCGCTGTGTCGAAACGCGCCGGCAGCGGGCCGTCGACCAGGCCGGCCACGGCGGCGCGCTCGGCCGCGTTCGGCTGCACGGTCTCGAAGATCGGTTTGAGCATCCGGTCGAACGAGGGCATCGGCTGCGGTTCGTAGCGGGTGTCGGGGATGGCCCAGCGGTCGATCTCGCGGTCGAACACCGACAACGAGCCGAAGAAGAAGACCACCATCAGCACCAGGCCCAGGGCCAGGCCGAACCAGGTGTGCAGCCAGGCCATCGTGTGGCGAAATTGCGGGAACATGGAGCGGCTCCGATCAAACCAGTTGTTGTTGCAGCAGCCAGGCGCCGGCACTGAGGAGCGCACCGCCGCCGACCAGCACCAGCGCCACGCGGCGCAGCTTGTGCGCGGCGAAGCCGGCCAGGAAGGCGCCCAGGTACACCAGGATGCCGATGATGTAGGACAGGTGTTCGGCGTCATGAAACGCCATGCCGGCGCCGTACATCAGGGCGGTGCCGGCAGCGATGACGCCCCAGGTGAAGACGTAGCCGCCGAGCAGGGCGAGCGCAGTGCGCGCAACGATGTGACTGCGAGTCAGGTGGCTGCGAGTCAAGGTATTGGAGGTCATGGATTGGCGCCGCGACTGCACAGACCAGAGAATGATAATCATTCTCATGATAGAGATGTCCGCCCCGCCTGACAAGCGGTTATCCCGCGTGGAAGAGCGGCAGGCGATACGGCGCCCGGCGGGCACCCCGGCGCGGTCGCTGGCCCTTACTTGAGCGTGACAGTCTGGGCGTCGCGCGGCAGCGACAGCGGACGGATCTCGGTGCTCTGGTGCAGGGTGTTGCGCCAGACATTGTCCTGCAGCGTCCAGACCCGCACATAGCGGCCGCGCCACTCTGTGGGCCGGCTGCCCCCGCGGGTCTGGGCGGTCAGGCGTCCGGTGACGATGGCGGTGCGGCCACTGTCCTGCAGCGTGATGTCCATGCCGTCAACACCATACGAGCGGAACTCGAATTCGTCGCGCGTCAAGAGTTGCAGGAACTCGGTTTTCGAGCGCACCCTGCCGTTGGTTTCGACGTGGTAGTAGGCGCCGCCGAGCAACTGGCGCAAGGCGGCCACATCGCGTTTGGCCACTGCCTGTGCACGCAGCGACTCGGCGTTGCGCACACCCGCGATGTCGCCCGTCGCCGCCTGCGGCGCCAGGCTTGCGCCCGGGGCAGGAACCGACGAAGCAGCGGCCGCGCCAGCCAGGCCGGCGCAAAGACAGAACATCAGGACGGGCAGGAGTCGCATGGTCGGCAAGGAAGTGGTGCGCATGGCACAGTATATGAATTCTTTGGCGCCGGTTTGTAACAAAGTTTATCGCACACGACACAATCTGGCCGTGGCCCGGCTATTCGTGTGCGTGACGCAACACTCGGCCGCTCTGGTAAAGTCTTGCCAGGGGTGTGGCGCCGCCATGTTCCGATTCATGGAGCCAGACACCGCCGTATGCCCGCCACCCCCTTGCCCCCGAACGAACAAGAACGTCTGGCGATGCTGCATGCGCTCGATCTGCTCGATACGCCGGCCGAGCCGGTGTTCGATCGTGTGGTGCGCCTGGCCAGTCGGCTGCTGGGGGTGCCGATGGCGGCGTTCTCGCTCATCGATGCCGACCGTCAATGGTTCAAGTCCAGCGTCGGCCTGGCGGCGCGCGAAACGCCGCGCGAGCACGCTTTCTGCGCCCATGCGGTGGCGCAGGACGACCCGCTGGTGGTCGAGGATGCCAGCGAGGATGAACGTTTCCGCAACAACCCGCTGGTGACCGGCGCGCCCGATATCCGTTTCTATGCCGGTGTGCCAGTGCTCTCGAGCAATGGCCTGGCGCTGGGCACGCTATGCGCGCTCGACAGCAAGCCGCGCGTGCTCGATGCCGACGAGCGCGCGGTGCTGATCGACCTGGCGGCGCTGATCATGCGCGAAGTACAGTACCGCGAACGCCTGGCGATGGCGCGCGACCGCTTGCAGCACAGCGACGTGGCGCTCGACGCCAGCGAGGCGCGCTTTCGCGCCGTGTACGACATCGCCAGCGTCGGCATTTCATTGACCACCCAGGAAGGGCGCTTCATCAGCGTCAACCCGGCCATGTGCCAGATCCTCGGCTACAGCGAGGATGAACTGCGTGGGCGCACCTTCGCCGAAGTGACTTATGCACCGGACCGTGCCGAGGATCTGGTCGAGTTCGCCCGCCTGATGGCCGGCGAGATCGACTTCTTGCGGCGCCAGAAACGCTATGTGCGCAAGGACGGCGCGCTGATCTGGGTCGAGTTCGACATGAAGCGCAAGTTCAGCGTGGCCGGCCTGTACGAGTACAACGTTGCCGTGGTCAAGGACATCCACGCCCAGAAACTGGCCGAGGAAGCGCTGGCCGCCCTGAACGCCGACCTCGAGCAGCGGGTGCGGCAGCGCACCGGCGAGCTGGCCGAGCGCGAGGCCGAGCTGCGCGGCGTGATCGAGAACGCCAACGACGCGTACATCCGGCTCGGCGCCGACGGCCGGGTGCAGGCCTGGAACCGCGAAGCCGAACACACCTTCGGCTGGAGCGAGCGCGAAGCGTTGGGGCGGCCGCTGGAAGAATTGATCATCCCGGCCGAACTGGCCGGCGCCCACCGCGACGGCATGCGCCACCACTTGCGCACCGGCGCCGGGCGCCTGATCGACCGCCGGGTCGAGCTGCCGGCGGTACGGCGCGACGGCAGCCGCCTGACGGTCGAGGTGCGCATCCGCCGCATGGACGGGCGCGAAGGCACCACCTTCAGCGCCTTCCTGCACGACGTCACGCTGCGCAAGCAGCACGAGGCGCGGCGCGAGTACGAAAGCCGGCATGACGTGCTCACCGGCCTGGCCAACCGGCGCGCGCTGATGGAAGCGCTGCCGCTGGCGCAGGCGCGCGCCGAGCGGCATCAGGGCAGCCTGGGGCTGCTGTTCATCGACCTGGACGGCTTCAAGGCGGTCAACGATGCCCATGGCCACGATGCCGGCGACGAGCTGCTGCGCGTCGTGGCCGAGCGCCTGCGCCAGGCGGTGCGCCGCACCGACAGCGTATTCCGCCTGGCGGGCGACGAATTCACGGTGCTATTGGAAGACCTGAAAGAGCCGCTGGGTGACGCCCACATGGTCGGGCGCAAGCTGGTCGAAGCGGTGTCGGAAGCGGTGAGCTTGCAGGGCGCCGGCGTGAGCGGGCAACTGCAGGGGCAAGCGCCGCTGCAGGTGCGGGTCGGCGCCAGCATCGGCGTGGCGATCCAGGCGCCGGGGCACGGTTGCACCCCGGAGGCACTGATCCAGCAGGCCGACCACTGGATGTACCAGGCCAAGAAGGCGGGACGCGGACGCATCCTGCCCGAGCCGGGCGTGCTGGCGGCCGGCTGCGGGGTGGGGCGGGACTGACGCGGCGGCTGAACCCGGCAAGTCAACGCAAGGTCAAGGCATTGAGCGCGAACGGCCGCGCCAGAAACACCGTGTCGCACACCGTGCTCGGATAGGCGAAGTCGAACGCCACCGCGCCGGCGCTGTTGAGCGCGATCAGGCGCGCCTGGGTGCGTTCGGCCAGCACCGAGTAGGCCACCAGATACTGGTTCGGCGCCGCTTCGTAGGTGGACGAGCAGATGTCCGAATACAGTTCGCGCTCGCCTTCCCAGGACCAGACTTCGCGCGCGGTGCGGCTCTGTTCGTCGATCGCGTAGCGCGACGGCGTGCTGAAGGTGCGGTTCATGCCGCGCGGCGCGCCGGCCGGCTGGTTCAGGCTGGCCAGGCCATTGTTAAACAGCAGCAGCTCGCGATTGGCCAGGACCGACAGCGCATGCTGGCCGACCGGCACATTGCCTTCAGTCACGCGCAGGGCAAGGGCGCGCAGCGACGGATAATTGACGTACCAGTGCTTGGCCGGGTCGCCCAGGATCCAGCGGATGGCGCCGCTGTCGTAGTCGAGCTTGACGACGAAGTTCTCGCGGCTCGACACCAGGATGGCGTTGTCCTGGCGGTCGTAGATCGCCGAATTCGAGTGGAACCAGTCGATGCCGTCGCGCACGAAGTTGCTGGGGTCGTCACCGCCGGCGCGCATGGTGTCGCGGAAGATGCGGCTCAGGTCCCATTCCTTGAGCACGCGTCCGCCGGTGTCGATCTCGGCAATAGTCGACTCGAGGCGGAGCAGGTTGTTCTCGCGCACGTCGAACTGGGCCAGGAAGCCGTTCTTGCCTTGCGCCAGCTCGTGGTGGAAATTGCTGTAGCGGCTGTCGCTCAGTACGCTGCTGCGAAAACTGCCGTCCACGTCCATGCGGTGCAGCAGCGGGCTGGCCGCGTCGCCCACATAAAAGGCGTCGAGTCCGAACAGCGACGAGAACGAGTCGCCCAGGCCGACCCCGACCCAGCGCAACTGGCCGTCGGTGTCGACCACCACCGGCGAGGTAATGCCGTTGCGGATCAGCATGTAGTCGAAGCCGGGCGAGGCGGCGCCGCGTGCGCGCCGGATCTCGGGCTGGCCGTAGAGCGCCGCCGGGCCGCTGAAGGCGCCGGTGGGCAGCGCCACCTGGGCCACGTGCTTCGAGCCGTCGCGGAAGGTGGTGGTGACGGTAAGCTCGTTGCGGTGGTTGGCGTAGAGGCCGAATACGGGGAAGGCGATGCTGCCCGCGTTCTCTCCTGCGGGCGTCCAGGCCGCGCGCCGCGCCAGCCAGCCGTGTTCCATGGTGACCACCGCCGCCTGTGAATGGGCGCCGGGGCGCGGGGCGATGCGGTAGTCGATGCGCTCGACCTGGTTGAAGTTGCGCAGCGCGTAGCTCAGCTGGGCGATGAACGGCGTGGCGCCGGCATGCGCGCTGACTGCGCCGATGCCGGCGCGCTCGGCCTGGGTCTGGCCGCGATCGTCGTCGTGCTTGCCGCCGCAGGCGACCAGCAGGCTGCAGGCAAGCGTACACAGCAACAACTTGAAGTTGGCGTTCATTGGTCCTCCGGCAATTGGGTAACAGGGGCAGCAGTGCAGGGCAATCGACGTTGTAGCCCGCCGCGCGGCGTCGCGCGCCCGACCGGCGCAAGCCTACGCCCGCGGTGTGGCAAAATCGCTTGACGTTCCCATTGTGGGAAGCGCTAATCTGACGATATGGAACAAAAGATCGAGCAACAAAACAATGTCATCGAAAAGGTCGTGCTGCCGATCGGCGGCATGACCTGCGCCTCGTGCGTGGCGCGCGTCGAACGGGCCCTGAATAGGGTGCCGGGCGTGCAGACGGTGAGCGTCAATCTGGCCACTGAAAAGGCCAGCGTCACCGGCACGGCCGCGCGCGCAGACCTGAGCGCTGCGGTGCGCGCCGCCGGCTACGAAATCGCGGCGCTACAGGAGTCCGGTGCGCCGGCTGCCGCTACGCAGGCTGCCGGTACGCCGGCCGCCGGTACGCCGGCCGCCGGTGCGCCGGCCGCCACGCCCACAGTCCGGCGCGCATGGTGGCCGGTGGCGATTGCCGCGCTGCTGAGCCTGCCGCTGGTGCTGCCGATGCTGGGCCAGCCGTTCGGCCTCGACCTGATGCTGCCCGGTTGGGCGCAACTGCTGCTGGCGACGCCGGTCCAGTTCTGGCTCGGCGCGCGCTTCTACCGCGCCGGCTGGAAGGCGCTGCGCGCCGCCAGCGGCAACATGGATTTGCTGGTCGCGCTCGGCACCAGCGCGGCTTACGGCCTGTCGCTGTACCTGTTGCTGACCAACAGCCATGGCCACGCTGCGCCGCATCTGTATTTCGAATCGTCGGCCGCCGTGATCACGCTGGTCCTGCTCGGCAAATGGCTGGAAGGGCGCGCCAAGCGCCAGACGCTGCAGGCGCTGAGCACGCTCGAAGGATTGCGCCCGGTCGAGGCCCTGGTGCGGCGCGGCGGCGTCGACACCCGCATCGCGCTCGAGCGATTGCGCGTCGGCGACCTGATGGTGATCCTGCCCGGCGCGCGGGTGCCGGCCGACGGCGTGGTGCGCGAAGGCGCCAGCCACCTCGACGAGTCGCTGTTGACCGGCGAAAGCCTGCCGCTGGCCAAGGAAGCCGGCGCATCGGTTACCGGCGGCGCCCTGAACGCCGACGGCGTGCTGCTGGCCGAGGCGACCGCGGTCGGCGCGGCCACGGTGCTGTCGCGCATTATCCAGAGCGTCGAGGAGGCGCAAGCAGTCAAGGCGCCGATCCAGCGCCTGGTGGACCGGGTCAGCGCCGTGTTCGTGCCGGTGGTGCTCGTCATCGCGCTGGTCACGCTGCTGGGGTGGGGATTGCTCGGCGGCGATTGGCAGGTGGCGCTGCTCAACGCGGTGGCGGTGCTGGTGATTGCCTGTCCGTGCGCGCTCGGGCTGGCGACGCCGACCGCGATCATGGTCGGCACCGGCGCCGCGGCGCGCCACGGCATCCTGATCAAGGACGCCGAAGCGCTCGAGACGGCGCATGCGGTCGACGTGGTGGTGTTCGACAAGACCGGGACCTTGACCGCAGGCCGGCCGCAGCTGGCGGCGCTGGAGGCATGTTCAGGTGAAGATCCACAGCGCGTGCTGCTGTTGGCGGCGGCGCTGCAGCAATACAGCGCCCACCCGCTGGCCCAGGCGGTGCTCGATGCGGCGGGCGCACGTGGCCTGGCGCCGCTGCCGGCGAGCGCGGCGCGCGCCTTGCCGGGACGCGGCGTCGAGGCCAGCGTCGACGGCGCCACGCTCGTGCTGGGCAACCGGCGCCTGATGGAGGAATTGGGACTCGACGCCGGTGCTGCAGCCGCCCATCAGGCGGCGGGGCGCACCGTATCGTGGCTGGCCGAACGGCGCGACGGCCGCGCCCGACTGCTGGGCCTGCTCGCATTCGGCGACACGCTCAAGCCCGGCGCCGCGCCGGCGATCGCGCGCTTGCTGGCCGAGGGCATCACGCCGGTGCTGCTCAGCGGCGATAACGCGGGCGCAGTACTGTCGGCGGCGCGGACGCTGGGGATCGCACGCGCCCATGCCGAGGTGCTGCCGGCCGACAAAGCCGAGCTGATCAACGCGCTGCGGGCCGAAGGGCGCCGGGTGGCGATGGTCGGCGACGGCGTCAACGATGCGCCGGCGCTGGCCGCCGCCGACGTCGGCATGGCGATGAGCACCGGCGCCGACATCGCCATGCACAGCGCCGGCATCACCCTGATGCGCGGCGACCCGGCGCTGGTGGCGGACGCGCTCGACATCGCGCGCCGCACCTACCGCAAGATCCGCCAGAACCTGGGCTGGGCCTTCGTCTACAACGTGGTCGGCCTGCCGCTGGCGGCGTTCGGCCTGCTCAATCCGGTGCTGGCCGGCGCCGCTATGGCGCTCAGCTCGGTCAGCGTGGTGGCCAATGCGCTGCTGCTGCGGCGCTGGCGTGCGGCGCCATCAATCGGCGCCACGGCAGCGCCAACCGCTGTCCCCACCATCTACACCCATTCACCCACCGGGGCCGCCGCGCCCCAGGCAACAGGAGAACCCAGCATGTATGAACTCACCGTCGACGGCATGAGCTGCAACCACTGTGTCGGCCGCGTCACCAAATCGGTACAGGCGCTCGACGCCGACGCCAGGGTCGTCATCGACCTGCCGACCAGCAAGGTACGCATCGACAGCCAGGTCGAACTCGACCGCATCGCCGCCGCGATCGACGCGGCCGGTTATCCGGTGCTCGCCAAGGAACACATGCCGCAATAAATTCTCCACGGTATGGTCAACTAGGCTATATTTTATAGAAGAGACAACGTAGCCAGCCGGATCATGCAAGGGTAATCGCCAGGCGGCTTCCAATCACCGCGCCGGACCTCACGGGGAACCGCATGCGAGAAGGTGAATCATCCGATCTACCGCCGCAACCGACCGGCCTGGTGCGCCATCCGCCCACCGGCGCCCAGTCGCGCGGCGTGGCCGGGGTGCTGGTGTTCCTGGCGCTGCCGTTTGCACTGATCGCGCCGCTGGCCGCGGCGCCGCTGCCCGACCTGCCGGGCGCGCCGCCGTTCTTGCTGGTGGTGCAGTCGTCGCTGATCGCCGCCAGCCTGCTCAATGCGATCCTGCTGCTCGGTCACGTGCATGCCGGCCAGTCGCGCGCGCTCGGCATCCTGGCGCTGGGTTATCTCACGACCGCGCTGCTCGCCAGCGCCCACATGCTGGCCGGGCTGTTCATCGACTACGGGCCCGCCGGCCGCCACCTGCAAGCGATGCCCTGGCTGTACCTGGCCTGGCACGCGCTGTTCCCCCTGTTCGTGCTTGCCTACACGCGCCGCGACGCGCGCCCGCCGCTGTTGTTCATGCGCGGCGGGGCGCTGCTGGCGGCGCTGGGCGTGGCCGTGCTGGTGCTGGCCGTGGTGGCTTTCATCGACGATCTGCCGCCGCTGCTGAACGGGGTGCGTACGCTGCCCGCTTTCCACTGGATCGGGGGCGCCGTGCTGGCGCTCACGCTGCTGGCGCTGTGGACGGTGGCGCGCAAGCGTGCGCGCAGCTTGCTCGACCTGTGGCTGACCGTGGCGCTGGCGGCCTGGTTCGGCGAGGTCGCGCTGTCGAGTGTGCTCAACGGCGCGCGCGACGACCTCGGTTTCTACGCCGGTTCGCTGTACGGCCTGGCCGCCTCGCTGTGCGTGCTGGGCGTGCTGGCGGTCGACAATATCGGCCTGCATGTGCGCCTGCACGCGACGTTTCAGGAAATGATCGAGACGCGCGCCCGCGCGCACTGGCAAAACCTGCTCGGCACGGTGCTGCGCCAGTTGCCGGGCGGGGTCTTGATTGTCGACCGCGCGGGTCGCTGCATCATGGCCAACGAGCAGGCCGCGCGCATGGCCGAGCGTTTCAGCCATACCGGCAAGCTCGATGGCGCCGGCGCTGACAACCCCGGCGGCGTGGCCGCGATGCTGGAACTGATCGGCGAGCCGGTGGCGCGCGCAATCCGCGGCGAAGGCTTTCGCGACGCGCTGCTGGAAAGCGCGTTCGACGCCACCCGGCGCGTGTATTCGGTCAGCGGCGCGCCGCTGCGGGACGGGGCGGCCGAACTGGCGGCGGCGGTGGTGGTGCTGGACGACATCACCGAGCGCACCGAAGCGGCGGCGGCGCTGGCGCGTGCGCTCGACCAGATGCGCTACCTGATCGAGAACACCCCGCTGGCGGTGATCGAATGGGACCGCGACTTCCACGTCACGCTGTGGAACCGGCGCGCCGAAGAGCTGTTCGGCTGGCGCGCCGAGGATGTATTGGGCCAGCGCGTCGACCGCCTGCCGATCATCCACGAAGAAGACACGGCCCAGGTCGCGCAGATGATCGCGCGCCTGGTTCAATCCGGCACGCGCTACGCCAAGTCGAGCAACCGCAATCGCACCCGCGACGACCGCTCGCTGTGCTGCGAGTGGTACAACTCGATGCTGTACGACGAGCGCGGCGAAATCCTGACCGTGTTCTCGCTGGTGCTCGACGTGACCGAGCGGGTGCAGGCGATGGAAGGCCTGCGCGACGCCGACCGCCGCAAGGACGTGTATATCGCGACCCTGGCGCACGAGCTGAGAAACCCGCTGGCGCCGATCGCCAACGCCGCCTCGCTCCTGCGCAGCAAGGGCCTGGCGCCGGAGCGCATCGAATGGATCGCGGCGATGGTGGCGCGCCAGGCGGCGCAGATGGCGCGCCTGCTCGACGACCTGCTCGACGTGTCGCGCATCGGGCGCGGCAAGATCGACCTGCGCCGCACCCGGGTCGAACTCGGGCGCCTGATCCGCGACACGCTGCAGACCAGCATGCCGCTGATCGAAAGCGGACGGCATACCCTGGCGCTCGACCTGCACGAAGAACCGCTGTGGGTCGACGGCGACCCGCTGCGCATCACGCAGGTGCTGGCCAACCTGGTCAACAACGCGGCCAAGTACACGCCGCCCGGCGGCGCCATCGCGATCGGCTTGCAGCTGGTCGGCGCCGAGGCCGCGGTGTCGGTGCGCGACAACGGCGTCGGGCTGGAGCCGGCCATGATCGAGCGCGTGTTCGACCCGTTCGTGCAAGTGAGCAGCGCCAGTCACATGGCGCAGGGCGGCTTGGGCATCGGGCTGGCGCTGGCCAAGGGACTGGTCGAGCTGCACGGCGGCTCGATCGAAGCGGCCAGCGACGGTCCCGGCCAGGGCGCGACCTTCACCGTGCGCCTGCCGCTGGCGCCGGCCCAGGACGCGCCGCCGCGGCTCGAGCACGAACCGGCGGCCGGGGCCGCGCTCGGACGCCACATCCTGGTCGCCGACGATAATGTCGATGCTGCCGAATCGCTGGCCTGGCTGTTGCGCGCCGAGGGCGCGTCGGTGACGGTGGCGCACGACGGCGCGCAGGCGCTGCGCTTGTTCAACGAGCGCCCGGCGCAGATCGCGCTGCTCGACCTGGGGATGCCCGAGATGGACGGGCTGGAAGTGGCGGCGATCCTGGCGCGCAAGACCCCGCGGCCCTACATCGTGGCGGTCACCGGGCGCGGGCGCCAGGAAGACCGCGCGGCGTCGCTGGCGGCAGGCTTTGACGAGCACCTGACCAAGCCGGTGGCGCCACAGGAGTTGATTGCGCTGCTGCGCACAGTGGCCGACTAAGGGCGCCTGACAATACCTCCACGGCTGCGTTGCATGGGCTCGCCGTACAGCCGTACTGTCTTCGCCCATGCGCCTTGCCCTGAAGGTTTTGTCAGGCGCTCTGAAGCCTGGCGCTCCCTTTCAGTGCTGATGGCCGCTCGGCGCGTTGGCGCCAGGCTTGCGCACGTCCAGGGCGTCGCTCGCATCCGGCTGCTTCGCCACCGTCGGCGCACTCGGCGCCTCCGGCACGGCCCCGGTCCATTCGCGCGCCACCGTCCCTGCCGGATGCTGGTACCAGCCCGGATCGCGATAATCGCCACGCTTCAAGCCTTCGCGCACCTTCAGCACCGTGAACATCCCGCCCATTTCCAGGTTCCCGAACGGCCCGTCGCCGCTCATCATCGGCAAGGTATTCTCGGGCAGCGCCATCTTCATGTCGCCCATCGAGCCGCCCTTGTCGCCCATCACCATATAGCCCGGCACCAGGCGGTTGATCTTCTCCGCCACGCCGCGATGGTCGACCCCGATCAGGGTCGGCACGTCATGCCCCATCGCGTTCATGGTGTGGTGCGACTTGTGGCAGTGGAAGGCCCAGTCGCCCGGGGCGTCGGCCACGAACTCGATGGCGCGCATCTGGCCCACGGCGACGTCGGTGGTGACCTCGGGCCAGCGCGCCGACTTCGGCACCCAGCCGCCGTCGGTGCCGGCCACTTCGAAGCGGTGGCCGTGCAGGTGGATCGGGTGGTTGGTCATGGTCAGGTTGCCGACCCGGATCCGCACCTTGTCGCCGAGGCGGGCCACCATCGGGTCCAGTCCGGGGAACACGCGGCTGTTGATGGCCCACAGGTTGAAGTCGAGCATGGTGTTGGTGCGCGGCGTGTAGCTGCCCGGGTCGATGTCGTAGGACTGCAGCAGCATTACATAATCTCGCGCAACAGCGTGCTGACGCGGATCCTTGGGGTGCGTGACCCAGAACCCCATCATCCCCATCGCCATTTGCTGCATTTCGTCGGCGTGCGGGTGGTACATGAAGGTGCCGGCGTGGCGCGCCACGAATTCATAGACGAAGGTCTTGCCGGGCTGGATGCCGGGTTGGGTCAGGCCGGTGACGCCGTCCATCCCGCACGGCAGCAGCTGGCCGTGCCAGTGCACGCTGGTGTGCTCGGGCAGGCGGTTGGTGACGAAAATGCGCACCCGGTCGCCCTCGACCACTTCGATGGTGGGGCCCGGACTCTGGCCGTTGTAACCCCACAGGTTGGCCTGCATGCCGGGCGCCAGCTCGCGCACCACCGGTTCGGCCACGAGATGGAATTCTTTGATGCCGTCTTTCATGCGCCACGGCAGGGTCCAGCCGTTGAGGGTGACCACCGGGTTGTAGGGGCGGCCACTGTCCGGTGTCAGCGGGACGGCGGTCGCGCTCGAGGTGTGGACGTGGGCTTCCGGCAGCGTGGCGGCGCCGGCCTTGCTTACCATCGAGGCGCCGAGCACGGTGGCGCCGGCGCCGGTCAGGAACGATCTGCGGTTGGTCATGGGGTCGGCTCTTTCATGGCGTGCGAATCAGGATGGTGGTGCTGCGATGGTGCTGGCGGCGATTCTGCCGGCCCGCCCAGCGCAGCGCGCAGCGCGGTGTCGGCCAGCCAGAATTCGCGCAGGGCGTCGATGGCGGCGTGCACCGCGCCGGCCTGTTCGCGCGCGTCGGCCAGCAGCTCGAACGGGCTGGCCAGCATGCCGTTGTAGCGCAGCAGGGTTTCGTCGGCGATGCGCTTGCGTAGCGGCAGCACCTGCTCGCGGTAGTGACGCGCCATGTCGTAGCTGGCGCGATACGCCAGGTAGCCGGCGCGCGCTTCGCTGCGGGCGTCGAGCGCCGTCTGCGCAACGCGCTGCACGCTGGCCATGTAGAGCGCCTCGGCGCGCGCCACGCGGGCGCCGCCCCAGTCGAACAGCGGCAACTCGAGTGCGATCTCGTAGCCTTCGCTGCGCGCTTCGTTGGTTTCGCTCTTGCTGGCGTAGCCCAGGTCGAGCACATTGACCATGCGCGTGGTGCGGGTGAGGCCAAGGTCGGACGCGGTGCCGGCGGCAGCGGCGCGCGCAGCGCGTAGATCCAGGCGGCGTTCCAATGCCAGGCGTTCGATGTTGGCAGGTACGGCCGGCGTGGCCGGAAGGTCGGGCAAGCGCTCGGGCAATCTGTAGCCGGTCTGTTCGCCCCACAGGCCGAGCTGGCGCGTGAGGGACTCGCGCGCCGTGTCGAGCGCGCGGCCGGCGCGCAGCACGGCGGCGGCGGCTTCGGCGTGGAAGGCCTGTTCGCGCGCCAGATCGAGAGCGCTGGCGTTGCCGACGCGGCGCATGCGCGCGCTCAAGTCGCTCGCTGCGTCGGCCGCTGCCGCCACCTGGCGCGCATAGTCGAGCGCCTGGCGCGCAGCCACCGCTTCGATCCAGGCGCGCCGCGTCGCATGCGCATGCTGCTCGATGGCGACGGCGATGCGCAGCGTGGTTTCTTCATGGCGGCGCGCCGCCATGCGCTGGCGCAGCGGCATGGTCAGTAACCCCGCCAGGTCGAACGAGACGCCGCGCTCGATTTCACGTTCGCCGCCGCCGGACATGCGCGAGAAGCCAAATGAAGGATTGCGCAGGCGCGTGGCCTGCACCAGGTCGGCCTGGGCGATGCCGGCATCCTGGTAAGTCGCCTGCAGGCCGGGATGGTTGATCAATGCCAGGCGCACGGCGGCGTCGATGTCGAGCGGCGCCTGCAGCATGGCCGCGACTTCGGACGCCAACGCGCGCCGTTCGGCGTCGCTGTGGGCAACGCGGGCGTCAGCGCCGGCGCCGGGGCGCGCCAGGTCGGCGCTGGCCTGGAAGGTGTCGCGTGGGGCTACGCCGGCGCAGCCGGCCAGCAGCAGCGCGGCCGCCGCCAGCGCGAGGCGCGATGGGACAGGGGCGGTCATCAGTGATGCTCCCCATGGTGGTGATGGTCGTGCGCGGCCGGCGCCGGTTCTTTCTTCGCAGCTGGCGCCGGATCGGCGTGCTGGCCGTGATGCGCATGATCCGGCGCCGAGTCGGCCACGGTGCGGTTCGCCGCCTGCCAGTTGCGGTCGGGCGGGCTGGCGTCAAGCGGGGCCGCCTTGTACGCATAGGCCGCCTGATAGCCGATTGCGGGGACGTCGGCGCGGGCGTCGTCGGCGCTGCGCTGCTGTGCGTGGAGCGGCAGGGCGAGCACGGTCAGTCCGGCCGCGACCCAGCGCGCATGAAATGTCGTGAACATGGTTCCTCGTTCGAATGAATTGCAGGAGGCCGCGCGCAGTAAAGCAATGCGCGGCTGCCGGGCGAATCAGGCGAGCGGGAAGCGGGGCGGTCGTTCGGGCAGGTCGAGGTCGACCGCTGCCGGGTGGTGCAGGGCGAACGAAGCGAACATCGCGGGCGGAGCCGATGGCGCTGCCATCACTGCCGGCGCCGGGGCCAGTGCGGCGCCGATACAGCAGTCGGCGCAGGCGCTGCAGCGGCCATCGTGATCGTGGACGTCGGCGTGCGGATCGGCAGCTGGCTGCGCGGCCTGCTCATGGCAGTGGCCTTCGGCGCCTGCCACGGCGGCCGGCGTCGATCCATGCGCGCACGACAGCATCGCCGCCGACGCCATTCCCTGGAAGGGAAGCGCCAGCAGCATCAGCCACACGAGCAGGGAACGAGCGAGATGGTCCACGTGGCGATTCTAGCATGGCGCCGACACAACACCGACCCGCCGCAGCCGCCGCCGGCATTGCACAGGCATGCCGGCGCTGCTAGCATGCCCTGGTTGCCTCATTGACACGTAGGAAACCATGCTATTGCTCTCGCGCCTGTTCGGGCCGCGCCGCAGGAAGAACCAGGAAGACGTCGCCGGCCGGGCCACCGACGTCATCGCGCAGGTATTGTGCGACATCGGCATCGACCGCTTCCTGAACGGCAGCCTGCTGCTCGACCGCCAATTCAAGCCACGCTTCTTCGCCGTGCTCCCGGCCGCGATGCACGAATATATCGCGGTCGTCGCCGTGCGTGACCTGGCCGAAGCACACCTGCTGCGCGCGTGCGTACTCGATGCGGCACTGGACGCGGCCACGGTGCGGCGCCATGCCGCGACGCTCAGCGACGGCTTGATGCGCGAACTGCTGGCCGGCTCGCCCGAGCTGCGCGCCTTGCCGGCGCGCCGGCAAGGCCATCCGGTGGACGGCCTGGTGGCTTGACCCGTCATCGACGGTGCGCTTGCTGTGCGCACGCCGGCGCCAGGTGGCGCTATGCTTGAGGTATCCGCCCATGTCCCGTCGAAAGGCCGCCCCATGCTCCGCGCTGTCCGCACCTCGCTCCCCATGCGCTTCAAGCGGCAGCGCGCATGAGCGTCCGCAACCTGCAACGCCTGTTCGCACCGCGCTCGGTGGCCCTGATCGGCGCCTCCGACCGTCCGGACAGCCTCGGCACCACACTGCTCGACAACCTGCTCGGCGGCGGCTTCAAGGGCAAGCTGTTCGCGGTCAACCCCAAGTACGAGCGCCTGGGCGAGCTCGCTTGCTACGCCAGCGTGGCCGACCTGCCCGAGGCGCCCGACCTGGCCGTGATCTGCACGCCGCCGGCGACGGTGCCGCAGATCGTGCGCCAGCTGGGCGAACGCGGCACGCGCGCCGCCATCGTCTTGAGTTCCGGCATGGCGCGCGCACGCGATGCGCGCGGACGCAGCCTGCGCCAGGCCGCGCTCGACGCCGCCCATCCCTATCTGCTGCGCCTGCTGGGCCCGAACAGCGCCGGCCTGCTGGCCCCTGGCCTTGGCCTGAACGCGAGCGTGGCCCACAGCGGCGCGCTGCCCGGGCGCATCGCCTTCGTGTCGCAATCCGGATCCTTGATGACCGGGGTGCTGGACTGGGCGCGCACGCGCGGCATCGGCTTTTCGCATTTCATTTCGCTGGGCGACTCGAGCGACGTCGACCTGGGCGACGTGCTGGACTACCTGGCCAGCGACGGCCACACCGGCGCCATCCTGCTGTACGTCGAGCAGCTGCGCTATGCGCGCAAGTTCATGTCGGCGGCGCGCGCGGCGGCGCGCAGCAAACCGGTGGTGGTGCTCAAAGCCCACCGCGACCTGGATGCGGTGCGCGCCGTGGCCAGCGAAAGCGGCGCACTGGCGGGCAGCGACGACGTGTTCGACGCCGCCATCCGGCGCGCCGGCATGCTGCGCGTGGCCACCACCGAACAGCTGTTCGCGGCGGTCGAGACGCTGGCCTATGCGCGCCCGCTGCACGGCGAGCGGCTGGCGATCCTGAGCAACGGCGCCGGTCCTGGCGTGCTGGCGCGCGACGCGCTGCTGCTGGGCGGCGGCGCGACGACGGGCTTGTCGCCTGAAGCGCAGGCCAGCCTGGACACGATCCTGGCGCCAGGCTGGAACGCGCTCGGCACCGTCAACCTGCTGGGCGGCTCGCCGCCGGAGCGCTACCGCCAGGCGCTGGAAGTGGTGCTCAAGGATGCGGGGGTGGACGCGGTGCTGGTGGTGCATTCGCCCACCGCGAACGTCGACAGCAGCGAAGTGGCGCGGGTGGTGGCGGCGCTGGCCGGCAGCACGTCGCGCCCGCTGCTCTCTTGCTGGCTGGGCGGGGCCTCGGTGCAGGAGGCGCGCGCGATCGCGGCCGGCGCGCGCCTGCCCACCTACCGCACGCCCGAGGATGGCGTGGCCGGTTTCCTGCAGCTGGTGAATTACCGGCGCAACCAGAACCTGTTGATGGAAGTGCCGCCCTCGATGAGCGGCGCGGTGGCGCCCGACCGCGCGGCGGCGCGTGCGCTGGTGCAGGAGGCGATCCGCGCCGGCCGCCTGCTGCTGTCCGACCCCGAGACCAAGGCCATCCTGCGCGCGTATGGGCTCGACCTGGTGGAGACACGGTCGGCGCCGGATGTCGATGCGGCCGTGGCGGCGGCGCGCGCGATCGGCTTTCCGGTCGCGGTCAAGATCCTGACGCCGGACGTGATGCACAAGTCCGACTTCGGCGGCGTCACGCTCGACCTCGACAGCGAGGAAGCGGTGCGCGCCGCCGCCGGGCGCATGCGGCGCCGCTTGCAGGCGCTGTTCCCGCAGGCGCGCTTCGACGGCTTTTCGGTGCAGGCCATGTGCCGCCGCGCGCACGCGCATGAACTGATCGTCGGCGCCGCCACCGATCCGGTGTTCGGGCCGGTGCTGGTGTTCGGCCAGGGCGGGGTGGCGGTGGAGGTGACCGACGACCATGCGGTCGGCCTGCCGCCTCTGAACCTGGTGCTGGCGCGCGACCTGGTCGGGCGCACGCGCGTGGCGCGCCTGCTGGCCGGCTACCGTGGCCGTCCGGCCGCCAACCTGGATGCAATCAATGCGGTGCTGGTGCAGGTCTCGCGCCTGATCTCGGACATCCCCGAGATCGTCGAACTCGACATCAATCCGCTGCTGGCCGACGCGCACGGCGCCACGGTGCTCGACGCGCGCATGCGCCTGGCGCTGGCCGACCGCTCGGGCAGCACGCTCGACCGGCTGGCGATCCGCCCTTATCCGCGCGAGCTGGAGCAAACCGTCGACTGGCAGGGGGCGCCGCTGCTGTTGCGTCCGATCCGCCCCGAGGACGGCCCGGCGCACCTGGCCTTGTTCGATGCGCTCACGCCGGACGACATCCGCTACCGCATGTTCGTGCGCATCCGCGAACTGCAGCCGTCGCAGCTGGCGCGCTTTACCCAGATCGACTACGACCGCGAGATGGCTTTTATTGCCACGCGCAAGAATGGCGAAGGCGTGGCCGAGACGCTGGCGGTGGGGCGGGTGGTGGCCGACCCCGACAACATCAGCGCCGAATTCGCCGTCACGGTGCGCTCGGACCTGAAGGGAATGGGGCTGGGGAAGATGATGATGGAAAAACTGATCGCGTATTGCCGCGCGCGCGGCACGCGCGAGATCGTGGGCGAAGCGCTGCCGCAGAATTCGCGCATCGTCGGCATGGTCAAGAAATTGGGCTTTGAAGTGAAGATCGGCGAGGAGGGCGTGCGCGAGATGCGCTTGCCGTTGCATTGACACGCGCCTGAACCGCGAAAGCAGCGTCGGCGTGACATTCAGTGGATTTTGAACGCCGATAGTTTGGTAGTCTGGACAACTGTTCGCGCCGCCCCGTGCGCGCCGGTTCCACCTTCACTGTCCGCCTTCGCCATTTACCGATGTCCCGTCTTGGTCTGTATTTCTGCGCTCCCTACGCCCTGTTCATCGCCGCCTGCATCGCTTGCCTGACGCTGGGCGAGGCCGACTACCAGGGCCAGTCGATCCTGATGCAGCTTCCCATCATGCTGCAACTGGCGCTGGCCGATGCGCTCGGGCTGGGGCAGGCGGCCAGCGGCGTCGCCTGGCCGGACGCCTGGGGCCTGTTCATCACGCCGGCATTCCTGCTGCTGTATGCAAGCGGCGCGCTGATCGAACGCGGCATCGAGCGGCGCCGCGCAGTGCCGGCCCGACCGGACTGAATCGAGCAGGCTGCATCAGCGCCTGAAACGCACATCCTCGCTCACCACCCTGGCGTCGCCCTTCGGTTTCTTGGGCTTCTTCGGCTTCTTGACGATCTGCCCCTTGGCGTCGGTCATCGGCACCCGGTGCTCCGGCGCGAAGCCCGGTTCTTCAAGACGCTCGAGCGTTTGCCGTGTCAGCACTTCGATCGCGGCCAGCTGCTCGACTTCGTCGGCGCACACCAGCGACACCGCCTCGCCCGACGCGCCCTTGCGCCCGGTGCGCCCGGTGCGGTGCACGTAGTCTTCGGCCACGATCGGCAGGTCGACGTTGATCACCGCCGGCAGGTCGTCGATGTCGATGCCGCGCGCGGCGACGTCGGTCGCCACCAGCACCCGCACTTCGCTGGCGCGAAAGCGTTCCAGCGCGCGCAGGCGCGCCGGCTGCGGCTTGTCGCCGTGGATCGAATCGGCGCTGATCCCCTTGGCCTCGAGCAGCGTCACCAGTTCATCGACGCCCTTGCGGGTACGGGCAAACGCCAGCACCTGCTCCCAAGCGTGTTTTTTCAGCAGGTACAAGAGCAGCTCGGGTTTGCGTTTCTTGTCGACCGTGACGATCCACTGCTTGACCGCCGCCACCGTGGTGTTGCGCGGCGAGGCTTCGATGCGCACCGGCTCGCGCAGCATCTGGTTCGACAGGGCGCGGATCTGGTCCGAAAAGGTGGCCGAGAACAGCAATGTCTGGCGCTTCTTCGGCAGCAGTTTCATGATGCCGTCGAGTTCGCGCGCGAAGCCCAGGTCGAGCATGCGGTCGGCCTCGTCCAGCACCAGCGTCTTGACTTCGTTGAAACGCACCGCGTTCTGGCGCTGCAGGTCGAGCAGGCGACCCGGCGTGGCCACCAGCACGTCGACGCCCTTGCGCAGCGCCATCATCTGCGGGTTGATGCTGACCCCGCCGTACGCGGCCAGGGTGCGCATCGACAAACCTTCGGCATAGGTGCGCACGCTCTCGTGCACCTGTTCGGCCAGCTCGCGCGTCGGCACCAGGATCAGGGCGCGCGCCGCATTCGGGCCGACCTCGCCGCTCTTGGCCAGACGCTGCAGGATCGGCAGCGTAAAGCCGGCGGTCTTGCCGGTGCCGGTCTGGGCGGCGGCCATGACGTCGTGTCCGGCCAGCACGGCGGGAATCGCCTGCTGCTGGACTGCGGTCGGGGTGTGGTAGGCGAGGGCGTCGAGAGTGCGGACGAGCTGCTCGATCAGGCCGAGCGAAGCGAAGGTAACGGATGGTGTAGGGGGCAGCGACATGGACAGGAAAACCTTGATGCGAAACTATGAACAAGGCGTAGTCTACCCTGCCGCGACCGGCATTGCGAAGCAGTCGCTTGCCGAAGTCAGCCCGGGTTGGCTGGCGAGGCAAGCGCTGGCGACTGATCGGCAATCGGCTTGACCGGCTCGTTGTGCTCGCGGCAGCCGCCGAGCAGCAAGCAGCTTGCAGCCAGCGCGGCGGCGCCGATGCGGGATACGACTCTGGTAGCGTTCATGATGCGGCCCTCCGGTTGGTTGGGCCGATCTTACGCCGGCCGCGTACCCGGCGGCGCGCGCCTGCAGATCGCCGGGGTGCTCCCGGCTTGACGTCAGAAGCGGTACGACACGCTCACGCGCAGCACCGGGAAGAACTTGTGCTCGCGCAGTTCTTCGGTCAGGCGGGTGCGCTCGGCGGCGACGTCCCTGGCCAGCAGCGCGCAGGTGATCGCATTCGACTTGCAGCCGACGCTGTTCAGGCGCACGTGCGCATTGCCCTGGTAAAACGCGCCGAGGTCGCCGCTGAAGTTCCAGTGGCGGTTCTGGTCCAGGGCGTTGCCCCAGCCGATGCCGAAGTAGGGCGCGGCTTTCTGGAAATCGACCACGCCATTCAGGGTGCCGACGTCGGCGGCGGCGTAGTGGCGGCCGTTGATGGTGAAATTGCCCTGCGCATTGGCGCGTCCTTGCGCGGCCACTTCGTTGCCGTTGTAGACCACGCCGCCAGTGAGGCGCAGCGGGCTGGCGCCGAACGCATACCAGTCGAACAGCGCGTCGACCGTGCGCAGCTTGGCGTCGGCCGTGTAGTCGATGCCGCCCGAGCGCTTGTCGAAGTCGTGCTTGTAATAGTTGACGCCGAAACGCCCGTTCAGGTACGTCTCCATCGGGATCACCAGGTGCACGCCGGCGCCGGTGGTGCCGGCGTCGAGGGTGACGCCGACATCGGCGTGGGCGCTGGCGGCCAGCGTAGGAAGCAGGACAGCGGCAAGTGCGGCGGCAAAGCGTTGCGAGACCATGACGAGAACCTTTCTTCGAGGAAAGGCGATATTCTAGCCCGGTAACATCGCGCTGGCGACGCTTGCCGGGCCCGGTGAGACCGGCGCGCAACAGCCGGTCAAGCCGCGCCGATGCCGCCGGCAGCCGCTTTCGTCGGTCCCTGTGCGGCTTCGTCGCATAATGCAAGTTGGCAAAGAGGTGCGTGGCTATGCTGGCGCCATCACCAACCCAAAGGAAGTTCCTCATGATCTCGAGCATCATTCACCTGATCCGCCTGCTGGCGGCCTGGTTCGCGCTGTACCTGTTGCTGTGTCTTGCGCTGGCCGCCGCCGGACTCGACCAGGTCGACGCACCGCTCGCCGGCTACGCCGTGCTGCTGGGCTTTGCGCTCGGCGCCTGGGTGTTGTCGGTGGCGTTTTCGCACATCCGCCGGGTGCGCCTCGTGGCGGACACGCTCAGCGCCGGTGCACTGTCGAACCGCCAGCGCCGCCGCATCGAAATCCCGTTCGAGGCCGGCGAAGCGTTCGACATGATCGACGCCGCGATCCGCGAATTGCCCGGCGCGCAGGTCGTCGACAGCGCGCGCGACAGCCTGCAGGTGCGGGCACGGGTCGAGGGCATCGATCCCTATGGTTCGGGCAGCGCCTACGCCTGGGCGCTGCAACATCTGTCGACCTGGCGCAACCAGATCCTGGCCACCGTGACGCCCAATGGCGACGACGCCGGCAGCGTGACCCTGATCTGCGAACCGGAAGCGCCGGCCTGGATCGACCTGTTCCTGGTCGACCATGGCACCAATCTGCAAAACGCCGAGGCCGTGGTGCGGGCGATCACGCGCCGCATCGGCGAACGGCGGCGCCAGGAAGCGGCGTCGGTGCGCCAGAGCGCGACCGAGAAGGAACTCACGGTGGCGCGCCTGAACCTGCTGCATGCCCAGGTCGAGCCGCACTTTTTGTACAACACCCTGGCCAGCGCCCAGCTCCTCACGCGCAGCGACCCGGCGCGCGCCGACGCCATGCTCGGCAACCTGATCCAGTACCTGCGCCATTCGCTGCCGCGCACCGAGGATGCACCGTCGACGCTGGGGCTGGAACTGGAGCGGGCGCGCGCCTACCTCGACATCCTGGCGATCCGCATGGGACCGCGCCTGCATCTGCAGATCGATGTGGCGGACCAGCTGCTGGGGGCGAGCTTTCCGCCGATGATGCTGCAGACCCTGGTCGAAAACGCGATCAAGCACGGGCTGGAGCCGAAACCGGGCGGCGGCACGGTATGGATCCTGGCGCGCGCATTTGACACTGCGGTGGCGGTGACGGTCGCGGACGACGGGCGTGGCTTTACGGCCGAAGGCGGCGGCACCGGAATCGGCCTGCGCAATGTGCGCGAGCGGCTGCGCCTGGCCTACGGCGCCGGCGCCAGTTTCTCGATCGTCGCGAATTTCCCGAGCGGGGTGGCGGCCACGATCACGGTGCCGCTGGCGCCGGGCGTCATGCCGCCGGCGCCGGCGCTGGCGGGAGCGCAGCATGACTGACAGCGTCATCAAGTGCGTGGTCGCCGAAGACGAACTGCTGTTGCGCGATGCGCTGGTGTCGATGCTGCAAGAGGTAGGGCCGCAACTGGAGATCGTGGCCGTGTGCGAGGACGGCGGCAGTGCGCTGGAAGCGATTGCCGCCCACCGTCCGCAACTGGCGCTGCTCGACATCCGCATGCCGGGCTTGAGCGGACTGGAGGTTGCCTCCAGCGTGCTCGAACTGGGCGTGCGCACCGAGATCGTGTTCGTCACCGCCTACGACCAGTATGCGATCGAGGCGTTCGAGCGCGGCGCGGTCGACTACCTGCTCAAACCGGTAACCCGCGAGCGCCTCACGGCCACCCTCAACCGGGTGCGCGAACGCCTGGCGCGCGGTGCGCCGTCCCCGGACCAGCTTGGCGCCTTGCTGGCGCGGCTGGCGGCGCTGGTGCCGCAGGCGGCGCCCAGCGCCCATCCGGCCGCGCCGCTGGTCTGGCTTACCGCCAGCCGCGGCAATGAAACGCGCCTGATCCTGGTCGACGATGTCATCTATTTTCAATCCGACAGCAAGTACACGGCGGTGCTGACGAAGGACGGCGAAGCCTTGCTGCGTACCCCCTTGCGCGATTTGCTGGCGGTGCTCGACCCGGCCATGTTCAAGCAGGTGCACCGCTCGACCGTGGTGAATTTGCGCGCAGTGGCGGGGGTGACGCGCGACGACAGCGGCAAGGGCGTGATCCGGCTGCGCGACCGGCCGGAAACATTGTCGGTCAGCCAACCGTTCATGGCGCTGTTTCGCAATATGTAATGACCATGCAACGCGAATGGGCTTGCCGTAGTAAAATCGGCCCCTGCTTGAGGTCCCGGCGCGGTTGCCGGGCGGGGCATATTGAAGGAGGCAAGCTTGCGTAGCGATATCGTGATCGTGGGTGGGGGTGCTGGCGGTTTGGAGCTGGCCTGCAAACTGGGCCGCAAACTGGGCCCATCCAAGGTGACGCTGGTCGACAGCCGCCTTTACCATATCTGGAAACCGTCGCTGCATGAAGTCGCGGCCGGCACCCTGGACATCCACCAGGAAGGTTTGTCGTACGCGATGCTGGCGCACGACAACGGATTCAATTTTCTGCTGGGCCCGATGACGGGCCTGGATGCCAGCAACCAGACCATCGACATCGGCGCGGTCCATTCCGCCACCGAGAACGATGAAGTGCTGCCGGCGCGGCGCCTGGGCTATGGCAAGCTGGTGCTGGCAGTGGGCAGCACCTCGAACTATTTCGGCGTGCCGGGCGCGCAGGAGCACTCGATCTCGCTGAACGCGACCGAGGATGCCGAGCGCTTCCGCCTGCGCATGCTGCGCCTGATGCTGGCGGTCGAACAGCAGCGCGAAGAAGGCAGGGAAACCGGGCTCGACGTGGTCATCATCGGCGGCGGCGCCACCGGCGTCGAGCTGGCGGCCGAGCTGCGCGAAGCGTCCGGCGCCTACGCGCGCTACGGTTTCGCGCGCATGGACGTCAAGCGCGACGTGCGCATCGCGATCCTGGAAGGCGCCCCGCGCATCCTGGCGCCGCTGCCCGAGCGCGTTTCAAGTGCGGCCCAGGCCCTGCTCGACAAGCGCGGCATCCGCGTGGTGGCCGATTGCCGCGTCACCGCGATCGAAGCCGACAAGGTGCTCGACGCCAAGGGCAATGTCTATCCGGCCGATTTGTGCGTGTGGGCGGCGGGCATCCGCGCCCCCGAATTGCTGGCCAACCTCGGTCTGCCGACAGTGGCGCGCGGCGGCCAGGTCGAGGTCGACGCTCACTTGCGCGTTAAAGGTGTGGCGAATGTGTTCGCGCTGGGTGACTGCGCCGCCTGCATCGACGGCAACGGCGCCCCGGTGCCGCCGCGCGCCCAGGCTGCGCACCAGCAGGCCGATTACCTGGTCACCGCGTTTTTACGGATCGACAAGGGCCGTGCGCCGCAGGATACGCCGTACGAGTACCGCGATTACGGTTCGCTGGTGTCGGTGGGGCAAAGCACCAGTGTCGGTAGTCTGATGGGTTCGCTGCGCGGCGCCAGCTGGTTCGTGCAGGGTTCGGTGGCGCGCCTGATGTACACCAGCCTGCACCTGAATCATCACCGCGCGGTGATGGGGACGATGCGTACCGCCTTGCTGGCGATTGCGCGGTTCCTGATCCGGCGTAGTACGCCGCTGGTCAAGTTGCATTGAGTCGGCGGCGCACGCTTACTTAGCTACCCTGAAAACCGTCATTCCCGCGCAGGCGGGAACCTAAGTTTCTTGACGCAGCCACTTAATATTGCATTGGCGGCGGCAGTACGAACTTGGGTTCCCGCCTTCGCGGGAATGACGGTCTTTAGGATAGCGATATTTTTTGAAGCATAGACTGGCAGCTATCGCCCAAGCCATGCATCAAGCCACCTGTTCGCGCGGCACCGTCATCTGCAAGATCGCGCCGCCACCTTCGGCTGCCTTCAACGTCACGTCGCCACCAAGATGGCGCGCGCGCTCGCGCAGCAGGCGCAGGCCGTGGCAGCGCTTCGATCCCTGCTCCAGCGCACCATCGGCCGGCCCGGCACCATCGTCGCGCACCGTCAGCATCGTCATCTCGCCATCGTCATCCAGGATCACATCGACCCGCCTGGCCTGTGCGTGCGCGGCAACGTTGCGCAGACCTTCTTCGGCGCAGCGCAGCAGCAGCGCGCCGACTTCGCGCGTGTAGGCACTGTCGTCTTCCGGCAGGCTGGCGTTTGCCTTGATGCCGTGATCAACGCCGAACGCCGGCACCAGTTCGGCCAGCGCCGCTTTCAGTCCCAGGAATTCGAGCTTGTCGTTCCACAGCGCCAGCTGCATGGTGCGGTTGGTTTCGATAATATTGCCCAGCAGCGTCTTCATCTGGGCGCTGCGGTCGCGCATCGATTTGTTCTCGGCCGGTATGTGCTGGCTCAGCAGGGCCAGGTGCATGGTCAGCGCCGTCATCGACGAGCCAAGGCTGTCGTGCAGCTGGCGCGCCAGCTGACGGCGTTCGTCGTCCCAGCAGTTGGCCTGCCACGCCAGCATGGCGGTCAGTTCGGCAGTGCGGGCCGCAACCAGGCGCTCGAGCTCCGGGTCGGGATGCGGATTGGCCGTGTCGTTCATCGTAGGGTCTGTTAAATGTTTCCCAAATCATACAACAATTGACTTGGAGATGGCGCGCGCGCCGTGTCCGTGCGGGTCGATGTCGAACGGGTAGATCTGCGTGCGCTCGCGAACAGTGTGCCCAGCCGTTTCGGCGCAAGCTGGATATCTGGCCAGCGAGCCATCATTCACAAATAAATACGGGGGTTTTACCATGCCAAACACCAACACGAAAGACCAGGCCGCCGAGCAGGACGCGATCGTCCTGCTGACCAAACAGCACAAGGAAGTGGCCGACATGTTCGACGAGTTCGAGAACATGTCCGACCGCGCCACGGTCAGCAAGAAGAAGCTGGTCGACAAGATCTGCGAGCAGCTGACCATGCACACCGCGATCGAAGAAGAGATCTTCTACCCGGCGGTGCGCGAAGCGTCGAAAGAGACCGAAGACATGGTCGACGAAGCCGTGGTCGAGCACGCATCGGCGAAGGACCTGATCGCCCAGTTGCAGGAAGCCGATCCGGGCGACGATTTGTACGACGCCAAGGTGAAGGTGCTGGGCGAGCAGATCGAGCACCACGTCGAGGAAGAAGAGGAAGAGATGTTCCCGAAAGTGCGCAAGCTGAAACTGGACTTGCAAGCGCTGGGCCAGGAAATGGCGGCGCGCCGCGACGAACTGCTGGCCTCGGCGTAAGGTTCAGGGACTGACTGCGGCCGTCAGCCGCAGTCAGGGCGGCGCACGCGCCGACAAGCTTCAAGCGCCGGCCGGCTGCGCGCCCGAGCTGACGGGTGCCTCAAGCGACGCCTCGATCGGCGTCGCGCCGGACGCCGGCGCCGGGGTCAGCGCATCGAGCAATCGATCGATCGCCACCGGCTTGACCAGGTGCTGGTCGAAGCCCGCCGCCAGCACACGGCGCTGGTCTTCTTCCAGGCCGTAGCCGGTGAGGGCGATCAGGCGGATGCCGCTGGTGGCCGGATCGGCGCGCAGGCGGCGCGCCACTTCATAACCGTCGATGCCGGGCAGGCCGATGTCGACCAGCGCGGCGTCGGGGCGCTGTTCAAACGCCTGGCTGACGCCCTGCAGTCCGTCGGCCGCCTGTACCACCGGAAAGCCGTGCACACCGAGCATGGTCGCCATCATCTCGCGCCCGTCTTCATTGTCTTCGATCAGCAGCACAGTCGGCTTGCCGCCGGCGTCGCGCACGACTTGCGGCGGCGCCGGGGCGACGGCCGGCTCGGCGTGCGGCAGGCGAATCTCGAAACATGAACCGAGGCCGGCGCCGGCGCTGGTGCAGGCCACGCGCCCGCCATGCAGCTCGACCAGGCGCCGCACCAGCGACAGCCCGATGCCCAGCCCGCCCTGCGAGCGGTCGATCGAAATCGCCCCCTGCACGAACACGTCGAACACATGCGGCAGCAGTTCGGACGGGATGCCCACGCCCGTGTCGCGTACCGTCAGCACCACCTCGCCGACGCCGTTTTCGCGCCCCAGTGCGATGACGATGTCGCCGCCGCTCGGCGTGTATTTGAACGCGTTGTCGAGCAGGTTGGAGACGATTTGCTCGAGTCGGGTCGGGTCGCCGTCGACCCAGCCCGGGGCCAGTTCGACGCTGATGCCGTAGCCGGCGCTGCGTCCGGTGGCGCGGAAGGTTTCCAGGCAGCTGGCAACCAGGTTCGACAAGTCGAGCGGCTGGCGCGCCAGCAGAATCTTGCCCGACATCGCGCGCGACAGATCCAGCAGGTCGTCGACGATGCGCGACAGATGCTGGCTCTGGCGCTGGATGATGGTGCGCGCGCGCGCCACGGATTCTCCGTTTGCGCCCGGCAGGCCGATCAGGCTCGACGCGCTCGAGATCGCCGACAGCGGGTTGCGTAGTTCGTGGCCGAGCATGGCCAGGAATTCGTCCTTGGCGTGGCTCTTGCGTTCGGCGGCCTGGCGCTCTTCCATCTCGCGCATCAGGCGCCGGTTGGTGGCGGTCAGCTCCAGTGCGTGCTGCGACAGCGCTTCGGCCTGGCGCTTGAGTTCTTCGTTCTTCACCGCCAACGTGACGAACACCGATACCTTGGCATGCAGGATCTGGGGAATCACCGGCGTGAACAGAAAGTCGGCGGCGCCGCGCTGGTAGGCTTTCAGGCGGTCGATTTCGTCGGCCAGGAAGGCGGTCACGAAAATGATCGGGATGTCGGCCGAGCGCGCGCGCTGGTGGATCGCTTCGGCAGTCTCGAAGCCGTCCATGCCGGGCATGTTCACATCGAGCAGGATCACGGCAAAGTCGTGCAGCAGCACCTGACGCAGCGCTTCCTGCCCGGAACGGGCGGACAGCACCGTGTAATTGCCCTCGTCGGCGCGCGCCTCGAGCAGGCTGGTCAGGGCGAGCAGGCTGGCGCGGTCGTCATTGACGACCAATACCTTGGGTTTATCGCTGGTGGCCACGATGGTCTCTGATGCGTCCGTCAACATTGCGTCTTATTGCTCTTAAAGAAGAATACCAGACTACTTCCGGTCAAAGCGGAGTAAATACCCGTCAAGAGCGGGATCATATCACGCAGTATTAATGCAATTAGGCAAATAAAAGCAATCGTGCGCATGGAGACGATGTTCGGTGCCGCACATACGCGTCGCAAGCGGTGTGCGATAGTGAAGTCGAACCGGTTCGACGGAGGACGGGGGCACGACTAGAGAGGACATAATATGAATATCGATACCATCGTAAATGAACAATTCCACGGCAAGACTTTTGGTGAACTGGTCAATGCACCGGTGTCCGCACTGCGCGGCATCGGCGAGCAGCAAGCCGCTGCGCTGGCCGACACGCTGGGCGTGAACACCATCGGCGAACTGGCCAGCCTGCAGGTGGTCAACTACGCCATCGCGATCAAGGCCCTGGCCGGTTGCGAAGGGGCGACCAGCAAGGAACAAGCCGAAGAAACCCTGCTCGACGACGCCGTCGAAATGACCTTCCCGGCCAGCGACCCGATCTCGGTCGACGCCGGCATCACGCGCATCGAAGTCGCGCCCGACATGGTCGATGCCAGCCGCGATCACCAGCATGCGTCGGCGATGGAAGCGAGCAAACAGGCGTCGGACGACAAGCGCTGATTGGTATCCGGCGCCGCGCAGGCGGCGTCGTGCGATGAGCGGGTCACGGGGTGCAAGCCCTGTGGCCCGTTTTGTCTGGCGCTGTCACCGTTGTGTGTTGAATCGACTGAACTGCCGAGTATCCGGATGGTCTGACAAGTATCGAGACCAAATGGAGCTTTGATGAAAACGGCAGCCTTCAAACGCTGGTCGGCGCAGTTGCCGCACTTGAGCAGACAGCAACGGGCGCACTTGCCTTCGCCCGCGAGGCCGGCATCACCCATGAAGCGGTCAACCTGCGCCAGGGCGAACGGGTGCGCGGCGCCGTCCACGTGCAGAACGTCAACGGCTATCACAGGCGCTTCCGGCAGTGGCTGGGACGTTTCAATGGCGTGGCGTCGCGCTACCTGCCGAATTATCTCGGCTGGCGCTGGGCCCTGGACGGCGAACGCGTCAACTCGGCCGATCAATTGCTGCAAGCGGCGATCGGCATTTTCAATACCAAACGATGACAGCGCCAAAATGAATCTGCGACGCGGGCCGCGCGCTTGCCGCGGGCCGCGTCGAGACGCCATCAAACCGGCAGCGGCAGTTTATCGAGCAGCTTGTCGAGTGTGACCGGATAGTCGCGCACGCGCACGCCGGTGGCGTTGTAGACCGCATTCGCGACCGCCGCCGCCACGCCGCACAAGCCCAGCTCGGCAATACCCTTGGCCTTCATCGGCGACGAATACTCGTCGGCCTCGTCCAGGAAAATCACTTCCTGGTGCGGGATGTCGGCATGCACCGGCACCTCGTAGGTGGCCAGGTCGTGGTTGGCAAAGAAGCCGCGTTTGGTGTCCACCACCAGGTGCTCCATCAGCGCGCCCCCGACACCCATCGTCATCGCCCCGATCACCTGGCTGCGCGCCTGCTTCGGATTCAGGATGCGCCCGGCCGCGCACACGGCCAGCATGCGCCGCACGCGGGTCTCGCCCGTGACGGTGTCGACCGCCACTTCGACGAAGTGGGCGCCGAAGGTCGACAACTGGTTCTTCTTGTCGAGGTCGCCAAATTCGATCTTGTCTTCGGCCACCAGCGCGCCGCCGGCGGCCTGCGCCAGCGGCACACTGCGGCCACCCGTGCGCACGGCGCCGTCGACGAATTCGAGTTGCGCTTCCGGCACGCCGAGCTTGGCGGCGATCTGTTCGCGCAGCTTGACGCACGCCGCGTACACGCCGGCAGTGGCGCTGTTGGCGCCCCACTGTCCGCCCGAACCGGCGGAGGCGGGGAAGTCGGAGTCGCCCAGGTGCACTTTCACCGCGTTGACCGGCACGCCCAGCATTTCGGCGGCGGTCTGGGCGATGATGGTGTAGCTGCCGGTGCCGATGTCGGTCATGTCGGTCTCGACCGTCACCACGCCGTCGCTGCTCAACTTGACGCGCGCGCCCGACTTTTGCACCGGGGCATTGCGAAACGCTGCGGCCACGCCCTGGCCGACCAGCCAGCGCCCTTCGCGCACCTGGCCCGGCTTGGCGTTGCGTTTGCTCCAGCCGAAGCGCTCGGCGCCGGTGCGCATGCACTCGGCGAAACGGCGCTCGGAAAATTTGCGGATCGGCTTCTCCGGATCGACCTTGGTGTCGTTGATGATGCGGAACTGCACCGGGTCCATGTTCAGCTTCTCGGCCATCTCATCCATCGCGATCTCGAGCGCCATCATGCCCGGCGCCTCGCCCGGCGCGCGCATCGCATTGCCTTCCGGCAGATCGAGCACGGCGACGCGGGTGGCGGTCATGCGGTGCGCGCCGGCGTACAGCAGGCGCGTTTGCGCGGTCGCGGTTTCCGGTTTGCCGTCGGGCAGGTTGCCGTTCCAGGTTTCGTGGCCGATGGCGTTGATACGGCCGTCGCGCCCGGCGCCGATACGGATGCGCTGGATGGTGGCCGGGCGGTGCGTGGTGTTATTGAAGATCAGGTGACGATGCAGCGCCACTTTTACCGGCCGCTTGGCCGCGCGCGCGCCCAGCGCCGCCAGCACGGCGTCGGCGCGCAGGAACAGTTTCGAGCCGAAGCCGCCGCCGACATAGGGTGACACCACGCGCACTTTTTCCTTCGGCATATTGAGGGTCTTGGCCAGGTCGCTGCGGCACCAGGCGATCATCTGGTTCGAGGTCCAGACCGTGACCTTGTCGCCATCCCACACTGCGGTGGAGGCATGCGGCTCCATCATCGCGTGCGACTGGTCGGGCGTGGTGTAGGCGGCGTCGAGCTTGACCGGGGCCAGCTCGAAGTTGCGCTCGAACTCGCCGACGCGGGTGTCGGGTTCGTCTTCACCGTCGGCGTCCGGCTTCTTGGCGGCGCCTTTTTCGGCGGCCAGGTCGTATTTGCCTTTTTCTTCGGCATACTCGACCCGCACCAGGTACGACGCCGCGCGCGCCTGCTCGAAGGTTTCGGCAACCACCAGCGCAACTGCCTGGTGGTAGTGCTCGATCTTGGGCCCGCCCAGCAGCATGGCGGTGTTCTTGCTGCCCTTGCTCAGCTTGGGCGAGCTGGCGGCGGTGACGATCGCCAGCACGCCCGGCGCGCGGCGCGCGGCATCAAGCTCGATCGACACCACGCGCCCCTTCGGGATGGCGGAACCGACCACATAGCCGTGGGCGGCATTCGGCACTTCCTTGTGGTGTTCGTAGGCATACGGCGCATTGCCGGTGACCTTCAGCGGACCGTCGATGCGGTCATATGGACGGCCGACGTGGCGCAGGCGGTCGATGGTGTTGGTGGTGGCGGGAGTGGTAAATTTCATGGAGCTCAGCCTTTCTTGGCATCGGCCATCGCGGCGGCCAGGGTGCGGTGCACCAGTGGGACTTTGAACGCATTGTCTTCGGTGGTGCGGGCGCCGGCCATCAGGCGATCGGCCACTGCCTTGGCACCCTGCGACCATTGCTGCTCGGCCGCTTCGACCCGCCACGGCTTGTGCGCGACGCCGCCGACGGCGACGCGGCCAGTGCCGTCGGGCAGGATCACGGTGGCGACCGAAACCAGCGCGAACGCATAGGAAGCGCGGTCGCGGATCTTGCGGTAGGCATGCACGCCGCCCAGGGGCTTGGGCAATTTCACCGAGATGATCAGTTCGCCCGGTTCGAGTGCGGTTTCGATGTGCGGGATGTTGCCCGGCAGGCGGTGGAAGTCGGCAATCGGGATGGTGCGCATCGAGCCGTCGGCGCGCACGGTTTCCACGTCGGCGTCGAGCAGGCGCATGGCGATCGCCATGTCGCTCGGGTGGGTGGCGATGCAGGCGTCGCTGGTGCCCACGACCGCATGGTGACGGGTGAAACCACCGATCGCCGCGCAGCCGCTGCCGGGGTTGCGCTTGTTGCAGGGCTGGTTGGTGTCGTAGAAATACGGGCAGCGGGTGCGCTGCAGCAGGTTGCCGGCAGTGGTCGCCTTGTTGCGCAGCTGGGTCGAGGCGCCGGCAAGCAATGCGCGCGACAGCACCGCGTAATCCTTGCGCACGCGCGGGTCGCTGGCCAGATCGGTGTTGCGCACCAGGGCGCCGACGCGCAGGCCGCCGTCCGGGGTCGGTTCGATCTTGTCGAAGCCCAGGCCGTTGACGTCGATCAGGGCGGCCGGGGTTTCGATCTCGAGCTTCATCAGGTCGAGCAGGTTGGTGCCGCCGGCGATGAAGCGCGTGTTCGGGTTGCGCGCTGCGCTGGCTGCGGCTTCTGCGGTCGAGGTGGCGCGCTGATAGGTAAATGCCTTCATGCCTTGCCTCCAGTCTGGCCACCGGCGACTTCCGTGATCGCTTCCACGATATTCGAGTAGGCGCCGCAGCGACAGATGTTGCCGCTCATGCGTTCGCGGATCTCGTCCACGCTCAGCAGTGGTTTGACGTTGAGGTCGCCCGTGACATGGCTCGGGATGCCTTGACGGATCTCGTCGATTACCGACACGGCCGAACAGATCTGGCCCGGGGTACAGTAGCCGCACTGGTAGCCGTCGTGCTTGATGAAGGCGGCCTGCATCGGGTGCAGCTTGTCCGGCGTGCCGAGGCCTTCGATGGTGGTGATCTCGGCGCCTTCGTGCATCACTGCCAGCGACAGGCAGGAATTGATGCGGCGGCCGTCGACGATCACGGTGCAGGCGCCGCACTGGCCCTGGTCGCAACCCTTTTTGGAGCCGGTCAGGTGCAGGTGCTCGCGCAGCGCGTCGAGCAGACTGGTGCGGGTGTCGAGTTCGAGCGCCACCGGTTTGCCGTTGACGGTGAACTTGACGCCGCTGGTGACGGTGCTCGGGTGGGTATCGTTGGCGGGCGCGTTGGCGGCGCTCGGCTGGGCGCCGGCCAGCGGCACTGCCATGGTCGAGGCCGACGCAGCGCCTGCGATCAGCAGGTTGCGCCGGGTGAGTTTCAGGTCACGGATTGGTTCCATGCTGCGGTTCCTTGTCATTATTGCGTTGCCCGCGTGCGCGCCCGGCGTCAATACGATGGCGCCGATGGTGCGGGAGGGGTTGCCGGGTTATTAATTTTTATTCTAGTGCAGGGTGGGAGCTGGCCGCGTTCGGTTGAAACCTGAAGTTTGGAAGGGGGCGTAAAGATCGGGTGGGCGCGGTTTGGTTTGGCTGGGTGTAGCAGGTTCGGGCATGCAACAAAAAAAAGGCCGGTTTGTTGCCGGTCCTTTGTTCCTGCAGTTGACGTTGCTGCTGTTGCCGTTGCTGTGCTGGCGTAGCCGGCCGCGCTGGCCATTGATTGCCGGCAGCGCAGCCGTTCACACCTGCAACACGTAATTGCCCGGTGCCGGCGCTGCATTCGCCAGCGGCGCCGGCGGCGCCACGTTTGAACCCGCATGGCGTCAGCCGGCTTTCCCACGCCGGCCACCAACTGCCGTCGGCTTGCGGCACGCGTGCCTGCCAGTTGTCCGGGTCGACGTACGGCAGGAAATCCTGCTATCGCTGGTGCCACGGCCACGCGCTCCAGGCCGGGTCGCTGAAGCGCTTGTCCTGCGCCAGCGGACGCACCGGATCGGACGACTGCCGGGCCGGCACGGTGATCGGCTCGGCCTCGCGGCTGACCACGACCAGGTCGGCATAGCGCGACTCGAGCAGCAGGGCAAAGCGGGCGTCGTCCTCGAGCATGCGGGTTTCGACCGAGGCGACACCGCGGCGCTGCGCCGTGCTGGTGAATTCGTCCAGCCGTGCCTGCACCGCCGCGCGCATGCCGGAAAAGTCGGAAAGTGTCGCTCGACATCCGTCACAAAAGCTTTCCAGCGGTCATCAGACATAGCAATATGTACGAATTTTCCGACGTAACGGCGCGATTCGGATCACCCAAGGTTGCACTTGTGCGCGGGTCCGATGGCCGCATACTAGGAACTGTTACCGGCGATGTGGTCGGTTCTCTTGTGTCTCCATCTCAGCTCCGCTGAGGATTGCGCCGCTGTCTGCCTCGTGCGACAGCGGCATTTTTTTTCGGCGTTTCAAGAAGCGGCGGCGCAGGCAAGAGGAAGCTAGCGGTAATGCCCGACGATCTTGAACACAAACAGGATGTCCTCGACTTGGGTGCCGATGCCGATATTGCGGATGATCAGCGGTGTCCCATTCGCCGACAACGCATCGGCGACGATCCCGATGTGCGGCAGATTCGGCGGAACTTGCCAGGTCACGATGTCAGCCGGCTTGTAGACAAGCGCACGACTGCTTACCGGAAGCGCGAATCACGACGTCGGTGCAGACACCACGCTCAAGCGGCACGTCGCCACCGGGAAAGGCAATCTTGCGATTGGCAGGGTCATAACTCGTCGTCACACCAATCTGGGTGCGCGCGGCCTTGACCAGATCATCGGGAGATCGTGCCGCAGCAAAAGGTATGCAGAGCAACAGAAGAAGGGCGAGCAAGGGACGCATGAACACTCCGGAACAGACGGTGGAGGTGCCAGGCTGACCGGTCGAGCGTGATGCGGGTTGATGAACGTCAGCGACGCTGAAACGCTCGGAGGAAGATGCTGCGGGTGGTGCCCGAAGCCGGGATCGAACCGGCACGCCATTGCTGGCACGAGATTTTAAGTCTCGGGTGTCTACCAGTTTCACCATTCGGGCAGCGCCGGGATTCTAGCACATGCATGCTAATGCCGGAGCATAAGTGCAACTTTGCCCAAACGATATTGCTGCCCATCGATAGCGACAACCGTCATGGCTACCTCAACGCTTTGGCCCTCGCGCCAGGATGGTGTAGCATGCCGGACGGCACTTGCCGCCCGACGCGGTGCCAGTGAAGCACGAGGAAACGAATTGAACATCATAATCAACGACGAATTGCGATCCTTCGTCGATCCGCTGACCGACATCGAATACGCCGCCCTGGAGCGCAGCCTGCTTGCCGAGGGTTGCCGCGACGCGCTGGTGCTGTGGCAGGACACGCTGATCGACGGCCATAATCGCTACGAAATCTGCCGCAAGCACAACATCGAATTCCGCACCGTCCAGAACAACGGCTTCGACTCGATCGAAGACGTGATGCTGTGGATGATCGACAACCACCTGGCGCGCCGCAGCGTGTCCGATTTCCAGCGCGGCCTGCTGGCCCTGCGCAAGAAGGAAATCGTCACCGCGCGCATGGCGCAGAAGATGGCCGAGGAGCCGCCCGAGCCGAGCCCGGACGACATCGACGCCCGCCCGCCGCCGCCGTGGAATACGCGTGAAGAAGTGGCCAAGGCCGCGCGCGTGTCGAGCAACACCATCAGCCAGATCGAGCGCATCCAGAAGGCGGCCACGCCGCAGCTGGTCGAGGCGGTGCGTACCGGCGCCATCTCGATCAATGCCGCGGCGAATGTCGCGCAATTGCCGCAAGAAGTGCAGATCGCGGCGGTGGCCGGTGGGCGCAAGGAATTGCAGCAGGCCGCGCGCCAGGTGCGCGAGCAGAAGCAGGCAACCCGTCCGCGCAAGGAAAAGGCGGACGCTGAAGGCGGCGACGACATCGCATCGCTGCGCAAGGAAATGGCGGCGCTGAAAGACCGCATGGCCACCTTGCTGACCGAGAACGAAAAGCTCAAGCAACGCCTCATCAACGCCGGTCTCGACGACGCCTGATTCGGCGCCGCACGATCGGCAGCGCCCCTGCATGGCCTACAACACGGAGAAAAGATGTCCTTGCCACGTTCGTCCACCGCGCTGCTGATCGGCGCCATCCTGCTCGGCGCCAGCCCGTCGCAGGCAGTTGCGCCAAAGAAGACGCCGGTTGTCGCCGGCGTCGCCCACAAGCCGTTCAGCGCCGCGGAAATCGCGCGCTGGAAAAAGACGGCGGCGGCAGTGACGATCATGCGTGACAAATGGGGCATCCCGCACGTGTTCGGCAAGCGCGATGCCGATGCCGTATTCGGCATGCTGTATGCCCAGGCCGAAGACGACTTCAACCGCGTCGAACTCAACTATATCAATGCGCTGGGACGCCTGGCCGAGGTCGAAGGCGAGTCGCAGATCTGGCGCGACCTGCGCATGAAGCTGTACATCCAGCCGGACGATATGCGCGCCAAATACGCGGCCAGCCCGGCATGGCTCAAGCAACTGATGATCGGTTTCGCCGATGGCCTGAACTATTATCTTTACACGCACCCCGACGTAAAGCCGAAGCTGATCACGCGCTTCGAGCCGTGGATGGCGCTGGCCTTCAGCGAAGGCAGCATCGGCGGCGACATCGAGTCGATCGAGCTGAAGGACCTGGAAGCGTTCTACGGCAAGCCGCAAATGGCGGCCACGCCGCTGGCGCAACAGGCCTCAGGTACGGGTTTCGATACCGAGCCGCGCGGTTCGAACGGTTTTGCGATTGCGCCCAGGCTGTCCGCCAGCGGTCACGCGCTGCTGATGATCAACCCGCACACCTCGTTTTATTTCCGTCCAGAAATCCACATGGTGAGCGACGAGGGCCTGAATGCCTACGGCGCCGTGACCTGGGGCCAGTTCTTTATCTATCAGGGTTTCAACGACAAGCTGGGCTGGATGCATACTTCGGGTGGCGGCGACGTCATTGACGAATACCTGGAAACCGTGGTCGAACGCGGCGGCAAGTTCTTCTACAAATACGGCAAACAAGAGCGCGCCATGCGCGCGGTGCCGATCGCGCTGCCGTACAAAACCCCGGATGGCGCCATGAGCAGCCGCGTCGTCACCGCCTATTTCACCCACCACGGCCCGGTAGTGCGCAGCGAAGGCGGCAAGTGGGTGTCGGTGAAAATGATGGACGAGCCGCTCAAGGCGCTGACCCAATCGTATATCCGCACCAAGGCGCGCGACTACGATACCTTCGCCAAGGCAATGGAGCTGCGCACCAATTCGTCCAACAACACTGTGTACGCCGATGCCAAGGGCAATATCGCCTACTTCCACGGCAACTTCATCCCCAAGCGCAACCCGGCGTATGACTGGACCCGTCCGGTCGACGGCAGCAATCCGGCCACCGAATGGCAGGGCCTGCATTCGATCGCGGACACGATTCACCTGATCAACCCGGCCAGCGGCTACTTGCTCAACACCAACAACTGGCCATGCACCGCAGCCGGTCCCAGCAGCCCGGTGTGCAGGAACTACCCGGCCTATATGTGGACGCTGCCGGAAAACGCGCGCGGCCGCAACGCCGCCCGCGTGTTCAAGGAAGTGCATGACAAACAGGGTGTGACGATCGACAGCCTGATCGCCGCCTCCTACGACACGCGCCTGCAAGCGTTCGAAGCGCTGGTGCCGGCGGTGGTGGCCGACCACGAGGCGCTGCCCGCGGGCGACCCGCGCCAGGCGCAGCTCAAGGACCAGATCGCCGCACTGCGCGGCTGGAACCTGCGCTACGGCGTCGATTCGGTGCCGACTTCGTTGGCCATCTACTGGGGGCAGGAAATGGTCAAGGAGCATGGCGCACGCGCCCGCGGCGAGCGTATTCCCGTGGTCGACTACATCACCGAGCGCCTCGGCCCGGCCGAGCGCCTGGACGCACTGGCACGTGCATCGGACAAGCTGGCCGCCGACTTCGGCAAGTGGAATACGCCGTGGGGCGAGATCAACCGCTTCCAGCGCGTCAGCGGCGATATCGACCAGCAATACGACGATAGCAAGCCGAGCTGGCCGGTGGCGTTCCCGTCGGCCAACTGGGGTTCGCTGGCCTCGTTCGGCATGGTGGCCAGGCAAACTACCAAGCGTATCTATGGCGACCGCGGCAACAGCTTCGTCGCCGCGGTCGAGTTCGGCCCGAAAGTGCGCGCCAAGAGCATCCTGGCCGGCGGCCAGAGCAGCGATCCCACCTCGCCGCACTTCGCCGACCAGGCCGCGATGTATGCGCGCGGCGAATTCAAGGACGTCCTGTTCTACAAGGAAGACATCGAACGCCAGCTGGAACGCAAGTACCATCCCGGCATGTAAGGAGATTCATGGATTTGAGCGACAAGCTGACTGAAAAACAGAAAATGTTGGCGGGCATGCAGTACCACGCCAGCGACCCCGAACTGCGCGCCGAACAGGCCGCCACCGGCGCCTGGCTGGCGCGCTACAACGCGGCGCTCGGCGATGCCTCTACCTGGCAAACGCTGCTGCACGAACGGATCGCACGGGCCGGGCAGGGGGCCACGCTGAGGCCACCGTTCCACTGCGATTACGGCTGGCATATCACGCTCGGCGCGCGCGTGTTCATCAACTTCGATTGCGTGTTCCTGGACGTGGCCCCGATCACGATCGGCGACGACACCCGCATCGGCCCCGGCGTACACATCTATACCGCCGACCATCCGCGCGACCCGTCGCTGCGCCGCGCCGGCTTCGAGTCGGGCCGGCCGGTGACGATCGGACGCAATGTCTGGATCGGCGGCGGCGCCATCATCTTGCCGGGCGTGACGGTGGGCGACGACGCCATCATCGGCGCCGGCAGCGTGGTCACGCACGATGTCGCGCCAGGCAGCCAGGTGGCGGGCAATCCGGCGCAGCCGATTGGCTGAAGCGCGGCAAATCGAGCCCATTCAGCGCTGGCGGCTACTGTTTCCCCCTTGATATAATCGCGCCCTTCGTTCCACCATTCTTACGCGACCAGCAAGGCAGGACAGGCAGTGGCCAAACTCTATTTCAGGTACTCGGCGATGAACGCCGGCAAATCGACCGCGCTGCTGCAGGTCGCGCACAACTATGAAGAGCAGGGCCAGGGCGTCAAGCTCTACACGGCCGCGATCGACAACCGCTACGGCGTCGGCCTGATCACCTCGCGCCTGGGCGCGCAGCGCAGCGCCGAGGTGTTCGATGCCGACACCGATTTCCTCGCCAACGTGCCCGAGGTGGCCTGCGTGCTGGTCGACGAATCGCAATTCCTCACCACCGCCCAGGTCGGGCAACTGCACCAGTTGGCGCAGATGCGCGGCGTGCCGGTGATCTGCTACGGCTTACGCAGCGACTTCCGCGGCGAACCGTTCCCCGGCTCGGCCTACCTGCTGGCGCTGGCCGACGACATCGAAGAGATCAAAAACATCTGCACCTGCGGCAAGAAGGCGACCATGAACATCCGCGTCGACGAGCAGGGCCGCCGCATCCGCGAAGGCGAGCAGGTCAGCATTGGCGGCAACGAAAGCTACCGCCAGGCGTGCGGGCGCTGCTTCTACGGCAAATAAGCGGCCATGGCGTCGCTGCTCTCCTGCGGCGCCTGGCTACCGGCGGCCGTCTGCGTTCAAGCGCCGGCCATCTTCGATATGCTGCTGTACCTGGCGCCGTCGGCCGCGCTGGCGCTGTTGCTGTGGATCGGCGCCGCTGCCCATCCCGGCTTCTTCGTATTCACGGCCATCGGCACCTTGTTCCATGAACTGGCCCATTTTTCGGCCGGACTGCTGACCAACGCCGAGCCGATCGGCATGAGCGTGGTGCCGCGCCGCATCAAGCGTCCCAAGGGCGGGCACAACTGGGAACTCGGCTCGGTCACCTTTGCCAACCTGCGCTGGTACAACGCGGCGCCAAGCGCGCTGGCGCCGCTGCTGGTGCTGTTGATTCCGTTCGGCGTGGCCTGGTGGCGCACGCGCGCCGGCTGGTGTTTCGAGCCGCTCGATCTGGCCTTGACCCTGGTGCTGGCGCCGCAGTTCCTGTCGTTCTGGCCGTCGCCGGTGGACTGGAAACTGGCGGCGCGTTCGTGGCCATGGGCGCCGCTGCTGGCGCTGCTTGGCGCAGGCTGGTTTTATCGCGACGCGCTGTTATCGATTGCACAGGGGTAAGCATGGCGCTGCGGTTGGCTTATGCCAGCCTTAATATTGCGCTTTCGACCCTATCCAGGCGGGATAACCCGACTCTGCACCTTGACGCTATCCTGTAGAATGGACCGCACAGCGCGGAACGTCGGGCTTGCCGCCCGCGTCATCCGCAACCGCAACAGGATCCCCGTTCGGAGAAACGTAGAATGAAGAAGCACGTGCTCATCGCCGCCGTGGCATTTGCCATGTCGGCCCATGTGGTGACCGCGCAGCCCGAGAAGTCTGCCGCCGTCGTGCAACCGCCGGCGCCGGCCAAACCGGCCGCTCCCGCTCCTGCCAAGCCCGTCCCTCCGGCGCCCGGCGGCACGCCCACCGCCACCCAGATGAAACCGATCGCCGCCCAGACCCAGGCCGCGCTGTGGGCCTCGCGCGTGCTGGGCCGCTACCACTACAAGGCGGTGCCGCTGGACGACGCGATGTCGGTCAAGATCTTCGACAATTATTTCGATTCGCTCGACAGCGAAAAGTTGTACTTCGTGCAGGCTGACCTCGATGGGTTCGCGGCGCAGCGCACCAGGATGGATGACGCCATCAACAACGAAGACCTGACGGTCCCGTTCGCGATCTACAATATGTACCAGCAGCGCTTCGCCGACCGCATGGCCTACGCGCGCGGCCTGCTCAAGACCAAGTTCGATTTCAGCACCGAAGAAAGCTTGCAGCTCGACCGCGAAAAAGCCCCATGGGCCAAGAGCGAAGACGAGATCCGCGACCTGTGGAGGAAGCGCGTCAAGAACGACTGGCTGCGCCTGAAACTGGCCGGCAAGGACGACAAGTCGATCCGCGAGACGCTGGATAAACGCTACGAGAACTACGTCAGCCGCATCCGCAAGCTGAACAACGAAGACGTGTTCCAGATGTTCATGAACGCGTATGCCACCGCCATCGAGCCGCATACCAATTATCTGGGGCCGCGCTCGGCCGACAACTTCGACATCGCCATGCGCCTGTCGCTGGAAGGCATCGGCTGCGTGCTGCAGTCGCGTGACGACTACACCGTGATCCGCGAAATCGTGCCGGGCAGCCCGGCCGATAAATCGGGCAAGCTGAAGGTGGGCGACCGGATCGTCGGCGTGGCGCAGGGCACCGGCGCCTTCACCGACGTGCTCGGCTGGCGCCTGGACGACGTGGTGGCATTGGTGCGCGGCGAGAAGGGTTCGACCGTGCGCCTGGACGTGATTCCGGGCGACGGCGGCATCGACGCCAAGCACGTCAGCGTGTCGATGGTGCGCAAGAAGATCAGCATGGAAGAGCAGGCCGCCAAGAAGAGCATCATGAAGGTCAAGGAAGGCGGCGTCGAGCGTCGCATCGGCGTGATTTCGCTGCCGACCTTCTACCTCGATTTCGAAGCGCGCCGCCGTGGCGACAAGGATTTCCGTAGCGCCACCCGCGACGTCGAACGCATCCTCACCGAACTCAAGAAAGAGAAGGTCGACAACGTCCTGATCGACCTGCGCAACAACGGCGGCGGTTCGCTGACCGAGGCGATCGAACTGACTGGCCTGTTCATCGACAAGGGTCCGGTGGTGATGCAGCGTACCGCCGAAGGTCGGGTCGAAGTCGAAAGCGACACCAGGGCCGGCCTGGCCTGGGACGGTCCGGTGGGCGTCCTGATCAACCGTGGATCGGCCTCGGCCTCGGAAATCTTCGCCGCGGCGATCCAGGATTATGGCCGCGGCCTGATCATTGGCGAACCGAGCTTTGGCAAGGGCACCGTGCAGACCCTGATCGACCTCGACCGCTTTGCCCCCAACGAGAAGATGCGTTACGGCGAACTGAAGATGACGATCGCCCAGTTCTTCCGCATCAACGGCGGCACCACCCAGCTGCGCGGCGTGACGCCGGACATCAAGCTGCCGGTGCTGGCCGACATTGAAAACTTCGGCGAGTCGTCGTACGACAATGCGCTGCCGTGGGTCTCGATCAAACCGGCCCAGTACATGCCGCTGGGCGACCTGAAGGAGCTGGTCGGCCCGCTGCAGAAGCGTCATGAAGCGCGTATCGCCAAGGACAAGGATTTCCAGTTCTTGCAAGAGGACATCGCCGAAGTGCTCAAGCTGCGCAAGGAAAACGCGATCTCGCTCAACGAAGCCGTGCGTCGCAAGGAGCGCGACACCCAGGATGCGCGCTCGAAGCTGCGCGAAGCGCGCTTGGCCGGCAACAGCGCTACGCCGGACGAGCCGGCAAGCGGCCCGGGCAGCAAGGAAAAGCGCGCCGAAACGCCGGATCCGACCAAGGCGAGTAAATCGGTGGTGGCTGTGCGCAACGCGCCGCGTCAGGATGACGGTCTGCAAGCCGATGAGCGCAATCTGCAGGCCGAGCTGGCGGCCGAAAAGGCGGCCAAGGATGCCAAGGATGTGATCTTGCAGGAAGCGGCGAATATCCTGGCGGACGAAGCCGGCATGCTGAAGACCGATACCCGGCTGGCCTTGCGCGCCATGCCGTATATGGCGAGCGCACGCAGCAACTAAACTGAGCGGGGCGCCAGCGCCCCTATTTTTCGCAGCGGCCGTGTCCATCTGGACATGGCCGTTTTTCGTTGGGCAGCGCTCGCCTGTTGGAATGCGGCGAAAATGCCTCGTCAACACCGCGCCTGGCGACAAAATGTTGTAACCGAGACTATGCAATGGAGCACTATTCGTTATTCATAGGCACAGTTCGTGTGATAAATATTCCAAGATCATCAACATTCCAGCATGCATGATCTAAAACTCAGCAGTTAGCACGTACGCACGATTCGATTTTTGAGAAAAGTTAAGCTCTTGTAGTTATGCTACGATAAGTTTGTGGTTGCAAAAAGAATAACTTTAACTTATCTTAGGAGTTTCTCCCATGTCAATTCGCCACCTTGTTGTTGCTGCTCTGCTGGCAAGCGCCGGTGCCGCCCACGCTGACGTCGTCGGCGCCTCGCAAGCGACCTTCGTCAACGGCTGGACTGCAGCCAATGGCACCAATGTGCTCAATTCCGGCGTGCTCGGCGGCGATGTCAGCCTTGTCGGCGGCATCGCACACAGCAGCGGCAACAGCGCCGGTCTGACCACTGCGCTGGCCGGCAACACCAGCGCGTATATGTCGACCAGCGACGCCCAGAAGCTGTTCGTGCAGCAAGGCATCGACGCCAGCTACCTGCTGAGCGCCGGCAACGGCCTGCTGGCAGCCCGTTACGGTAACTCGACTTCGGTCATCAACGACGGCAACGGCGTCAAGATCGTGGTCGGCGTGACGCCGGGCGCGGGCGCCATCGGCGGCGGCGCTATCCCTGGCGGCGCGGTCGGCGGTGCGATCGGTGGCGGCAGCGCCATCGGTGGTGGCACCATCGGTGGCGGTGGCGCCATCGGCGGCGGCACCGGTGCTGGCGCCGGCACTGACACTGGTGCTGGCAGCGGCAGCGGCAGCGATGTCGGCGGCGGCAATGCGGCCCTGCCAGGCACCGGCGCCATCGTGCTGCCTGCGGCCGATCCGATCGGGACCCTGCCAGCCGAACTGGCCGCCGTGCCGGAACCAGGCACCGTGGCCCTGATGCTGGCCGGCCTGATCGGCGCCGGTTCGCTGAGCCGTCGTCGCAACAAGCGTTGATCGGAATGGCGCGACCACGCGTCGCGCTGTTCCACAGGGCGCCGGCCACTGCCGGCGCCTGAGAGAAAGACCGCCGCCGACCCTGCTTGGCGGCGTACCCGTTTCAGGTACGATCCTTCGATTCGGCGCCGCCAGGCGGCGCGCGCATTATTGGAATTCGACATGAACCTGGGTTACCCCGACGCCGACCCGGCCTCACGTGGCCCGGTCCGCGCCTTTTCGGCCTCCCCCAATCGAACATGTTTGTGCCGGCAGCCATCAGCGCCACCATTGCGCTCGCGGCGCTGGCGGCAATGGCGGGCCATCGCCGTCAGCGCGCCGGCTCGATCACTTCAATGCCGATCCGGTACTGGTTGCGCCCACCTGCCTTGGCCTGGTACAGCAGGGCATCGGCCGCCGCGAACAGCGCCTCATGCCCCTGGCCGTCGCGCGGCACCATGCTGCACAAGCCCATGCTGACGGTCAGGTGCGGCGCCGTGGGCGAAGCGGCGTGCGGCAGGTCGAGCGCGGCCAGTTCTTGCAGCAGGCGGTGGGCCACACCTTCGGCGCCAGTGCTGGCCAGCTGCGGCAGCAGGATCGCGAACTCTTCGCCGCCGTAGCGCGTGACCAGGTCGTGGGTACGCCCGGCGCCACGGCGCAGCGCGGCCGCCACCTGCACCAGGCAGGCGTCGCCGCCCTGGTGGCCATAATGGTCGTTGTAGGCCTTGAAGTGGTCGACGTCGACCAGGATCAGCGCCACCGGCAGGCCGGCGCGGGCGCAGCGGCGCCATTCGGCCACCAGCCGTTCGTCGAAGGCGCGGCGGTTGGCCACGCCGGTGAGCGGGTCGGTCAGGGTCATTGCGCGCAGGGCGTCGGCCTGGCGCTTGACGGTCAACTGGGTGCGCACGCGCGCGCGCACCACGGCGGCGTTGACCGGCTTGGTGATGAAGTCGACCGCGCCGGACTCCAGTGCCCGGGTTTCGTCTTCGGGGTTCTTCAGTGCGGTGACAAAAATCACCGGGATGTCGCGCGTCTCGGGCGCCGCGCGCAGCTGCCGGCACACGGCGTAGCCATCCATGTCGGGCATCACGGCGTCGACCAGGATCAGGTCGGGCAATTGGGTGCGCGCCAGCTCGAGCGCGCGGGCGCCGTCGAGCGCGAACAGCACTTCCTGCTCGTCCTGCAAGGCCGCGTGCAGGATCTGCACGTTTTCCATCGCGTCGTCGACCACGAGGATGCGACCGTTGAGGGCCATTTCGGTCCAGCTCATGGAGTCTCCTTGAATTGCATCAATTCCTCGACCAGGCGCAGCGCCTCGCCGAAGCGCAGCGTGGCCACGGCGTCGAACAGTGCGCCTGCAGCCTCGGGACCGGCCTGCGCCGCCAGCAAGGCACGCAAGCCGTCCGCATCGGCGATGGCCTTCATGTTGTTATTCTCCAGCAGGTTGCGCAAGCGCGCCAATGAATCGTGCAGCGTGGCGCCGTCACCCGGGACGGGTAGCGCATCGGCGCCGATCTCGCCCGCCGCCGGACGTGCGAGCTGGCGCGCGGCCTCGCTCAGCACCTCCAGCGCGCGGCCCAGGTCGCCCAGGCGCAGCAGCACGGTGCCGGCATCGGCGTCGCGCAGCGCGCCTTCCAGCGCCTGCGCCGCCTGCGCCGCGTCCTGGGCGCCGAGGTTGGCCGTGACGCCGCGCAGGCGGTGCGCCAGTTGCCAGGCGGCGTTCCGGTTGCCGGCCTCGACCTCGGCGCGCAGTTCGCCGAAGGTGGCGCCCTGGCTGTCGGTGAAGCGGGTAAACAGTTCGACGAAGCGCTCGACGTTGCCGGCAAAGCGCGGCAGGGCGGCGGCCAGGTCGACCCCGGGTACATGCAGCGGCGCGTCCAGCGGCGCGGCGCTCGCGGGCGCGGACGGCGCCGCCGGCGCAAGCGTGGCAACGCCGGACAGCGTGCGCGGCGCCAGCCGCTGCAAGGTGGCTACCAGCTCGTCGACATCGATCGGCTTCGGTAAATGCGCCTGCATGCCGGCCGCCAGCGAACGGCGGCGGTCGTCGTCCATGGCGTTGGCCGTCATGGCCACGATCGGCAGTGCCAGGCCGGCGGCGCGCATCGCGGCGGCAGCTTCGAAACCGTTCATCACCGGCATTTGCAAGTCCATCAGCACCACGTCGTACTCGGCGTGTTCATCAAGCATACTGAGCGCGGCCTGGCCGTTGGCGGCGATAGCCACCACGGCCCCGGCCCGGGCCAGGATGTAGCTCGCCACCTCCTGGTTGATGGTGTTGTCTTCGACCAGCAGCACGCGCAGGCCTTGCAGGCTGCCGGTCAGCGGCGTGAAGCCCCTGGCCGGGATGGCGTGCGCCGGCGCCGCTGCGCCGTCGACCAGTCGCTCGACGGCGGCGTGCAAGGTGGCGCCGGAAAACGGCTTGCCCAGCACCGCGGTCACGCCCAGTTCGCTCGCCAGCTCGGCGTAATGTTCCAGTTCGGGCTCGGCGGTCATCAAGCACACGCGCGGCAGCGGGGCGTCAGCGTTTGCCGCTGCGCGCGCTGCCGCCAGCAGGGCCACGCCGTCCAGGTCGGGCATGGTGCTGTCGATGAACGCGTAATCGTAGTGGGCACCCCCCAGGCGTTCGAGCGCGGCGCTGCCGCCTTCGGCCGTCACGACGCGCCAGCCGAGCGCGCTGCAGGCGGCGGCCAGGGCGGCGCGCGCGCTGGCGTTGTCGTCCACCACCAGTACGGTCGGGGCGTGGGCGTCGCTTGCAACGGCTGCAGGCGCCGCTTCCAGTACCGGGAATTCGAGTTCGAAGTGGAACGTGGTGCCGGCGCCGGCCTGGCTGTCGAGCGCCAGGCTGCCGCCGGCCAGGTCCACCAGGCGGCGCGCGATCGACAGGCCGAGCCCGGCGCCGCCATACTTGCGCACGGTGGAGCTGTCGGCCTGGGTGAACACTTCGAAGATGCGTGCCTGGGCGTCAAGCGCGATGCCGATGCCGGTGTCGCGCACGGCAAAGCGCAGGCGCACCGCGTCAACGGTGCGCGCGACGACGTCGATCGCCAGCACGATCTCGCCGCGTTCGGTGAACTTGATCGCGTTGCCGAACAAATTGAGCAGCACCTGTTCCAGGCGCAGGGCATCGCCGCGCAGCAGCGGCGGCACGTCGGGCGCCACCGCGAACACCGGTTCCACGCCCTTGGCCCAGGCCCCGGACGCGTTCAGCACGGCGACGCTGGCCAGCACCTCGTCGATACGGAACGGGATGCGTTCCAGGGTCAGCTGGCCGGCCTCGATGCGCGAAAAGTCGAGCAGGTCGCTCAGCATGCCCAGCAGCGAGCGGGCGGCGGTGCGCATGCGCGCCACGTAGCTGCGCTCGCGCGGGGCCAGCTGGCCTTCTTCGAGCAGGCGCGCGAGGCCGACAATCGCGTTCATCGGGGTGCGCAGCTCGTGGCTCATATTGGCCAGGAATTCGCCCTTGGCGCGGCTGGCCTGTTCGGCCTGGTGCAGCGCGTCGGTGAGTTGGGCGCCGGTGGCGCGCAGCGCCTTCTCGGCCGCGACCCGGGTGCTGATGTCGCGGATCGTTACCTGCATCATGCCGACCCCGCCGATGTCGACCCGCGTGAGCAGCACGTCGGCGTGGAACACGCCGCCGTCGACGCGCCGGTGCAGCCACTCGAAGGCGGCGCGGCCTTCGTCGAGTGCGCGGCGCGTGTTTTCCTTTGCCACCTCGGCGGTCGGGCGGCCGTCGAGCTGCAGCAGCGGCGACAGGCTCAGCGGCGACTCGTCGTGCAGCGCTTGCGGATCGGTGAAGCCGAACAGCGTGGCCGCCGCCTGGTTGGCGCTGACATAGCCGGCGCCGTAGGCCAGCAGCAGGTGGGCGTCGCCCGAGGCTTCGAACAGGGCGCGGAACATTTCCTGGTGGTCGCGCTCGCGCTGCAGCAAACGTTTACGTTCGGTGATGTCGAGCACCACCGAGGAGACCCCCATCAGCGCCGCGTCCGGGCCATACACGGGGAAATAGCTGGCGATCCAGTGGCGCACGACGCCCGGCGCGCTCGGGGCTTCGGCGCTGGCCTCGATCTCGATCATCGGCCGGCCGGTCTCGGCCACGCGGCGGTAGCAGGCTTCCAGTTCGTGGCCGAGCGGACCCAGGATTTCGGGCAGGGTGCGCCCGGCGTGGTCGCGCGCCGGACGGCCGTTGATGTCGGCCAGGTAGTCGTTGACCATCACCACCCGCATGTCGGTGTCGATGAAGCACAGCCCGACCGGGGCCGAGGTGTACACCGTCTCGAGCTGGGCCTTGGAGCTTTCCAGCGCGCGGGTGCGCTCGGCCACCAGCGACTCGAGCCCGTTGCGGTAATCCTGCAGTTCGGCGTCCACCTGGCGCAGGGCGTTCGCCACGGCGTCGACTTCGCGGATGTCCGACGGCGGCAGCACCAGCGGCTCGCCCCGTCCCAGGCGCTCGGCCGGCTCGGCCAGCGACTGCACCGAACGCGCGATATTGCCGCCCAGCGCCCACGCCAGGCCCAGGCTGATCGCCAGCAGCGTGGCGATCGCCGCCAGCGTGGTGCCGAGCGACTGGCCGAGCAGGGCGCGCGCGGCGTCGGCCGGATAGCGGATCGCCACCACCCAGCCGTGCCCGGTCGAGCGGGCAAACGCGGCGTAGCCGGGATTGCCGGCAGCGTCTTCGATGCGCACGCTGCCGGTGTCGTGGGTGCCGGCCGCTTCGTCGAGCGCGGCGATCATCGGCGCGCCCACGTGCTTGCCGGCGTCGGCGCTTCTCGAAACCATCTGGTGACGCCGATCGTAGATCTCGGCCACCCAACCCTCGGGCAGGTGCTGGCTGTCGAGCAGTTCGGCCATGCGGCGCGGGCGCAGATGCACCGACAGCACGTAGCGGATCTTGCCATCTTTCCATACCGGGACGTCGACCGAGAGCGTGAACTGGCCGCCGGCGTCCAGCCGGTGCAGGCTGGATGCGACCGTGTCGCCGGTGACGCCGACGCGCCGGATGTCGTCTTCGTTGCCGCTGCGTGGCAGGCTGGAACCGAGCGGGTAGCGGGTATTGACCAGCGGCGTCGCGTCGGGAAGGCTCAGCACAAAGGCCTGGGCCGGGAATTCGGGGCGCAACATGCGTCGGGTAACGTCGTGGATCGCTTCCAGGTCGCCGTTGTCGACCATTGCCGTGTTGGCCAGTACCCGGGCCGCGGTTTCGCCGCTTTCGATGTCGCGGTCGACCGCCGCCGCCAATACTTCGGCCACGGTCTGGGCGTCGCTGGCGACGTGGGCGCGCTCGCGGATCGCGGCGTCGCGCGCCAGCGCGTAGTAACCGAGCAGGATCGGCAGCGCGCATGCCAGCACCAGTGTGTACAGCTTGGCGCGGATCGAGGGCAGGCGCAGGCGGGCAAGCGACAAAAGGGGGCTCCAGTGGGCAGGTGGGTGCGGCGGCGCGCACGGCGTGGACCAGCACCCATCATGGTAGCGCCAGATACCCTTGCCGCATAGCATTGGTTTGAATTTGTCCGGGCGATCCGTCATTAGCCCGCAACATGGCGGATTGACCATGACGTACCCGTCGCACGCGCCGGCGCGGCATATCGGCAACACCCGCGACGGCGCAAAGTGATGCCGAATGTTAATTCTGATGCTTTATGGCATAAAATCGACCCTGCAAGAAATAACCTAGAGGGAAGCATGGCAAGGCCAGAAAAAGTCCGCCTCGGCGAAGTGCTGATGCAGCAAAAGCTGCTCAGCGAGGAGCAACTCCAGCAAGCGCTGGCGGACCAGAAGCGCACCGGGCGCAAACTCGGGCGCGTGTTCGTCGAGAGCGGGTTCGTCACCGAAGACCAGATCTCGGGGGCGCTGGCGCGCCAGCTCGACATCCCCTACATCAACCTCAAGTTCTACAACATCAACGCCGACCTGGTGCGCTTGCTGCCCGAGACGGCGGCGCGCCGCTTCCGGGCGCTGGTGCTGGAAGACCGGCGCGAGACGCTGCTGGTGGGGGTGTCGGATCCGACCGACCTGTTTGCCTACGACGAGATCGCCCGCCTGCTGAAAAAAGCGGTCGAGCTGGCCGTGGTCAACGAGACCGAAGTGCTGGGCGCGATCGACCGCATCTATCGGCGCACCGGCGAGATCACCGGCCTGGCGCGCGAGGTCGAAGCCGACCTGGGCGACGCCTCGATCGACTTCGGCGCGCTGGCCGCCAACCCGGGGCTGGAAGAAGCGCCGATCGTCAAGCTGCTGCAATCGGTGTTCGACGACGCGGCCCAGGTGCGCGCCTCGGACATCCACATCGAGCCGCAGGATGGCCGCCTGCAGATTCGCTTCCGGATCGACGGCGTGCTGCACCTGCAGACCGAGGCCGACCTGAAGGTCGCCACGCCGCTGGCGCTGCGCCTGAAACTGATGGCCGACCTGGATATTTCGGAAAAACGCCTGCCGCAGGATGGCCGCTTCGCCGTCAAGGTGCGCAACCAGCGCATCGACGTGCGTATCTCGACCATGCCGACCCAGTACGGCGAATCGGTGGTCATGCGTTTGCTGAACCAGGCCGGCGCCAACCTGCGCCTGGACGCGATCGGCATGCCGATGCGGCTGGTCGAGCGCTTCCGCGCCATCGTCGCCCGCCCCAACGGCCTGGTGCTGGTGACCGGGCCGACCGGTAGCGGCAAGACCACCACCCTGTACAGCGCACTGTCCGAACTGAACTCGGTCGAAAAGAAGCTGATCACGGTCGAAGACCCGGTCGAGTACCGGCTGTCGGGCATCAACCAGGTCCAGGTCAACGACAAGATCGAGCTGTCGTTCGCGCGCGTGCTGCGTTCGGCCCTGCGCCAGGACCCGGACATCGTGCTGGTGGGCGAGATGCGCGACCAGGAAACCGCCCAGATCGGCCTGCGCGCCGCAATGACCGGTCACCTGGTGCTGTCGACCTTGCACACCAACGATGCCGCCTCCACCCCGCTGCGCCTGATGGACATGGGCGTGCCGCGCTACATGGTGGGCGGTTCGCTCCAGGCGGTGCTGGCGCAGCGCCTGGTGCGCGTGATCTGCGAAAGCTGCACGGTCGACTATGCGCTGGCCGCGAACGAAGTCGACTGGCTGCGTTCGGAACTCAAGGAGCACGCGGCGTCCACCCGCTTCTTCCACGGCAAGGGCTGCTCGCACTGCAACGGCACCGGTTACCGCGGCCGCACCGGCGTCTACGAACTGCTGGAAATGACGCGTGCCGTGACCGACGCCGTCAACCATCCCGACCCGGCCCACTTCCTGAAGGTCGCGCACAGCGAGATGGGCGGCGAGACGCTGCGCCGCCATGCGGTGAGCCTGGCGGTGCAGGGGCGCACCACGGTGGCCGAGGCGATGCGGGTCAGTAACCAGCTCGATGATTGACGATGATTCGATAAGCGATGCCATTCTTTGCCTATAAAGGCCGCGATGGACGCGGCCAGCTGATGCAGGGCGTGCTGGAGGGCGCCGACAGTGCGGCCGTGGCCGACCAGCTGTTCGGCGCCGGCGTCACGCCGGTCGAGATCACGCCGACGCGCAAGACGGCGGCCAGCGCCAGTCCCGGCGCCGAGACGCGCAGCTGGCGCGAGCGCCTGTTCGACAAGAAGGTGACGTCGATGGACGTGCAGCTGTTCAGCCGCCAGATCTACACGCTGCTCAAGTCCGGGGTGCCGATCATGCGCGGCCTGGCCGGCCTGCAGGAGTCGGCCATCAACAAGTCGTTCGGGCGCGTGATCAAGGATTTGCGCGAGTCGCTCGACGCCGGGCGCGAACTGTCGATCGCGATGGCCAGGCACCCGCTGGTGTTCACGCCGTTCTATTTGTCGATGGTGAAGGTGGGCGAGATGACCGGGCGCCTGGAAGAAGTGTTCCTGCGCCTGTTCGATCATCTCGAATTCGACCGCGACATGCGCGAGCGGGTCAAGACGGCGCTGCGCTATCCGACCTTCGTCGTGATCGCGATGGTGCTGGCGATGGTGGTCGTCAATGTGTTCGTGATTCCGAAGTTCGCCGCCGTGTTCAAGTCGTTCAATGCCGAGCTGCCCCTGATGACGCGGGTGCTGCTGGCAGTGTCGCACGCCACCGTGACGTGGTGGCCGCTGGTGCTGGGCGCCACCGTCGCGGCGGCGTTGGGATTTCGCGCCTGGATCGGCAGCGTCAAGGGGCGGCTGGCATGGGACCGCTACAAGCTGCGGCTGCCGGTCGCCGGCAAGATCATCCACAAGGCCACCATGGCGCGCTTCGCCCGCAGTTTCGCGCTGTCGATGCGCAGCGGCGTGCCGATCGTGCAGGTGCTGACCGTGGTGTCGCAGACCGCCGACAACGCCTACCTGAGTTCACGCATCGAGCAGATGCGCGACGGCGTCGAGCGCGGCGACAGCATCCTGCGCACCTCGACGGCGGCGCAGGTGTTCACGCCGATCGTGCTGCAGATGATCGCGGTCGGCGAAGAGTCGGGCTCGCTGGACGATCTGATGGACGAGATCGCGCAGATGTACGAACGCGAAGTCGACTATGAACTCAAGACCCTGTCGAGCCAGATCGAGCCGATCCTGATTTCGTTTCTGGGTGTGATGGTGCTGATCCTGGCGCTGGGGATTTTCCTGCCGATCTGGGATCTGGGAAATGCAGCACTGCATCCGAAGTAGGGTGCCGGGGCCGCGGGTGTTGCGTAAATCGCGCATTCGCGGTCCAAATCTTGGCCTTAAGTCATCAGAACCCGACTTTGCGCGAAACATTTGCCGTGTGGATATTGAATTTGGGCATTCCCAAGGTAGAATTGCCCCGCAGCACTGAATCGCAACGCGGCCATCCGCCACCCTCATCGACCCGGAGAATAACAAATGAGCATTCGTTTCAATAAAAACGCGCAGAGCGGTTTCACGCTGATCGAGCTGATCGTCGTGATCGTTATCCTGGGCATCCTGGCGGCGACCGCGCTGCCGAAGTTCTCGGGCCTGAGCGGCGACGCCCGCGTGGCCTCGCTGCAGGCGGCGCGCGGCGCGCTGAGCTCGACGTCGGCCATGCTGCACGGCCGCTCGCTGATCACGCCAAACAAAACCGCCTTCATCGTCGAGGGCAACATCAGCGTGCCGATGACCAATGGCTATCCGACCGCGGGCACGGCACTGGTTAACGCTGCTGGCCTGGATGGCGACTACACCCCGACCGTTACCGGCAACACGCTGCGCATCAAGCCGAAGAACATTCCGGACACGATGACCAACTGCTACATCGAGTACACCTCGGCAGCCTCGGCCGGCGCCGCGCCAGTCTTCGGCGGCCCGGAAACCATGACCTGCGAGTAAGCAGTTCGCGCCGATCCCAGCGCTCGTCTGCGCCAAAAGCCTGGCTAAAACGGGCGCTGCTGATGCAGCGCCTTTTTTATTTGCCGCATCTTTGCGACAGCGCAGCGTCATCTTTTCAGGATCAGCCACTTTTCGTGATTTATTGCGCTAGTCTTGTCTATAATCAAGACTTCGTCGCCTCCGACCATTCCGCGACCAACCGTAGCCGCCCGCATGCGTCTGTTTAAAAGAACAAAAAAGAAGGATGGATGGCTTGCCATTGCGCTGGTGCGCGAAGGCGCCGTCTGCGCCAGCGTGGAGCGGATCGATGACGCCATGCCGCGCGTACGTCTGGCCCAGCTGGTCGTGGGCCAGAGCGGGTCGGAATTGGCCGAGCGCGCCGCGCGCGAAGGCCAGGCCGGCGCGCGCCGTTGCACCTGTCTGCTGGCCGGCGGCGAATACCAGCTCATGAATGTCGAAGCCCCGAACGTGCCGCGCGAAGAAATGAAGACCGCCGTGCGCTGGCGCCTGAAAGACATCCTCGACTTCCCGGTGGCGGAAGCAACGATCGATGTGCTCGACATTCCACTGGACGCCAATGCGCGCGCCCAGCAGTCGCTGTTCGTGGTCGCCGCCAGGAACAGCGTGATCGCGCCGCGCCAGAAGCTGTTCCTGGACGCCAGGGTCGAGCTGGAAGCGATCGACATTCCCGAGATGGCCCAGCGGAACATTTCGGCCATGCTCGAGCCCGAAGGCCGTGGCGTGGCCATGCTGTCGTTCGGCGACGAGGGCGGCCTGCTGACGGTCTCGTACAAGGGGGAACTGTACCTGTCGCGCCGCTTCGACGTCACCCTGGCCCAGCTGCTGGAACCGGACCATGAGCGCAAGCACGCCAGCTTCGACAAGATCACCCTCGAACTGCAACGCTCGCTCGACAACTTCGAACGCCAGTATTCCTTCATCAGCGTGTCGAAACTGATCCTGGGGCCGTCGTCGGTCACCGGTCTCGAAGAATACTTGTCGAGCAACTTGTACACGCCGGTCGAGACGCTCGACCTGGCCACGGTGTTCGACCTGAGCGCCGCGCCCGAACTGGCTGACAAGGCGCAGCAGGGACGTTTCTTCCTGGCGCTGGGCGCCGCGCTGCGTGACGAGGCCGCGGCATGATCCAGAAGCCCGCCCGCCAGCAGATCAACCTGTTCAACCCGGCGTTCCAGCCGCAAAAGCAGATCCTGTCCGCCGCCACGATGGCGATCGGCCTGGGCGCGCTGGTGCTGGGCGTGGCTGCGCTGGCCGGCGTCGGCGCGTTCCGTACTGCCGAGTTGCGCCAGGAAGCCGCGGTGGGCGCGGCGCGTCTCGAGCAGCGCCAGGCACGCTTGAACACAGCCAACAGCGAATTCGCGCCGCGCCAGAAAGACGCGACGCTCGACGCCCAGATCGTCGACGCCGAGCGCAAGCTGGCCGCGCTGCGCGACATCTCGGGCGCGGTGCAGCGCGGCGAGTTGGGCGACACCAATGGCTTGTCCGGATACTTTCGCGCGCTGGCGCGCCAGAGCGTGCAGGGCCTGTGGCTGACCGGCGTCACGGTCGCCGCCGGCGGCAGCCAGATCGGGATCAAGGGCCGCACCGTGGATGCGGCGCTGGTGCCCGGCTACCTGAATCGCCTGACCGTCGAACCGCTGATGCAAGGTAAAACCTTTGCCAGCCTGCAGATCGACCAGGCCGCGCCGCTCACCGTGGCCGGCGCCGACGGCAAAGCCGAGACTGCCGCTGCGCCGTATGTCGAATTCAGCCTGCAGTCGCTGCCACAAGCACCGGGTCAGCCTTCGATGCAGGCAGTGCGTCCATGAAGGCGCAGCTGCAGCAATTGAAGGCCCGCATCGACGCCTTGAGCGTGCGCGAACGCGCCATGGTGTGCGCCGCGGCGGCCGCCGTGATCGTCTTCGGCGGCCATGCCCTGGTGCTGGCGCCGATGTTCGCCGAGCAGGCAGCGCTGCGCGCCCGGATCACCGAGCAGCGCGCCGCCGCCGGCGCCGCCGACGACGACATCACGGCGCGGGTGCAGGCATTCCAGGTCGACCCCGATGCGCCGGCGCGCAACCGCCTGAACGGCATCAACCAGCAACTAGGCCAGCTCGGCGAGCAACTGCTGGCGATCGAGCACGGCCTGGTACCGCCGGAACGCATCGCGCCGCTGCTCGAATCGATCCTGCGCGCGAACGGCAAACTGACACTGGTGTCGATGCGCACGCTGGCGGTCGAGCCGCTATCCGGGCCGCCGGGCGCCGCGGCCACACCGGCGCCGGTCGCCACCGATGCCACGACCACCGCGCCGGCCGCCGACGCAGCGGCGCCCTTGCTGTACCGCCACGGCGTCGAAGTGACCGTGCGCGGCAATTATCTCGACATGGTCGACTACATGAGCGCACTCGAAGCGCTGCCGACCCGCATGTTCTGGGGCCGGGCGCAACTCGACGTGGAGGCGTATCCCGCGGCGCGCCTGACGCTCACCCTGCACACCCTGAGCCTGGACCGACAATGGATGAAGCTGTGAAAAAACTGATCCTCACCTTGAGCATGGGCGTGAGCCTGATCCACCTGCCGGCCGCCGCCCAGGCGCTGCAGGACCCGACCCGTCCGCCGGCCGGCATCGACCGCACCGCGCGAGATGGCGCCGCCGCCAGCGGCCCGCTCCTGCAATCGATCCTGATCGCGCCGCACGCGGGCGGACGCCATGTGGCCGTGATCGACGGCGACACGGTGCGCCTGGGCGACACCTGGAAGGGCGCGCGGGTTGCGAGCATGACGCAGAGCGAAGTGGTGCTGACCCGCGGCGCCGAACGCCAGGTGCTGCGCCTGGACGGGCCGCTGGCCACCGTGGCCGGCATGCGCCCGGCCGATCGCGCCGTCGTACGTTGAAGCGGATCAGAATGAACAAGCCAATGACCAAGAGCGGCGCCGTACTGGGACTGGGAGCGGCCATCCTCCTCGCCGGCTGCCAGAGCGCGCCGCAGAACGCGACGTACGAAGAGCTGATCAAGGAGCTGGCCAAGGCCAACACCCAGCCGGCGGCCACGCAAACGGTCGACGCGGCGGTGGCCAATGCGCTGCTGCCGCCGCCGAGCGCGCTGGCCAAAGAGTTGCCCAAGGCGCGTCCGGCGCTCGAGGAACGCTTCAACGTCGCCTTCAACAACGTGCCGGCGCAGCAGTTCTTCCGCTCGATCGTGGCCGGCACCCGCTACAACATGCTGGTGCATCCGGACGTCGGCGGCACGATCTCGGCCAACCTGAAGGACGTGACAATCGCCGAGACGCTCGAAGCGATCCGCGAGATGTACGGCTACGACTACCGGATCGACGGCGCGCGCATCACGATCCGGCCGCTGACCATGCAGACCCGCATGTTCCAGGTGAACTACCTGACCGCGGCGCGCAAGGGCGTGTCGAACCTGCGCGTGAACTCGACCTCGATCTCGGGCGCCGGCAACAATAACAACAATAGCGGCAACGGCGGCGGCAACGGCGGCGGCAACGGCAACAACAACCAGAACCAGAACAACAACAACGGCAACCCGAACGATCCGAACGGCGCCAACGGCAACAACGCGCAACTGAGCAGCACCGACGTGCGCACCACGTCGGACAACGATTTCTGGCGCGAATTGAAAGAAGCCATCGACGCCATCGTCGGCTCGAAAGAGGGCGGGCGCAGCGTCGTGGTCAGCCCGCAATCGGGCGTGCTGGTGATCCGCGCCATGCCGGAAGAACTGCGCTCGGTGGACGCCTACCTGAAAGCGACCCAGCTGTCGGTCGATCGCCAGGTGATCCTGGAAGCGAAGATCCTGGAAGTCGAACTCAACGACAGCTTCCAGAGCGGCATCAACTGGGCCTCGTTCGCCTCGTTCCGCGGCTCGCATCCGAACCGCGTCTCGAGCGGCATGATCTCGCCCGGCACCAACCTGGCGCCCTTGCCCTACAACGGCGGCCAGCCGGCGCTCATCGCCAACGGCCAGGGCCTGTCGGCCAGCACCGGCTTCTCGCTGTCGAACGCCGCCACCGCGGCCGGTTCGCTGTTCGGCTTTGCGTTCCAGACGAATAACTTTGCCGCCTTGATCACCTTCCTCGAGTCGCAGGGCACCGTGCACGTGCTGTCCAGCCCACGGGTGGCGGCGATGAACAACCAGAAAGCGGTGCTCAAGATCGGCACCGACGAATTCTTTGTCACCGGCGTGACCAACACCATCAACAGCACCGACAGCGGCACCATCGTCACGCCAAGCGTGACGGTGCAGCCGTTCTTCTCGGGCGTGCTGCTGGACGTGACGCCGCAGATCGACGACAAGGGCAACATCCTGCTGCACGTGCACCCGTCGGTGAGCCAGGTCACGACCGTCAACAAGGACGTGGATCTGGGCACCGGCGGCACGCTGCGCCTGCCGCTGGCGGCGTCGAGCACCTCGGAACTGGACAGCATCGTGCGCGGCCAGAACGGGCGCGTGGTGGCGATCGGCGGCTTGATGCGCCAGGCCTCGACCGGCGACACCGACCAGCTGCCGGGCGCCGACAAGGTGCCGGTGCTGGGCGCGCTGTTTCGCAACCGCACGCGCGTGAACCAGAAGCGCGAACTGGTGGTCTTGATCAAGCCGACCATCGTCGAAGGCGCCAGCGACTGGAGCCAGGACTTGCTGGACGCGACGCGGCGCGTGGAAAGCCTCGACCCGCGCACGCGCGGCAGCAACTGATGTACACCGCGCACTTCGGCCTGCACGAGCTGCCGTTCGGGATCACGCCCGACACCAGCTTCTTCTTCGGCAGCCCGCGCTCGCAGGAAGCCCTCAACACGCTGCTGGTGGCGGCGCGCGGCGGCGAAGGCTTCATCAAGATTACCGGCGAAGTCGGCACCGGCAAGACGCTGTTGTGCCGCAAGTTCATGGCCACGCTGGGCGAGGGTTTCGTGACCGCCTACATCCCGAACCCGTACCTGGAGCCGCGCACGCTGATGCTGGCGCTGGCCGACGAACTCGAGATCGGGCTTGCGCGCGACGTCGACCAGCACCAGTTACTCAAGGCGATCAACCTGCGCTTGCTCGAACTGGCGGGCCAGGATCTGCGCGTGATGCTGTGCCTGGACGAAGCGCAGGCGATTCCGGTCGAGAGCCTGGAAGCGCTGCGCTTGCTGACCAATCTGGAAACCGAAAAACGCAAGCTGCTGCAGATCGTGCTGTTCGGCCAGCCCGAATTGAATCGCAAGCTCGAACTCGAATCGATCCGCCAGCTCGCGCAGCGCATCACGTTTCACTATCACCTCGGGCCCCTGGGCCGCGACGACCTCGATTACTACATCGCGCACCGCCTGCGCGTGGCCGGCTTCACCGGCGCGCGCCTGTTCACGCAGGCCGCGATCCGCGGCCTGTACAAGGCCAGCGGCGGGGTGCCGCGCCTGGTCAACATCATGGCGCACAAGGCGCTGATGCTCAGTTACGGGCAGGGCCGCCAGCAGGTGGGCGGCCAGCACGTGGCGATCGCCGCGCGCGACACGGTGGGCGTGACGCGCACCATCTGGACCTGGCTCGCCGGCGGCGCGCTGGTGTTCGGCATGGCAGCCGGCGCGGCCTGGATGGTGGCGCCATGAGCCTGATTAACAAGATGCTGCAAGACCTCGATGCGCGCGCCGGCAAGCCGGGCGCGGCGCCGTTGCCGGGCGACGTGCGGCCGGTGCCGGCGCCGCCGCATCGAGTGCCGTGGAAGATGGCGCTGCGCACTGGCGGTGCGGCGCTGGTCGTGTCGTTGCTGGTGGCGGGCTACGTCGGTTATCGGATGCTGGAGCGGCGTGCGCCGGCGCCGGCGCAGCAGGCCCTATCCGTGGTCGCTGCGCCTGCGCCGGCCACGCCGCCAACGGCGCCCGTGGTTGACGTGGTGGAGGTCGCGCAGGCGGCGCCCGAGATCGAGCCCGAGCCTGCGCCCAAGCCCGAGCCTGCGCCCGAACCGGAGCCGGAGAAGACACTGCCAGCCACGCCGCCTCGCAAGGAAGCGCCACGTGCCGAGCGTCCCAAGGCGGCAATCGCGGAAAAACCGGTGCGCAAAACCGAGCCAGTCGCGCAAGCCGCACCCGCAAGGACCGTGGCGCCAAAGGTCGTACCGGGCCGCACCGAGACCCCGACGCAGCAGGCCGACAATGCCTACCGGCGCGCGCTCGGCGCACTCGAAGACGGCCGCGTGACCGAAGCCATCGCCACGCTGCAGGCCGGCCTGCGCGCCAACCCGAAACACGAAGCGGCGCGCCAGACCCTGGTCAGCCTGCTGATCGAGGCCAAGCGTCCGGAGGAAGCGATGCGCCAGTTGCAGACGGCGCTCACACTCGACCCGCGCCAGCCGTCGATGGCGATGCTGCTGGCGCGCCTGCAACTCGAACGCGGCGGCCCGGCACTGGCCACGCTCAATCGCAGCTTGCCGTATGCGGCCGGGAATGGCGAGTATCACGCCTTCATGGCCGGCGTGCTGCAACGCGAAGGGCGCCAGCGCGAAGCGGCCGAGCACTACGGGCGCGCGCTCAAGACCGCGCCGCAGAATGGTGTGTGGTGGATGGGGCTGGGGATTTCGCTGCAGGCCGAGAAGCGCGATGCGGAAGCGGTGGAAGCGTTCGAGCGCGCGCGCTCGAGCGGGGTCTTGTCGAGCGAGCTGCAAGCGTTCGTCGAGCGGCGCCTGAAGCAGCTCGGCCGCTAGCACATCACAGCACGGCGAGACGCTCGAGCGCCAGTTCCAGCGTCTCGTCACGCTTGGCAAAGCAAAAGCGCACGATCCCCGATTCGCGCGGCTGGCTGTAAAACGCCGACACCGGAATCGCCGCCACCTTCACTTCGCGCGTCAGCCACTTGGCAAATTCGGCTTCCGGCAGATCCGAGATCGCGCCATAGCGCACGCACTGGAAGTACGTACCATCCGCCGGCAGCGGCTCGAAGCGGCTGCCCGCCAATCCTGCGCGGAACAGGTCGCGTTTCTTTTGATAGAACGCCGGCAGGTCGCGCCACGGCGCCGGGTCGGCCATGTAGGCGGCGACACCGTGCTGCATCGGCGCGTTGACGCTGAAGACGTTGTACTGGTGGACCTTGCGAAATTCGAGCATCAAGGCCGCCGGCGCGGCCACGTAGCCAATCTTCCAGCCGGTCACGTGGTAGGTCTTGCCGAAGCTCGATACGACGAACGCGCGCGCCGCGAGCAGCGGGTGCGAGGACACCGACGCATGCGGCTGGCCGTCGAACACCATGTGCTCATAGACTTCGTCGGACAGCACCAGGATGCCGCTGCCGTCGACGATCGCCGCAAGCGCGTCGAGGTCGGCGCGGCGCAGGATGCTGCCGGTCGGGTTGTGCGGGGTGTTGATCACGACCATGCGCGTTCTCGGCGTGACGGCGGCGGCGACGTCGTTCCACGGCACGCTGTAGCCGTCCTTGCCGACCCGCATTGCGACCGGCACCACCACGCCGCCGGCCAGCACCACCGCCGGCGCGTAGCTGTCGTAGGCCGGCTCGATCACGATCACTTCGTCGCCCGGGTGCACGGCGCACAGGATCGCCGTCATGATGCCTTGGGTGGCGCCGGCGGTGACGGTCAGTTCGCTCGCGCTGTCGTAGCGGTGGCCGTACAGCGCCTCGATCTTGGCCGCGACGGCGTCGCGCAGCGCCGCCACGCCGGTCATGAACGGGTACTGGTTGTGCCCCGCATGCATCGCCTCGGTCACGAGGTCGACCAGTTTCGGGTCGCAATGGAAGTCGGGGAAGCCCTGGCCCAGGTTGACGGCGCCATGCTCGGCGGCGAGCTGGGACATTTGCGTGAACACGGTGGTGCCGACGGCGGGCAGGCGCGAAGCGAGAGCAGGACTGGTCATGATCGGAGGCTTGTCGAAACGTGAATGCCTTATTCTAGCGTGCCTTCAGCGCGCGCTTTCAACCAGCTTTCCGGCAGCATGATGCGAAACAGCCCGGCCTGCGCCGTCTTGCGGTTGAGCTTGAGGAGCGCCTTGTCCTTGCTGATCAGGATGTTGGCGCCGGCGTCGCGCGCCAGTTCCATGAATTTCTGGTCGTCGCGGTCGGTGCACACGGGCAGGCGGATCGCTTTCGAATCCGGCGCCACCAGGCGCAGCAGGGCATCGAAGCGGGCCGCTGCCTGCGCGCGGCTGGCGTCGTCGAGCGGCAGGTGCGGGTAGCGCAACACGGCCAGGTATTCGTCGCGGCAATCGGCGCGCGTCAGGGCCTCGACTTCGCCGGCTTCGAGCGCGGCCAGCAGCTCGGCCCAGCGCGGATCGTGGAACACGAACAGGTCGAGCAGCACATTGGTGTCGATGACGATGGGTTTGGCTGGAGCGGTTATCATGTCGGTTGTTTATTCGTAGAAATTTAGTGTCAAAGCCATGCTGATTGTCCTGTCGCCCGCCAAGTCCCTCGATCTCGAGTCGCCCAGTCCCACCGAACACCATACCACCCCCGATTTCGTACCGCATGCCGCCGAGCTGATCGACGTGCTGCGCGGCCACTCACCGGCTGCGATCAGCGAACTGATGAAGCTGTCGGATGCGCTGTCGATGCTCAACGTCGGCCGCTACGCTCATTGGCAGCCGGACCACACTGAGGCGCGCCAGGCCATCATGTCGTTCAACGGCGACGTCTATGCCGGCTTCGACGCGCGCTCGCTCGATGCAAGCGCACTGGGCTATACCCAGGAGCGGGTGCGCATCCTGTCCGGCCTGTATGGCCTGCTGCGTCCGCTGGACCGCATGCATCCATACCGGCTCGAGATGGGCACCCGGCTTGCCAATACGCGCGGCAAGGACCTGTATGCGTTCTGGGGCGAACTGGTGACGAACGCGCTCAACGCGCAGTTGGCCGCGACCGGCTCGAGTGCGCTGGTGAACCTGGCCTCGGAAGAATACTTCAAGTCGGTCAAGCCCAAGCTGCTCGATGCGCCGGTGATCAATCCCGTGTTCGAGGACTGGAAGGGCGGCAAGTACAAGATCATTTCGTTCTATGCCAAGCGGGCGCGCGGGATGATGGCGCGCTATGCGGCGGTGAACGGCGTGGTCGATCCGGAAGAATTGAAGGAATTCGACGTGGATGGGTATGCGTTCGAGCCAGGGATTTCCAACGAGCGCGATTGGGTATTTCGTCGGCGCGTGGAAGTGTAAGCGTTTCATGCAAGCAGGGGTTTTCCGTAAAACGAAAAACCCCTGCCGGCGCCGCAGTCAGTGCTTCGGCTGCAGCCGCGGTTTTTTACTCCACCGCATCTTTCGGCGCCGGACGCGTCCCGCTCTTGGCCCAGAACTTCCACCACGGCGCTTCACGCGACGCATTTGGATTCAGGAACGGGCTGTTCGGATAGTTCATGACAAACACGCGCTGCGCATCGTCGCGCAGCAGTGGCTGGCCCAGCTTGTCGTAAGAACGCATGATGATGAACAGTGCTTCCTCGCGCGCCGGCGCATCGGAGTAGTTCGCCACCGCTTCCTGGGCCCGGTTCAGTGCGGCCAGGTAGGCGCCGCGGCGGTAGTAATAGTTCGCCACGTGCACTTCGTACTGCGCCATCGCGTTGATCAGATAGCTCATGCGCGCGATCGAGTCGGGCGCGTATTTGCTGTTCGGGAACTTGTCGACCAACACCTTGAACGCGGTGAAGGCTTCGCGCGTCGCGCGCGGGTCGCGCTCGGTCGGATCCTGTTCGTAGATAAAGCTGAAGAAGCCCAGCTGGTCGTTGAAGTTGATCAGGCCGCGCAGGTAGTACATGTAGTCGACCTGGGCGTGATTCGGGTGCAGCTTGATGAAGCGCTCGACCGCGGCCAGCGCTTCAGCCTGGTCTTGCGACTTGTAGTGCGCGTAGGCGATCTCCATCTGCGCCTGGGCTGCGTAGGTGCCGAACGGGTAGTTGGTTTCGAGTCGCTGGAACAGTTTAATCGCGGCCTCGTAGTTACCGCTTCCCATTTCTTCGCGCGCCTCAGCGTATAATTTCTCCGCCGACCAGTTTTTGGTTTCATCGGTGGCTTTGGGCAGGATGCTGCAAGCCGACAAACCGACGAAGGCACAAGTTGCGACCAACACAGACAATTTTTTTTGCATAGCGTTTTGCAAGAAGGTTTTACCTAGATTCAACGAACGGCTGATTATAGCCGATGGGACTGACGTGATATTAACTCCTGCGCCGGATTCGGCGGAACACCTTGAAGACAATGATTTGGACGATGAGCTGGAGGCGGGGTTCACCGCTCCGTCCGGCATCGATTTGTCCCCCATCACCCTTGCGCTGCACGAACAGCATTGCGGTCAGCGCCTGGACAAGGTGATTGCCGCCCTGGTGCCACAATTCTCGCGCAGCCGCTTGCAGCTGTGGTTTGAAAGCGGCCACATTACCGTCGACGGCAAGCCCGCGCGCGGCAAGGACACTGCATACGGCGACGAAGCCGTCGTGATCTCGCCACAGCCGGCGCCGGAAGACACGGCCTTCACGCCGGAAGCGATCGCGCTCGACATCGTGCATGAAGACGACGACATCATCGTCATCAACAAGCCGGCCGGCCTGGTCGTGCATCCGGGCGCCGGCAACTGGACCGGCACGCTCCTGAATGGTTTGCTGCACCACTGCCCGCAACTGGTGGGCGTGCCGCGCGCCGGCATCGTGCACCGCCTGGACAAGGATACCAGCGGCCTGATGGTGGTCGGCAAGACGCTGGCTGCGCAGACCGACCTGGTGCGCCAGCTGCAGGCACGCACCGTCAAGCGCGAATATTTTGCGCTGGTGTGGGGCACGCCGCGCTTGTCGGGCACGATCGACAGCCCGATGGGGCGCGACGCCAAGGACCGGGTCAAGATGGCGATCTCGAACAGCCCGTTCGCCAAGCCGGCAATCACCCATTACGAGCGCGTCGCCACCGGCGAACTCGATCGGCGTCCGGTGACGCTGGTGCGCTGCCGCCTGGAAACGGGCCGCACGCACCAGATTCGCGTCCACATGCAGTCGCTCGGCTTCGCGCTGATCGGCGACGCGGTGTACGGCAAGCGTCACCTGACGCCGGTGTTCCACCGCCAGGCGCTGCAGGCGCGCCGCCTGGGCCTGGTGCATCCGGGCAGCGGTGAGAACTGCGAGTGGACGGTGCCGCTGGCCGCCGACTTCGCCGAGCTGATCGCCAAGGCCGGGATCGAAGAGCCGCAGGATGGCGACGTCCAGGTCGAGTTCGACGATGACGACGATGGTGATGTGGTCGTCGAATACCGCGCATGACGACAGCGTTACTGACTGCGGCCGATCTGGTCTGGCCTGACTGGCCGGACTTGCCGGCCAATGTCGGCGCGCTGGCAACCACCCGCGACGGCGGCGTCAGCGTCGGCCCTTACGACGACGGCAAAGGCGGCGGCGGGCTCAATCTCGGCTTGCACGTGCAGGATGACGAAGCCGCCGTGCGCGCCAACCGCGTGCGCTTGCAAGCCTGGCTGCCTGGCGTTCCTGCCTGGATCGCCCAGGTGCATGGCGCTGACGTGGTCGATGCGGCGCGCGTCGGCCCGGGTCAACCGACCCGCACCGGCGACGCCAGCATCGCTACGCGGGCCGGCGTGGTGTGCGCGATCCTCACCGCCGATTGCCTGCCGGTGCTGTTCGCCGATCTCGATGGCAACGTGGTTGGCGCCGCCCACGCTGGCTGGCGCGGACTGGCCGGCGGCGTGCTGGGGCAGACCGTTGGCGCCATGCGCGCGGCGGGTGCGGGCGAGATCACGGCATGGCTGGGGCCGGCCATCGGTCGCGACGCGTTCGAAGTCGGGGCGGATGTGATCGATGCCTTCGTGGCGGCATTGCCGGGCGCGGCCACGCAAGCTTGTTTCACCCCATACCCGAATCGTCCCGGCAAATACCTGGCCGACATGTTCACGCTGGCGCGCCTGATGCTGGCGCGCGACGGCATCATGCGCGTGCATGGCGGCGGCATGTGCACCGCCAGCGCGCCGCAGCGCTTCTATTCATACCGCCGCGATGGCGTTACCGGACGTCAGGCCAGTCTTATCTGGCGCAAGTAATGCGCACGGCGGCTGGCGCCGGTCGCTCAGTCGCCGTCGCCATCCGTATCCTGTCCGCCAGGACTTTCCGCCGTACCATTTCTTGCACTGCTAACGGGCCGCGCCGCTGTGGTTTGGCGGCGAGCGCGGCGTCGTCTTGCGCCCGAAATGTAGAAAAGAAGAGATAATGGAAGGGCACAATAGAACACGAAGGTCATGATGCCGCCCACCACGGTCGGCTCGGTCGCCGCCATCAGTACGACAACATAAATCCAAGCAATGGCGACGATCCACATGGCGTAATTCCTGGTGATTAGACGAGACCCCGACAACGGATGCCCACATGAACATGCCTGACCCGCAAGCTTTCGCCGCCTCCTGGCTGTCCCAGTTCACTGACCCGTCGGCCTGGCAAGGCTGGATGAACATGGTGCCGCGTATGCAGGGCATGCCGGCCATGCCCGCGATGCCCTCCATGCCAACGGCTGCCAGCAACAATCCACTCCTGAGTTTCTTGAAAGATGCCGGCGCCGGTATCGATCCGGGCAAGCTGGAAGCGATCCGCAACGATTATCTCAAAAAGGGCGCCCAGCTGTGGCAGGAGTTCATGTCCGGCAAAACGCCCGAGCTGCACGACAAGCGTTTTTCATCGAGCGAGTGGAGCAGCAATCCGATGTCGGCATTTTCGGCTGCATCCTACCTGCTCAATTCGGAATTCCTGCTGGCCATGGCCGATGCGGTCGAGGCCGGTCCGCGCGAACGCCAGAAGATCCGCTTCTCGGTCCAGCAAATGGTCGACGCCATGTCGCCGGCCAACTTCTTCGCCACCAATCCGGAAGCGCAGAAGAAAATGATCGAGACCAAGGGCGAGAGCCTGACCAAGGGCCTGAGCAATATGCTGGCCGACATGCAGAAAGGCCGCATCTCGCAGTCCGACGAAACCGCGTTCGAAGTCGGCCGCAACGTCGGCACCACGCCGGGCCAGGTGGTGTTCGAAAACGACCTGTTCCAGCTGATCCAGTACACGCCGCTCACGCCAACCGTGCACAGCGCGCCGCTGGTGATGATCCCGCCGTGCATCAACAAGTTCTACATCCTCGACCTGCAGCCGGAAAATTCCCTGGTGCGTTACGCGGTCGAGCAGGGCAACACCGTGTTCATGGTCTCGTGGCGCAATCCCGGACGCGAGCAGGGCAAGCTGCGCTGGGATGATTACGTCGAGCAGGGCGCGATCCGCGCGTTTGAGGTGGTGTCCGAAATTACTGGCCAGGAAAAAATCCATGTGTTCGGCTTCTGTGTCGGTGGCACCATCGGGGCCACTGCGCTGGCAGTGCTGGCCGCGCGCGGCCGCCAGCCGGCGGCCAGCCTGTCGCTGCTGACCACGCTGCTTGATTTTTCCGACGCCGGCGTGCTCGAAGTCTTCATCGACGAAACGCAGGTGGCGCTGCGCGAGCAGAAGCTGGCCGCGGGCGGCCTGATGCCGGGGCGCGACCTGGCCACCACCTTCTCGGCGCTGCGTCCGAACGACCTGGTGTGGAACTATGTGCAGCAGAACTACCTCAAGGGCAAGGAGCCGCCGGCGTTCGATTTGCTGTACTGGAATGCCGACGGCACCAACCTGCCGGGACCAATGTTCTGCTGGTACCTGCGCAATATGTACCTGGAAAACAAGCTGCGCGAGCCCGGCGTCCTGAACGTGTGCGGGGTGCCGGTCGACCTCGGCCTGATCGAGGCGCCGGTATTTCTCTACGGTTCGAAAGAAGACCATATCGTGCCGTGGCAGGGCGCGTATGCATCGATGGCGCTGCTCAATCCAAAGAACCCGAAGGCCAACCGTTTCGTGCTCGGCGCCTCCGGTCACATCGCCGGCGTGATCAATCCTGCCTCGAAGAACAAGCGCAGCCATTGGGTGAACGATGGCGTCGCGGTGACTGGCAAGGGCAAGGGCGCCAGGTTCAAGGTCAAGAGCGATGCCGAATGGTTCGACGGCGCGCTCGAAATCAAGGGCAGCTGGTGGACCGAGTGGGCGAAATTCCTGGCCGAGCATGGCGGCGCCGACGTTGCAGCGCCGACGACGCAGGGCAGCGCGCAGTATCAGCCGCTGGAACCGGCGCCGGGTCGATACGTCAAGGTGCGCGGCGAGTGATTGCCGACCGGACGTCGCTGCCGTTCATTGACAATAAGTTCAGACTAGTGATAAGACCGATAATTGCTGCACCTGCGTGCATTGCATGGTAAGGTGCTCGGTGTCCGGGCTGCTGCTCAGCAGCAGGCCGGACAGGAGATAAACCGGAGACACCGGTGCACATAAAATCATAAGTGCGCGGCAGCAGGGCGCTTGCCTTGGATGCCGCGGCGCAACCAATGGAACGTAAGATGAGCAGTGTGAAGAAAAGTACGGAACGCCTGATCAAGAAGTATCCCAACCGTCGTCTGTACGATACCCAGACCAGTTCTTACATCACGCTTTCCGACGTCAAACAGCTGGTGCTCGAGGCCGACGGGTTCACGGTGGTCGACGCCAAATCGGGCGAAGACCTGACCCGCAGCATCCTGCTGCAGATTATTCTCGAAGAAGAAGCGAACGGCGTCCCGATGTTCTCGAGCTCGGTGCTTGCGCAGATCATCCGCTATTACGGCCATGCGATGCAGGGCATGATGGGTTCGTACCTGGAAAAGAACGTCCAGGCCTTCACCGACATCCAGAACAAGTTCACCAGCAATGCCGCCGGCGCCCTCGAAGGCAAGCCGTTCAGCCCCGAGATGTGGACCCAGTTCATGAACGTCCAGGGCCCGATGATGCAGGGCATGATGAACAACTACATCGACCAGAGCAAGAACCTGTTCGTGCAGATGCAGGAGCAGATGCAGAGCCAGAGCAAGGCGATGTTTGGCGCGTTTCCGTTCCCGGGCGTGCCGGTGCCGCCGTCGGACAAGAAGTAATCGTTTCAATCCCCGCCGGGCCGATTGGCGCGGCGGGGATAAGGCCGCAAGCCCGGCAAAGCTTGACGAGTTGATCAGGCCGTTCACCAACACTCCAAGCCACTGCCCCCACCGCTGCACCTCATTCCTGTACAATCGCGGATTGCCCAAATGATTGTCGTCCGCCCATGCACGAACTTCGTCGTAATCCTTCCGCCAACTCAGGTACCGGCGCCAGCAGCATTGCCGCCGCCGCAGCAGCCCCCGCCGTGATCATTCCGTCGCCGGCGCCAGGCTCGGTCGCGCCGAAAGTCGGCTTCGTTTCGCTCGGCTGCCCGAAGGCGCTGGTCGATTCGGAACAGATCCTGACTCAGCTGCGCGCCGAAGGCTACCAGACCGCCAAGTCGTACGACGGCGCCGATCTGGTGATCGTCAACACGTGCGGCTTCATCGACGCCGCCGTGCAGGAGTCGCTCGACGCCATCGGCGAAGCGCTGGCCGAAAACGGCAAGGTGATCGTTACCGGCTGCCTGGGCGCCAAGAAGGATGCCAACGGCGACGACATCATCACCAAGGTGCACCCGAAGGTGCTGGCCGTGACCGGTCCGCACGCGGTGACCGAGGTGATGGAATCGGTCCACCTGCACCTGCCCAAGCCGCACGACCCGTTCGTCGACCTGGTGCCGGACCACGGCGTCAAGCTCACGCCGAAGCACTACGCCTACCTGAAAATTTCCGAAGGCTGCAACCACCGCTGCAGCTTCTGCATCATCCCGTCGATGCGCGGCGACCTGGTGTCGCGCCGCATCGATGAAGTGCTGATCGAAGCCGAGAACCTGTTCAAGGCCGGCGTCAAGGAACTGCTGGTGATTTCGCAAGACACCAGCGCCTACGGCGTCGACGTCAAGTTCCGCACCGGCTTCTGGAACGGCCGTCCCGTGAAAACCCACATGACGCAGCTGGTCGAGATGCTCGGTCAGCTGGCGCGCCAGTACGACGCCTGGGTGCGCCTGCACTACGTGTATCCGTACCCGCACGTCGACCAGGCGATTCCCCTGATGGGCGACGGCCACGTGCTGCCTTACCTCGACATCCCGATGCAGCACGCGCACCCGGATGTCCTGAAGCGCATGAAGCGTCCGGCCAGCGGCGAAAAGAATCTGGACCGCATCCTCAACTGGCGCCGCATGAACCCGGACCTGACGATCCGCTCGACCTTCATCGCCGGCTTCCCGGGCGAGACCGAGGCCGAGTTCGAATACCTGCTCGACTTCCTGAAAGAAGCGCAGATCGACCGTTTGGGCTGCTTCGCCTACTCGCCGGTCGACGGCGCCACCGCCAACCTGCTGGACAATCCGGTGCCGGAACAAGTGCGCGAAGAACGCCGTGCGCGCGTGATGCTGCTGCAGGAAGACATCTCGGCCAAGCGCCTGCAAGCCAAGATCGGCAAGACGATGCGCGTGCTGGTCGACGAAGTCGGCGCGCGCGAAGCGATCGGTCGCTCGGCAGCCGATGCGCCGGAAATCGACGGCGTGGTGCACATCAAGCGGCCGCTGGTGCCGGGCAAGCAGAAGATCGCCGTCGGCCAGTTCCTCGATGTCACCATCACCAGGGCCGACGCCCACGACATGTGGGCCACGCCGGTCTGATCCCTTGAAATAGCGCGGCGGCCATGAGCAAGAAGTCGATCCAGACCACCCTGATCCACAGCGACTACGTGGCGCCGCCGGGCTTTGCCGCCTTCCCGCCGGGCATCCACCACGCCTCCACGGTGCTGTTCCCGAGCGTGGCCGCGATGCGTTCGACCCAGTGGAAAGACAAGGGTTCGTACACCTACGGCCTGCACGGCACCCCGACCACCTTCGCGCTGGAAGGCAAACTGGCCGAGATCGAGGGCGGTAAGCACTGCCTGCTCACGCCGTCGGGCCTGGCCGCGATCGCGATGGTCGACTTTGCGCTGCTCAAGAGCGGCGACGACGTGCTGTTGCCGGACAACGTCTACAACCCGAACCGCGAACTGGGACGCTGGCTGACCCAGGATTTCGGCGTCACTGCGCGTTTCTACGACCCGATGATCGGCGCCGGCATTGCCGAGCTGATCCAGCCGAATACCAGGCTGATCTGGACCGAGTCGCCCGGCTCGGTCTCGATGGAAGTGCCGGACCTGCCGGCGCTGTGCCGCGCGGCAAAAGAACGCGGCGTGCTGGTGGCGCTGGACAACACCTGGTCGGCCGGGCTGGCGCTGCGCGGCTTCGACCTCGGCGTCGACATCGTCATGCATGCGCTGACCAAGTACCAGTCGGGCGGGGCGGATTTGCTGATGGGCGCCGTGATCACGCGCGACAAGGCGCTCAACGAGCGCATTGCCCAGGCCCATATGCGGCTGGGGATGGGCGTCGGCGCCGACGACGCCTACCTGGTGCAGCGCGGCCTGCCGACCATGAAGCTGCGCTTCGAACGCCACGACGCCAGCGCGCGCGAAGTGGCGGCCTGGTTCAAGGCGCGCCCCGAAGTCGCGCGCGTGCTGCATCCGGCGTTCGAGGATTGCCCGGGTCATGCCAACTGGAAGCGCGATTTCAGCGGCGCCGGCGGCTTGTTCTCGGTGGTGTTCGATGATCGCCATAGCGAGGATCAGGTCGACCGCATGGTCGATGCCTTGACCCTGTTCGGCATCGGCTACAGCTGGGGCGGGCCGAACAGCCTGGTGATGCCGTACCGGATCAAGACCATGCGCGAGCAGTGGGATGGTGGCGTGCTGGTGCGCTTCAATATCGGGCTGGAAGACCCCAGCGACCTGATCGCCGATCTCGAACGCGCGTTCGGTCAGCTGTCATGATGTGATAATGGCGCCCGCAGGCGCCATTTTTTATTTACACCGGCATCGCCCGGTTACTGTTCAGGTCCAGGAAGCCGCGCACCAGACGATACGCTTTCCACACCCACACCACGAACCAGATCAGCCAGGCCAGTGGAATCAGGATCAGCGTGATCCACAGCACGCCGCCCACCGCCATCCACCCGGCGAACCACCAGAACGAACGGATCATCCAGGTGTGATGGCTGTGCACGATGGTGCCGGCCGTTTCCGGGCGCTTGACGTAGTTGACGATCACCGGGACGATCGACAGCAGGCCGAGCGAAAAGAAGAAGGTCAGCGCGTGGATGACGTACAGGATGCGGGCCCAGTGCTTGGCGTCTTCGACACCGCGTTCGATTACCAGTTCTTGCGACATAGCGGCTCCTTCATGCAGGGAACAGTCCCTTTGTTGTCATTGTAGCAGTGCCAGCCGGCGGCCGGTCGCGCACCGTGAGCGCCAGCCGCCCGGTTCAGCGCAGGTGCTGCCCGACCCAGGCCACCAGCCGGCCCGCATCCATCGCGCCGGCCTGGCGCGCGATCTCGCGGCCGCCGCGAAACAGCGCCAGCGTCGGGATGCTGCGGATCGCGAAGCGTGCCGACAAATCCTGGGCGCGTTCGGTATCGACCTTCAACAGGCGCACGCCCGGCTCGAGCCGGCTGGCGGCCTGGGCGTAGGCCGGCGCCATCATCTTGCACGGACCGCACCATTCGGCCCAGAAGTCGACCAGCACCGGGATGTCGCTGCGCGCGATGTGGCGCTCGAAACGGGCGCTGTCGACGTCCAGCGGGCGGCCCGTGAACAGCAGGTTGGCACACTTGCCGCAGGTCGGCGCATCCTGCAGGCGCGACTGAGGCAAGCGGTTGATGGCGTCGCAGTGCGGGCAAACGACGTGCAGCGGCTGGTCATCCATGGAATTCTCCCGGCATTGTTCTTGAAGACACGATTGTAATCGGCACTGGGCCGGTGCGGCGCCGTCCCAGCCATGCGACGCCGGGCCGCCAACTTTCGTAGAATTGTAGAAACGACATGATGACTGAACCTGCGATGCCAGAACCCACCACTATTCAACCGAGCGGCGACAACGCAAGATTGCTGGTCGGCTGCGCCGGCTGGAGCTTGCCGAAAGCCTGCGCCGACGCCTTCCCTGCCGACGGCAGCCACCTCGAGCGTTACGCGGCCGTGTTCCCGACCGTTGAAATCAATTCCTCGTTCTACCGCCCGCACAAGCCCGAGACCTACGCGCGCTGGGCCGACAGCGTGCCGAGCGACTTTCGTTTCGCGGTCAAGGTGCCGCGCTCGATCACCCACGACGCGCGCCTGGTCGACGTCGACGAACTGCTCGACCGCTTCCAGGGCGAGGCCGGCATGCTGGGCGACAAGCTCGGCTGCCTGCTGGTGCAGCTGCCGCCGCGCTTCGGTTTTACCGACGCCGCGGCGCACGCGTTCTTCGCCAATCTGCGCGTACGCTTCGGCTGCACGGTTGCGTTCGAGGCGCGCCACCCGAGCTGGTTCTCGGAGCCGGCCAGCGCGCTGCTGCGCGAAAGCGGCGTGGTGCGGGTCATTGCCGACCCGGCGGCCGGCCAGCCGGGTGCGCATGAATCGACCAGCGACAGCGACGTCTACGTGCGCCTGCACGGCACGCCGCGGATCTATTATTCGCGTTATCCGCTCGACGAAATCGCGCAGTGGCGCGCCCGGTTCGATGCCGAAGTCGCGGCCGGACGCCGGGTCTGGTGCATCTTCGATAACACGGCCGAAGGGGCGTCGGTGCCGAATGCGCTGGAGCTGATGGGGAAGGGCGGCTGCGCTGCGCCCGATGCTTCTGCGATCGACGCGGTGGCTTGAGGGCAAACTGTTCCTGCAATGACGCCATCAACCTGCCGCCCATCATGGTCACCGCAACCTTCCGATTTTTTGGTGAACTGAACGCGTTCCTGCCACGCGCGCGGCGCGAGCGCAGCTTCACCAGCGCCTGCGCACGCCAGGCCACGGTCAAGCACATGATCGAGGCGCTGGGCGTGCCGCATACCGAGGTCGAGGCGCTGCTGGTCAATGGCCAGGAAAGCCCGTTCGGACGCGTCCTGTGTGAAGGCGATCAGGTAGAGGTCCACGCCCACTGGGTGCCGGCCGCGCCCCGCCCGGCGCGCGCGGCCGGGCTACCGGTCGTGCTGCGCGAGCGCCCGCGCGAGCGCATGCGTTTCGTGGCCGACGCGCACCTGGGCGGCCTGGCGCGCCTGCTGCGCATGGCCGGCTTCGACAGCCTGTACGACAACGGGTATCACGATGATGCAGTCGAAGCCCTCGCGGTCGGCCAGGATCGCATCGTGCTCACGCGCGACCTGGAACTGCTCAAGCGGCGCGAGATCGTGCACGGCTGCTACATTCATCCATTGCAGCCGGCGCAGCAGCTGCGGGCGCTGTTCGAGCGGCTCGACCTGGGTTCCAGCGCAAGGCCATTCTCGCTATGCCTGCATTGCAATGCACCGCTGCGCGCCGTCGACAAGGCTGGCGTGCTGGATCGCCTGCCAGAATCGGTGCGCACCCTGCACGACAGCTTCACCACCTGCGACAGTTGCGCTCGCGTGTATTGGAGAGGCTCGCACTACCAGCGCATGGCGGCATTGCTGGCGTCAATCGGCACCGCGGATCAGGCGCCGCCCGGCATCGGCGCCAGGGTAGAATCGAGCGACCAATCCGACCACCCCACACGCGCGTGAACACTGCCGTTTCGCCCAATCAGCCACCGATGACGCTGCCGATCCGGGTCGAGTGCCCGCCCGGCGCCTGCGTCTGCGAGCGGGCGCGCCTGCTGGCCGACCCGCAAGCCGACCAGCGTCCGCTGCTGCTCACGCGCCAGCAAGAGCAGCGCCTGATCGAGCGCATCGAACGCGTCGACAGCTACGCCGATCTGCAGCACGTGCAGGCCCTGGTCTTCAAGAATCTGGGCGCCGAGCTGCGCATCGCGCCGGGACCGAACGAGGTGCGCACCGTGCGCGGCATCCTGATCGTGCTCGAAGAGCGTCCGGGACTGTGCAAGAAGGTGCGCCAGTCGGTGCCGGCGGCGGTGCGCCGCTGCCTGACTGCGCGGCCCGAGATCGCTTATGCCATCCTCGATGCGCACGACCTGTTCGGGAGCGGCTAGTGCTTTTTGGCACTGTTGCACGCAAATCGCTTGGCTCTTATACAATCGTCTTCAGTGCGGAGATCGCCGCCTGTGAACCAGCGCGTGCGGGTAGTCGCCGTGCGCCGTATTTGGAGAAACGACATGTCGGGCTACAGCATCAATATCGAAGAAAAAACGCTCGCTGGAAACAACTTCCGCGAAGTCCTGTACACCACCAAGCGCAGCCAGCTGGTCATCATGACCTTGCAGCCGGGCGACGAGATCGGCCTCGAGCGCCATGAAGGGCACGACCAGTTCATCCGCGTCGAAGCGGGCGCCGGCGTGGCGCTGCTCGATGGCGAAGAGCACAAGCTGGAAGACGGCGTTGCGGTGGTGATCCCGGCCGGTACCGAGCACAATGTCATCAATACATCGACGAGCGAACCGATGCGCCTGTACACGCTGTACACGCCGCCAGAGCATCCGGACGGCATCGTGCATGCCAACAAGGCCGAGGCGGACGAGTACGAGCGTCAGCACGGGCATGCATAAAAACGGCCCGGGACAGCGCGCCCCAGGCCGTTTTTTTAGAGGATGACCCTCTTTTGAACGGATAGTCGCCGCTGCAGCGCTATCCGGTCTTGGTCACACGATCAACGGCGATACGGGAAGCGCGTTCCGATACTGCCGCCCCAACCGCCGCGATGGCGGTGTCCACCCCATCCGCCACCGCGGCTAAAGTCGAAGCCAAGTCCGATGGAGATCGGCGGATACCAATAATTTGGCTGGCTGTAGTAGCCCGGCTGCGGCACATACACCGGCTGCTGTACGTAGACCGGTTGCTGCACGTACACGGGCGTTTGCTGCACCACGACCGGCTGCGACGTGATCGGCGTGGAGTAGGTGACGTTCGGCGACGAAGCTGACATGCCTGCCGACGCCTGGCCGCTGGCAGCAGCCTGGGCGCCGGTACCCATCGGCACCGGCGTGACCGACACAACGCGCCACTGGCTCGGATCGGCCGGCTGGCCGTAGGCTGTATTGACATAACTCGGGCCGGGAGCGGCGCAACCGGTGAGTCCGGCAAGCGCGCCCAGCGACATAACGGTGATGGCTAATTTCTTCATGGCGGTCCTCCTGATTTGGCCATCATACGAATTTCCTGCAAAGCGTGGTCAGGAATTACACCCTGTTACATACAATTAGACGCCGTTGTTCAGCAGTGACACCAGCGCAGACAGTGGAACCGTCGCTGCCAGCGCCTGATACCCGGCATCGTTCGGATGCAGGCGGTCGCCGCTGTCGTAGGCGGCGCGCAGGCGCTGTGGATTGGCCGGATCGCGCAGCGCCAGGTCGACGTCGGCCAGCAAGTCGAATGGCGCGGCGCTGCGCATCCAGGCATTGACCGCCTGGCGCACCGCTTCGCGCGCCGGCGTGTAATAGACGAAGCCCGAAAACGGCGGCAGCGTCGCGCCCAGCACCGGCATGGCGTGCACGTGCGCGCGTTCGATCAGCTGGCGGTAGCCGACCATCAGCGATGCCGGCGCCAGCGGCGCCGAGGCCGGGCTGTAGACAATGTCGTTGATGCCGATGAGCACGGCCAGGCCGCGTACGCCGGCGGTGGCCAGCACGTCGCGGTCGAAGCGTTCGAGCAGGTCGTGGCCGGCCACCAGCGCGCTGTCGGTATCGGCCAACATGCGGTTGGCGCTGATGCCGCGGTTGACCACGCCGATGCGGCCGCTCGCCAGTTCGGTCTGCAGGCGCCGCGCCAGATAGTCGGGCCAGCGCCGGTTGGCGCCGGAAGTGCTGCCGACGCCATCGGTGACCGAGTCGCCCGCCACCACCAGCACCGGGGCCCCGGCGCCGGCGTCGACATCGACCTCGGTCAAGAAGGGCCAGGAGGCGAGGCTGCGCTGCACCGGCATATTCGCCACCGCCGTCTGGTCGCCGGTGCTGGACACGTAGTTGGCCTGGTAGGCGGCGTTGTGGATCGTGGTGGCCTGCACCGCGCCGGGAAAATACACGCTCACCGCCAGATCGGCAAACGGCGCCACCGCCAGCGTCACCGGGTCGGACACGGCAGGGGCGCCGGCCGGAATCGTGATCGCGCGGCTGCCGCCGAAGGTCAGCGCCACGTTGCTGCCCGCCGTCACCGCGGCCCCGGCCAGGCGCAGGCCGATTGCCGCGCCGCCCACGCGCAAATCGGCATTGCCGCGTTCGTTCGACAGGCGGATGCGCACGCGGCCACCGCCGATCGAGGCGCGCACGATCAGGCGCAGGGTCTGGTTGCTGAAGCTCTGGGTCGACGCCGCCGGCGGCGGACCGGCCGGCGCACAGCCCCAGGTCGCGCTCCAGCGGCCGCCGGCGCGCGTCTGCGCCGTGCCGGGCACGGTCAACGCAGCCGCCGCCAGTGCCGGCGCGCCCAGCAGCATGCGCCGTCGGCGTACGTCGATCGCGCTGCGGCCGTGTGCAGAGCGCGGGCGCGATGGCCAGGCGTGGAAAGCAGGGAAGATCATGGCGGGCTCCTGGCGGTGATGTCGGCTGCAGTACGGCCATACATCCACCATAGCCCAATCGGCGCACGCGCGGCAGGCGCCGCGCGCTCATTTTGCGCTGGTTTGAATCTTGGTGTGGAAGAGCAAAAACGCGGGAACTTGCCCGCGCCGCACCGTTACGACAGGATGGTCAGCAAGCCGTCCAGGCCCGAGAAATTCAGCGCCACATCGGCCTGCTCGCGCACCACCGGCTTGGCGCGAAACGCCAGCGACAAACCGGCGATGCCCATCATTCGCAGGTCGTTGGCGCCGTCGCCCATCACGATCGCCTGCGATGGGTTGACGCCCAGTTCGGCGCACACGCGCTCGACGGTGCGCTTCTTTTCTTCGGCGTCGACGATGCCGCCCAGCACGCGGCCGGTCAGCTTGCCGTCGACGATTTCGAGCGTGTTGGCGTGGGTGTAATCCAATCCCAGGCGCGGCTTGAGGCGGTCGGTAAAGAAGGTGAAGCCGCCCGAGACCAGCAGCGTCTTCAATCCCGCCGCCTGCACCGCCGCCAGCATCGCTTCGCCGCCCATCGAGATGCGCAGGCGCTCATCGTAGACGCGTCCCAGCGCGCCGGCATCGAGCCCTTCAAGCAGGGCCACGCGGCGCAGCAAGCTTTCGGAAAAATCGAGTTCGCCACGCATCGCCGCTTCGGTGATCGCCGCGACCTGCGGTTTCAGGCCCTGCATGTCCGCGATCTCGTCGATGCACTCGATCGTGATCAGGGTCGAATCCATGTCCATCGCCACCAGCTTGAAGTCGGCCAGCGAGCGGCCGGCGCCAATAAAAGTGGCGTCGACGCCGGCCTCGAACGCAGCCGCGGCGAGCGTGGCTTTGCGCGCCGGATCGAGCGCCACGTCTTCGACGCGCAGCGCATGCTGGCCCAGCGTGGTGTTACTGTGCGCCGGGCCGGCCAGTTGCGCCAACTGCGCCAGGGTTGCGTGGTCGGCCTGCGGCCCCTGAAGCACCAGGTTCATGGTCATGGTTCGAAGTCTCAATTATGCAAGAAGCTGTTTGATGGTCTGCTTGACCTGGTTCACGCGCGCCGCCAGGTCGGGCATGCTGGCCGTGATGCGCAGCTTGTCTTGGCCGGCCAGCTTGACTTGGCGGTTCTTCTGGATCAGCGTGATGATCCTGATCGGATCGATCGGCGGCTTTTCCATGAACTGCAGGCTGGCGGCTTCGCTGTGGGCGTCGATCTTGACGATGCCGACCGACTTGGCGGCGATGCGCAGGCGGTGGGTTTCGATCAGTGCCTTGACCGGGTCCGGCAGTTTGCCGAAGCGGTCGATCAGTTCCTCTTGCATGGCGTCGATGCGATCCTGGCTTTCGCAGTTGGCCAGGCGCTTGTAGATCGACAGCCGCTCGTGGACGTCGCCGCAATAGTCGGCTGGCAGCAGCGCCGGCACGTGCAGGTTGATCTCGGTGGTCGACGACAGCGGCGCGGCCAGGTCGGGCTCCTTGCCGGCTTTGAGCGCGCGCACTGCTTCGTTGAGCATGTCGGAATACAACTGGAAGCCGATCTCCAGCATCTCGCCCGACTGGTTGTCGCCCAGGACTTCACCGGCGCCGCGGATCTCGAGGTCGTGCATGGCCAGGTAGAAGCCGCTGCCCAGTTCTTCCATCTGCTGGATCGCGTCCAGGCGACGTTGCGACTGCTTGGTCAGGTTCGACACGTCGTTCACCAGCAGGTAAGCGTAAGCCTGGTGGTGCGAGCGGCCGACGCGTCCGCGCAGCTGGTGCAGCTGGGCCAGGCCGAACTTGTCGGCGCGGTGCATGATGATGGTGTTCGCCGTCGGCACGTCGATGCCGGTCTCGATGATGGTCGTGCACAGCAAGATGTTGAAGCGCTGCGCCACGAAGTCGCGCATCACTTTTTCCAGGTCGCGCTCGTGCATCTGGCCGTGGGCCACGCCGATGCGCGCTTCCGGCAGCAGTTCCTGCAGCGACGCGCGGCGATTTTCGATGGTGTCGACTTCGTTGTGCAGGAAGTAGATCTGGCCGCCGCGTTTCAGTTCGCGCAGGCAGGCTTCGCGGATCACCGAGCCGTCTTCGCTGCGGACGAAGGTCTTGATCGCCAGGCGCTTTTGCGGCGCGGTGGCGATGATCGAAAAATCGCGCAAGCCTTCGAGGGCCATGCCCAGCGTGCGCGGGATCGGCGTTGCCGTCAGCGTCAAGACGTCGACTTCGGCGCGCAGGGATTTCAGGGCTTCCTTCTGGCGCACGCCGAAGCGGTGTTCTTCGTCGATGATGACCAGACCGAGGCGCGTGAACTTGACGTCGGGCGAGAGCAGCTTGTGGGTGCCGATCACGATGTCGAGCGTGCCGTCGGCCATGCCCTTGATCGCGTTGTTGATTTCCTTGCCGGTGCGAAAGCGCGACAGCTCGGCGATCTTCACTGGCCAATCGGCGAAGCGGTCGGCGAAGGTCTGGGCGTGTTGCTCGGCCAGCAGCGTGGTCGGGGCCAGGATCGCGACCTGCTTGCCGCCCATGACGGCGATGAAGGCGGCGCGCAGTGCGACCTCGGTCTTGCCGAAACCGACGTCGCCGCACACCAGGCGGTCCATCGGACGGCCCGAGGTCATGTCCTTGATCACGTTGTGGATCGCTTCGGCCTGGTCCGGCGTCTCGTCGAAGCCGAAGCTCTGGGCGAAGTTTTCGTAGTCGGTGCTGGCGTATTCGAACGAGTGGCCCTGGCGCGCGGCGCGGCGCGCGTACAAATTGAGCAGCTCGGCAGCGGTGTCGCGCACCTGCTCGGCCGCCTTGCGCTTGGCCTTTTCCCACTGGCCCGAGCCGAGCGAATGCAGCGGCGCGTCTTCGGGCGAGGTGCCGGAATAACGCGAGATCACGTGCAGCTGCGACACCGGCACGTACAGCGTCGTCGCCTTGGCGTATTCCAGGTGCAGGAACTCGGTCTCGCCTTCGCCCAGATCCATGCTCATCAAGCCCATGTAGCGCCCGATGCCGTGGTTGATGTGCACCACCGGGTCGCCGATTTTCAGCTCCGACAGGTCGCGCACCATCGATTCGACCTGGCTGGTCGCTTCCTGCTTCTTCTTGCCGGCGCGCCGGCCCGAACCGGCATACAGCTCGGTCTCGGTGACGAACACCAGGCGACCCGATGCTTCGTCGTTGAGCTCGAAGCCGGCCTGCAGCGGCGCCACGCCGAGCGCTAATTTTGTATCGCTGGCGCGGAAACCCTCGAAGCCTTCGACTGGCGTCAGCGCCAGCTTGTATTCGGCAAAATACTGCTGCAGCGTTTCGCGGCGGCCGGCCGAATCGGCACAGATCATCACGCGCGTATCGGTTTGGGCAAGGTAAGCGCGCAGGTTCGAGAGCGGGTCTTCCATGCGCCGGTTAACCGAGACGTCGGGCAATGGCGCCGACAGTTCCGATGCCGCCGCGTCGCCTCGCGCGATCGCCCAGCGGCCGTGCGGCTTGATGCAGGTGAAGAACTGCTCGGCGCCCAAAAACAGTTCGCGCGGCTCGAGGATCGGGCGTTCGCGGTCGCTTTTCAGGAATTTGTAGCGCGACTCGGTATCGAGCCAGAAGCGCCCGATTGCGGCATCGATGTCGCCCACCAGCGCCACCGGCGCTTCGTCCGGCAGGTAGTTGAACAGGTTGGCTGTCTCGTCAAAAAACAGCGGCAGGTAGTACTCGATGCCGGCCGAGGCGATGCCGTTGCCGATGTCGCGGTAGATCGGCGAGCGCGAAGGGTCGCCCTCGAAGCGCTCGCGCCAGCGGCCGCGAAAAGCGGTGCGCGCGGCGTCGTCCATCGGGAATTCGCGCCCCGGCAGCAGGCGCACTTCCTTGACCGGGTACAGCGAGCGCTGGGTGTCGGCGTCGAAGGTGCGGATGGACTCGATCTCGTCGCCGAACAGGTCGAGCCGGTACGGCAGCACCGACCCCATCGGGAACAGGTCGATCAGGCCGCCGCGCACCGAGTATTCGCCGGGCGACATCACCTGCGACACGTGGCTGTAGCCGGCCAGCGTCAACTGCGCCTTCAACCGGGCTTCGTCGAGGCGCTCGCCCTGGCGGAAGAAGAAGGTGTAGGCGGCCAGGAACGATGGCGGCGCCAGGCGCACCAGCGCGGTGGTGGCCGGCACCACCAGCACGTCGCAGCCGCCGTTACGGATCTCGTGCAGGGTCGCCAGGCGTTCGGACACCAGGTCCTGGTGCGGCGAGAACGCGTCGTAGGGCAGCGTCTCCCAGTCGGGCAGCAAATGGCAGGATAGCTTGCCGTCGGCGAACCAGGGAATTTCGTCCAGCAGGCGCTGGCCGTCGCTGGCGTTGGCGACGACCACGGTGAGCATCTGGCGCCTGGCTTTCAGCGCCAAGGCTGCAACCGCGAGCGCGTAGGCGTCGGATGAGCCGTGCAGCGACGGCAGGGCGAAGCGGTGACCTGGCTTGGGGAGGTGTTTCTCGAGATCGAAAGGCATGCAGCGTGGCTGTTACGTTCGCGTCAAAGTGGCAGCCAATTATAGACGAAGGCGCGATCCGGGGCGCATGCCATGCCTGGCCGCGTCCCGCCCCGTGCTGCCCAGTCCCGCCCCGTCCCGCCCCGTTCAGTTGCGTTCGGTATCGGCACCAACATCGTTGGCGTCGTCAAGCGATGCGGCTGGCCGGTTGCATGCAAGCTCGGCCAGCCGCAGGCCTGCCGGCTAGGATGGATCGGAAACGGTAATGGTGCGCCGCGTTTCGGTCAAATTGCCGGCCCGGTCGCGCACCTTGATGACAACGGTGGCCGGTCCCGCCCGGCAAAACGTGTGGCGCAGGCTGACGTCGCCCCTGCCGCGCAATTCGCGCAGGCTCGGGGCCGGCTGCGGGCAGCCGTCGTCGACGCTGGCCGAGGCCGCATGCGATTCGGCCGCGTCGCTGTCGGCGAAGGTGACAGCCAGGTCGAGCGTGCTGTTGAACCCGGTCGAACCGGCCGCGCCCGTCAGCGCGCCCAGCACCGGCGCCGCCGATCCTTTCTTGCCCGGGCGTAGCAACACCAGTCCGGCATTCGAATTGGCAAGGATGGCGCCGGCATCGTTGATGGCGATCGCCGAGTACAGCACCAGACCGGCGGGAGCGCGGTAAAGGCGCGTGTTCAGGTCGACTGGTTGAGAAATGTCGTTCCAGTAAGTAGCGCGCCGGGAATCGTTACGCAAAGGGGTCCGCTGGATGAAGCCCACCATCTCCGCCTTGTTGTTGAGCGCATCGACCCTGCCGTGTACGCCGCCCGCGAGCGGCAATAGCCGCAGCCCGCGCTGTGCGGTCCAGGTAAACGGGGCGAACGTGACGAGCAGGCCTTCCAGCCCCACCTGGCGATCGGCGGCGATCTGCCCATGGTCGTTCTGTCCCATCAGCCTGACCAGGCCCGGGAACGGCCCGATTCGTACCAGGCCGCCATGACGGTGCCACACGAATACACCCATGGTTCCCGCGACAGCAAAGGTGCCGGCGACCTGGTCGCGGGCGTTCACATACCTGCCCTGGGAATTGCCTGCGCCGGTCAGCCCGATCGGGATCGGGACGCCTGTCGCGGTCCAGGCCATCGCAGTGCCGCCGTATTCCCCTGTGGCCAGGCCACCGTCGTTGATGTCATAGGCTTCGGAATTCGCAGTTGCCGGCCCTAGATTGACCTGGCGGCCATCGGGGTTCCAGACCCTGGCCCTGCGCTCGGCGACGCCCGCGATCTGGCTGCGCTCATTGATGCCGCGCGCGAAGCCGAAGCCGGTCAGTAAACGTGCGCCCCCGGCCACAGTCCAGGAATAGGCCGACCCCTCCCCGTAATCTGTATCCACGACCACGACACCCTGTTCGTTGAGTGCGGTTACGCGCTTGTATCCGTCGTTGAACGGTCCCGGCGAGTACACGCGCTGGCCATCGAAATAACCGATGCCACCGCCATAATTGTAGTTGTACGCAGCATGGCCGCGCTGGTTCAGGAAACCGAAGTCCGATTCGGCGGGCGCGAGGTTGATGACGCTATAGACGCGCTCCCCCTTGGGTGGCAGCGCGTGCTGGAAGGCGTCGGCGGGGGCGGCACTGGCGCCAATAACGGCGCCTGCGCAGGCGGCCGAAACGGCAGCCTTGTAGCCAAGCATGGATCGCATGGTAGTCCTTGAGTGAAGTGAAGCGGCGGAGGCCCTACTCTGGACATAAACCGGCTAGCTGGGTTCGACGCTCGTCAATCCAGTCGAGTGAACCTTTGGTTGGCTGTCGCAACGCGCTTGCATGTCGCCCTGGGTTGCACAGGTCCGGCGAGGGGGGACACCCGCCAGGCAGGTTGGCGCTGCGCTTCAGGTCATCGCCGCAACGGTTGCGTTAGCGCTAACAGTCGCGCATCATGGCGCTTCCGACAACAGCACGACACAGGAGACACGATGAAACACCGTAGCGCCGCCATGGCGTCCTTCGCCGCATGCGCGCTGGCCGGGTGCGCCACCGGGCCCGCGCCCGCCGCCAACGCCGGCCTTGCCGACGGTATCGCGCTGTTCGACACCGAACCGCGCCAGGGCCTGCAAGTGGTGGCGCTGGCGCCGGACTCCGAGCACCCGCTCACGGGCGGCGCCGTCAGCGCGCGCGCCGCGCTGGCGCCGATGTTCCCGCACAGCGACATCACGCTGTCGCGCGCGCCGAAGAACGGCGGCGGCGACGCGCTCACGCTGCGCTGGACCGATATCTGGAAAAGCGGCGTGCGCCTGCAGGGCGCGCCGCTCGACCTGCGGCCGTATGTGGCGCAGGGCGTGGTCTACTTCGACCTGAAGGTGGACGAGCTGGCCAAGGGCGGGATCGTGTTCAAGGTCGGTTGCGGCCCCGACTGCGAGCGCCAGGTGTCGTACGTGGTGCCGGGACGCGCGGCCGAAGGGCAGGGCTGGCGCCGCACCATCCTGTCGATGCGTTGCTTCGCACGCGACGGCGACGATTTCAGTGCGGTGGCGCGTCCGTTCGCGCTGGAGGGCACCGGCAGCGGTGCGGTCAGCATCGCCAACGTGGCCTTTGCGCGCGACGGCAAGCCGAACACGCCGTGCCCTGACTGGCGCACGGTGGCAGTCACGCCCGAGCCGCTCAATGAATCGTGGTCGCTCGACTGGTGGCTGGCGCGCCATCAGCAGAAGCTGGACGACAAGGCACGCATGGTGGCAGCGGGAAGAAGTCCGCAGCTGGTGTTCATTGGCGACTCGATCACGCAAGGCTGGGAAAAGGAAGGCGCGCCGATCTGGCAGCAATACTATGCGCGCCACGACGCGCTGGCGCTGGGCTTCGGTGGCGACCGCACCGAGAACGTGCTGTGGCGCCTGCAGCATGGTGAAGTCGACGGCATCGCGCCGAAAGTCGCGGTGCTGATGTTCGGCACGAACAACACCGGCTTGCGCGGCGATTTCCCGGCGATCACGGTGGCCGGCATCAAGCGCAATCTGCAAGAACTGCAACAGCGCTTGCCACGCACCCGCATCCTGCTGCTGGCGGTTTTTCCGCGCGACGCGACGGTCGATGGCGGCGCGCGCAAGACCAATGCGCAGATCAACGCGCTGCTGCCCGCGCTGGCGGACAACCGGCAGGTGTTTTTCCTGAACCTGAATGCGGCGTTCCTGGGGCCGGACGGTACGCTGTCGAAACAGGTCATGCCCGATTTGCTGCATCCGAACGAGCGCGGCTACGCGATATGGGCCAGGGCAATGCAGCCGCAGCTGGAAAGGTTGATGTCGATGCCACCGCTCTAGCCGTTGGTGAGGTTGCCACGCAATCTGAATTGCTAGCAAATAGCAAAATAATATACTTACGGTTGGTAGATCATGCTAGAGTCGGCAGCATGGCAAGACTGCAACATCAACTCGCCTTGCTTGCAGGTTTCGCTCACCCACCATCTCTTCGCGAAGGCGACCCATGATCCGGCTGATTGCGTTTTTCCTCGTCCTCCTTGCCGGTGCGCCGTCCAGCGCCCAGCAACCACTGCTCATCGACAATAAACCCAGCCAGTATGCGGTCGGGTTCCGTAGCGTCGAGCAGCATGACGCCAGCCGCACTTATGGCCAGGCTGCAGCGCGTCCGATCCAGACCGCGATCTGGTACCCGGCGCGCCGTGGCGGCAATCCGATGCGCTACGACGACTACCTCGCGCTACGCGGCTGGGATGACGATTTCACACGCACGCCCCAGCAGCGCGCGAAGGTGGTGGACGACTGGCTCGAGGCGTTCGTCAGCCCCGAGCGCACGGCGCAGGTCGCAGCTGAGCGGCGCGACCTGCTATGGGCGGTGCGCGACGCGCCTGCCGCGGCCGGCAAATTCCCCGTGGTCGTGTATGCGCCAAGTCTGAGCAGTCCCGCGTTCGAGAACGCCGAGATGATGGAACTGCTGGCCAGTCACGGCTACATCGTGCTCGCCAGCCCGGCGCTCGGGATCGCAGAGCGTGGGCAGAAGGCCGACCTCGCCCATGCCGAAGCGCAGGCGGCGGACATCCGCTTCCTGATCGACCATGCGCGCTCGCTGCCTCAGGCCGATGTCGGGCGTATCGCCGCGGTCGGGTTTTCCTTCGGCGGCCTGGCCAATGTGCTGGCGGCGGCAAAGGACGAGCGCATCAAGGCGCTGGTCAGCCTCGACGGCACACTGCGCTACCATCAGCAGCTGGTGGCGCAAGCGCACGGGCTGAAGCTGGAGCAACTGCGTACGCCGCTGCTGTTCCTGGCCCAGCGCCCGGCGCCGTTCGAACGCGTCACGCGCTATCCGCAAGACCTGTCGGGCGGCGTCCTCAAAAGGCTGAAAAACGCCGACGTCTACCTGTTGACGATGTACGCGATGGAGCATGCCCATTTCGCCACCAGCTTCCTGCGCCTCGACCCGCTCGAGTTCGACGAATACACGCGCGCGGAAGTGGCGCAATCACACGCGGCGAGCGGGCGCTATGTGCTCAACTTTTTGAACGGCACCCTGAAAGGCGAGCCCGAGGGCCTGGCCTACCTGATGAAACAGCCGGAGCAGGTCGGAATGCCGCGCCACAGCGTGCGCAGCCAGCTGTTCCCGGCGCAGCGCTAGCGTTTTTCATGCGGCGTCCGGCGCGCGCCGGTTGGCGATCCCGAACGGCACGTGCACCATCGGGATGGTGCCGCCCGGCCCGGCGCGCAGGTGGGTCAGCTGGTCGTCGAAGAAGATGTGCGGCTTGAACACCGACAGCACGCGCGCTTTGTCCATTCCGCCCAAAAAGAAAGTCTCGTCGGCCGACACGCCCCAGCTTTTCAGGGTCGTCACCACGCGCTCGTGCGAAGGCGCGTTGCGCGCGGTGATGATGGCGATGCGCACGATGCGGCGGTAGTTCGGATCGTCGCGTTCGGCCTGCTGCTCGAGCTGCTGCATCATGGCCAGCTTCTGGAACATGTCGGCCAGCGGGCCGGGCTGGTGCGGGCGCGCCACGTGCAGGCGTTCGTGGGCGTGGAATTCATCGAGGTCGTTGTTGCGCTTGAAGACGGTCTCGGATTCGTCGTCGGCCAGCACGCCGTCGAAGTCGAAGGCGACGCGCAGCTCGGTATCGTCGACGTCATCGGCGATGCGTGACGGCAGCACCAGACCGGCCGGATAGTCGACCGCAATCGCGCTCTTGACGTCTTCCTCGTTGGCGCTCAGGAACAGCGACACATTGAAGGCCGGCAGGTAGGCGTACGGCGACTTGCCGTTCATGAAGGCGGCGCGCGAGATGTCGAGGCCGTAGTGGGCGATCGAATGCATCACGCGCAGGCCGGTCTCGGGCGAATTGCGCGAAAACAGCACCACCTCGACCGGCGCCTGCTGCGGGAAGCATTTGTTGATGCTCAGGAAGCGCCGGATGAACGAGAACGCCACCCCGCGTTCGAGCACCACCTCGCGCTGGGCTTCCTGGTGCTTGCGGTAGGCGTCGGCGCCCTGTTCGAGATACACCTGGTGCGATGCGGACAGGTCGAACAGCGCGCTGGAGGCAACGCCGATCACCAGTTTTTGTTCGATGGGGAAGGGCATCAGGACGCCTCTTGTTGTTGATGGTGGAGTTGTTCGAACACGCGCCGTTCATGCGGCGCCAGCTGCGCGACGGCGCGCACGAAGGCCGGCTGGCCGCCGCCCGCCAGCATGTGCAGCTTGGCCAGGCGGTCGGCTGCGCCCAGCGTGGCCGGCAGCGGGTCGGCATCAGCATCGGTGTCGGCATCGGTGTCAACGGCGGCGTTGGCCAGGTGCGCGATCGCGTGCCCGATCGGCGGCGGCAATTCCCACTGCGCGGCGATGCGCGCGGAGATCTGGCGCGCCACCCGCACCAGGCCCAGGCCGAAGGCGTCGTCGTCGGGCAGGGCGCCGGCCGGCAGCAGCCCGTCGATCACGCGCAGCGCCACGATCAGGCCGACGTTATGCATCAGGCCGGCCAGGTAGGCTTCGAACGGATCGGCGCCATGGCGTGGCGCCAGCAGGCTGGCGGCCAGTGCGCATTGTTCCGCCTGGCGCCACAGGCTGGGCGCCACCAGGCGAGCCAGCGGGCTGGCCTGCATGCTGATGATGGGACGAAACGCCACCCGCGCCAGCAGCATGCGCAGTCCGTTCTGGCCCAGCAGCAGCAGCGCGCCTTCGAGGTTGCGCACCGCCGTCGTGGGGCGATAGTATGGGCTGTTGACTTCGCGGATCACTTCGGCCACCAGCACCGTGTCCTGCGCCACCTGGCGCGCCAGGCTGGCGGCGGAACTGTCCGCATCGCGCAGGCTGCGCAGCAGTTGCGGGATCACGGCCGGCACCCGCGGCACCAGGCTGGCGGCGTCGATCGGGTCGCGGCCCAGGCGCGCCAGTTCGTCCAGGATCAGGCCGGCGCCGGCGGGCGCACCGCTGACATGCGGACCGGCCAGCCACAAAAAGAAGGCGAGATCGATGTCGTGTGCCGGCTCCGGGTCGGAACCGGCTGGCACGCCATTGGACGCTGGTTGCCGCGCCGGCGCTTCGACGCCACGAGCAGCATCGGGATCGGGCGGGGAAGCCGGACGTGCGCCGCCGAACAGGCGCGCGAGCCATTTCTTCATGAGGATTGAGGGCAATCGGGCATGCCGCGATTCTACCCGAGCTGTTGCCGGGCGCGAATGCCGGAGTGCAAATGCAACCCGGCCCGGTGCGTCGCGCGGACGCCGCACCGGGCCGGGCAAGTACGACCGGGCTTAGGGCGATCAGCGGCCGGTCGACGCGCCGCCGGTTGGCACGGCATTGGTCGGACGGGTGTCGCCGGTGTTGCCCGAGGCGCCTTCGCCAGTCGAGGTGCCGCTGTTCGGCGCGTTCGAACTGCTGCCGTTGCTGCGCGCGTTCGGGTCCATCGACGAGCTGCTGGTGCCCATCGACGACGAGCTGGTGCCCATCGACGACGAACCGCTGGTGGTGTCGGTGCCGGGGGTGTTGCAGGCGGCCAGTGCGAAGGCCATGACGCCGCCGAGCACGACGGTTTGAATGGTGTTTTTCATGATGGATCTCCTCGATTAGTCTGTAATGCCATCATGCGAGGTCAGCGGTATGCACGGAATAGGAACGCGTCGTTACCAAATGTAGGAGGGTGCTCACATACTCGACCATACGCGACCGGTCGGCAGGCGCTTGCCAACGACAATGCGCGGCATGGTTGTGGCAACCCATGCCGCGCATCCTTGTGTGTGTCTGTGTGTGTGCGTGCAACCGTCCCGCTCAACGACTGATGGTGGCGTTCGGGTTGGTATTGGTGCCGGTGCTCGACGAATCGGTATTGTTGGTGGTGCCCGAGGCGTCGCTCACGCCGGTGGCGCCGTGCGACTCGACCGTGCTGCCGCTGCTGGTCGACGACGCGGCGCTGCTGCCGCTCATGGTGTCCGTGGTGTTGCAGGCGGCCAGGCCAAAGGCCATCAGGCCGGCAAGCGCTGCGCTGTGCAAGGTGCGTTTCATGGCGTTCTCCTCGAGAGATTGGATGAAGCCATGATGCGCCCGTGTGCCGGCACGCCAGAATAGGAGCAAGGCGGACCGGCCTGTAGGAGCCGGTCCAGGCGGCGCGTCAGGCTGCTACTGCCATCTTGTTGTCGAGCCATTCGAGCAACTCGGGAGCCGGCAACGGCCGGCTGTAGAAGAAGCCCTGCGCCTTGTCGCAGCGCTGGCTGCGCACCACGTCGAGCTGGGACTGGGTCTCGATGCCTTCGGCCACGGTATTCATGCCCAGGCTCTGCGCCACTTTCACGGTGGCTTCGATCAGCACCCGGTGGTGGGCGCTGGTGTCGGCTCTCGAGACGAACGAGCGGTCGATCTTGACCGTGTCGACCGGCAGCAGATGCAGGCTCGACAGCGACGAATAGCCGGTGCCGAAATCGTCCAGCGCCAGCTTCAGGCCCAGGCTCTTGAGTTCATGCAGGCGCGCCTGGATGTCGCCGTCCTGGGCGGCCAGGCTTTCGGTCACTTCCAGCTGCAGCGCGCCTGGCGGCATGCCGCTGGCCTCGATGATGCTGCGCACGGTATCGGCCCAGCCCGGCTGGCCGAGCTGGGCGCGCGACAGGTTCACCGCCATCAGGCGCGGCGCGGCCTCGCCCATGCGGGCCTGCCAATCCTGAAAATCGCGGCAGGCGCGTTCCAGCACGAAGTCGCCCACCGCGCCGATCAGGCCGCATTCTTCGGCCACCTGGATGAATTCGCCGGGCGGCACCACGCCGCGGGTTGGATGACGCCAGCGCACCAGCGCCTCGACCCCGGCGGCATAATCGACCGCGCCGTCGGGCTGCAACCCGACCACCGGCTGGTAGACCACAAACAGTTGATCTTCGACGAGCGCCTGGCGCAGGTCGGCTTCGATGTCGGCGCGGCGCGCGGCGCGCTCGCGCATGCTCGGATCGAACACGGTGTGGCGGTTGCCGCCGGCGCGCTTGGCTTCGACCATGGCGATGCCGGCGTCGCGCAGCACGGCGTCCGGATCGCTGGCGGCGCCGGCGCCCCAGGCCAGGCCGAGGCTGGCGCAGCACACCACTTCGTGGCCGTCGATCACATACGGGCGCGCCAGCGCGTCGAGCAGGCGCAGCGCCACCCGTTCGGCGTCGCTGCGGGTGCGCATGCTGTCGAGCACGACGACGAACTCGTCGCCGCCGATGCGCGCCGCCAGTTGACCGGGCACGCGCGCGCCGGCCGGCTCCAGTCCGCCGCCGGCCGGACGCAGGGCGCCGCGCAGGCGGTCGGCCATGTGCATCAGGAGCTGGTCGCCGACGCCCTGGCCCAGGCTGTCGTTGACCTGGCGGAAACGGTCGCCATTGACCAGCAGCACCGCGAACTGCGGCTCGGCCGAGTTGTGGGCCACGGCGCCGGGTGTCTGCGCCGCAAGCAGGCGCTGCAGCTCTTCGCGCACCGCTTCGCGGTTCGGCATGCGGGTCAGGGCGTCGGTGCGCGCCGCGTTGTGCAGGCGCCGCTGCAGGGTTTCCTGCTCGCGCTGGACCTCGAACGTGGCGTCGGCCACGGTCGCCATCAGGCGTTCGCGGTCGAGTTTCAACAGGCTCAGCGACAGCACTTGCAGGCTGCCGCTGGCCGCGTGCGCCACGCCAACCGGCAGGCGCAGGCCTTCGCAGATCACGCCCGACGGTTCGGTGAACGCCTCGACCATCTGCGCCAGCTGCGGCGCGACCGGGGCCAGCACCTCGAACAGGTTGTCCAGGCCGTGCTCGTTCGCCAGCGGCATCAAGAGGTTCGAGGCCATCGGGTTGAGCATCTCGACGCTGCCGTCGAGCGTGGTCTGCGCCAGCCCGATCGGGGCCCGGTACAGGAACTGCATCAGGGCTTCGTAGGCATCGCTCGGGTCAGGCTGCATCGACATCCTCCTGCGTGTGTGGATCGGCACTGATGGCGCCATTCATGGTCAGCCCGGGATGCCAGCGCTCGACACGGTTGCGCCCGCCCTGCTTGGCGGCGTACAGCGCCTGGTCGGCCTGCTTGAGCAGCAGGTCGACGCCGCAGTTGCCGTCGCCGCTGGCGGCGACGCCGACGCTGACGGTGTAGTGTACCGCCTGGCCGTCGACCAGGGCCGCATCGTGGGCCACGGCGGCGCGCATTCGCTCGGCCACCACGGCGGCGCGCGCCAGGTCGGTCGACGGCAGCAGCACGGCGAATTCCTCGCCGCCGATGCGCGCCACCACGTCCACTTCGCGGAAGGTGGCACCAAGGACCGCGGCCAGATGGCGCAGCACGGTGTCGCCGCCCGGATGGCCGTGGCGGTCGTTGATGGCCTTGAAATGGTCGGCGTCGATCACGATCAATGCCGTCGGACGCGGCAATGTGAGGCTGCGTTGCAGTTCCTGCTGCGCCGCTTCGAACAGGGCGCGCCGGTTGGCCAGGCCGGTGAGAAAGTCGCCGAAGGTTTCGCGGCGGCGCTGTTCGGTCGCTTCGCGCTTGTCGCTGATGTCGCGCAGGATCAGGCAGTAGGCGGCGCCGTCGGGCTCTTCGCCCGGCAGCGGATCGCGGTCGGGCAGCGGGGCGATCATGACGCTGCCCCAGAACGCACTGCCGTCGGCGCGCAGGCGCCGGCCTTCGTCCAGCGTCCAGCCATTGGCATCGGCTTCGCGCAGGCGGTCGTGCAGGTGTTCGGCGGTGATCGCGTCGGGCGGGTAGAAAATCGAATACGGCTGGCCGAGCGCTTCCTGGCCATGGCCGGTGACGCGGCCGATGCTCGGATTCCACTCCCGGATGCGGCCCTGGTGGTCCAGGCTGACCAGGGCGTAGTCGGTGATGCCGGTGAGGATCGCATTGAGCCAGGCGTCGCTCTGGCGCAATTGACGGTCGCGCCGGACTTGCTCGGTAACGTCGCTGATCACGGCCATCAGCCGCGTCTCGTCGAGCTTGAGCAGCGTGATCGACAGGATCTGCGGCACCCGCTTGCCGGCGCTGCCGGCGTTCAGGTGCAGGTGCAGGCCGTCGCACACCTTGCCGCTCGGGGCGGCGAAGCCCTGGCACAGATGGCGCAGCTCGGGCGCCACGTCCTGCAGCGCGGTGAACAGGTTGTCCAGCCCACCGTCGCGCGAGAGCGGCATCAGCAGCTGGGCCGAAATCGGGTTGGCCATGACGATCTCGCCATTGACATCGGCCTGCACCAGGCCGACGGGGGCCAGGTACAGGAACTGGATCAGCGCCTCGTACTCGGCGCCTGGCTGGGCGAGATCGTGGCTCATGACGTTAGCGCGGCTGGCGTTGGACCAGCACGTAGCGGTTGGCGCTGCCATTGCCGGCCAGCAGGCGCAGCGCCACTTTCACGGGGCGCATGCGCAGCGTCAGCACGTAGTCGATGGTGGCGTCGAGCGGCGCGCCGTCGTCCTGGGCGTCCTCGAAGCGTTGTGCCACCAGAAAATTGTTCAGGCACGGGGCGACGTTGGTGAACAGCGGCTGGCCGACCACGCGCTGGGGCGACAGGCCGGCGGCCTGCGATTCGAACGCGTTGTACAGCGCTACATTGGTGTCGGTGTCGAAGCCGATCACGCCGAAGTCGAGAGTGTCGAGCTCTTCTGGCGAGCAGGCGTCCAGGCGGGCGGCCAGATCGGGCTGGTCGAAGGCAATGGTGGAAGAGGTCATCGTTTGCAAGGCTGATTGCTCAGCTATTGATTATTAGAAACGGATGTTGGCATGTGAAAAGGTTAGGTGTCAATTGTGCGGCACATTAAATGTGACAATTTTTACCAAGTATGAAGTTTGCGCCACAGGAATGTTAGTTTGACAGCGCATGCGGGCGCTGTCACCATCGCTGCCTTTCTTCGATCACGGTGCTTTCATGAATCTCGCATACCCCGATGGGGCGCGCTGGTGGCTCGACGGCGCAGCATTGCGGCGCGTCGTGGGCGATTTGCTGGCCGGCGAAATGGCGCAGATGCGCCCCGGAGCGCGACCGGCGCCGATGCCGTGGCCGGATGGGTTCGATCTGAGCGCCGACCTCGGCGCCGATTCGCTCGACCTGATGGGGCTGGCGGCGGCGATGGAGTCAGTGCTGCGGTTGCGCCGGCCAGTGGACGCTGACGCAGGGGCGTTGCTGGCGACGACCGGGTTTGACGCCTGGACGGCGGCGGCGCGCGCCGGGCTCGCTGCGGGCGGCGACGCGTTGACCTTCCGTACCTCGGGCAGTTCAGGGGCGCCGAAGTCATGCACGCACAGCCTGGCGTCGCTGTGGCAAGAGACGGGTGCGCTCGCCGCGCTGTTCGCGGGACGGCGCCGCATCGTGCAACTGGTGCCGTCGCACCATATCTACGGGTTCCTGTTTACGGTGCTGTTACCTCGGCGACTGGGCTTGGCGGCGTGCGAGGTGGTCGACCTGCGTGGCCTGACGCCCGGCGCGTTGGCCGGACAATTGCAGCCGGGTGATCTGGTGGTTGGCTTCCCTGATGTCTGGCGCGGCTTCGCCGGGTGCGGCGCAGCGCTGGCAGCGGACGACGTGATCGGCGTCAGCTCGACCGCGCCGTGCCCGGACGAAGTCGCGCGCGCTGTGCTCGGCGCGGGCCTGGCGCGGCTGGTGCAGGTGTATGGCAGTTCGGAGACCGCCGGCGTCGGCTGGCGCGCGCGTCCGGAGGCGGATTACACCCTGTTTCCGTACTGGTCGCGTGGCGCCGATGACGGCGTTCTTCACCGAACCGTGCCAGGCGAAAACGCGCAGCCCGGTCTGGCGCCATTGGACGGGCAGACGCAGCCTTATGCCTTGCAGGACCGCCTGGCGTGGTCCGATGCGACCCACTTCCGGCCTGCCGGCCGCATTGATGCGGCAGTGCAGGTCGGCGGCGTGAATGTGTTTCCAGCGTATGTGGCGGACGTGCTGAAGCTGCATCCGCAGGTGGCCGACGCCAGCGTGCGGCTGATGCGCCCGGACGAGGGACAGCGCTTGAAGGCTTTTGTCGTAGCGCGCGCGGACGACAACACGCAAGCCAACGCCGACACACTGCGCGCCGACTTGCAGGCGTGGCTGGCCGAGCGCCTGTCGGCGCCGGAATGCCCGGCCGTGTTTTCGATCGGCCCGGCGCTGCCGCGCGGCGCCAGCGGCAAGCTGACCGACTGGATCATCGACGCCTGGCTGTAAAGCGTACACCCCGGCGCTGCGGCTACAGCGCGATCAGCGTCCTGAAGCCGCCGTAAATCATGCGCTTGCCATCGAACGGCATGGCGCCGGCATCCATCAGCGCTTGCATGCGCGGATCCTGCATCACTTTGTCCATCACCTCGTCGCGCTTTTCGCGCGATGCATATTCGACCCAGGAAAACACCACCGTTTCGCCTTCCTTCAGGGCGACGCTCTGCGGGAACGAGGTCAGCTCTCCAGGCGGCACGTCGTCGCCCAGGCATTCGCGAATGCTGAGCGCGCCATGCTCGCGCCAGATCTTGCCGACCCTGGTGGCGTAGTCGCGATAGGCCTCGATGTTGGCGGCGGGCAGGGGAATGATGAAACCGTCGACGTAGCTCATGAACATTCTCTCGATATGTTGGACAGCAGGTTTGAACGGCGAAGGTGGCGCAGGGTGTGCGACGGCTGATGCGACACGTGCGCGGCGCTGACCGCCCGGGCCCGGGCCCGGGCCCGGGCCCGCTCCTCAGCGCTCGACCAGTGACGAGAAGCCGCCGTAGATCATGCGCTTGGCGTCGAAGGGCTGGGCGCCGGGCTTCATCAAGTCGGCCAGGCGCGGATCCTGCATGACTTTCTCGTTGACCTGGTCGCGCTGTTCGCGCGATGCATACGTGATCCAGGCGAACACGACGGTTTCGCCGTCTTCGAGGTTGACGCTTTGCGGGAACGAGGTCAGGGTGCCCGGCTTGACGTCGTCCGCGATCCATTCGCGGTATTCGAGCGCGCCGTGCTCGCGCCACACGGTGCCGGCGGTCTCGGCAACGGCGCGGTAGGCCTCGATCTTGGATTTGGGGAGGGGCAGGACAAAACCGTCGACGTACGCCATGATCATCTCCTTGTCGTGGGTGATTGCAAGCTACGGATGCGCGCAAATGCAGAACAGCGCGGCGCCAATCAGAAGGCGCCGTTGAATAGACCGGGCACGCCGGACCAGGGTTCCGGTGCGGGACAAAATATTAGACTATCATCAATAACGTGCGCCGGGTGGCGCCGGCGGCGCGGAAAGCGGCGCTTGTGGCGTTGGCGGTACGGGCGGCGCCGGCGGCGCCACTGCCGGCAGCGGCAGGGCCCCGGTGGCGCCTTCGAACGGTGCATTCTGGTCCGGCGCGGGCAGCGTGTCCGGGTCCTCGGGCAACGGCGCTTCGAGCTCGGCCGGCGCTTGGATGTCGATGGTGCGCTCCGCCACCGCATCGACGAATTCCGGGTAGATCCAATCGACGCCGTCGTTGACCACGTCCTCGGGCGGCACGCGCTCAAGCGGCGCTTTTTTCGCCAGCGCCACGCGCATGTAGTCGACCCAGATCGGCATCGCCAGCGTGGCGCCGAATTCGCGTCCGCCCAGCGAGCGCGGCTCGTCGTAGCCCATCCAGGCCACACCCACCACATTGGCGCCATAGCCGGCGAACCAGCCGTCGATGGCGTCGCTGGTGGTGCCGGTCTTGCCGGCCAGGTCCTGGCGGCCGAGCTGCTTGGTGGCGGCGGCGGCGGTGCCGTAGCGGGTCACGTCGCGCAGGATGGTGTCCATCACGAAGGCGTTGCGCGCGGTGATCACGCGTTGATCCTCCTGCTTCACCGCCGGCGGCGCGTTGTCGACGATGACGTTGCCGTCGCCGTCGACGATGCGCTTGATCAGCCACGGCTTGACGCGGTAGCCGCCGTTGGCGAACACGGCGTAGGCGCCGGCCAGCTGCAGCGGGGTGACGGCCCCGGTGCCCAGCGCCATGGTGTAGTTCTTCGGGTGGCGCGCCAGGTCGAAGCCGAAGTGCTCGAGGTACTGGTGGGCGAAGTCGACCGACACCGCGCGCAGCACGCGCACGGTGGGCACGTTCTTCGACTTGGCCAGCGACTGGCGCAGGGTGACTTCGCCGTCGAACACGCCGTCGTCGTTCTGCGGCGTCCACGGCGTGTCCAGGGTTGCGCCGGGCAGTTCGAGCGGCGCGTCGAGGATGCGGGTGGCCGGCGAATAGCCTTTTTCCAGCGCCGCCGAATACACGAACGGCTTGATGCTCGAGCCCGGCTGGCGCCAGGCCTGGGTCACGTGGTTGAACTTTTGCAGGTTGTAGTCGAAGCCGCCGACCAGCGCATGGTAGGCGCCGCTGTCGGCGTCGATGGCGACGAATGCCGCCGCCACCTGCGGCACCTGGACGATCGACCAGGCGTCCCTGGCGCCCCTGGTGATACGAACGATGGCGCCGGGCGTGATGCGGATCGATTCGCGCGCCTTGCCAGACAAACCGGCCGCGGCGAACTTGAGGCCGGCGCCGGTGATGGTGACGTCGTCGCCGGACAAGGTCTCGACCCGCACTTCCTGCGCGCTGGCAAAGAGCACCACCGCCGGCAGCAGGCCGTCGCTCGACGGGCGCTTTTGCAGCGCGTCGATGATCGCCGCTTCGCGCTCTTCGGCGTCGCCCGGCAGGTCAATGCGCGCTTCCGGCCCACGGTAGCCGTGGCGGCCGTCGTAGGCCAGCACATTGCGCCGCACCGACTCATAGGCCGCGTCCTGCTCGGCCTTGAGGATGGTGGTGGTGACCACGATGCCGCGCGTGTAGGCTTCTTCGCCGTAGCGGTCGAACACCACCTGGCGCGCCAGCTCGGCCACGTATTCGGCGCGGGTATCGAAACTCTGGCCGGCGTCGCGCTTGACGCGCAGCGGTTCGGCCAGCGCCGCCTGGTATTGGGCCTCGTCGATCTCGCCCAGGTCGCGCAGGCGTTTCAAAATCGCGTGCTGGCGCTGCTGCGCGCGTTTCGGATTGGCGACCGGATTGTGGCGCGCCGGGTTCTGCGGCAGGCCGGCCAGCATCGCCGTCTCGGCCAGCGTCAGTTGGTCGAGCGTCTTGCCGAAGTAGCTGCGCGCAGCGCTGGAGAAACCGTACGAGCGCTGGCCCAGATAAATCTGGTTCATGTACAGCTCGAGGATCTGGTCCTTGCTCAGCGCCCCTTCGATCTTGTAGGCCAGCGCCACTTCGGTCAGTTTGCGCGACACCAGTTTTTCGCGCGTGAGGAAAAAGTTGCGCGCCACCTGCATTGTGATGGTCGAGGCGCCCTGGCGGAAGCCCCCGCCCAGGTTGGCCCGCGCCGCGCCGAGCGCGCGGCGAAAGTCGATGCCGCCGTGCTCGTAAAAGCGCGTGTCCTCGATCGCCAGCACCGCCGTCTTCATCATTGCCGGGATTTTCGCGATCGGCACGAAGTCGCGGTGCTCGACGCCGAACTGGCCGATCAACACATTGTCGGCGGTGTAGATGCGCAGCGGGATCTTGGGCCGGTAGTCGGTGACGGCGTCGATCGCCGGCACATTCGGCAAGATCGCCGTCATCACCCAGGCCGCCACGCCGCCCACGGCAAGCAGCATTACTGCAAGCAGCGTGAGCAGGATGGCGCGCAGGGGCCTGGACGGGCGAGGGGAGGTGGCGGGGCGGTTTGAGGCGTTGGAAGACTTGGTCACTGCATCACTCTCGTGGTTGGGGCCGGGCAACATGGCCCTCAGCGGCCGATTATAGTCCGCTTTTATTACACGCAATTTTTACGCTTTCCATCGTGCGTTGCATGTGAGATATTCTCGCTTTCGGCCGCCGCAACACCGGACCATCCCCGGCGGACCGCGCCAGCAACAAAGGAACTGCATGCCTTACGATCCCAATCCGACGGCCTTCAAGCCGTATATCCCCGCCAATGCGCAACTGGCCGAGATGACCCCGCGCGCCCTGATCATGGGCGTGATCCTGGGGATGATCTTCGGCGCCTCGTCGCTATACCTGGTGCTCAAGGTCGGCCTCACGGTCAGCGCCTCGATCCCGGTGGCGGTGATCGCGATCACGCTGTTCGGCGTGGCGCGCAAGATGGGCGCGCGCGAATCGACGATCCTGGAAAACAGCGTGGCGCAGACCGCCGGTTCGGCCGGCGAATCGCTGGCCTTCGGCCTCGGCGTGACGATGCCGGCGATCATGATCCTCGGCTTCGACCTGGAGATTTCGCGGGTGATGCTGGTCGGCGTGCTGGGCGGCCTGCTCGGCATCCTGATGATGATTCCGCTGCGCCGCACGCTGATCGTCGACCAGCACCGCGAACTGAAATACCCGGAAGGCACCGCCTGCGCCGAAGTGCTCAAAGCCGCCGCCACCGACGTTTCGCGCGAAGCGGCCGGTGAAGTACGCGAAGAAGGGTCCGACGCGGCGCGCATCGCCAAGCAACGCGCCATGATCATCTTCGGCGGCTTCGGCATTGGCATCCTGTACAAGACCCTGAGCGTGTCGTTCAAGGGCTGGCGCGACACCATCAACTTCGAGTTCGGCGCACCGCTCAAGGCCGGCAGCGCCGGGGCCGAGATCTCGCCCGAGCTGGTCGGCGTCGGTTACATCATCGGTCCGCGCATCGCGTTCACGATGGCGGCCGGCGGCGTGCTGGCCTCGCTTCTGTTGATCCCGATGATCAAGTTCTTCGGTGAGCTGCTCACTGTGCCGCTGTCGCCGGCGACCATGCTGATCCGCGACATGACCCCGGACGACATCCGCGGCGCCTACATCCTCTATATCGGCGCCGGCGCGGTGGCGGCCGGCGGCCTGATTTCGCTGGTGCGTTCGCTGCCGACGATCTGGAACGGCTTGCGCGGCGGCCTGGCCGGCATGAAAGGGCGTTCAAACGCCGACACCTCGCTGCGCACCGAGCGCGACATCCCGATGAAGTGGGTCGTGATCGGCTGCCTGGCGATCATCGCCATCATTTCGCTGGCGACGCCTTTGCACATGAACGTGCTGGGCGCGCTGTTGATCCTGGTGTTCGGCTTTTTGTTCGCGACCGTCTCGTCGCGCCTGACCGGCGAGATCGGCTCGTCGTCGAATCCGATCTCGGGCATGGCGGTGGCCACGCTGCTGTTCACCTGCCTGATTTTCCTGGTGCTGGGCTGGACCGGCGGGCGCTATTACGTTACCGCGCTGTCGGTCGGCGCCATCGTCTGTATCGCCGCCAGCAATGCCGGCACCACCTCGCAGGATCTGAAAACCGGCTACCTGGTCGGCTCGACGCCGCGCATGCAGCAGTATGCGATTTTGTGCGGCGCGTTTGCCTCGGCGCTGATTTTAGGGCCGATCCTGTTGAAACTGAACGAAGCCGGCACCGTGTACGTGCCGGCGGCGCAGGTGGCGCCCGGCCTGACGGTCGACGCCTCAAAACTGGAAGCGACCGGCCAATTGCATGGTCCGCAGGCGGCGCAGGATGGCGCGACCTACAAGGTCTGGCACAAGACCGATACGGCAGGCGGCCCGGCCGGTAAATACTTTGTGGCGAACGACGGCAAGGTGGCTTACCTGGTGGACCCGGGCATCAACGGGCAGTACAAGACCCGCCCTGACGGCACCGAGGTGAAAAAGTACGACGCGCCCAAGGCGGTCTTGATGTCGTACATCATCAAGGGCATCCTCGACCGGCAGCTGCCTTGGACGCTGGTGCTGTTCGGCGTGATGATCGCCGTGGTGCTGGAAATGGCGGGCATCTCGGCGCTGGCGTTTTCGGTCGGCGTCTACCTGCCGCTGGTGGCGACGCTGCCGATCGCGATCGGCGGCGCGGTGCGCTGGCTGGCGGATCGTCGCAACAACAAGCTGCCGCAGAACGCGAATTTGAATGAAGAAGAACGTCAGGCCGCGGGCGACCGCAGTTCGGGCACGCTGCTGGCGTCGGGCTATATCGCGGGCGGCGCGCTGGCGGGCATTATCATCGCGATTACGGCAGGGGTGTTGACCGAGTTCGACAGCGCGGTGGGCAAGTGGGCGGAAGCGTCGAATCCGTTCTTTGCGGGTGAGAGCGCCAACTTCCTGAGCATGATTCCGTATGCGGCGATCGTGTTGCTGTTGTATTGGGTGGCGCGCGAGAAGGCGAAGAAGTAGGCGTTTTCAGTCTTGCGCTTGCAACGAACAACGCCGGCCTTGTGCCGGCGTTGTTCGTTTGTGGACATTGCGAATGCGGTGGGCCGACCATGATGCCGGCGCGCGTTGTGCGGCCATTGATGCGGCAGGATCGTCTGCGCGTTGAGGAGGCCGGGAAGCCCGATCCGCAGCCGACATCCAGAACTACGCCATCGGGCGGTAAACCTTTTGCCCAATGCCTCACGACATCGCGACCAATATCGGAGCGAGCGGCGACAAACGTTCAAGCCACACCGTCCCAGCCATTATTGTGATTTTGATCAACATGAATTCCTAGTCAATCCTGGGTAACTCGACCGACCGTTTCTGGCCGATTGCCATCGATTGTCGCCGGTGTCGTGCAGTGACAGCGCCGCGCATTGCGGGACGGATGCTCAACACGCGGACCACGCGTCGGTTAACACGACGGGCGCACCCCGCCAGAACGACAGCGCTTGATTATGGCTGTGCGTGCGGTGACGTACGGCGCGGGCCGTACTGCCCGTTTAATCTCAACCCCACGATGTAACGGCTTCTTGCGTTACCACAGGCAATTTAGACAGAGTGAAAGGATTAACATGGCAACGGAATCAAAGCAAGCATTGCTGCGCCGGATGGTCACCCCAGAACATACCTGTCCATGGGGCGTCGAATCGTTGGAATTATTAAAACGGGAGGGTTACCAGGTCGAGGATCGTCAATTGACCACCCGAAGCGAAGTAGATACCTTCATGCAGGACGAGGGCGTGCAGACTACGCCGCAGACTTATATTGACGGGCAGCGTATAGGTGGATACGACGAACTTGTCGCTTTTTTTAGTGAGAAGTGAAGGCTATCGGCCTCGTCGAGCAACTGCAAGAGCGTGCGCTGCCAGCAGGCCATTCACGCGTATTGCGTGAGTTTTTTGAAGAAGCGCAGATTTTCCCGATGGTCAAACCGCAGCGTCGCTGAATGGCTCGGCCCGCCGCGCAAGCTGACCGGCCTGCGCGCCCTCGATTCTTGATGCTACCCAGCGAGATCCGGATCGCCATCACGGACTCGCTTTCGGTTGCGTATGCGCTTGCGACGGCAAACCGAATCATTCGTAACTGACCAGTGCGAGCTGATCGAAAAAAAACGGCGGCCACCAGGGCCGCCGTCTTCAGCAAAGCATGTATCGCCTTACTTCAGGCCATGTATCAGTTTCCTGACCAACGGCGCCAGCGAGAAGGCGAAAAGTCGAACCATCAGCCTTGCGCTTGAAACGACAACGCCGGCCCCGTGCCAGCGTTGTGCGCCAGGTTGCGGGCCAAACTTCCTGCCGGCTTGCAAACTAGCGGACGTTGAACGCCCGCAGGGGCGCACCCTGTTTCGAGAGGTACAGTACGCCATTCTTCGACAGGGCGAGATGGCCGCCAACTTGCGCCGTCCATACCGAGCGCTGCGTCGACAGGTCGATCGCATGCACGGCATCGGCAAACGAAACGAACAGCACATTGTTCGTCGCGAGCACCGAGTAGACGGGCGAGGAACCGTCCGTGTTGCGCAGGCTGGCCGGAACGTCCCAGGTCCACTTTTGCGCGCCATTGGCGGCATCAAACGCAATGACCTGTCCGTTCACGGCCGCGTAGAGCGTGGTGCCGGCAACTGCCATTGTCTGCACGCCGCCCTTCTTCGACCATGCGACGGTGCCGTTGCCGATATCGAAGACCGTCAGTGTGGCCACTTTCGCGTCACCATAACCGTCGTTTTCGATGATGCCGAGATGGCGCTCGTCCAGCAGCATCATGTCACGTCCGTTGTCCGGGCCGTAGGGCGAACTGGTACTGGAAATCGTACGCAATTGGGCGCCTGTGGCGCGGTCGAATACATACAGCAATCCCCGACTGTACCCGTAGATCGCATTGCCGGCCACGACCGGCGGCGTATCCACAGGCCATGCGCTGTGACTCGGCATGCGCATTGCGAAATTCGACGCACCAACTGCCTGGAACGAGCCGCCATCGAGTTTCACGACCGCCAGGCCAGCGTCGACCGTGGGCGCCGAGGACACGCTGGGCTGGTTGATCGGTTGCCGCGCGAGCGCGGCGCCGGACGCGCTGTCGATGGTGTCTAGATACGAATAATCCCCGCCAGCCACGCCGACATACAGTCGGGAACCCAGCACGGCCGGTTGCGTGAGCTCCGACCTGTACGGGGCAGCTTGCGGCTGGTGTTGCCAGCGCAGGGTTCCGGTCTGCTCATCGATGGCATACACGGTCGTGGGCGTGGCGACATAAGCGACGCCAGCCTGCACCACCGGCCGCGACAGACGGTCGGCGCCGGCGGCGCTCCAGTTGAAGCGGGCGGCGATGCGAGCCGGCTCCACTGTCGTGTTGACGTAGTTCCGGTGCTCCTTGCTGCCGCCACCCATCAGCCAGTCGGCCGCGCCGGGATCGGCTTTGAGCGTCGTGAGACTGCTGCCGAAGGCCTTCACCTCGATCCGGAACGGCAGGGACCATGGCGAGCCCGCATGCGGGGCGGCGCAGACAGCGGCAGCATCCTTGCACAGCTTTACCGTCAGGGCGCCGCTGTACACGCCCGGCTTCAGGCCGCGCGCAAGTCGCAGGTAAGCCGTATAGTACGTCGGACTCCATGCGCGCACTTCCGGGGCGGCGGCAAAGATGCCCTGGCTGTCGACGATGGCGACATTGACCACGCCTTCGAAGGTTTTCTCGGCGCGCACGTTGACCTCGATCTTCGGATCCTCACCTTCGGTCACCGTCACGTTGACGGCGGCGGGATCGAAGACCAGCCCCGCTTGCGGCGTCGGCACCGGTGCTGCCGGCTGCGGCGCGGAACCGGCACCACCATCGCTGCCGCTACTGCTGCCACCGCCACCGCCACCGCAGGCCGCAAGCATCGACACAAGAATCGAAGCGTAAATCAAGCGCATTATTAGTTCCCCAAAGAAAACTAGTGACTGTATCGAAATTCTATATTTACAACAACTTTATTCTTTCCGAACCGGCGTATCGGAGAGCGCCGCCCCAATCAAAACAGTAACTAACCAACTTTCTTATGGCGATAAAAAACGGCGGCCACCAGGGCCGCCGTCTTCAGCAAAGCATGTATCGCGTTACTTCACGCCGTGCATCAGTTTCTGGATCAACGGCGCCAGGATGAACAGCAGCACGCCGCCGCCCAGCAGCGACCAGAAGCCGAAGCTGTAGCCGCTCAGTGCCGAGGCCACCGACATGCCCGATTCACCGGACACGTGCGAAGCGAAGATGCCCGACAGGTTGTTGCCGATACCGGTCGACAGGAACCAGCCGCCCATGCCCAGGCCAACCAGGCGGGTAGGGGCCAGCTTGGTCACCATCGACAGGCCGATCGGCGACAGGCACAGTTCACCGATCGACTGCACCACGTAGACGGCGAACAGGGTCCAGAACGGAATCTTGCCGTTGTCGTTGATCAGCTGCGACAGTGCGTACATCAACAGGCCGAACGCCAGGCCGTTGAAGATCAGGCCCAGGCCGAACTTGCGCGGAATCGATGGATTGGCGTTGCGCTTGCCCAGCATGACCCAGATCGCGGCGATGATCGGCGCAAACACGATGATGGCGATCGAATTTACCGACTGGAACCAGGCCACCGGGAATTCGAAGCCGCTCAGGTCACGGTCGACGATGTTCGCGGCCAGGAAGGTGAACGAGCTGCCGGCCTGCTCGAAGAAGCACCAGAACAGGACGTTGAAGAAGAAGATGATCATCATCGCCCAGGTCTTGTCGCGCGCGACTTTGCCTTCGCGGATGCCTTCGATGATCAGCATCGCGGCCAGGCCGATGAACAGCGCGGTCAGCAGGATCTGCAGGTTGTTGGCGCCGGCTTGCAGCAGGAAGTAGACGATCGGGATCACGATCAGCGAACCGACGATCACGGTCAAGAGGCGCTTCGGGCTGGCCAGTTCGCCGACCGGCGCGCCGATGCCTTGCAGCGACTTGCGGCCGATGTAGAACCACACCAGCGAGATCAGCATGCCGATGCCCGAGGCCAGGAACACGATCTTGTACGACGGCATGGCGCTGGTGCCGAACACCTTCTCGGCCAGGATCTGGGTCAGGATCGGCGCGAAGAAGGCGCCGACGTTGATGCCCATGTAGAAGATGGTGAAGCCCGAATCGCGGCGGGTGTCGTTCAGCGCATACAGCTGGCCGACCATGGCCGAGATGTTCGGCTTGAACATGCCGTTGCCGACGATGATGGTTGCCAGGCCGAGCTTGAAGATGTCTTCGTTCGGGATGGTGATCATGAACAGGCCGGCCGCCATGAAGATCGCGCCGGTCAGGATCGAGCGTTGATAGCCGATCACGCGGTCGGCCACATAGCCGCCGAAGACGGCGCCGGCGTACACCAGCGCGAGGTAGGAACCGTAGGTCAGGTTGGCGCTGGCCTGGCCGGCCGCGCTGCCTTCGTAGAACTGGCCGACGATGTACAGGACGAGCGCCCAACGAATGCCGTAGAAAGCGAAACGCTCCCAGAATTCGGTCATGAACAGCATCCACAGCGGTGCTGGGTGGCCCATGATCTGTTTGAATTCCGGAAGCGGTCCCTTGACGGGTGTAGTAGCTGCACCGCTCATGCGGTTCCTCCCCAAATAGATTGACTCGAATAGTAGTTATATGACGCGCCAGGGAACCGTGAATGCGGCGGCCGGGCGTTCCAATAGGCACGCATTCTAGTGCATATCAGGCACCGTCAGCGAATTTTTCTCGGATGTGGTATTGACGCGCGACGGTGGTGCACCGCTGCCTTTTTTTGGACAGGCATCATAGTGCGCTTTGGCGTATATTGTCGTTCAGGCTACTAGAGTTTCAAGCAACAGAAAGAGGAAAACAGACCATGACCCATGAAGTAGTCGACACCCTGATTTCGCCGGAAAACCTGAAGTCGGTCGATACCCTGATCTCGCCCGAAGGCCGGCTCGAAGTGCTGTCCAAGGCCGAAGTGACCAAGCTTCTCGACACCAGCAAGGCCGGCCTGTATGACATCTTCCGCAAGTGCGCGCTGGCGGTCTTAAACAGTGGCAGCAGCATCGACGACGGCAAGGAGCTGATGGAACGCTACGCCTCGTTCGACATCAGCATCTTGCAGCGCGAACGTGGCATCAAGCTCGATATCCGCGGCGCGCCGGGCCAGGCGTTTGTCGACGGCAAGATGATCAAGGGGATTCACGAACATTTGTTCGCGGTCCTGCGCGACATCGTGTATGTCCATTTCGACGTCACCGCCAATCCCAAATTCGACCTGACCCGCAGCGACGGCATTACCGACGCCGTGTTCCACATCCTGCGCAACGCCAACGTATTGCAACCACAGCGTAGCCCGAACCTGGTGGTGTGCTGGGGCGGGCACTCGATCAGTCGCCTCGAATACAACTACACCAAGCAGGTCGGCTATGCGCTTGGCCTGCGCGAACTCGATATCTGCACCGGCTGCGGACCGGGCGCGATGAAGGGCCCGATGAAGGGCGCCACCATCGGCCACTCCAAGCAGCGCCTGTCGGGCGGGCGATACCTGGGCATCTCGGAGCCCGGCATCATCGCGGCCGAGTCGCCGAACCCGATCGTCAACGACCTGGTGATCATGCCGGACATCGAAAAACGCCTGGAAGCATTCGTGCGCACCGGTCACGGCATCATCGTGTTCCCGGGCGGCGCCGGCACCGCCGAAGAGATCCTGTACATCCTCGGCATCCTGCTGCATCCCGAGAACGCCGAGATTCCGTTCCCGCTGATCTTCACGGGCCCGGCGGCGGCGCGCGACTATTTCGACCAGATCGACCAGTTCATCAAGGTGACCCTGGGCGAAGCGGCGCAACGGCGCTACAAGATCATCATCGACGATCCCGATGCCGTGGCGCGCGAGATGGTGGCCGGCATCGGGCAGGTGCGGGCGTTCCGCAAGGCGCACAGCGACGCGTATTACTACAACTGGCGTCTCAAGATCGACCCCGAATTCCAGAAGCCGTTCCGTCCGACGCACGAGAACATGCGCAACCTGAAGCTGCATCGCGGGCAAGCGCCGCACCTGCTGGCAGCGCAACTTCGGCGCGCGTTCTCGGGCGTGGTGGCGGGCAATGTGAAGGAAGAGGGCATCCGCGCGATCGAGCAGCACGGCAAGTACGAGATCCAGGGCGAGGCCGCGATCATGGGGCCGATGGATGCGTTGCTGGCCTCGTTCGTCGAGCAGAGCCGGATGAAGTTGCCGGGCAAGGCGTATGTGCCTTGTTATACGATCGTGCAGTAACACGTGGTGAGGTTTGTGCGCGCACTGCGTTGTCCTGCATCGCGGCCCGCATCGTTACCCCGTCATCGCCGCCTTCGCGGGGATGACGGGGTATAGGTCGCAGCCCGGGGTTCAAGCCGGTTGAGGACACACAAAAAAGCCGCCTTTCGGCGGCTTTCATTTTTCAAGCGACGCTTCAATCTTCCTTGCGCAAGTGCGGGAACAACAGCACATCACGAATGTTCGGCGAATCCGTAATCAGCATCATCAGGCGATCGATGCCAATCCCGCAGCCACCTGCCGGGGGCATGCCGTATTCCAGCGCGCGGATGTAGTCGGCGTCGTAGAACATGGCTTCGTCGTCGCCCGCGTCCTTGGCCGCGACCTGCGCCAGGAAGCGCGCGGCCTGGTCTTCAGGGTCGTTCAGCTCCGAGAAGCCGTTGGCGATTTCGCGGCCGACCATGAACAATTCAAAACGCTCGGTGACACCGGCGTGCGTGTCCGAGGCGCGCGCCAGTGGCGACACTTCGGCCGGATAGTCGACGATGAAAGTCGGCTCCCACAGCAGCGCTTCAGCGGTTTCTTCGAACAGGGCGAGTTGCAGCGCACCCAGGCCGGCGGTGGCGAACGGCTTGACGCCGAACTTGGTTTTCAGCTCGGTCTTGATGAATTCAGCATCGTTCAGTTGCTCCGGCGTATAGCCCGGCGCGTACTTGTCGATCGCCTCAATAATGGTCAGGCGCTGGAATGGCTTCGACAGGTCGAGCTCGCGGCCACCATAGCTCAAGACCGCACTGCCTTGCGCATCGACGGCCGCCTGGCGGATCACTTCTTCGGTGAAGTTCATGATCCACTTGTAGTCGGTGTACGCCGCATAGAATTCCATCATCGTGAATTCCGGGTTGTGGCGCACCGACACACCTTCGTTGCGGAAGTTGCGGTTGACTTCGAACACGCGGTCGAACCCGCCGACCACCAGGCGCTTCAGGTACAGCTCGGGCGCGATGCGCAGGTACATTTGCATGTCGAGCGCGTTGTGGTGGGTGACGAACGGCTTGGCCGCGGCGCCGCCCGGGATCGGGTGCAGCATCGGGGTCTCGACTTCCATGAAGCCGTTCTTTTCCATGAAGCGGCGCATCGACGACATCGCGGCGGTACGTGCCTTGAACGTGCGGCGCGTCTCTTCGTTCATGATCAAATCGACGTAGCGCTGGCGGTACTTGGTTTCCTGGTCGGCCAGGCCGTGGAATTTATCGGGCAGCGGACGGATCGCCTTGGCCACCAGGCGCAGTTTGCTCACCTTGACCGTCAGTTCTTCGACCTTGGTCTTGAACAGGGTGCCTTCGATGCCCAGGATATCGCCCAGGTCGTAGCTGCGCAGCGCTTCCATGGCTTCTTCGCCGGCGCTGTCGAGCGTGATGTAGATCTGGATGCGGCCATCGGCAGCCGGGCCGGAACTGTCTTGCAGGGTGGCGAAAGCGGCCTTCTTGCCGGCTTCGCGGCGCAGCATCATGCGCCCGGCCAGCACCACCGGCACTGGCTCGGCTTCGAGTTCTTCGCGCGTCTTGCCGCTGTAGGCTTCGACCAGGTCGGCGGCTTTATGCTGCGGCACGAAGTCGTTCGGGAAGGCGATGCCTTTTTCGCGGATCGCCGCCAGCTTGGCGCGGCGCTCGGCCATGATCTTGTTTTCGTCGGCGCCGGGAGTCGGCGCCTGCTGTTCTTGGTTTTCGGTGGTCATGATGGTGTCAGTTCTAGTCTTGGTGGTGCAGGCTGTGTTCAGCCGAGCAGCGTTTCAACGTCCAGCTGCGTGAAGTCGTTGACGATGGCGATCACGTTATCGTAGTCGGCGAACGCGGACGCAGGCAGGGTGGTGGTGAGCACCACCGCGCGCATGCCGGCGCGGCGCGCCGCCTCCACGCCCAGCGGCGCGTCTTCAAACACGATCGAATTGGCCGGCGTGACGTCGCAGCGGTCGGCCGCTTTCAGGAACACGTCCGGATGCGGCTTGCCGCGCGGGACATCGACCGTGCCGATCACGACTTCGTCGAAGCGCTCGCGCAGGCCCATCTCGTCGAGCACGAAGCGCGCGCTGCCGGGCGAAGCCGACGTGGCAACGGCGAGCTTGAAGCCGCGCGAGCGCGCCGTGTCGATGAAGGCGTCGAAGCCGTCGATGGTACGCCGGTGCGGGCCGTACATCTCGCGGTACAGCACTTCCTTCTCGTGCGTGAGCGCCATGATGTCGTCGTCGCTCAGGTCCTGGCCAACGTAATGACGGATGATCTCCTTGCCCTGGCGTCCCGCCGTATCGCGGAAGAACTGGTCCGGATCGATGGTCTTGCCGCGCCGTTCGAAGAATGCGATCCAGGCTTGCGTGTGGTAGCTCATGTTGTCGACGATAGTGCCGTCCATATCGAAGATCAGCGCGCGGGAAGAAGAGGTCATCGTGTCATTGCCTTCATGTTGACTGGTGAGGATTACACGCCCTGCTTGAGCGAGGCGGAAATGAAATCGTCCAGATCGCCGTCGAGCACGTTCTTGGTATTGCCGGTTTCGAAACCGGTACGCAAGTCCTTGATGCGCGACTGGTCCAGCACGTACGAGCGGATCTGGTGGCCCCAGCCGACATCGGTCTTGGAGTCTTCCAGTTTCTGCTGCTCGCTCATGCGGTTGCGCAGCTCGAGTTCATACAGCTTGGCGCGCAGCATGTCCCATGCTTCGGCCTTGTTGCGGTGCTGCGAGCGGTCGTTCTGGCACTGGACGACGATACCGGATGGACCGTGGGTCAGGCGCACCGCAGAATCGGTCTTGTTGATGTGCTGACCACCGGCGCCGGATGCGCGGTAGGTATCGATGCGCACGTCGGCCGGATTGATTTCGATTTCGATCGAATCGTCGACTTCCGGGTACACGAACAGCGACGTGAACGAGGTGTGGCGGCCGTTGGCCGAGTCGAACGGCGACTTGCGCACCAGGCGGTGCACGCCCGTTTCAGTGCGCAGGTGGCCATACGCGTATTCGCCGTCGACCTTGATGGTGGCGGTCTTTATGCCCGCAACTTCACCCTCGGACTGCTCCAGGATCTCGGCCTTGAAGCCCTTGCGTTCGCAGTAGCGCAGGTATTGGCGCAGCAGCATCGAGGCCCAGTCCTGCGCCTCGGTGCCGCCGGCGCCGGCCTGGATGTCGATGAAGCAGCTGGCGTGGTCCATTGGATTGTTGAACATCCGGCGGAACTCCATGCCTTCGATGATCTTCAGGATCGCGTCGGCATCGGCTGCCACGGCTTCGAGCGTGTCGTCGTCGCCTTCTTCGCGCGCCATGTCGAACAGGTCGCGCGCGTCGGCCAGGTCGCCCTTGGCTTTCTCGAGCACCAGCACGACGCCTTCCAGCGCCTTCTTCTCCTTGCCCATCTCCTGGGCGCGCTTCTGGTCGTTCCAGATCGATGGATCTTCCATCTCCTGGTTCACCTGCTCTAGTTTCTCCGACTTCCTATCGAAGTCAAAGATACCTCCGAAGTTCGGCCTCACGACCGGTCAGGTCGTTCAGCAGGGCGGAAATGGCATTGATGCGTTCAGCTTCCATGGTCTTGGAGTCTCATTGGTTGGGTTGAATCGAACCGGAGATTATAAACGAGTGTGGAAGCGAAGTCGCCCGTGAGGTCGATGGGAACTTGCCTGGACAGATTCCCGCTTGCCCGGGCGCGTCGCGCTGCCGTATCATCGCCCCGGTCTATTCCTGCGGAACCATCATGTCCCACGCTTCAAACCTCACCCTGCGTTACCGGATTTGCATCGCCTTCATGCCTGTGCTGATCAGCATCCCCGCGTTCGCCGCAACCGCGCCGGCGAAGGGCACGTCCGCCGTGCTGGCCGTGCTCGAGACGTCCGACCTGCACTCGAACGTGGTCGGCTACGACTACTACAAGCTGGCGGATGAACCGTCGATCGGGTTCGACCGCACCGCGACCCTGATCCGCCAGGCGCGCAAGGAATTCGCCAACACCCTGTTGCTCGACAACGGCGACACCATCCAGGGCACGGCCTTTGCCGACTACCAGGCCCTGGTGGCGCCGCCGAAGTGCGGCCAGGTGCTGGGCATCTACAAGATCATGAACGCGCTCGGCTACGAGGGTGGCACGGTCGGCAACCATGAATTCAACTATGGCCTGCCGTTCCTGAACCAGATCACCGGCAGCAGCTTCAAGGTCAAGGATGTCGATGCGAAGGCCAAGCCGTGCGCCGGCCCGACGTTCCCGATCGTGCTGGCCAATATCCAGAGCCTGCAGACGAAGCAGCCGCTGTTCGCGCCGTACCGCATCCTCGACAAGAAGATCGTCGCTACCGACGCCGCCGGCAAGCGGGTCGAGACCACCGTGAAAGTCGGCATCATCGGCTTTACGCCGCCGGACATCATGTCGTGGGACAAGCGCTGGCTCGATGGCCGCGTGACGCCGGTCGACATCCGCGCCACGGCCGAAAAATACATCCCCGAGATGAAGAAGAAGGGCGCCGATCTGGTCGTGGTGCTCGGTCACGCGGGCCTGGATGACGGCGCGTATTCGCCGAAGATGGAAAACACCAACTGGCACCTGGCGAAAGTGCCGGGCGTGGACGTGGTGCTGATGGGGCACGCGCACCAGCTGTTCCCGAACCGGGATAGCAGCGTCGCCCAGTTCAACCTGCCGGGCGTGGACAAGGTGCGCGGTCTGGTCAATGGTGTGCCGGCGGTGATGCCGAGCCAGTGGGGCAAGCACCTGGGCGTGGTCCAGCTGCACCTGAATTTCGACGGCAAGGCGTGGGCGCTCGACAAGGACAAGACGGTCGTGCAGGCGCGTTCGACCCAGACCGGGCCGAAAACGTTTGTCGAGCCGGATGCCGAAGTGCGAGCGCTGGTGAAGGCCGAGCATGAAGCGACCATCGCGTATGTGAAGACGCCGGTCGGCGCGACGGCGTTCCGCATGTCGAGCTACTTTGCCGATGTGGGCGATCCATCGGCGATCGAAGTGGTCAATCGCGCACAGTCCGAGTACGTCGTCAACTACGTCAAGGCCAACCTGCCGCAGTACGCGAGCCTGCCGGTGCTGTCGGTGTCGGCGCCGTTCAAGGGCGGCTTCCCGACGGCGGCCGATTACACCGACGTGCCGGCCGGCGACCTGGCGCTGAACAACGCGGCCGATTTGTACCTGTTCCCGAATTCGCTGTATGCGGTGAAGGTCGACGGCGCCGGTTTGAAAGCGTGGCTCGAGACGTCGGCGGGACGCTTCAACACGATCGACCCGAAAGTGGCGACGGCGCAGGAGCTGGTCAACAGCCGCTTCCCGAGCTTCAATTTCGATACCGTGACCTCGCCCGACATCAGCTACGAGATCGACGTCACGCGCGCGCCAGGCGAGCGGATTCGCAATTTGCAGTGGCGCGGCAAGGCGCTGGGCGCCAAGGAGGAATTCCTGGTGGCGACCAACAACTACCGCGCCAGCGGCGGTGGCGGCTTCCCTGGACTGGACGGCAGCAATGTGGTGCTGGCTTCGCCCGACAACAATCGCGATATCCTGATCGATTATGTGCGCAAGGCCAAACAGCTCACGCGCAAGGAGCATGGGTCGGCGCGCAGCTGGCGCTTTGCTCGCGTGAAGACGGCCGGTCCGGTGGTGTTCCATTCGGCGCCTGGCTTGACCGCGCTGGCGCATGAGGCGGGGCTGACCAATGTCAGCCAGCTGAAAGAAGACGATGGCGGCGGCAAGGGCATGGCCCTGTACGCGGTCGATCTGTCGAAGTAATGCCGTAGGGTTGGCGGCTGTGCCGCCGACGGGTTCAACGATCGGGTGCAAGTCGCGCGATTCATCGAAAGCCGGCTGAACGCGTCGGCGCCGAAGCCGCCAACCCTGCATTCATCAGTGCAGCTGCTTCTTCGGCTCCTGCACCAGCACGAACGGGCTCACTACCGACGCCCACAGCGTCGCATCGGCCTCAAACCAGCTCTGCGCCTGCACATCGCTCACCTTGGCCAGCGCGCCTTCGTTCATCCAGCGCGTGATGCTGTCCTTGTCGTCGTGCGCGATGCGCAGCGCGACGTCGATCAGGTCGAGCGATGCGCTGACCCACACTACCGAGCCGCTGGCAAAATGGCGGTCGAGTTCCTTCCACTGAACGCGGCCGGTTTCGCGGTTGATCTTGTCGTGCAGTTCGGTGTCTTTTTCGGGATTGGTTTTCATGTCGGTGCAGGGTTTCTTGGCGTGCGATTCATTGAATCTCGACCGCAGGATGCGGCGAACCCGCCCATGTTAACCGAACCGTCTGCGCCTTGCGCACATTGCCCACCAGCGCCGGCCGGAAGCATGCCAGGCAGGTGCCGCCCGCGTGGCGCACGCTGGGATAGATGACGCCCATCGAGCCGGCTTCCAGCAATTCGTTCGCCAGCGCTTGCGAGGCCAGGTAGCTGGCCGGGTCGAGGCAGGGCCGATACGCCTCGATGCCGCGCAGATCGTGGAAGGTAGCGCTGAAATCGGCCAGCAGTGCCTGGTACGTCACGCTGTCGTCGAAGCGATTGATCTCGCTGTGTTCGACCGTCTTGTGGAAGATGACTTCGGCCAGCGCCGTCTCGCTTGAAAACCCGCAGTACCAGGCGCCGCGCTCGCCGTCGTTGAAGCGGCTGCCTTCGGGGCGCGCATAGGTGTAGGCGGCGTTGATGATGCGAAAGTTCGGCACGCCGAACACCAGCTCGTCCATGCCAATGCCGGGCAACAGGCCCGACTCGCCGCGCAGGCGTTCGCTGGTGGCGTTGTCGAGGTCGAACAAGTCGCGCAGGGTGGCGTCGTTGTCGGCCAGCGGGGCCAGCACCGAATCCTCGATGTCGGCGAAGCGCGACGGGATCAGGCGGCAGGTGTCATGTTCTCGCAGCAGCGTCAGCTTGGGGATGAGGCGTAAGGGCATGGGCGCTCGCTTTGGCTACAGACCGCCGCGGCGGGCGTCGAGCAGGCGGCGCACGTTCTGCATCGCCAGCAGGCCGCCGCCCAGCATGTAGGCCAGCGGGGTGCGCCCGGCGAACACGGAATTGGTGTTGGGCAGCTGCACCCATTCGTCGGCCAGCTTGTCGCCGTACAGGATGTGCAGTGCCTTGTAGATGCCGAGCAGGTAAGAGATGCGTGTGATGCGGTCGACTTCGAGCACGCGCTCCGGGTTTTTCTTCCATTCGTAATACGAGGACGACGACAGGCCACCCAGCAGTTCGCGTGCATCGTCGTCGCGTAGCTGCCAGCTCGCTGCCAGCTTGAAGAAGCCGGTAAGGGCCGAGCGCGACAGGCGCTCGCGCTCGGCGCGAGAATTTAGGTCGATCAGTGTCGCCGGCTCGAAGCGGCTCTTGGGGTAGGCGTAGGCTAGATGCATGGTTCCTCCGGTAACGGATTATTTATACTCCGATTTCGGAAATATGGCAACCGGTGGTTGTCAAGGATGAGCGACCGTGACACAATCGGCGGATTGCCAAATCGCAAATATCGCCTCCATGCGCCTGCGTTCGCTTTCGCCCATCGTCGTCTGCCTGCTGGCGGCCGTGACCGCCGGCGGCGTGCGTTCGTCGCCCGACGATCTGCGTCGGCAAGTGCTGGAGAGCGAACGTGCCTTCGCCGCCACGATGCGCGCGCGAGATTTCGACGCCTTCAGCCGGTTCCTGGCGCATGAGGCGGTTTTCATGTCGGGAAAAGGCGTGTTGCGCGGTAGCGAGGCAGTGCGCAAGGGGTGGCGCCGCTACTACGACGGGCCGCAGCCGCCGTTTTCGTGGCAGCCCGAACAGGTGGAGGTGGTCGATTCGGGCACGCTGGCGTATACCAGCGGACCGATCCGTGACCGCGAGGGCAAGCGGATCGGCAGCTTCAACTCGGTATGGCGGCTGGAAGCGCCCGGGAGATGGCGCATCGTCTTCGATCGTGGCTGCGACTGTACCAACTAGCCAGCGCAAGCAACGGGCCGGCCAGGGCGGCCGACCCCACTACATCAGTCCAGCTTGACCGAATCCATCATCGCGCCGGCGCCGGCGCTGAGCATCCAGCCGTTCATCAACAGGAACAGCATCAGCAGCGCGAACAGCACCGCGATGCGGCGCGCCGGCACGCCTTCGAACAGCGCCGGCTTGTTGTAGGCCACGCCGACGAAATAAGCGCAGAACACGGTGGCCATGTAGTGCACCGCGCCGAACAGTTCGCCCAGCTCGCCCTTGCGCGGATGCTCGATCAACAAATGCGACAGGATCACCAGGATCAGGTACGGCACCGACGCCGCCAGCGGCGGCAGGTACAGACCGAAGCGCTCGACGAAGGTACGGATGGCGGGACGCTTGAGCGCCAGCAGCGGCAGGAACAGGTTGTGGATCAGGCCCGCGATCACGATCAATTTCAGCAGCACCGCCTTGTGCAGGCTTTCCTCACCGAAACCGAGGTTGTGCAGGTTGGTTTCGCCCTGGCGATTGTTCTGCACAAAGAATTCGGACGACTGGATCTGCAGGATGCGCTGGAACCAGCTGATTTCTTCCAGTGCCGCCAGCGCCACCAGCGCCGTCAGGCCGCCCAGCACCAGCACTTCAAGGCTGAAGCCGCCGTTGCGATTCCAGCGGTCGAGCGTCACATAGCCAAGCAAACCCGAGGTCAGCGCGAAGGCCAGGAACTGGGTCCACTCGACAATGCCATCCTCGACCAGCAGGCGCGACAGTTCATGCGGATTGCCCGACCAGGCCACGGCCAGCGCCAGCACGAACGCATTGATCACGCTTGCCGTGATGATCACCGGGTGCTTGTACCATTTTTGATTTTCCAACGAGTTACTCCTTTACAGACGAAAATTGTTCGATTGGCGCGGGCTGCAGGCCCGGCGTCAGCGATACGGCCTGCGATTCCGGCGCATTCAGGATGCGATCGGAAGCATGATCCGAAGCACGCCGGCCGCTCTTGCGCAGTACGCTGGCCAGCAGCGTCACCACCGCCCAGCCGCACAGCAGCGGATCGAGCATGGCGTCCCACAGGTTGCCGGTCGGCAGGCGTAGCAGCGAAAACAGGGCGATCGCACCCAGCATCGCCGCCGCCGGGCTGCGCGCCTCGCCGCGCACGATCGCCAGCGCGCACGCCAGCGCACCCAGCGTCGCCATGATCGGAGTCAACACGGGCCAGAAGCCGGCATAGTAAAAGCCGCGCGCCAGCAGACCGAACGTATCCAGGTAGAGCAGGGCGCCGCACACCACCAGCACCCCTGCCAGCGTGTGCGGCATGGCGCGGCTGCGGCGGATGCCGTGCCAGCGCTCGACCAGGCGCAGCGCGCAGCAACCGACCAGCAGCCCGCTCGGGTACTGGAACGCCAGGCCCAGCCAGTAGGCCGGCGACAGCTCGCCGGGCAGCGCCATCAGCACCAGCATGACAGCCAGCAGCGCCACCAGCGCCGGACGCGTCAGGTTGACCGGGCCGCGCCACAGGGCCAGCAGCAGGGTCGCGAACACCAGCGCCCAGCCGACGCGTGCATACACGATTTGGAGTGCCAGATCAGGCAAGGTCATCAAGTGGTCTCCCCCGGCGCGCCGAGCGCGATCTTGTAGCGATGGTGGGCAATGGCCTGGCGCTGCCAGGTGTAGGTGATGTGCAGCTCGTCGCCGACCTGCTGCATGGTCGGGTACGAGAATTCGTCGCCGGCCGGGCCCTTGGCGATGTCGGCCACCGTGCTCCAGCTGCGCAGGTCGCTCGAAATCGACAGGCGCAGCAGGTTGCGGTCCGACCCGCCGGCGGCGATGTGGTTATGCAGCATCAGGAACTGGCCGTTGGCCAGGCGAATCGCCGCCACCGAGGTGCTCTTGTTGGGCAGGTCGAGCGCCGGCAGGTCTTCCCAATTGGCGCCGCCGTCGCGGCTGCTGGCATGCTGCACCCGTTCCTGGTCGCTGTCGTCGCGCATCAGGGCGCGCACTTCGTGATTCGAGAACGGCACGATGGCCGGCTGCAGGGTCGAGGTGCTGTGGCCGATGCGCGCCAGCGAGGTCGGGTTGCCGTCGGCGTCGAACGCCATCAGCATCGGGTACTTGTTGCCGATCTCGAAATACACCGGCAGCCACCAGCCGCCGTCGCTCAGCGCCACCGGCGAGGTGCGCACCAGCGCGCTGGTGTTGAACAGGGGGGAGGTCGGCAGCACGCGTTTGACTTCGAAGCTAGCGCCGCCGTCGCTGGAAACAATGTGGGCAATGCGCGCCGCCGCCCAGCCACCCAGGCCGGTCGCGACGACGTACAGGTGCACCTTGCCGGCGCGGTCGGTCCAGGCCACCGGATTGCCGATGCGGCGCACGCCGAAGCCGAGCGCTTTGCCGAGCGAGTCGCGGCTGGCCACTTCCCACGGCGCGCTCCAGGCGCCGTTGCGCCAGCGCGAGGCGAATACTTTCACGTCCGGGCCGCTTTCGCGACTGCCGGCCCACCAGAACGCCAGCATGGCGTCGCCGGCCAGGGGCGCCAGCGCACTGGCGTGGGCCGAGGGCATGCCGTGCGGTGCGGGAATGTGGGTGTGCGACAGTTCGGTCAAGGTGGCGCCGGCCGGCGCTGCGGCGGCTGCATTGAGCGATGCTTTCTTCGCTGCGATGACGCTGCCGATGCTGGGCACGGCTGCGTGCGCGCTGTGCGCTGTGCGGCCCCAGCGCAGCGCTTCGGCGCCGATCACGAGCAGCACGACGAGGGCACAAACGAGGACAGTCCAGTGGCCGGGGCGCGACCGGGGGATCTGGGAAATTTCCATACGCTCCAGTGGTGGGAACCCAGCAGACACGTGCGGCACTCCGGGCTTGGACATCAAGGGTCCCGGGACATGATGCGTTGTGGTGCGTTGCATCTTTGAAATCGCGGGATTGCCGCAGCGAATTCGTGCGTCGGCGAAAGGCGCTATCCTACCGGAAAGCGATCAATAATGCATGGGGTAGCCTGTAAAAATCGGGTAGCGCCGGCCTGGTGCGCGTGCCTTGGCCTTACTGCTCTTATACTTGTGTTTTCGACAGCTCTTCAACTGCCGCATGCGCACCTTACCCGCTTTCTCTGCCATTGCGTTTGGCCTGCTTCTCAGTGGCTGCGCGAACGTCAACCCGTATTACGATGCCAACAAGGCGCACCACCGGCCTGAAGGCTTCGCCAACAACTATCCACCCAACCCGGCGTACGTACGGCCGCGGCTCGGCTTTTTCGAGGGTTGGGCGGCGCGCATCCGCAACTGGACCGAGGATGCACAAGTGCGTGCTCCGCGTTCGCCGATCGAGCCGGTCACGCCCGACCTGGCCTTTATCCACGCCAACCGCAGCGAACCGGCGCTGACCTGGATCGGTCACGCCACCTTTCTGTTCCAGACCGGCACCGGCCTGAATATCCTGACCGATCCGGTGTTCGACGAGCGTGCCTCGCCGCTGCCGTTCGCCGGGCCGAAGCGGCACCAGCGTCCTGGCGTGGCGCTGGCCGAGCTGCCACGCATCGACGTGGTGTTGATCAGCCACTCGCATTACGACCACCTGTCGAAGGATTCGCTGCGCGCGCTGTACCGACAGGCGGGCGGGCCGCCGCTGCTGGTGGCGCCGCTCGGCGTCGACCTGTGGCTGGAGAAGAACGTCACCGGGGGCGAGCGCTCGCGCATCGTCAAGCTCGATTGGTGGGACAAGACCACCGTTGACGGGGTTGAGCTGCATTTGCTACCGGTGTTCCACTGGTCGGCGCGCTCGCCGTGGGACCGCAACGAGACGCTGTGGGGCGGGTTCGCGGTGACGCGCCCCGGGTTCTCGTTCTTCTTCTCGGGCGACCTGGCGTATTCGAAGGATATCGAGGATATTGCGAAGCGCTTCGACGGCTTCGACCTGGCCGCGGTCGGGATCGGGGCGTATCAGCCGGTGTGGTACCGCAATTCGCATGTCAGCCCGGACGAGGCGGTGCGGATTCATCGCGAGCTCAAGATCAAGCGCAGTGTCGGCATGCACTGGGGGACGTATCCGATGGGGCAGGAGCGGCTGGATCAGGCGCCGCTCGATCTGGCGGCGGCGCGTGAGGCGCAGGGTGTGGCGCAGGACGCGTTCTTCGTGATGAAGCATGGGGCGACGTATCGGCCGCAGCAGGGGCGATTGCCGGCCCTTGAGCAAGCTGCGGCATCACCATAAATCGCTGGCCGAAAAACCGTCATTCCCGCGAAGGCGGGAATGACGGTTTTTCGGCTAGTGGCCAGAATTCTGCATTCGCAACTGCGACGACTACTGCGGCTGCTATTACGACGGCGCGCGCAGCGTGATCTTGAGGATCTCGCCTTGCTTCCACAGCCGCATGCGCGGGCCCCAGCCGCCAGCGCCGCGGCTGATCAACAGCTGCATGCCGCCTTCGCGGTGCAGGCCGACTACGTGCGGAAACTCGCGCGCCACAAGATAATTGAACGGCCAGATCTGGCCGCCGTGGGTATGCCCGGACAGCATCAGCGCCACCCCTTCGCGTGCGGCGCGCTCGACCAGCCCTGGCGCCGGAATATGCGACATCAGAATGGTCGCGCCTTCGCGCCGGTTCGGAATCGTGCGTCCCAGCCCCGCGTAAAAATCGCCACCACCGCGCAGCGCACGCCCGATGTCGTCCAGCCCGGCCAGGTGCAGCCCCGGTGCGATCTCGACCCGCTCGTCGCGCAGCCAGCGCACCCCGCCGGCCGAGAATTCCTCGATCGTGCCGCCGGCGTCGCCGTAGTATTCATGGTTGCCCGTCACCGCCCACACGCCCAGTGGCGGATGCAGGCGGCGCAGCACCGGCGCCAGTTGGTCGTCGTTGATCGGTTCGTCCTCGACCTGGTCGCCCAGCATCAGCACCGCCGCCGGATTGAGTTCGTTGATCTGGTCGACCCGCTCGCCGAGCCACGCCGCGCGGCGCTGGGCGCCCAGGTGGGTGTCGCTGATGGCCGCGATCACGGTGCCGTCGAGCGCCTTCGGCAACCCTGGCAGCACCAGTTCGTGCTCGACGATATTCGGCGCGCGCACCGACTGGAAGATGGCGAAGGCGCTGATCGCAATACCCGCCACGGCGCCGGCCAGGCGGATGCGCGGGCCGTGCTTGCGCAGCCAGAGGCCGAACCCGGTGACGATGTCGGCCAGCAGCAGCCATTGGGTGGTGACGAACAGGATGCCGAGCCAGGTCATGGCGAACTGCCCCGGCCACCAGCGCCAGTCCAGGGCAGCGTCGCCCATGCGCAGACCAAACATGTACAGCAGCCACAACAGCACCGTACCGGCCCACCAGGCGCGTGCCGGAATGCGCGCACGCACCGGGGTCAGTGCGTACAGACGGTGCGCGACATACAAATGCATCAGCGAACCGATGACGTTCAGGATGATCGAAAACATGCGTGCTCCTGCCGGATCCTGGCCGGCCCCGTGGTTCTGGAAGAGGGATGGCGCGCCGTGGCGAGCACGGCGCGGCGCGCAGATGATATTGGCAAACCGAACTTCATGTCGCCGGAATGATTCCCGGCGGCATATTTACAGCGACCGCGAGGCGCGCTTCAAGCGGCTTCCGCGTGCTCGACCAGCAACTGGACCTTGGTCACGCCGTTGTACTCGTTGGCGTCGAGCCGGAACGCGACCCGCGCACGCTCGCCCAGGCCATCGGTGTGGCCGAACCAGATCGCATCGTAGCGGCGGCCGTTACGCTCCAGCAGCAGCTTCAGGTGACGCTCTTTCAGCACACGCTGGCTGACCACGCGGAACTCGTCGCAGAACACGGGCGGAGCGAAGCCCTGGCCCCAGACCTGGCCATCCATCAGTTCGATGAAACCGGTCGAATAGAATTCGTCCTCGAGCGGGCCGTCGGTCTCGACGATGCGCTCCAGCTGGGCCTCGGTCAGCCAGGCCTGGCCTACCGCCTCGAAGGCTGTGCAGAAATGTTCAAACGCGTCGTGGCGAATCGACAGGCCGGCCGCCATCGCGTGGCCGCCGAACTTGTCGATCAGGCCCGGCACGCGCTTGGACACCAGGTCGAGCGCGTCGCGCAAGTGAAAGCCCGGGATCGAGCGGCCCGACCCCTTGATCCAGCCGTCGCCCGCAGGGGCGAAGGTGATGGTCGGGCGGTAGAACTTTTCTTTCAGGCGCGAGGCGACGATGCCGATCACGCCCTGGTGCCAGCCGTCGTCGAAGACGGCGATGGTGCTGGCGCCGGTGGGCTCGAAACTGTCCAGGTGCAGCAGCGCGGTTTCCTGCATCTCGGCTTCGATCTCGCGCCGCTTGAGGTTGATCTCGTTGAGCTGCTGGGCGATGGCCCAGGCGCGGCCTTCGTCGTCGGTGGTCAGGCACTCGATCCCGAGCGACATGTCTTCAAGGCGGCCGGCGGCGTTCAGGCGCGGACCGACCGCAAAACCCAGGTCGAACGGCGAGGCGCAGCGCGCTTCGCGGCCCGCCACCCGGAACAGCGCCGCCACGCCGGCATGCATGCGCCCCGCGCGCATGCGCTTCAGACCCTGCGCCACCAGGATGCGGTTGTTGGCATCGAGCTTGACCACGTCGGCCACGGTGCCCAGCGCCACCAGGTCGAGCAGATGGTCGAGCTTGGGCTGGCTCTGGGCGTCGAACACGCCGCGCTTGCGCAGTTCGGCGCGCAGCGCCAGCAGCACGTAGAACACCACGCCGACGCCGGCCAGGTTCTTGCTCGGGAAGCCGCATTCGGGCTGGTTTGGATTGACGATCACGCGCGCCGGCGGCAGCGCGTCGCCCGGCAAGTGGTGGTCGGTGACGACGACCTCGATGCCGCGCCGGTTCGCTTCCAAAACACCTTCGATGCTGGCGATGCCGTTGTCGACCGTGACGATCACGTCGGGTGACTTTTCGCGTGCGGTGAGGGCCACGATTTCGGGCGTCAGGCCGTAGCCGTATTCGAAGCGGTTCGGGACGATGTAGTCGACCTGGGCGCCCATCGCGCGCAGGCCGCGCAGGGCCACGGCGCAGGCGGTGGCGCCGTCGCAGTCGTAGTCGGCGACGATGGTCATGCGTTTATTGGCCTGGATGCAGTCGGCCAGGAAGACGGCGGCCGCATCGATGTGCTTCAGGCCGGACGGCGGCGACAATGCCGCCAGGTCGCTCGCGAGTTCGCGCGTGTGTTCCAGCCCGCGCGCGGCGTAGATACGCGCCAGCACGGGATGGACGCCTTCCTGGCGCAGCAGTTCCGAGGTGCGGAACGGGCAGGGGCGGGTGGAGATGCGGGTCTTCTGGGTCAAATCGGTCTCGGTCTGTGTAGCGGTTGCAGTATCAGGTCAGTGCGTCGAGCGTCGGGCGGCGCCAGAACTTGCGCTGGGCCATCGGCGTCGTGCTTGATTCCAGCAAGCCTTCGCGGCTGCTCAGCACCATGCGCAGTTCGCGTACGCGGCCATCTTTTAGCGCCGCCAGCAGCGGCGCGAACAGCGCGCTTTCGAGATGCTGCATCTGGCCCAGCCAGGCGCTCCAGTCGGCAGCAATGGCCGCTTCGGCCAGGTTGCCGGCGATGAGCATCCCGTCGCTGGCCAGCACGCCACCCAGCGCATCAAGCGTGTCCAGGCGCTCCTTGCCCAATGCCGCCAGCCAGCCCGGTGCGGCGTACGTCGTCAAGGTCGGCATCGAACCCGGCTCGCCGCCATCGCCCCACACCCAGAACGCGTTCACCGGCGCCAGCCGGCGCGCTTCGCGTGCGGCGTTGGCCGGATGCGCGTGCCAGGCCATCTGCACTTCATTTTGCAGGCGCCGGAACGGCCGTGCCTCGGCATTCTTCGGCATGAAGTCGGTCAGGTCCATGCCGACAACGGTGTCCGGGCTGGCGGTCTCGAAGCCCGACCAGCCGTCGGCGCGCAGGAACCAGGTAGTGGCGTCGCCGTATGCCAGGGCCTGGCCCAGTTCTTCGCACAGCGCGCATGCGCTGTCGAACAGGGCGCGGCTGTCGGCGTCGTTCAGGTGCAGCTGGCGCGGGTCGGCCATCATCAAATGGCTGCGCGCGACCTGGATATGACCCGGCGTCACCAGGCGCCAGGTAGCGCCGTTCGGGTCCAACCCGAAGCCGCGCATGGCCGCGTGGGCAAACGCAGGGCGACCGTCGCTGGATAAGCGCAGCGTGCGCGCCAGCCACGATTCGTGCGGCAACGCGTAAGCGCCATCGGACACCGGCAGGCGGCGCGCGTTCGACGTGCGCGACAGCAGCGCGGCCAGGGCCGGCGCATCCAGGGCGCGGATCAGGTCGGGAGCGAATTCGGGGAGCGGGAGAGCGAACGGCAGGACGAGCGTAATATGAGCCATCCCGCTATTCTAGGCCAAATGCCGCGCGCCCGGGCGGCGCTGCTGCGCTTTGGCCACGGCAGCCTGGCGCATCCGGCGCCGGCTTTTCAATCATGAAATATTGAATTGCTCGCCACGAATGTGGTTTGTCTGGCAAACTGCCGGGTTGGCGCCGCCTGGAGCGATTTATTCTGCTATTCGACCGTATGAGCATCACCCACAAACTTCCCTACGAATGGCAGGTCGGCCTGCGCTATACCCGCGCCGGCAAGCGCAGCAGCCGCAACAGCTTCATCTCTTTTATCTCACTGGCCTCGGTGGCCGGTATCGCCCTGGGCGTGGCGGCATTGATCGTGGTGCTGTCGGTGATGAACGGCTTCCAGAAAGAAGTCAGCAGCCGCATGCTGTCGGTGCTGGCCCACGTCGAGGTGTTCGACGCGCGCGGCGCCATGCCCGACTGGCGCGCCAGCGCGGCGCAGGCGCTGCGCCACCCGGAAGTGCGCGCTGCTGCGCCGTTCATCGATGCGCAGTCGATGCTGCTGGTCGATGGCGTGATGAAGCCGGCGCTGCTGCGCGGCGTCGATCCGGCGTTGGAAGCCAAGGTCTCAAGCATCGCGCAGCAGATGACCGAAGGACGTTTCGATTCGCTGCGTCCCGGCTCGTTCAACGTGGTGCTGGGCCGTTCTCTGGCGACCTCGCTCGGGGTCGAGGTGGGCGACCGCGTGACGCTACTCATCGCCAATGGCGAGGCGCTCGGTAGTGCCGCTGCGTCTGGCCAGAACCCGTTGCCGCGTACCCGCGCGCTGACCGTGTCGGGCATCTTCCAGGCCGGCCACTTCGAATTCGATTCGACCCTGGCGCTGGCCAACGTCGACGATGTACAGACCGCCGCCGGCGCGCATGCTCCCGCGGGATTGCGCCTGCGCCTGGCCGATTTGCAGCAGGCGCCGCGGGTGGCGCTCGAGCTGCGCTCGCTGCTGCCCGAAGAACTGTTCCTGCGCGACTGGACCAAAGTGAATGCTGTCTGGTTCGCCGCCGTTCAGTCGCAAAAACGCATGATGTTCATTATCCTGACCATGATCGTGGCGGTGGCCGCGTTTAACCTGGTGTCCACTTTGGTAATGACGGTGAAGGACAAGCAGGCCGACATCGCGATCCTGCGCACGCTCGGCGCGTCGCCGCGCTCGATCATGAAAATCTTCATGGTGCAGGGCACGCTGGTCGGGCTGCTCGGGGCCGGCCTCGGTGTGCTGCTGGGCGTGACAGTGGCCCTGAATGTCGACGTCATCGTGCCGTTCATCGAGCGCGTGCTGGGCGTGCATTTCCTGTCGCAAGAGGTGTACCTGATCAGCGAGATGCCATCTGAACTGGTGTGGAACGATGTGGGCTGGATCGGCGGCGTGGCCGTGTTGCTGTCGTTCCTGGCCACGCTCTACCCGAGCTGGTCGGCTTCGCGCACGCGTCCGGCGGAGGCGCTGCGCTATGAGTAAGGGCTCCATGGGTCTCATCCACAAACTGCCTTATGAATGGCAGGTCGGCCTGCGCTACACGCGCGCCGGCAAAGGTTCGCTTGAACATGGCGGCAACGGCTTCATTTCGTTCATCTCCTTGATTTCGGTAGCCGGCATCGCGCTTGGCGTGGCGGCCCTGATCATCGTGCTGTCGGTGATGAACGGCTTCCAGAAGCAGGTGACCGACCGCATGCTGTCGGTGCTGGCGCATATCGAAGTATTCGACGCATCCGGCAGCATGCCCGATTGGGAAGCCAGGGCGAAGGAAGCGCTGCGCAATCCGGCGGTGCGCGGCGCGGCGCCGTTCGTCGAAACGCAAGGGCTGCTGCTGAAAGACGGCGTGATGCGTCCGAGCGTGGTGCGCGGCGTGCTGCCGGGCGTCGAGGATCAGGTGTCGAACGTGGCGCAGCAGGTGCGCGCCGGCAGCTTCGACGCTTTGAAGCCGGGCAGCTTCAATATCGTGCTCGGTTATGCGCTGGCGCGCGCGCTCGGCGTTGGTCTCGGCGACAAGGTGACGATGGTGCTGGCCCAGGGTCAGATCACGCCGGCCGGCCTGGTGCCGCGCACGCGCAGCTTCAATGTCGCCGGCATTTTCGAGGCCGGCCACTTCGAATTCGATGCCACCCTGGCTTTCGTGCACGTGCAGGATGCGCAGCGGCTGGAGCGCTTGCCGGCGCCGTCGGGACTGCGCCTGCGCATCGCCAACATGCGCGAAGCGCCCGAGGTGGCGGCGCAGCTCAAGCGAAGCATGACGGGCGACCTGACCGTGCGTGACTGGCCCAAGCTGAACGCCAGCTGGTACGCTGCCGTACAGACCGAAAAAAAGATGATGTTCATCATCCTCACCCTGATCATCGCGGTGGCCGCTTTCAACCTGGTCTCGAGCCTGGTGATGACGGTGACCGACAAGCAGCCCGATATCGCCATCCTGCGCACACTGGGCGCGTCGCCCGCGTCGATCATGAAAATCTTCATGATCCAGGGCGCGGTGGTTGGCATCCTGGGCACGCTGGCCGGGGTCGGGATGGGCGTCGGCGTGGCCCTGAACATCGATGTGATCGTGCCGTTCATCGAGCGGCTGTTGGGAGTGGAATTCTTGTCCAAAGATATTTACGTTTTCAGTACCGTGCCGTCCGACCTGCATTGGCCGGATGTGGTTGTCATCGGCGTCGTCTCGGTGCTGCTGGCTTTCGCTGCGACCCTGTACCCGAGCTGGGCGGCCTCGCGTGTCAAACCGGCGGAGGCGCTGCGTTATGAGTGATCCCATGAATACTATTGTGAACAACGGCGCGCCGATCCTGTCGTGCCGCGGCCTGGGCAAGACCTTCCGCCAGGGCGACGCCCAAGTGCGGGTGCTGTCCGGGATCGATTTCTCGGTGTATCGCGGTGAGCGCGTGGCGATTGTCGGCGCATCGGGTTCGGGCAAGTCGACGCTGCTGCACCTGCTGGGCGGGCTCGATACGCCGAGCAGCGGCGCGGTTACCTTGCAAGGCGAGGATTTCGCCAGCCTGTCCGAGACGCGGCGCGGCGACCTGCGCAACAGCGCGCTCGGTTTCGTGTACCAGTTCCACCACCTGCTGCCCGAGTTTTCGGCGCTCGATAATGTCATGATGCCGCTCCTGATCCGGCGCGAAGCACGTTCGGTGGCCTTGGAGCGCGCGCAGGCGATCCTGGAACGGGTGGGCCTGGGCAAGCGCGTGGTGCACCGGCCGGGCGAACTCTCCGGCGGCGAACGCCAGCGGGTGGCGCTGGCGCGCGCGCTGGTGACGCAGCCGGCCTGCGTGCTGGCCGACGAACCGACCGGTAACCTCGACCAGACCACAGCGCAAGTCATCTTCGACCTGATGCTCGAACTGGCGCAAACCCTCGGCACCGCCTTCGTGATCGTGACCCACGACATGGAACTGGCGCGCCGCTGCGACCGCGTGCTGCGCATGACCGAGCACGGGCTGCAGGCAGTGGAGGCTTGACCATGTGGATCGACACCCACGTTCATCTGGATGCGCGCGAATATGGCGGCGATGGCGCCGGCATCGCGCGTGCGGCTGGTGACGCGGGCGTGTCGATGATCGTCATCGTGGCGGTCGAACGCGGCAATTTCGGCGCGGTGGCCTCGCTCGCGCATGGCAGCCCGAACGCCTGCTATGCGCTCGGCATCCACCCGATGTGCGTGCCGCAGGCGCAGGACGACGACCTGGTCTTCATGCGCCATGCAGTGGAAGCGGCGATGAGCGATCCGCGCTTTGTCGGCATCGGTGAAGTGGGGCTGGATTTCTTCATCCCGGAACTGACCACGCCCGAGATGCGCGACAAGCAGGAACGGTTCTTCCGCGAGCAGTTGCGCATCGCGCGCGACTTCGGGTTGCCGGTGCTGACGCACGTGCGCCGTTCGCAGGATCAGGTATTGAAACACCTGCGCCAGATCCGGCCGCCGTGCGGGATTGCGCACGCGTTCAACGGCAGCTTCCAACAGGCCCGCAACTTCATCGACCTGGGATTTCACCTGGGTTTCGGCGGCAACATGACGTTCACGCGCGCGTTGCAGATCCGGCGCTTGGCGACTGAACTGCCGCTGGCGGCGATCGTATTGGAAACTGATTCGCCCGACATCGCGCCGGCCTGGATTCATCCTGGCCGTAACAGTCCTGACCAACTGCCGGGGATCGGCGCCATGCTGGCCGAGTTGCGCGGCATCGGTGTGGACGAGGTGCAGCGGGCGGCCTGGGACGCGTCATTGAAGGCAATTCCGCGCCTCGTCGGATTGGTCTGAACGGGGCGTCGTCACTACGCGACAATGGCTCTGCAAAGAAGTTCACTCGACAATCGCTGAGGCCCGACAAGGCAGCCGCCGGGGCTCCGTGACAAGATGTTTTCCTCGCTGCGCAAGCGGCAATCTGACCGGAGAACCCCTTGGACAGTGCGAGCGAATTCCTGCGCATGTTGCAGCACGAGCGTTCGCTCACCACCGCCCACCGACCGATCCGCCTGCGCCTTGGCATGCTCGATGGCGTGGGTGTGTCATTCGCCGATGAAGTGCTGCTGCCGCAGCGCGTGGTGGGCACCGAGTCGATCTGCGGCGGCATCGAATACATCGTCACCTGCATTGCCAGCACACCGCGCCTGCCGCTCAAGGAACTGATCGCGCTGCCGGCCGAAATCCAGTTCGTCACCGACGGCGGCCAGTTGCGCAGCGCCTGCGGCATTGTGGCCGAGGCCCGGGCCGGTGACCATGACGGCGGCATGGCGGTGTATCAGCTGGTGGTGCGCGACGCGCTGGCGATCATGGAGAAGCGCACCAACAGCCGCGTGTTTCGCAGCCAGAGCGAGCTGGCCATCGTGCAGCTGCTGTTCGACGAATGGCGCCAATCGAGTGCCGTGCTGGCCGGCGCCTTCCACTACGAATTCGACCCGCTGTTCGATATGCGCCAGTTTCCACCACGCGAACAGACCATGCAGCACAACGAATCCGACGCCGCCTTCGTGCGCCGCCTGCTGCGCCGACGCGGGGTGGCCTGGACCTTCCGCCCGGGCCATGCGAGCAGCAGCCTGGACGTCGAGCGCGACAGCACGCCGGCCCACACCCTGGTGCTGTTCGCCGATCCGAATTCGCTGCCGCGTAGCGCCGCCGGCGATGTGCGCTATCACGGCGGCGGCGCCACCGAACAGCGCGACACCATTGTCTCGTGGTGCGCCGCGCGCCGCCTGCAGCCGGGCAGCACCACGCGCCACAGTTGGGATTACCGCAATCCGCAAGGCGCCCAATTCATGACGGCGGTGGCGCACGGCACGGCCGACCAGGGCCGCAGCGGCAACCAGCTCGCGGCCAGCCTGGATGACTACGTGGTCGAAATGCCGCACGCCGGCAACGACGTCGACGACCACTGGCGCCTGGGCCAGGTGCGCATGGCGCGCCACGCGTTCGAAACCAAATGCTTTCACGGCGAAGGCACGGTGCGCGACCTGCGCGCCGGCGAATGGTTCACGTTATCTGGCCACCCCGAGATCGACGCCCATCCGGCCCCTGAGCGCGAGTTCGTCGTCACAGCATTGCGGGTGGAGGCCGAGAACAACCTGCCGGCCGACGTGGCGGGCCGCGTGCGGCGCTTGATGGGCGCTTGGCTCGACGGCGCCGGCAGCGCCTTCCTTGACAACACGCCCTCGCTCGACGCGGTGCGGGTCCACGTCGGTTTCGACGCCGTGCGGCGCGGCATTGCGCTGGCGCCGGCGTTCGATCCGCGCGTCGACCTGCCGCATCCGCAACTGCAAAGCGCGATCGTTACCGGGCCGGTTGGCGAAGAGGTGCATTGCGACGCGCTGGGACGGGTCAAGATCCGCTTTCCCGGCATGCGCACGTCAGACCATGGCCACGCGCATGGCGCCGGCGCGTCCGACACCGGCGCCGATTCGGCCTGGGTGCGCGTGGCGTCGAACTGGGCCGGCAGCGGCGCCGGCGCGGGGCAGGGTTCGGGCACGCTCGGCTTGCCGCGGGTCGGCACCGAAGTGCTGGTTGCCTTTCTCGGCGGGGATCCGGACCGGCCGGTGATCCTGTCCCAGCTCTACAACGGGCGCGCCCAGCCGCCGGCCCTGAGCCGCGCCGGCGAACTGCCCGGCAACCGCTACCTGTCCGGCATGCGCAGCCGCGAGATTGGCGGCGCGCGCGGCGGCCAGCTGCTGTTCGACGACACGCCCGGTCAGATCGGTGTGCAGCTGGCCAGTGAACACGGCGGGTCGGCACTCAACCTGGGCTGGCTGTCCGAGCCGCGCGCCAACGGTCAGGGCGCGCCGCGCGGCGAGGGGGCCGAGCTGCGCAGCAGCAAGGCGGTCGCGGTGCGTGGGGGCGCAGGTGTCCTGATCAGCGCCGGCGCCAAGGACGATGACGCGGGCGCCCAGCTCGAGCGCGGCGGCCTGGTCGGGATCGCGGACGTCATGCATGGCGTACTCGATGAACTCGGGCGGCTGGCCGCTGAACACGGCGAGGAGGAACAAGCCAAGCCGCGCCTGGCCGAACTGGCACGACGCCTGCGCGGCTGGCACGAAGGCAGCAATGTCGCGCCCGACATGGCAACCGACGCCGGCGCGCAGCCGATGGCGGCGATGACTGCGCCGGCCGGCGTGGTGCTGGCCAGCGACGACAGCATCGCGCTCGGCGCCCAGGTCAAGATCGACATCGTCTCGGCCGGCGACGCCGAAGTGGCGGCCGGCCGCAGCCTGTTTTTTCGCGCCGCGCGCGCAATGAGCCTGTTCGCGTACGAACTGGGATTGAAGCTGATCGCCGCGCGCGGCAACGTGGTGATCGAGAGCCACAAGGGCGACATCGCGATGAAGTCGTCCGGGCGCATCAGCCTGATTTCCGCCGAAGCGATTCATATCGAAGCGCCGTCGGTGCGGATCGTGTCGCAAGGCGCGCAAACCGATTGGGGCGACAAGCGAATCGTCCAGCAAAGCAGCGGCGAGCAAGTGGTGAAAGCTGCAGCAATCGTGCGCGCCGGTCCCGGTGGCGGCAACCCGGCCACACCCGACTTCGCCGTCAGCGAGATCCATACCGACGAACGCCTGGTGCTACGACATCTGCAAACGCGCGAACCTATTCCCGGTCAACGTTACATCGCGCACCTGGAAGACGGCAAAACGGTCGAAGGTATCAGCGACGCGCAGGGGCGCACGGCGCTGGTCCATAGCGACACGCTGGGCGCGGTTCGTTTCGAACTTCTTCCATAAATTTTACTGATCTTATTGCCGGGGCCAGGCCGTCATGAGCGAATCGACCAGACCACTCCCATCGCTGATTCCGTTGCCGCACGGCGGGTGGCAAGTCAATTCGTACATGTCGTCGGCCGAGTACACGCTGCGTGGGTTGGGGCTGGTGCCTCCCAATAAAATCATCCCGATCATCTTCGTGCCCGGCATCATGGGTACAAATCTGAGGGCTACATCAAGACCACGCCTTGGGCGGGTAAAAGACGAGCGCAATCAGATGGTCGGCCCTGGCCAGCCTGTCTGGCGTCCGCCCAATGGCAACAGCGAGGGGCTGAAGGCTGCCAAAATCTGGGACAGGTATGCGCCGCGAGAGCGTCAGTTGCTGTTTGAAGCTGCCACTCTGGAAGTAGACCCTGACGGACCAGTCATCATGCCGAAGTCCGAGGACGGTTACGTTCTCACTGAACATGAGGTGCGCGAACGCGGGTGGGGCGAAGTGCATGCCGACGCGTATGGCGGTCTTCTGCACGGCCTGCAGACGCGCCTGAATCAGGCATTCAGGTTCGACGAACAGATGAAAACCCGCTCCATCGCCCAGCACTGGAAAGATGTGATGGACTGCGATCCGCAGCGCTGGGGCGTAAGCCGATTTGCGCCCCTGACCGAAGAGCATCTGGTCAAGCACGCCCAGTTCTACTATCCGGTCTACGCGGTGGGATATTGTTGGCTGGACGACTGCAAATCTTCAGCGGAACTTCTGGAAAAACGCATTCTCCACATCATCGACAGCTGGAAAAAGGCGCGGCGGCAGTGCTCCAAAGTCATTCTAGTGACGCACTCGATGGGGGGGCTGGTGGCAAGGGCATGCGCCAAGCGCATTCCGGACAAGATCGCCGGTGTCATCCATGGCGTGCTGCCGGCACTCGGTGCGCCGGTTGCCTACCGCAGGCTCGCCAGTGGCACCGAGCCGTTTTCCCTAAATAGCCTGCCCCTCAAGAAATATGCGGACTCGAAGCTGGCAATCGTTCTGGGCGATAGCGCGGATAAAACCACCCCGGTGCTGGCGACATCGCCCGGGGCGCTTGAGCTCTTGCCCAATCATCTCTACCCGCATCCTTGGCTGCATCTACGCGTGATGCGGGTTGTCAACGCAGCCCAGGGACCAAACGGTGGTCCCTATGGGCCTCGGGCTGCGCCTTATGACGCGCTGTCGTTCCCGAATGCGAATCTGCCGAATCCCTACGACCTGTATCGTGACATGAAATTCTGGTTTCGCCTGATTAATCCGGATCTCGCCGACCCCGCCGGCATGTACGTCGGAACAGGAAAGGGAGTGCGGTCAGTAATCAAGATCGCGATCAACGCTGCGGAATCCTTTCATCGGACGCTTGGCGACTATTACCATCCGAATACCTATGCATTTTATGGCGACGACCGGGAACAGACGTCATTCGGGCAGGTTCGATGGGTCGCTTTTCAGCAGGGGGGAGAGGCCACGGCGCTAACGCCGGCAAACCTTACCGCTGCGCGCTATATCGGGCAGTCCCCCACCGCACAGCGCCGGGTGCTGGTCGAGGGTAAGACCGAGCTGCGTTTCTCGCTCGATCGGCAGGACGCGCGTGGCGATGGCACGGTGCCGCACCAGTCCGGCGCAGGGCCGGCTGGCAAAGTAAAGCAGGTGTTCGCAACCGAGGGCTATGACCACCAGGGATCGTTCAACAATGAGCACATGCTCATGCTGACGCTCCGACTGGTAGCCAAGATTGTCCAGGAGATCTCGTGAACAGTTGGCTCCGCAGCAGGCTGGCAAAACTGCTGGCCGGGGCCCTGCTTGCCGGATTGGCAGCGACCTGGGCGGTAGGCAAGGCTTTGGATAAACGCGACATGGACCGGCGGGATCAACATAAGGTAACGCACATGACCGACAAAATGAAAACAGTATGTGTCGGCAGGTTCTTGATTGACATGCCGGAAGAGGCACAGGTTGAACTCAGGCAGGCGAGGGTCGATGGGTTCAATATTTCGGGTTTCGATGAAACCGCTGAACAATTCCAGAAACGTGTGGCTGACCGCGAAGCGCAACTCATGGCCACCCCGGACTGGCGAGGCGGCGACAGGAACCTGGAGTCGGCGCGCGAGGTGCTTACCAACACTGGCCTGATTGGGAAAATTTTCATGCACAGCCGGACAGTAGTCGAAGGAACTCAAGGCAATGGCCTGGGCGGGGTGGAGCGCTATCGCGATGAAGGCATCTCGACCGAAGCTCTGGTGCATGGCCACGGCATCAGCATCGACCTGTTTTATAAAGACCGTGGACTCGAGTGGATCGAGGATCTGCCAAGGCTGGTCAATCAGCTGGTCACGAATCCCGATAACCGCATCCCGGCCGAACCTGGTTTCTGCATGGACCGTCTCTACGTGCGGGACCCGCTTCGTGCCGATCAGCGCGAACAAATCATGATGTTCGCCAGGCTGCCAAACCATCTGGATGTCGAGTTCATGTTTATTGTTGCGGCCGGAGTGAAACCCGATCCGCGTGGTGTGCTGGAAAGGAATGAAGCTTCAGACGAAGCGCTGTCGATAGCGCAGCGGATGCGCATCACGCGATTACGGGCTGCGCCACGGGAAATTGGTGGCCTGGCCGGTGAAGAACTCGCGGAACTGGTGGTCGAGGACAATGAAGCACGCGGCCACAGTTTCTGGTGGGAGGTGAATGGCACCGAAGACAACGTTCTTGTTCCCCACGTCGTATTCAGGATGAGTACCGGAAACGGCAATCGAAGACCGGTGCCATCGTCGCTATCGGACGGCGCCGCACTCGGGCTGTGGGACAAGATTTCTTCAAGTATTCGGCTGCGCCCAACGCAAGCCGTGGCGGCCAGCCGCGTCGAAGTGCCGGCCACGCCGCTCGGCACCTATGCCTCGGCCGGCGACCCCTGTCCCGAGAGCGGCTGGTGGCTGTGTAGCGACGCGGGCAATGGCATCGGTGTCCTGGGCGGTCAGCGGCAGTACATCAGGAAGGGCGATCCGGTGCCCCAGGCCTTGCTGCTGCCCCGGCGCAGCCTGTGGGACAAAATGCGCGGTGTGCAGCCCAGCTATGAATCCAATGACCCGACATTCTGGACGCTGGCCGACAAGCGGCTTCAAAAGCGTTTGCCGCCGTCGCTGCCGCTGGCCTTGCCCGTCGCACCGTCCACCACCGCGGTCGCCGGCCGCGACACCGGTGCGAACGAAACGGGCCGCGCGTCGATCTGCAGTGTTGCCGTCACCGGGACGCCATGCCCGGCAAGCGGCTGGTGGCGTTGCGAGCAGTCGCACGCGCTCGACGGCACCCGCTGGTTTGCCCGGGGCGTCTTGCTGCCGCCCGCGACGTTTGCTGTGTCGGCGCGGCGCTTCGGTGGATCGGGCAACGTGCCCAGATCCATCCAGCGGCGCGGCGAATGGCGGCTGATGCGCCTGGCAGACGCGCGCAAGCAAGCCGATCCCGACGGGCAGGCGCTGGAGCCGGACGCAAGCATGCTGCCGGCTTGAGCCGGCGCGCGGATCGAACGCAGACAGCCATGCAAAACAAGCGCTATTACATCCGGGCCGGCGCCACGACCACTGCCGACGGCGTCGTGCATGCATCGAGCGATTTCTGCCGCATCGACGGTTTCGCGCTGGCACGCGATGGCGACCCGGTCGATTGTCCGGCTTGCCAAACGCAAGGGCTGATCCGATGCGTTGGCCCGCGCATGCCAGACAGTTTCATGGGCAGGCAATACGCTCTGAGCGGCGACCTCTGTATCTGCCGCTGCACGCCTGCGCCAACGCTGGTCACCGACCAGGTTGACGAATTTCAGCTGGTATCGGCATAGCGGCCGCCACCGCCGCCTAGCGAGCACGCATGCGCTGCGCCATCCTCGCCTTCAGCGCCGCCGCTTGCTGCATCCAGGTCCAGGCGAAATTACCGTCGTGGACCGTGCTGCTGGCCTGCGCCGGCGCCGCACTCCTGGCGATGCTTGTCCTGCGCGGCATTGCGCGCGCGATCGCGACCGCCGCGCTATGCGGCCTGTGCTGGGCCGCCGGCGCCGCCCACCTGGCGCTGGCCGCGGCGCTGCCGCACGCCGATGAAGGCCGCGACATCGCCATCACCGGCGTCGTCGCCAGCCTGCCGCACCGTTTCGACGGCGGCGTGCGCTTCCAGCTGGACGTGCTTGAAGTCGAGACCAAGGGCGCGACCGTCCCGCCCAGGATCATCCTGTCCTGGTATGGCCAACAGGCCGGCGACCCAAACCACATTCGCCCCGGCGAACGCTGGCGCCTGGTGGTGCGCCTGCAGCGACCGCACGGCAACGCCAACCCGCACGGGTTCGACTATGAGGCATGGCTGCTGGAGCAGGGCGTGCGCGCCACCGGCTACGTGCGCCCGGGCGCTAGCCGCAACGCGCGCCTGGACGATTCGACCCCCGGCGCGGGCTACGCGGTCGAGCGCGCACGCGGCCTGCTGCGCGAGCGCATCCTCGATACGCTCGACGGCCAACCCTACGCCGGCGTGATCGTGGCGCTGGTGATCGGCGACCAGCGCGGCATCGGCCAGGATGACTGGGACATCTTCAACCGCACCGGCATCAGCCATCTGGTCAGCATCTCGGGCTTGCACATCACGATGGTGGCCGGCCTGGCCGCCTGGCTCATGTCGTACCTGTGGCGCCGCTCGTTCTGGACCGACGCCCGATTGCCGCTGCGCCTGCCGGCCCAGAAAGCGGCGGCGCTGGCCGGCGCCGTCACCGCGCTGCTGTACGTGCTGCTGGCCGGCTTCGGGGTGCCGGCCCAGCGCACCTTCTACATGCTGGCGGTGGTCGCACTCGCGCTCTGGTGCGGCCGCATTGCCGCCGCTTCGCACGTGTTGTGCCTGGCCCTGGGCGTGGTGATCCTGCTCGACCCGTGGGCCATGCTGTGGCCCGGCTTCTGGCTCTCGTTCGGCGCGGTGGCCGCGATCCTGTATGCCTGCACCGGGCGGGTCGGGATGGCATCGCGCGGCTGGCGCGCCAGCCTGGCGCTGGGCGCGCGTACCCAGTGGGCGGTGATGCTCGGATTGACGCCACTCACGCTGCTGCTGTTTGGCCAGGTGTCATTGGTCAGCCCGATCGCCAACGCGCTGGCGATTCCGGTCATCAGCCTGTTCGTCACGCCGCTGGCGCTGATCGGCAGCGTGCTGCCGGCGCCGCTCGCGGGCGTGGTGCTGGGCATGGCCCACCTGGCGATCGAATTGCTGGCCTGGCTCCTGGCCTGGCTGGCGGCGCCCGCGCTGGCGGTATGGAGCGCGCCGGCGCCGTCCGGCCCGATACTGCTGCTGGCGCTGGCCGGCACCGCATGGATGCTGGCGCCGCGCGGCTGGCCGCAACGCTGGACCGGGCTGGCGGCGTGGACGCCCTTGCTGACCCAGTTGCCAGGCGCGCCGCCGTTTGGTCAGTTCACGGTCACCGCCTTCGACGTCGGTCAGGGCATGGCGCTGTTGGTCGAAACCCGGCATCACCGGCTGCTGTACGACACCGGCCCACAATACGCGCCCGGCGCCAGCGGGGCCACCCGCGTACTGCTGCCTTACCTGCGCGGACGCGGCATCAAGCACCTCGACACGCTGGTGATTTCGCACAGCGACCTCGACCACATCGGCGGCGCCGCCGGGTTGCTGCAGGCGGTCAAGGTGAGTGCGGTGACGTCGTCGCTGCCGCCGCAGCACGGGGTACTGCGCGGGGCCAGCGCGCACCGGCGCTGCGCAGCCGGCCAGTCGTGGCATTGGGATGGGATCGACTTCGAGATGCTCGGCCCCACGCCGGCTAGCTACGCCGAACCGGGCTTGAAACCGAATGCGCGCAGCTGCGTCCTGCGCATCGCCGTCGCCAATGAAGCGATCCTGCTGGCTGGCGACATCGAGGCCGCGCAGGAGGCCGCGTTATTGCGTGGCGGCGGACAACGCCTGCGCGCCGACGTGCTGCTGGCGCCGCATCACGGCAGCGGCACGTCGTCGAGCGCCGGTTTCCTGCGCGCGGTGGCGCCAACCCTGGGCATCTTCCAGGTAGGACATCGTAATCGCTATCGACACCCGCAAGCAAAGGTCTATGCGCGCTACGCCGAGATGGGCATCGAACGCATGCGCACCGACCAGCGCGGCGCGATCACGCTGCAGTTTGGCGCTGGCCCCGGCATCGAGGCCAGCGCCTGGCGCGACACCAGGGCCCGTTACTGGCACGGAGGCTGAACCCGCGTCACACCACCGCGGTATAGGCGATCCCGGCGCCGATGATTTCCGCCAGCGCTTCCCCGTTCTCGCGGCTCTGGCTGATGTCGAGCAGCAGCGCCGCAGTCGACACGGCGCCGCTCTCGAGGTGGCCGAGGTAGAAGTCGAAGCCGCCCGGGTCCGGCGCACGGTGCAGCACGTTGGTGTAGACCTTGGTCAGCAGGTCGCGGTGGCTCGGCGCGGCGCCGTACATGGCGAGCCATTCGTTCGACGTCGTGAAGGCGGTGGCGACGTCGATCAGGGCGACGCCGTGATCCATCTTGTCGATCCAGAATCCGAGGCCGTTGCTGTCCGGCGTGCGGTCGAACGCGGCCTGGTACAGGCGGTAG